>WLWI01000191.1_pt1 | contig 77929 bp, 78 predicted proteins | sample 6701501 | NCBI WGS metagenome assembly WLWI01 (sample SAMN12718690, study PRJNA515312) | sponge metagenome | isolation source: marine sponge | host: Mycale hentscheli | place: New Zealand: South Island, Marlborough, Capsize Point | collected 2014-11-01 | reverse complement strand
AGCGTATAGATGCGTTCTTCGATAATCATAAAATTCTGCTTCCTATGCCGTGAATTCGAAGCATCACATCACAGGGTGAAGCCGCCCGCAACAGCGCTAAACAGCAATCGTTGATCGGTGACCCTATTCAGGTATGATCCGGGCCAACGCGACCATAGAGAAAATAAATATAGTTATGAAAAAACATATAGTTAGAACACATTCTTCAAAAGAAAACCTGCTCAGAGAAGATGAGCTAGCATGGAAGCTGGCGGCATTAGCAGTAGATCCGATTCCGATTGATGCCGATGTCGCAGAAATGGTGATAAACCGGATCATTGATAATGCTTCAGTTGCTATGGCGGCGATTAATCGGGCTCCACCGGCTGCGGCACGCGCGCAGGCGTTAGCGCATCCTCGCGATGGCGGCGCGACGGTTTTTGGTATGCCGAATGATCAAAAATTTCAAGCAGAGTGGGCTGCCTGGGCAAACGGCACAGCGGTTCGCGAACTGGATTATCACGATACGTTTTTGGCTGCCGACTACGCTCATCCTGGCGATAATATTCCACCGTTGTTGGCGGTCGCCCAGCAACTCGGCAAAAGTGGCCAAGAGCTGTTGAATGGACTGGTTACTGGCTACGAGATACAGATCAATCTCGTAAAGTCAATTTGCCTCCATGAACATAAGATTGACCATGTAGCGCATTTAGGGCCGTCGGCTGCAGCCGGCATCGGAACCATGCTCGGGCTGCCGATTGAGACGGTTTATCAATCGATCCAGCAGGCTTTACATGTCACGACATCGACACGGCAATCTCGTAAGGGTGAGATTTCTAGTTGGAAGGCCTTTGCACCATCGCACGCCGGAAAATTGGCGATTGAAGCGGTTGATCGCTGTATGCGGGGTGAGGGCGCACCGTCCCCGATTTATGAAGGCGAAGATGGCGTCATTGCCTGGATGCTTTCGGGGCCAGAAACATCCTACTCTGTGCCTCTTCCGGAAATCGGCGAATCCAAACGCGCGATTCTGGACTCCTTTACCAAAGAGCATTCAGCAGAGTATCAAAGTCAGGCCTTGATTGATCTGGCCTTCCGGATGAAAGAGAAAGTCTCAGACTTTGATTCGATTGAACGCATTGTCATTCATACCAGCCACCATACGCATTACGTAATTGGTACTGGTGCCGGAGACCCTCAAAAAATGGATCCGACTGCGAGCCGGGAAACACTCGACCATTCGATCATGTATATCTTTGCCGTAGCGTTGCAGGATGGCGAATGGCACCATATCCGCTCTTATCTGCCGGAACGGGCAGGGCGCGAAGATACCATACGACTGTGGCACAAGGTTGAAACGGCGGAAGATGCTGTTTGGACGGCCCGCTATCATGAGAGTGACCCCGATAAGCTGGCTTTTGGCGGGTGGGTTGAGATCACGATGAAAAATGGCTCGGTGATTACTGACGAGTTGGCCGTTGCCAACGCTCACACCAACGGAGCGCGCCCGTTTGCACGGGAGAACTACATTCACAAGTTCCGGACATTGACGGAGGGGTTGGTCTCAATCGAGGAGCAGGATCGTTTTCTCGATCTTGTTCAGCGTTTTCCAGAACTTAGTGCGAACGAGGTAGGTCAAATTAACGTTGTTCTTGATGACGAAACGCTTGAGAGCAACATCCGCGATACAAAAGGAATTTTCTAATGTTATTTGCAACTAAAACAGCTACTGAAAAGCGGGCGGACTTCCGCGCTGGACTGAATTCAGGAAAAATTCTCAAATTTCCCGGAGCGCACGCGCCGCTAGTCTCTATGGAAGTAGAACGTCAGGGATTTGACGGGATTTATATTTCTGGGGCGGCACTGTCATCTGACCTCGGGTTGCCGGATATCGGTCTCACGACATTATCGGAAGTCACTCAGCGAGGTCGTCAGATCGCCCGGGTCACGTCTCTTCCGGCCATGATCGATATTGATACGGGGTTTGGCGAGCCGATGAGTGCAGCACGAACAATCATTGAGCTGGAGGAGCTCGGTATCGCAGGATGTCATCTTGAAGATCAGGAAAATCCCAAACGCTGCGGTCATCTCGATAACAAATCGATCGTGAGTCGGGACGAAATGGCGCGCAAGATCATGGCTGCTTCCGACGCCAAAACTGACCCCAATTTTGTACTGTTTGCGCGGACGGATGCGCGGGCTTCTGAAGGGATGGAGGCCGCGATTGATCGTGCTAAGGCCTATGTCGATGCGGGTGCGGATGCGATCTTCCCGGAGGCCATGCAGGGCGAGAAGGAATTCGAAATCTTTCGGAAAGCCGTTGATGTTCCGATGATGGCCAATATGACAGAGTTTGGAAAATCTCCGTTATTGTCTGCGCCTCAGCTCGAAAACCTTGGCTACAATTTGGTGATCTATCCGATGACGACGGTGCGGCTTGCGATGGGTGCAATACGGGATGGGTTAGCGGAGATTGCCGAAAGCGGTACCCAAAACGGACTGATGGACCAGCTACACACGCGAAAGGAGCTATACGAACTGATCCGGTACCAGGATTACAATAATTACGACCAATCGGTCTTTAACTTCAAAGTACGCGAAGAATGATATGAACTTCAAAGTTGCGAAGAAGGATAAATAGGATGGCAAAAGAACCAAAAATTTATAAAGGACTCGACGGAGTTGTCGTTGATGAGACGTCAATTTCAAAGGTGATGCCTGAGACTAACTCGCTGACCTATCGTGGGTATGCGGTGCAAGACCTCTGCGAGCATTGTTGCTTTGAAGAGGTGGCCTATTTGCTGTGGTATGGCCAATTGCCGACTCGTTCCCAGTTGCGGGCGTTTAAAAAGGATGAGCGCAGCCGCCGCAAGATTTCCCGTGATCATTTAGGCGTAATTCATAAATTTCCCAAGCGCGCCCATCCGATGGACACTATTCGGACTTCGGTTAGCTATCTCGGGACCACTGAAGTTGCTTGGGGTGGGGAGCCTGCAGAAGCCGACATGGAACGGTCGATGAACTTGTTGGCTAAAATCCCGACAATGATCGCAACGGACTATCGGCTGCGAAAAGGCAAACGTCGGATCGCGCCACGGACTGATCTTTCGTTCTCTGAGAATTTTCTGAATATGTGTTTTGGTGAGGTGCCACCCAAGCAAGTCGTCAAAGCGTTTGATATCTCGCTGATCCTTTATGCCGAACACAGCTTCAATGCCTCGACCTTTGCGACGCGTGTCGTGACCTCGACGATGTCAGACGTCTACAGTGCAGTAACGGCTGGCATAGGTGCTCTCAAAGGACCGCTGCATGGCGGGGCGAATGAAGCCGTCATGAATATGTTGTTGGAAATAGGACATCCGGATAAGGCGGAAGCCTGGCTTAGAGATGCATTTGCCAGCAAGCGCGTTGTGATGGGCTTTGGTCATCGGGTCTATAAATGGGGTGATAGTCGCGTACCGACGATGACGAGCTGTCTTGAAGATCTCGCGCGCTGGAAAAATGACCGCAAGTGGATCGAGATCGAAGACATTCTTGAAGATATCATGGTGAAGGAAAAGAAAATCCATCCCAATCTCGATTATCCCGCAGGCCCGGCCTATTACATGATGGGTTTTGACATCGACATGTATACACCGATCTTCGTGATGAGCCGGATTACCGGTTGGACGGCACATTACATGGAACAGAATGCGGCAAACCGATTGATCAGACCGCTCTCGGCTTATACCGGTGTAAAACAACGGCGGGTAAAACCGATTGCCAAACGCTGACCTCGAGCGTCTGCCACCGAGTCCTAACTATCGAATATTAGCGGGGTCGTATGGCAAACTAATATTGCGCCCTTGGTATGATGCAATGGCGTTGGGGATTGTCGCGGACTGGTTCTGTCCGTTGTCGCGCGCCTGGGCAGTGGCGTCGACATCAGGCGGTTCGATCGAAAAGTTCAGTGATGAGCTTGCATTGCCCGGTTTAGAATTATCCCGTTATGCCGGGGCAGTTCGTAGAGTGTCCGCGGCGTATCGTGCGTATAAGCAGAGATGCGATGACTGGGAGAGCACGTTCTTTGGCGCGGAAAGCTCATCCCAACGTGAAATGATCCAAGCTCATGTCGCGCTCTTCGAGGGAGAGCGGGGGCAGCTTATTGGACGCCGCCATTTTTTGGCGTTGCGGAGATATCTTCCGCCGCTCAAACGGGCAATAGCGACACCAGAACAAGTACACGAACTTCAAGCTCCGCGTTTAACGGAGTATCCATTCCCGTCGCCGCCCGATGTAGAAGTTACTCAGTCAGCCAGCGTGCAAGGAGAATGGGGTGAAGAGTTTCATCTCAAGTATCATTCGCCAATTGGAATTGCCGATGATTTGGCGCGGGCGCATGTTTTTATGCCTGAAAAAGGTGAGGTTCGAGGAACCTTTATATTCCTCCACGGGGTAGGGCTGGAGCCAGGAATATGGGATGCCTTGGCCTATCCCGCGAAAGCTCTGACCCGCCAGGGTATTCGGGTGGTTTTGCCGACGGGCCCGTGGCATGGCAAACGAACGCTGGATGGATTTTTTGGCGGCGAGAATATTTTACGGCGTGGACCTCTTGGGTTTATTGAAGGGTTTCAGGCTTGGGTTGCTGAGGTCGCGCTTTGGACAAGGTGGGCGCGATCAACGGCCGATGCACCGGTCGGATTGGGTGGTATCAGTCTCGGAGCATTAACGGCACAACTTGCATCGACGGCAGCTATGGAATGGCCTGAGAGTGATCGATCGGATGCTCTGGTTCTTTTGACCACGACGGGTGATATGAATGTTCTCGCCTTTGAAAGTGGTATGGTCGAAAAACTCCACTTGATTGAGGGCATTCAAGAACGTGGCTGGAGCCCTGAGACGCTTAAACCCTGGTTGCCATTACTTCAGCCGGAGGAAACTCCGGGATTAAGCCCTGATAAAATTGTCATGCTTCTCGGTTCAGCGGATCGGGTAACACCGTTCCCAGGCGGAAAGACGCTGGCGGAGCGTTGGAAGATTCCAGACTCAAATCTCTTTATACGGAAGCAGGGCCATTTTTCCGGGGCGCTAGGTCTGTCGCATGATGCAGCACCGTTGCAACGATTTGCAGATTTGCTGTTACAGCCCTAGCTGTTGCTGTTTTCCGACGCAGCTTCTTTCCTGAGCATGGCTTCGCGGCGGACGATATAGCCGCAGGAAGCAAGAACGATAATGCCGCCTGTGATCGCCCACGCATCGGGGAATTCATCGAAGAAAACGATGCCCATACCAACGGCGATGATAATGCGCAGATAATCCATTGGAGCGATGATTGTCATTTCACCGGCGGCATAGGCGCGGGTCAGACAATATTGCCCGGTGGAGCCGACAAAACCGAGGGCGAGTAGCCAAAACCATTCCTCACCCTGTGGAATTCTAAAGTCGAGGCTTGCGGGAATGGCGAGGACGAAGAACCCATAGAATAAGAAATAGAACACGATCCTGTTTGATGGTTCCGTTTTGGTCAGGTTCTTCATTGTTGTTAGGGCGCAAGTTGCGAGAATTGCGGCCAGCAACGCGACCATCGCGGCGGGCTCAATACCGGTCTGTGGTTTGACCACCAGTAAAATCCCACCGAAGCCAATAATGGTTGCTAAAGCACGTCGAAACCTGATTTTCTCACCGAGAAATAGGGCTGCCATGATGATCGACCAGAGGGGGATGGTGAACGTCAAAACGGTCGCATCGGCGAGGAGCATATGGTGAACGGCGTAAATTCCTGCGAGCAGGGATGTAGCACCGAAAAAGGCCCGCCAGAAATGGGCGAAGGGGCGCTCCGTTTTCAAGACGCCGATGCCGTTGATCGCCACCCAAGGGAGCATAAATAATAAGCTCGTTAGGAACCTGAACATGCCCACTTCAGCGATTGGCATGGTTTGCATCAGAACCTTGGCAATCCCGAACATCCCGGTCAGTAACGAGACGGCAACTAACATCCACAGAACGCCGAGAACATTAGAATTTATGCCGGTGCGGCGGGATGCGTCTTCGGATTCAACTGACACGAATATTTGCCTGGAGGGTAGGGAAAAAGCGGACTGAGTATGATGGTCATACCGTATGGCTGCTAGGGTGGAAACCAATAAACCGGTTGCCCTGTTCGTGCCCGTTACATCCTGCTTAAATGCCGTCCGACGGCAATCGCCGAAAATGGAGAGATGAATGATTTACGAAGAGCGTATTTACACGATCAAGCCAGGTACAATTGCTGAATATATGAAGAATTACGAAGAGCTAGGGTTGCCGGTGCAGAAAGAGGTTCTTGGTACGCTTGTTGGCTTTTGGCATACGGATGTCGGTGGTCTGAATAAAGTTGTCCATATCTGGGGCTACGACTCGTTGGACGACCGTCTCGAAAAACGCGCAATTCTATCGGCACATCCTGATTGGCCCGCTTATCTCAATGTTGCTTTGCCGTTGATCGTTGAGCAGGAAAATCGTGTCCTTATCCCTGCCAGCTTCTCACCTGCGAATTAGGAATTCAAAATGGCGAGACTTGAAGGGGATGTGGCGATTGTGACGGGCGCGGCACGCGGCATCGGTGCCGCCTATGCCAAGGCGTTAGCTGCAGAAGGTGCAAAGGTTGTAGTAACCGATATTCTGGATGCAAATAACGCTGTCGCTGCAATCACCGACTCAGGTGGAGCGGCTATCGGGGTTACTTGTGATGTCACTGATAATACCGCTGTTGATGCCTTGGTGGCACAGACTATTTCTGAGTTTGGTAAGATTGATGCGCTGGTCAATAACGCCGCGATCTTTGCGGAAATATCTCACAAGAGATTTGAAGATATTCCGGACGGCGAATGGGCCAAGGTGATGCAGGTCAATATCGAAGGCGTATGGCGTGTTTCAAAAGCCGTGGTCCCACATATGCGGGAGCGTCAATATGGCAAGATCGTCAATGTCGCCTCAACGACAGCGCTCAAAGGGACGCCGATGATGCTACACTATGTCTCGTCCAAGGGTGCCATTTTGGCGATGACCAAGGCAATGGCGCGGGAGGTCGGCGAAGACAATATCTGCATCAACGCGATTGCGCCGGGTCTTGTCGTAAGCGACGGCCTTGTTGAAGGCGGTAATTGGAGTGATGAATGGTTCGACAACAACACCAACAGCCGTGCTTTTAAACGCCGTGCGATGCCAGAGGATATGGTAGGGACTATAGTTTTTCTGTCGTCGCAGGAGGCCAACTTCATCACTGGTCAGACTATGGTCGTTGATGGCGGCTCGGTGCCGCATTAATTGACTTTTCGCTACCCGACGCCAACTTCACATGCGAAGGTAATCGATAAATTAACAGGAGAGAACTGAATGGCTGATGAGCCGATAACAGTAGAGATTTTTACCGACTACGTGTGACCTTGGTGTTTTCTCAGTACCGTGCGTATTGAAAAGCTGAAACAGAATTTCAACGTCGATATTAAGCTGGTGCATTTTCCTTTGCACCCTGACACGCCGCTCGAAGGTCGCTCGATGGCAGACCTCTATGCCGGCCGTAATGCAGACCCTGATGAGATGTATCGTCAGATGAAGGAGCGGATGGAGGCCGAAGGCCTGCCGTACGGCAAGCGTACCCATACCTATAATAGTCGCAAGGCACAGGAGTTGGGTAAGTGGGCTGATACACAAGATAATGGCGAGGCGCTGCATGACGCGCTGTATCGAGCCTACTTCGTCGATACCAAGAATATTGGTGATGTCGATGTGCTGGTTGAGATCGCCGAAGCGAATGGCTTCGACGGCGTAGAAGTGCGTCAGGTTCTTGAAGAAGGCACGTTCAACCAAGCTGTTGATGAGGATTGGGCCAAGTCGCGCGCTTATGGCGTGACGGGTGTGCCGACCTTTGTTGCGGGCGGTTTTGGCGTTGTTGGGGCTCAACCCTATGAGGCCCTGGAGCAGTTGATGAATGAAGTGGGTGCGGCTAAGACGTCGTAGGCTGCTAGATCGGTTTGCCGTCGCTGGTCGCCCAGGCGTCTTGCATGAAAATGTTGGAAGGCTGGGTTTCATCTAGGACTTTGCGTGCGGCTTCCGGTCCCGCGATGGGAAGATTGCCTGCGTCCAATACCCCAATTTGTTTGAGGGCCGAGCCCTGATCCCAGTAGAGATGTTCGTGACAGACTTTGTCGCCACGGAACTTCACGATGATGACGGTTGCGATCTCGACTGTTTTGCCCGTGGGCTCGATCCCTGGGAAATATCGGTCGATAACGGAGTCATGCAAGAACTTGGTGTAGGTTTCTAGGACTACCCGGTCTGGCCCATGGGTGAAGGAAATTCGCGTCCGTTCGCGGCCGCCGGAGTTTTGATCGACAAAGTGATATTTATAGAACCGCTTGAGCATGTCGTGGCCAACACCGCCGGTTAGTGTTGGGGTGTGGTTGACGTATGGCTCGTCGATCATTGTCGCCATGGTGGCATCGACATCGCAGGTGGTGAACTCATGGTAGACATGCTCCGCAAACAAAGCAGCGTAGTCGTAATAGGGACCAACGACACGGCGAAGCATTTCCAATGTGCGGGAGTGGGCGAGGCTGTCGGCAAGCTTGTTGAAACTATCGCGTTCTTCTATTGAAAAGCTGGGAGCGCCTTCTTCCCAACCATAGACACGTGAGCCATCCTTGCGAGAAAAACCGTCCTGCAAAGTTGCGACTAAAGCCTCAGCATCGGGGGCATTCTTGGTGCCGAATTGCAGGACAAACGGACAGGGCACGTTATCAAGAATATTATTCTCACCAGCCAGCGGCATGACATCGAAGGCGATGAACGCCTCGAATCTAGCGTCAGAGGCGGCCTGAAGCGCAAGCAATCCACCGTCGCCATGAGCAACCGCAACGATCTTATCGTCTGTGGAGGAGAAACCGCGTAGAGAGTCTGCTGCTTCGGTAAGATCAGAAACTGACAAGTTATTGGGAACAGCTAGGACTGAATAACCCTCCTGTCCAAACAGGCTTGCGCGCGCGCAAATTCCGGCATCGAGTGCGTCGCGATCGGAGATCAACAAGAGGCCTGGGCCCGAGCCACTGTGATGGACGGCGGTGAAGGCGTTTATCGGCTGGCCGCTGGCATTGATGGTAACCGGACTTCCTTTCGGGGCTAGGACCCGTTCGCGTTCTTCTTCAGCCATCTGGTTTTCCTTCTAGCCGTTAGGCTGCGAGCGCATCATGGGCATCGATATAATCGCGTCCCTGTTCTGTCGCGACGGCCTGGTAGGTGAGTTCACCCTGATAAATGTTTAGCCCTGCCAGTAAATGCGGGTCGGCTTGCATGGCGTTTACGGCACCTTGTTCAGCAAGCGATACAATGAAAGGCAGGGTCGCATTATTCAGGGCGAAGGTTGATGTCTGTGCAACCGCGCCAGGCATATTGGTGACGCAATAATGCACGACACCTTCCTCGATATAATACGGGTCGGAATGGCTCGTGGGTTTACTGGTTTCAATACAGCCTCCCTGATCAATCGCAACATCGACAATGACCGAGCCGCGTTTCATTTTCTTGACCATGTCGCGCGTGACCAGTTTCGGTGCAGCAGCACCGGGCACTAGTACGGCGCCAATCACCAGGTCAGCTTCAAGGACAGCTTGTTCAACACTGTGCACGGTTGAATACAATGTCGTCACGAGGCTTTGAAACTGAAAGTCGAGTTCGGCCATACGGCGCTGCGACATATCGATGATCGTGACGCTGGCCCCCATACCATTGGCGATAAAGGCGGCGTTGGTACCCACGACGCCACCACCGATAACGACGACCTTGCCTTGAGGAACTCCCGGTACACCACCAAGCAGTACACCCCGCCCGCCGCGTTCGATCTCAAGTCCCGATGCTCCGGCTTGGACCGACATGCGGCCTGCTACTTCACTCATAGGTGCGAGGAGGGGCAACGCGCCATGGTCATCAGTAACAGTTTCATAGGCGATGGCGACGGCACCGCTATCGAGTAATCCCTGTGTCTGTGCTTCATCGGGAGCGAGATGGAGATAGGTAAACAGCACCTGACCTTTGCGCAACATGGCGATTTCGGAAGCTTGCGGTTCCTTCACCTTCACAATCATATCGGCTGCTTTAAATACCGAGGCCGCATCTGGTGCGATCGTGGCCCCAACTGTGACGTAATCTGAATCATCAATGCCAATGGCATGACCAGCATTGGTCTCGATCACGACTTCATGTCCGCGCCGGGTTAGTTCAAAAACCCCGGGCGGAGTCATTCCAACGCGGTATTCATGATTTTTTACTTCTTTCGGGACGCCAATGTGCATGTCTTGCTCCTGTTGATCAGACTGAATAATAATGAGTGCATACAAAAAGAAAACCAAGGAAGTTGAATATGCGGGCGTTAATGCTGGAAAAGATCGGTCAACCAGAAGATTTGGTGTTGGGAGACTTCCCGTCACCAGAACCGGGGCCGGGTGAAGTCCTTGTTGATGTCCACGCTGCGGCGGTCAATTTTCCGGACCTGTTGACCATTGAAGGAAAATATCAGTTTCGGCCTGAACTTCCTTTTGTGCCTGGCAAAGAAGGCGCAGGCATTGTCGCTGCTATCGGCGATGGCGTGACACGCGTTAAAGTCGGCGACCGTGTGATGATCCAGGTCGAGTTCGGCACATTCGCCGAGCAAGCAATTGCCCCTGAACATGAATGTTATCTCGTGCCTGACGCTTTTCCCTTTGATGAAGCAGCGTCGATTGGTATTGCCTTTCAAACATCCCACTTGGCGCTTATTGACCGTGCCGGAATTAAGCCCGGCGAAACGGTGTTGGTCACTGGCGCTAGCGGTAGCGTCGGAATTGCGGCCATGCAGCTCGCGAAACAGCATGGTTGTACAGTGATTGCCGGGTTGACGACTCCGTCAAAGGAAGCGGTGGCGCGCGATAACGGTGCGGATCATGTCATTGATCTTTCAGTCGATGATCTCAAGAACTCTATCCGTGATCAGATTTATGCCCTGACCGATAGCAAAGGCGTTGATGTTGTCATCGAGATCGTCGGCGGCGAGGTGTTTAGCGGATCCCTTCGGTCCATCAAATTTCGCGGGCGGATGATTGTCGTTGGTTTTACCAGCGGCGTTATTGCTGAGATGAAGACTAACTATGTATTGCTCAAGAATATTTCTGTGATTGGTGTCGACCGAGGACAATATCGCGACAATGAGGTCGATTGGATGCACCGAGTGCAGGATGAAATTTTTCAGCTTTGCGTTGACGGCAAAGTCGGAATGCCGGTTCAGGCGCATTTTTCGATGGAAGATTTCATAGGGGCCTTTGATTTGATCCGAGAACGGAAGATCCAGGGCAAGGTTGTCCTCGAAATCCGAAAATAGGTAAGACAGATGGCTGAGAATCCCTGGGAAACACGGTATGTTGATGGGACGCCGCGCATCTGTATCGATGTCGCGGGCGAGGGGCCATTGCTGGTGTTTCTGCACGGGATCGGCGGCAACAAGCTTAACTGGCATCCGCAACTTCCAGAATTTTCCAAACACTTTACGAGCGTAGCTTGGGATGCACGTGGTTACGGTGCTTCTGACGATTATGAGGGCGATCTCGATTTCAGTGATTTCGCGTGCGATCTTGAACGCGTGCTCGACCACTTCGGTGCCGAGAAGGCCCATATTTGTGGTCTTTCAATGGGTGGCCGGGTTGCGCAGGATTTCTATGCTTTATTCCCGGAACATGTGGCGACATTGGTTCTATGTGACACCTTCGCCGGTGATGACGAAAGCGATGAACGTGCCAGTCGCTCGCAAACGATCGAAGAATTTGTTGAAAGCCGGATCAGGCCCTTTCTCGACGGGGCGGACCCCGCTGAACTTGCGCAGAAACGTGGCGGAAAGTTGTTGGCGCCTGGGCATACGGCAGAAGCCAAGGGGAGGGCGATTGCGGCAGCGTCACAGCTGCATGTTGATAGCTATATCAAAACTGTAAGGGCTTCTGCGGCTTTTACCCGGGTCGATAATCTAAAGAATATCGATGTGCCGACGCTTCTGGTATTTGGTGATCAGGATCCGCTTACACCACCAACCGTTGGTGATTATATGCAAGAGCGTATTGCTGGTTCTGAACTCGTGATTATTGAAAACGCTGGTCATATGACCAACATTGAACGACCAGCAGCCTTTAACAGCGCCGTTCTATCGTTTTTACACGAACATCGCGATTTGGCCCGCTAGTAGCTTACCACTTCTTCGATGGCAATGGATTGGCAATTGCATCTTCCAGCGAATTGACCCGATGAAACTGGTCTTCTGGACGTAGGTGGCCATCGTCATCGACTTGGTCCATGCCGCAATAGAGCTCGAATTCGAACCCATCTGGGTCGCAGAAATGCAGGCCCATATTGCCGCCAGCACCTTTGCGGCCTTGGAAGACTACTGGAATGCCATTTTGTTCGAGGTAATCGCGAGTTTTGAACAGGATGTCGGCATTGTCGACTTCCAGTGCGAGATGCTCAATTCTCAGAGCGTCTCCAACCTTTGCTCGCGTTTTGGCTTTGCTTGGCTTTAGGCCAATGGCGTGATGGTCAGACCCACACCGAAAGAAAACCATTCCGATGGCATTGCGGTCTGTCTCCTCAAAGCCCATGACCTCACGCCAGAACTTTGCGGTGCGCTCAACATCGGTGACCTCATAGACCATATGGCCAAGCTTGTTTACCTTGATCGGAGACTCTCCAACATATTCCGCAGGATGGTCATCACTCGCAGTTTGCGCGGCTCTCTCACGACCCTCTTGGTCGATTGAGTTTTCCATTGAGTTATTGTCCATCTTTCCCTCCTACAGGTGAGTGTCAGGTAATCGTTTGTTCAGGCTGCTGGCCCGGTCCATTCTGAGACAATGTCTTGATACTCAGGTCGTGAACGATCAGTCGGCGCTTCGGTCATTGAGCCGAGATAAAGGAAACCGGCTACCTTGTCGGCAGGCTCTAAGCCGAGCGCTGCTTTGACGTCATCGTTATAGGCGTACCATTCAGTAATCCACTGGGCTGCGAAACCCATGCCAAGGGCTGCGGTCAACATATTCTGGCAGGCGGCGCCAGATGACAGGACCTGTTCCCACTCGGGAATTTTATGGTCCGGGTTGGTCCGCGAAATCACCGCAATTGTGGTCGGTGCACGAACAAATCGTTCTTCTTCGATTTCTACCTGCTCATCGATACAGTCCGGATTTTCCTTACGAAAGGCATCGCCAAGGATTGAACCCAATTTTTCGCGGGCATCGCCGCGAATGACGATAAAGCGCCACGGCGTCAGGCGGCCATGATCAGGCACCCGCATACCGGCGCGCATAATGTTTTCGAGATCGTCAGAAGACGGACCAGGTTCTTCCATGTTGCGAACGACAACGGAACGGCGCTTAAGCAAGAATTCGGATAATTCAGACATTTTTTACATACTTCTCTGGCAAAGGGGTGCTGTTAGAAAATGATATAGCATTAATGAGGATTTTGTCACGGGGGTTGGTCTGTCATTGCTTGACCCGTAGGTTCCCCGAATGCGAAAACTGGGCCGATATTCGATCTTTTTAACTAAGGGAAAATGCAATGGCAGGCGGTGTTCTAGAAGGTAAGTTTGCACTGATAACCGGTGGCTCACGTGGCATGGGTCGCGAGATGGCGGTTGCTTATGCCAAGGCTGGCGCAGCGGGTATCGCCATTACAGCAGCGCCGGGTACCGACGAACAAACCTCTGAGATCCAGGATGAACTTAATGAAGTGCTTGCTGCGATTGAAGCAGAAGGCGGAAAAGGCATTACGCTGCTTGGCGATGTCGCGAGTGCTGAGGACTGCACACGTGTTGTTGAGGAAACTGTCAAAGCATTCGGCGGTTTGCATATTTTGATTAACAACGCTGGCAAATCCGGCCGGTATGTCCATGCCGGTGATGGATCACTATCAATTTCCGATGTCGATCCCGCTGGGTTTAAAGACGTCATCGATACCAACATCCTTGGGCCCTATCTGATGACTCACGCTGCCTTTAAACATTTGCAGGCGGGAGGTTGGGGACGAGTCATCAATATTTCCAAGCGTACGGATTCGATGCATCGTTCGGCGATTACGCCTTATGGGCCATCGAAAGCCGCTATCGAAGCGGCGACCATCGCCTGGGCGGAAGCAATGTATGGCTCCGGTATTACATTCAACGCCCTAAGCCCAGGCGGGTTAGTGGATACAAAATTCGCCACCGGTACAATTGATGGCAGGGGATTGGACGCGAAAGTCATTGGGCCGATGTCCGTGTGGCTCGGGTCGGATGCCTCAAACGACACAACGGGTTGCCGTTTTGTCGCTGAAAATTGGGATGATAAGTTACCGGTTGATGACGCAGCGGAGGGTTGCCGCGAGCGGGCGATCTTTACCCCACCAAAACGCGAAACACCACTTGAAAAGGCGTGGCGCGAACCAGGTAGCTAATCGACAGGATTGTTCTCAAGAAAAGCCGTGCGGAAAATCTGCCTCCTTGCCGCGAGGTCGAAGTCACGCTTGTAGGCTGTCGGCGGTTCGGTTGTGACGCGCGCCCACAGAAAACGCGGGCCGGGAGCATCGGTAATAAACGTCGCTGCCTCCGCAAACTGGCCCGGTGCATCGATCTCCAGCACGGATGGAATGCCAGCGCCTTCGGCCATGACCGCGAGATTTGTACGCCGTGAGGTATGGCCAAGCTGACCGCCGGTCTCGGCGTGCATGCCGTTATCAATACAGATGATCGTCAAATTATCTGGCATCATCGACGCGACTGTTGCCAGTGCGCCGATCCCCATCATTAACTCACCGTCACCGGCAACAGCCAGTACCGGTTTTGTCGGTGCGGCTAACGCGACACCAAGCCCCATTGAAGTCGTTGATCCCATGGCCCCCGCCATTGTGAATAGATTGGCGCCGTCATCGGTGAGACCAGCAGTGTCCTTGGAGGCGCCAGCCAAACCTGAAACAATCAGAAAATCATCCGGATTGGCCAGGAGGTTCGGAAGAAGATCGCGGCGGTTGATGGTGCTCATATCAAAAGGCCTTTGCGCCGAGGAATTTTTGGGAAAGCACGAGAGCAACGCCTTGGCCACCGGTATATGCCGCTGAGATTGCAGCTTCGGTGGCGTGTTCCAGTTCGTCTTCACGGTCGACCTGAATGACGAGGATTCCCATCGCTTCGAGGATTGGTGTGACGGCCTGCCCCATCGGATATTGCCAGTGGTTCTCTTCACCATAATCACCGCGCATGGTCACGATCATGAGCATCGGAAACCGCCCACCTTTGACGACGCTGAGATAGTTCGGGCAGTTCCCTACGCCAGAAGATTGCATGCAAACAACGCCGCGTTGTCCAACGAGATCGGCACCCGCACACACGGCGACGCCTTCTTCCTCGCTGGTCAAAAGGACGGTGCGGGTTTCATTATGTTCGTCGGCCATCTTGATGATGTCCGTATTGCCAAAGTCAGGGACATAGCCGAACAGCGAGACATTCGCGTCGACCAATTTGTCAAAGACCAGATTTGACCAGACTTCTCTGTCAGGTGCTTGCATAACTATCTACTTCGAATGAAAAATGTTGGCTCTTTGTGTCATGGGGTCTGCGTTGGAGCAAGACCGGGGTGCAACGCTAGCTGTGAACCGCCTCGGCATAGGCTAGACCATCGTCCAGTTTGATGTCGTCAAACAGATCTCGTTCATGCATCCAGCTCTGGGTCCTTTCAAACATTTCTTGCGTATAGGGTTGTGGAACGACGCGCTCGCCGTTGCCAAACTGCCTGACATCCACACTATCGACATAGCGATCCGGGATTTCTGTTCGGAAGTATTTTTTATATTTCTCAGGTTCGGCATCGATGTCGGTTTGAGCCCGGATCAAGCCCCGCATGTATTTCTCAACATTCTCCGGATCGGCATCGTTGGCGAACATAAAGGCCATCATGAAGGTCGTTGAAACGATACGGCGGAAGCCTTTTTGCTCCATGAGATAGAGCTGCGGTCCCCAGACATTTACGGCAGGGATCTTGCGGGCAATCGCGGCATCTACACGTGACCAGCTAGTGCCGACAAATTTCAACGCGATAACTTTGGGGTCGAGAAACGTTTCCAACGCCTGTTGAGCGGAATAGTGGCTACCAGAGTGGAAGCCAACGGCTACATCAACATTTGCAAGGTCGTCCGGGACGAGGATGTCAGAGTCATTGGGAACGACAATAGCTGCCTCACAAATGCTGTAGGCTTTGCCATACATAACGCCGGTACTGAGCTTGGCCGATTGGTTTACCGTCCAATGACAGGCGCAGCTGACATCGCCAGCATCTTCGGCGTCACCCTTGCGACCACCACCATCGGCATAGCGTTCAAATGCACCATGCCGATTGTCTTTAATCGGCGCATCAGAAACGGCTTCGGGCAGCATATCGACAGTCTTATAGCTGGCATCGACATTGAGGAAGTAATCTAGCCCTTCATCGCTGAAATAGCCTTTTTCATCGGCTACCCAGTCATTGAGTCTGCCATGCGGCTGAATGGTGAATTTTGCCATTTGGACTTCCTTAGAGCGGGATCACAATGAGTGTATCGATGCGTTCTGAATCACACACGACGATACGCTCTTTGAACCGCAGAATGCTGCCGTCGTCAATGATCCGATCAAGATACTTCCCAGTACAGAATATCTCCGGTGCCGAGGATTGCACCGTTCGGAAACAGGCAAAGCTGGTTTGCAGAGAATACTCAATACCGTCCAGTCCCGTTACCACTGGTGGATCAATCAAATGGCGATAGCTGTGTGGTTCAAACAGATTGGCGCTGCGGAGGGCCAATATCCGATCTTCAATCATGGCGCGGTTCTCGCACAGAATGAGACCAACTGGCATATTGGCTTCATGGTTCTGTCGTGTCGTGACCATGTAGCGCCCATCTTCTGTAAAGAATTTTGGCCATTCTTCGAGCTTATCTTCATCGATGACATGGCCATAGCGCCGATTGAGCGTATCGATCCGCTGCAATAGGGAAGCGTCGGCATCAAAGGGGGGAAGAGAACTGTCGGGCATTGGTCAGCTTTCCATCAACCCGTGCCAGCCTTGCCAAAATCCGCGTACGGCAAGCTCGTTACACCGGCTTTCGGATATGCGTTCGACATCGCGACCGCCCATAGCCAAAATAGACTTTTTGTCCTCAGCGCCCGTGACACCGCGCCGGACCCAGCCAACCACGGCACCATCTTCCATAGCGATATAACCGCCCGGTCCAACGAGATTGGATTGTCGAATACGCATAGCGCGCTGTTCTGGTGTGTCTTCGACAGCACCCAGTACCCACCAGGTAAGCTCACTTTTATTCGGGCCCTTGGGCACGATTAGACGCAATGTAATGACGTTTGAAAGTTGCTGTATCGAAAAATTCGGAAACAGGCTCTGAATTGCCAATGTGGTGTCACATTCAAACTCCGGCCAGCTTTCCAAGAGTTCTGGGGCCTTCAGAGCATAATCATCCTTTTGCGCGCGGATTTCCTTCGCGTCATATTGGCCCTGATCATTGTCCTGTGCGCGAATTGAGTATGTCAGGTGATGCAGCCCGCCTTCGCTGACCTCGACAGCTCCTTTCATCGAAAGGCGATTGAGACGGAACGTGGTCATAAAGGAATGAAGAAGTGTCGCGTGATAGGTATCACGGACGTTCTCCATATAGAGCTTCCAATTGCCATCGAGACCATGCTGGAACCGGCCAAGCAGTTCCATATCGCGTCCGAGGAGCCGCTGGATATTACCGCACATTTCCGGGCCAAAATAATCAGTCAAAGAAGGGACGTCATCTGAGAATGTGCCAAAGGCGAGGCCGCAATAGGTCTCGACTCTGAGGCGCTGTAACGAATGGCAGGACTTGTCGAAGTCCTCTGCCATGCCGCCGTTGCCCTGAATGCCTTTTTCAAAGGCGATGGTTGCGAGGTTGCCCTGCAAGTCATAAGTCCAGTTGTGATAAACGCAGGTCAGACAGTCGAGATTGCCGTGATCTTCGATACAGACAAGATTACCCCGGTGGGCGCACCGATTGACCATGGCGTTGATGTTGCCGTTCTTGTCCCGCACAACGATGACCGGTGTATCACCGACTGGCATGGTTTTGTAATCACCAGCATTCGGCAGTTCGATTTCCATGGCTAGAAAATGCCAGGCATCGCCCTGAAACAGTTGCTTCTGTTCCTGTGCATAAATCTGCTCGTCTGAATAAACGGAGTAAGGGACTTCACTGAAATCATTCGGTTTAAAATCAAGTGGTGCCATAATTGATGGTCCCTTACTGCGCGGCGTCGGTTGAATGGTTTTGCGCGCCGTGGTGAACTCAGCTTTAACAATCGATACCCCAAAGAGTACTACCAAAATTCTGAGATTGGGAGCCTTCTATGAAACTGACCTTAAGTATCGCGACAGATACAAACCCGCGGACTCGTCCGATCATGGATGGCGCAGTGGAAATTGACGGTGTTGATCTGATCCACACGGCGTTACATCCATCAGAAATGTTCTGGCGGCAGCTTAAATTTGGCGATTTTGATGTATCCGAAATGTCATTTTCATCGCTGATCAAAGCGGTTGCCCGCGGTGACGATAGTTGGGTCGGTATCCCCGTCTTTACCACTCATCATTTCTTTCAAAATTGGATTCTGATCCGAAAGGATGCCGGCATTGAAAAGCCCGAGGATATGCGCGGCAAGCGCATCGGGGTGCCGGAGTTCCAGCAAACCGCCGCCGTATGGTCGCGAGGAATGTTGAAGCATGAGTTCGGGGTCGATCAGACCGAGATGGAATATTTTATGGAGCGGCTGCCCGAAACCAGCCACGGCGGGGCGACCGGATTTCAACCCCCACCGGGCGTTACGGTTAATCAGATCCCGATTGAGACAAACATTGGAGAAATGCTGCTGGATGGCGAACTCGATGCGACGCTCTTATACCTTTCGCGTCCGAACCTTGTGGACCGCAGCTCTGCTGATCTTTGGAACCATCCAAATTTTGGATACTTGTTTCCCGACCCAGAAGCAGAGAGCCTGCGCTATTACCAAAAGACCAATATCTATCCAATCAACCATACGATGGTGATCAGGCGGACGTTGGCGGAAGAACATCCCTGGCTCTTGCTGAATATCCTCAAAGCGTTCAATAAAGCGAATGAGGTGGCAAACCAACAACGACTGGAACATATCGATTACTACCGGGCATCAGGACTCATCTCTGCAGACGCATACAAGGCTTTGTCTGAACCGTTGGTAGAACACGGTGTTAAAGCCAATCGCGAGACATTGGAGGCAGCGACGTTGTATTCCTATGAACAGGGTCTAACGCCGAGGCAGGTTGCACTCGACGAAGTTTTCGCTAGAAACACTCTCGATCATTAAACCTGAAAAGCACCCCTTGTGATTGAGACTGCATTTCTCGGCGTCCCCGGCGTAAACGCCTGGATATTCTTTGGCCTGTCGGTGGCAGCCTGCTGCACGTCTATCGTGGCGATGGTCACAGGGACTGCAGGCGGATTGCTCTTGCTCGCCATCATGGCTTTCTTCTTTGAACCTACAACGCTTTTGCCGCTGCATACCATTATTATGCTGCTGACATCTGTCCACGTGGCTATCCTGTTTTGGCGATACACGCTGAAAGCCACTGTGTTGCCATTTCTCGGCGGGTCAATTGCGGGCGCCGCGCTCGGGGGGCAAATTTTTATCGCGCTGCCGGCGGCAATCCTGCAAGGCATCATCGGCATCTTTATCTTTATCTTGATCTTGACCTGGTTGCCTAAGATCGCCAGCGCGGGCGGTGAGACCAAACGTTTTGCCGTAGTTGGGTTTGGCGTTACGTTCCTCGGTATATTTGTCAGTGCAACAGGCTCACTATTGGCCTCATTTGTAGCGAGTGCTTCACCTGATCGACGCAATCATGTCGCGACAATGGGAGCATTGATGATTTGTAGCCATGTCACCAAGATCGTTGCTTTTGGTGTTCTAGGCATTGCGCTTAGTGCCTATGTTCCGCTGATCATCGCAATGGTCGCCGGGGCAGCAACGGGCAACTGGATCGGTGGCCAGATGCTCGACCGCATGCAGGAGCAGATCTTTCGGACCTTGTTTAAGGTCCTTTTGACGATCTTGGGGCTTCGCCTGTTGTGGGTTGGCGCAAGAGGTCTCGGCTGGTTTTAGCTGCTACATGCTTCTAAAACAGCTTAGGACAGCAGCGCGTGACGTCTTGGCGACATCTGCGTCATAGGCCGGTTTCCCGGGCGTCGAGAAATTATGGGCATGACCTTCATAGACTGCGATTTCGGCATTTGGGTGGTTGGCGTAAGACACTTTGATGGCGTTGACTTCGTCCATCGGAATGGAGTTATCGACAGATCCGAAATGATAACTGACAGGGCAGGTGATGTTCTGGGTCTCATCTAGATGCAGGCCAATTTTCGTGCCATGGAAGGCAGCAGCGGCATCTACACCGAGACGTGATGCGCAAAGATGCGCGTAACGCCGACCAAAGCAGAACCCTAGAACAGCAATTTTACCATTGCAGTTGGGCCGGCTTTTGAGGTCGCTGATGATGTCTTCAATATCGAGCATGCCTTGTTCGGCATCAAAGGCCGCGTAACGCGCCTGTGCAATCTCCCGATCCGCCGTTGGGCCGGGGTGCTGACGCCAGAAAATATCGGGCATCGAGACAACAAAACCATCTGCGGCCCAGGCATCACCCAGCATTCTGTTGGTTGCATCCGCACCTGAAATCGCCGTGATATAGAGAAGGCCAGGATATTTGCCGTCGCCGTCTGGTTTAGTCAGATAGCCGTCGAAGGTCTCATTATTGCGGGTGGTGTATTTAATGTCCTGACTCGGCACGTGATTTCTTTCTGATTAGGTATTGAACAACGGCAGAATAGCACCAGCGGCGGCAAACATTGCGGTGTCTTCGTTTTGGAAGCCGATGAGCTGTAGACCCAGCGGCAATCCCTGGGTTTCGAGAACCGGCAATGAAACGGCAGGAACACCGAGCAGAGATGTGCAGACCGTAAAGTTGGGATCACCGGTCCAACCGAGTCCTTCCGGCGCAGCATCAGGTGCGGCGAGGGTGACGCAAACATCGCAGTGATCGGCTAGTTTCGCGAAAATAGCCCGAACTTCGTTGCGACGCGCGATGTGCCCGCTGAACTCTTCCTGGCTCATGCCATTGGCTTGTTCAAGGCGCTCGCGAGAGCTCTCGCTAAGTTTGGAAGCATCCATGTCACGGGCATAGGTGTTAAGCGGCCAACGGCCTTCCCAGGCATTGATGTCGCGGGAGAGGGGGTTGGCATCTGAAATCGCTTCCTCAGCGGCTTCGACAGCTGCGTTACTAGCGCGATCGATAACGGTGATACCAGCTGATTCCAGGGTTTCACGCGCCGACTGCAGTTGTTGCTTAGCGTCGTCAGTTGCGGTTTCCCATCCAGCAGTTTGCAGCAGAGCAACTGTCTTTGGTTTGTTCGCTTCTGGCAAAGTCATTGGACCGGTAAGTCCGACATAGCCGGCATCACCGCCCGCGCGGGATGACATTTCGCGGGCCATAACCCAGGTGTCTGCCAGGGTAGCCGCGATGACACCGGTACAGTTTTGGCTGAAACCATCGAAGCTGCCGCCACGATTGATACCACCGACACTCGGTTTAAAGCCGAATGCGCCGCAATAGCTTGCTGGCCGGATCGTTGATCCGATCACCTGGGACGCCGTGCCGCCAGCAAGCATGCCAGAGCCGACAGCGGCTGCTGATCCACTGCTTGAACCGCCAGGTGTGCGGTCAGTGTCGTAAGGATTGCGGGTGCCACGAGGCTGAGTTGCGGCAAATTCAGTTGTCACGGTTTTTCCAACGACAACGGCTCCAGCTTCGCGGAGTGCTGCAACAGCCGCGCAGTCGCGGCCCATCTTCCAACCGAGGAATAAGGGTGACCCCTGTTCGGTGACCATGTCGGCGGTTTCCATGACATCTTTGACTCCAATCGGCATTCCGTCGATAGGGGATAGCGGATTCCCACTTTTCCAGCGAGCGGTGGCTTCATCCGCAGCGGCACGAGCGCCGTCGAAATTGGTCGCAACAAAGGCGCCGATAGTGCCGTCATGCGCATCGATTACTTCGATGCAGCGTTCCAGGTATGCGCTTGGTGTATCGCTGCCATCTGCAAATGCGGCAGTAGCAGAATGAAAAGGACGGACTTTGGGATCAATGCCAGCGGCCATGATAATTCTTTCTGTTTAGCTGTTGTGTTTAACCGATAAGGTCGTGTGTGCCCTCAGCGAAGAGTTCTTCGACACTGAATTTACGGGGCGTGATGAGTTGATCGAAAGCGGTTTGCGTCAATGCTTCCAGCGCCAAGCGGTTTGGTTCTATTCCGTAAGGGAACGGATCGCCTTTAACACCTTCTTCCAGTTCAACCGTCAGAGTATCCTCTTTGGAAAGATCTCCACCGCGATTGATTGAGGAAAGGTAGGCATCTTTTGAAGATTTCAGGGCGTTGAACAGATCGACGGCAAGGCCGGGATATTGCTCTAACAGTTCATCCCTGACGACGATGCCATGATTGACTGGGTAGACGCCGGTGTTGTGATAAGACGCAAAACCTGCGGCCTTGGGATCACCGATCAAGGGTTTTACGCCCGGGACTTCTTCGGGCAACGTGCCGATTGCCGCGACGATGTCTCCATTGCCAAACATTTCCGTAAAGTTCTTACCCATTGAATCGTAGTCAGCGAAGGGCGGAAGCTTATATTCGGCGACATGTTCATCGTCGGTGCAGGTCCAGTGAACCTTGCTGAGATCAACGTCATATTCCGCACTGAGGACATGACGCGCCCAGACGCCGGTTGTGACTGTGTAACCACGCACGATACCGGCAGTCTTTCCTTCGAGTTCCTTCGGGCTGCCGAGACCAGCCTTACTATCAACGTGAATAGCTTGGTGATGGAAATTTCGCGTGATGAAGAGCGGGATAGCGGTGATTTTCTTGCCAACAGCTTTCGCAGCGAGATAGGTCGTAAACGGCATTTCACAGATATCGTATGCGAGTTCCCGCACCATTTTCCGAGCGAAGACCAAAATATTTTCCGCTTCGGGAAATTCGAGCTCCAGACCATCGTTTATTGACGTCCGGGTCTTCATTTCACGCATCAGGCCATAGCTACGCGTCGGCACTACTAATTTTGGCATTGGGTAATCCCTCGGTGATCTTGATTTCGATATCTTTCCTTACAGCAAATACCCCGCGGTATCAAAGGAGCGGCTGCGTTCAAAGTAGACAAATAGACAAGTTTTCAGACAAAATGCGGCTAATAAATTTAATCGTACTGTGCAGAGGAGTGTTTCGTGATGGTGAGCAACATTAACGCCTTTGATGGCGATGGCCATGTCGAGGAATGGGAAGAGACCTTTTCCGATAAGTATCTTGATGAGGAGTTCCGTGATCGTCGTCCTGTGGTCATTGAAACCGGAGAAAACGAGCGCGATTATAAATGGCTCATTGAAGGTGAAACCTTCCGCATCGGTGGCTCTCCGTCGAGCAAAGGCGGGGTTGTTTCACTGGAATACGAAAAGATGTCCAAGTGGCGGGGATCGCATGAAAGCGGTGAGTTTCATAGCGCGAAAGATCGTCTTGAGGTGATGGATGCCGAAGATACGTTGATTTCCATCAACTATCCAACTTTGTTGCTGCAGTGGCCGATTGCCAAAGACCCGAAGTTGAATCAGGCCCTTACGCGCGCTTATAACAACTGGGTTTGCGATATTTCCAACCAGGCGCCTGATCGTTTGAAATGGGTCACGGTGATCTGCCCAAGCGACCCTGAAGAAGCAGCCCGTGAGATGATCCGGACCCAAAAAATGGGCTCCGTAGGACTTATGGTGCTTGGCGAATACAATGAAAAAGGCCTCGACCACCCTGATTTTGAGATCATTTGGCAGACTGCCAACGACATCGGTATGCCGGTGAATGTGCATCCTGGCACTGGAGCGCTAAAGGCGTGGGAAGACTATCCCAGCGTTGCAGCGGATCAGTTCCTGATGTCGGTGGTACGGGGTTTCAAGACGATTTGTAGCTCCGGTATTCTGGATCGTTATCCGGATGTGACAGTTTCGTTCCTTGAGACGGGCTGCACGTGGGTGGATTTTGCCATTGAGGTGATGGATTTCACCCTCGATAGTATCCGCGAACGCATTGAGCACGATGCGCTGCGTGCAGAGCATATGCCGATCATTGAACGCGGCCTGCCAAAGATGACACCAGAAGAATATATCAAGGCAGGGCGGATCTTTATCGGGTTTGAGGTCGATGATGACCTGTTACCTTATATGATCAACAAGTACGGTACGGATTGCTGGGTTTATGCCAGCGATATTCCGCATGCTCATCGACTGGTGGATTCACCAAAGCATGTGCTTAACCGTCCCGATGTTACTGACGAAGCCAAAGAAAAGATCCTGTGGCACGGTACGGCTAAGCTTTATGGCCTTGATCTCAATGAAGCTAAAACGGCCGCTGCTTAGCTAACAAATTTGTTGTTTTTAGCAGTGGAAACGGCGCAAAGCCGAAAGGATAGACATGCCATTTTTTAAGTCGCATCCGCCCGATGCAAATCCCAGTAATGTTTTTGGTACTTATCCTGATGTTTATGGCCATTGGGCGGAAATGGGGCAAAAGCTCATCAACGGGCCGTCACCTTTGTCTCCCGCGGAACGGGAGATGTTGCAAGCTTATGTAGCGGGGGTGGCGGACTGCCAGTTCGCGTTGATTGCTCATGCTGAAGTTGCCTATGCAATGGGTGTTGAGGAAGGTCTGATAGACAAGCTCCTCGCGGACCTTGATACGGCGCCAATTGAGGACAGGTTTAAGCCCTTACTCACTTTTGCCGGCAAACTTATGGTAACCCCGAGTAATATGACCCAGGAAGATGCCGACGCGGTGTTTGATGAGGGCTGGGATGAAAAAGGCCTACACGATGTGATCGCGATTACTGCCCGTATGAGCTTTATGGCGCGGATCAATGAAGGGCATGGTTTTACGCCCTATAGCCGGGAGCACGCCAAGGAGAGAGCACAGGATCGCCTTAACAAGGGCTACGTGAATATGTATGACGCGCTCGCTGACGAAGACAACGAGTAGTTCATTTACGAGGCGAAGTCCGGTATTTTGCGATGCTTCGTTGCCTGTTCATAGGCATAGGCGAAGTTGATCATATTGGCGTCATCATAAGGTCTGCCAAGGAAGGTAATGCCGCCGGGTAGATTGTCTGTAGTGAAGCCAGCTGGCACGACCACAGATGGCACAAATATCAGGAACGTATTGATATGCGGGGCACCCCATTGGTCGATATAGGGCGGATTTAATCCGTCTTTGATCGGGGTGGGCTGATGCTCGACTGCCTTGTGAACGATTGAATCCAGCTTGTGATCGGCCATGACGGCGAGAAACCGTGTCATCAATTGATCGCGGGCATGCAGATATTTGCCCCATTCAGCGCTTGTATCTTCGTTTTTCCAGCGGGTGCGGACACCGTGCATGGTTTCTTGAAACAGCGGGGAGGCCATGATTCCCGCGCGGGTCTTGAACGGTGTATTGGCACCACCTGCAGCGTAATCAGCAAAGGATTGATTTTCGTCATCGTTATTGCGCGCGCGTTGGGCCAAGAGGTCATTCATACCTGGTATTTCAACGGGATCGACGATTTCCGCGCCTGCATCCGCTAGTTCACCTACGGCGCGATCAAATAGCACATCTATTTTGGCAAAATCATCTGACTCTGGTTCTGTTCGGTGACCCATAGGCTCCCGCATGATGCCGATCCGTTTGCCTTTCAGGGCATTCTTGTCGAGAAGATCAGCATAGCTTTCCGGGGCGTTGCCCACACCGCGGGCCGTGATGGGGTCTGCGGGGTCATAACCCACCATACAATCGAGAAGTTTCGCGAGATCTTTGACGGTGCGGGACATTGGGCCCAACGAGCCGTTGATCATTGGCCATCCGGCATAGACCCCGTGACGACTGACCAAGCCGGCGGTTGGCCGCATGCCGGAGACACCGTTCCAGATTGAGGGGCGCCGGATCGAGGCAAATCCCTCCTGTCCAACGCAAATGGTAGCGAAATTAGCGGATACCGCAGCGCCAGAGCCACCGGACGAACCACCGGCGGTGCGTTCCTGATCGTAAACATTGCGAGTGGATCCAAACAAAGAGCCATGAGTATCACCGGCGCCCAATTCACCGAGCGCGGCCTTGCCAATGAAAATGGCGCCTGCTTCTTTGAGTTTGGCGGCAATGGTGCAGTCACGCCCTGGATTATGGTCCTTGAAAAGAACAGACCCCATGGTCGTCGGCATACCATCGACATCGGCCTGGTCTTTCATGAGCAGGGGAATGCCGTGCAAAGGACCAACCATGCCGCCATCAGCGAGGGCTTGATCAAGGCGGTCGGCGTCTTTCAATGCCTTCGGATTGAGCGAGATTATCGAGTTAATTTGCGGGCCATTTTTGTCATAGGCCTCAATTCGATCAAGATACATCTGAACCAATTGCCGGGCTGTCAGAGTGCCATCCTGATAGGCGGCGTGCACATCAGCAATTGTAGTGTCGATAATATCGAAAGTATTAGATGAAGACATATCTATAACTCCATGAAACCAATAAATAGTTTTGTATTATTGTTCGGCGCGTTCACGCTCTAACTGGCGCAGCGCGCCGCGTTGAATTTTACCCGTTGGTGTGTGCGGCAACTCCTCCACAAACTCGATAGCGCGGGGATATTTAAAGGCAGAAATTTGCGATTTGACGAAATTCTGCATCTCGCTAACTAATTCATCTCCAGCGGCAGATTTATCACGCAATTCAATGAAGGCTTTGACCACTTGGCCACGGTCTTTATCCGGTGACCCGACAACGGCGACTTCGCGGATGGCGGCGTGTTCCATTAGGACCGCTTCGACTTCCAAACCGGAGACATTATAGCCGCCGGTCAGGATCATATCGTCGGTACGGGCTTCGTAAGAGAAATAGCCTTCCTCATCGCGGATGCAGAGATCGCCAGAAAGGTTCCAGCCATCGCGGATATAGGCCTTCTGACGGTCGATATCGTCGAGATAGCGGCAGCCATTGGGGCCTTTAACGATCATTTGGCCGACTTCGCCAGGGGCGGTGTCATTGAAATTGTCATCAACCACGCGGACTTCAAAGCCAGGGACTGCGGTGCCGATTAAACCAGGGCGGATATCATCACCGGAAGCGGAGATGAAGATGTGGAGCAGTTCGGAGATCCCGAGGCCGTTTATAATCCGCACGCCAGTTTTCTCTTCCCAGCCATGGAAAACAGCGGGTGCTAGCGGTTCGCCACCTGCAATACAAAGCCGCAGAGATGACGTGTCGTACTTATCGATCTCGTCCAGCATGAGCTTGTAGCCCGACGGGGTCGAGAAACAGACCGTGGCTTTGAATTTCTCGATGGTTTGTAGCAGCACTTCGGGTGTTGCCCGTTCGACCACGACGGTTGAGGCACCAAACCGCATTGTATCGGTCATATAGGCGCAAAGACCGTATAAAAAGGCGATTTGTGGGCTGCCGCAGACAATATCGTCTGGCTGAATTTTGACCACATAACGAATGAAAGTGTCTGCGACGGCGAGAATATCGCGGTGGAAATGTAGCGTGCCCTTTGGTGTGCCAGTTGATCCGGAGGTGAAGCCGATCACGCATGGGTCATCGGCTGATGTATCGACATTTTTAAAGACTGTGGATTTCCCTGCCATCGCGTTATCCAACGATTTGGCATCATCACCGCCAAAATAGAGAATATCGCGGAGGTCTTCGGCTTTTTCGCCTGCCGCAGCGATATCTTCCGCCAGCTTGATGTCGGATATGGCCAGGTTCACTTTGGCTTTTGCCATCATGTAGATGAGTTCGCGTTCGCGCAGCACAGGCATGGTTGCAATCGCGATCCCACCCGCTTTGAGGACAGCAAACCAAGAGGCAATCAATATCGGGTGATTGCCTGAGCGCAAGATCACACGCTCACCAGGGACCATACCGTAATCTTCTACAAGAACATTGGCGATCTGGTTGGCGCGCTCCATCAAATCGGTATAAGTCCAAATATTATCGCCGAAATAAATCATCGGCTTATCGGCGCAGCCGTCTGCGACCATCTTGTCGAGCAGCTCAGTGGCAACATTCATCCGCTCAGGATAGGCAGCAAGTTCAGGAAGAACGGAATAATCCATCTCCGGCCAGAGCTCTTCTGGCGGCATGTTATCCAGGATAAACGTGTCGATATGGGCAGTGGACATAAACGCGTAACCTCAAATTACAGGTAGGGGCCGCACATTAGTGAAAAAGGGTTGGTTGGAACAGGGGCGAATGATAGTTTCGCGCGCCTATTATAGAAACGAGATCCAATGAATCCGCTTATCCAGCTAGAACTAATCCGGGAATCCCTCGTTGCTGTCGTTAACGAGATGCGCGCTAACATCATCCATTCTTCCTACGCGGCAATTATTTACGAGGGACATGATTTCTCTTGTGCGCTCATGTCTGCCGATGGTCGACAGGTGGCACAGGGGTTAGCCGATCACCCGATTCATATCTTTGCTGTGCCGTATTCGACCCGCGAAGTCGTGAAGGCTTTCAAAGATGATATTCACGAGGGCGACCTGTTTCTTCATAACGACCCCTATACTGGCGGAACGCATCTGAATGACGTTTTGCTCCTCCATCCTGTATTCAACGAAGGCAAACTGGCGCTTTTTGCGGCGATGCGGTGCCATTGGAACGATGTCGGTGGCATGACACCAGGCTCGCTGTCTGGCCGGGTTAAAGAGATTTATCAGGAAGGTATTCGGATTACGCCGACGCGTATTTGCGAAAAGGGCGTGATGAATCAAGCGGTTCTTGATGCCTTATTTAACAATATGCGCGGCCCCGAAGAACGTATCGGCGATTTTAACGCAATGCTCGGTACCGGCCGTAAGGCCGCAGAACATCTGGAGCGGCTCTTTCAGCGCTTTGGCGGTGATGGGTTGATTGATGGGGTGGAAGCGTTAATTGATCGCTCTGAACGGCAGATGCGCTCGCGAATTTCTGACTGTCCCGACGGCGATTACTTTGCCGAAGGCTATATTGAAAGCGACGGATCGAACCCTGATCCATTGGTCGTCCGGCTCAAGCTCACTGTTGAAGGCGATTCTATAAACGCAGACTTCACTGGCACTTCGGCGCAGACCAATGGACCGACCAACTGTGGTCCAGCTATGGCGTTTAATGCGGTGGGCACTATTGTTAAAGCTTTCCTCGATCCCAAAACACCGATTAATAATGGCTCGTTTAACCCGATCAGCGTTACGGCACCGGAAAAGAGCTTCATTAATGCACGGGAAACCGCGCCATGCGGTGGCATGGCTGAGGTCAAATTCCTGATCGACTCTGTCGTAGCTGCCGCAATGGGGCAGGTGGTGCCAGAGATGAGCGTGGGCGATCTCAAAGGCGGTGCCAACCACATTCATATTGCGGGACCGCGCGAAGATGGCGGAACCTATATCCATTACGAATGGCCGGCGGGCGGCACTGGGGCATCTGCGGGTGTCGATGGCAGCAACGCCGTACGAAGTTATAACGAAGGCGACTTTAACTCGATCCAGTCGGTGGAAACGGTCGAATCGCAATATCCGCTTCGTGTTGAACGATGCGAGATCAGGACCGGTGCCTGTGGTGATGGGGCTAACCGGGGTGGCTTTGGCTTGCGGCGCGAACTGCGTGTCCTCGATGAGACCGCAATGTTGTCAGTCCTCTCAGAAAAGAATGTTATTCCGCCTTACGGAGTTGCGGGTGGCAGCAATGGCGCAGCCAATCGGTTTGTCGTTGAACGAGATGGCGAGGTAATTCAGCCTTCAGACGTCCCCGGTAAGGTTTCAGGTTTCACCCTTGGAACCGGCGATATCGTCCGCGAGGAAACTGCTGGTGGTGGTGGATTTGGTGATCCGCTAACCCGCGATCCAGCCTTAGTGGCCGACGATGTTGGCCTTGAATATCTAACCGCCGACCAGGCCGAGACACGTTACGGTGTTGTTCTTGGCAGTGATGGCAGTGATGGCAGTGTCGATGCAGCGGCCACGTCAGTAAAACGAGAGAGTTTGGCAGGCGCGCGGGAAACCGTGAAGCTTGAAATCGCCAATGAAGACGACATCGATGGTCCACGCCGTCGTATTGCAGTTCCGTCAGCTCTCGCCGGTAATTTGGGTATTTCCGAAGGTGATTTGGTCGAGCTGCGAGGGAAAGCAGTCGCTCCTCTGCGGGGCTGGGCGCGTGTTACCGATGGTACGGATGCTGTGATTCCTGTCGGACCGGCGGGGATGAAACTGTTAAACGCTGATCCCGGCGAGGGGATCGAGATACGTGCCGTCCAGGCAGCGCCGGCAGGAGTGCTGTCATGACCGATAGTTCACAGCGTTATCTTGTTGGCATCGATGTTGGCGGCACATTTACCGATATCCTGTGTCTCGATATTGAAAACCAGACGCTTTTATCGGCGAAAACGCCTTCATTGCCCGGAAAACAATGGGAAGGCGTGCTCAATGCGCTGGGTGAGCTTGGAATTGCACCCGGTGATATCCGGGCTTTCGTACACGGCACAACGATTGCGACCAATGCTCTGCTTGAACGCAAGGGCGCCAAAACAGCGATGATCACGACAGAAGGCTTCCGCGATACGCTTGAGATTGGTCGAACACGGCGTCTCATCGGTGGATTGTTTGACATCAAGTTCGTTAGACCTAAGCCGTTGGTTGATCGGCCTTTGCGGATTGAAGTTCCCGAACGGACGGCTGCCGATGGCGAGGTCCTCAATGACATCGCTGATTATGATTTTGGACCGCTGGCGGAGCGATTGAAGTCAGACGGTGTTGAAGCTGTCGCTATTGGCTTTGTGAATGCCTATGCCAATGACAAGACAGAACGCGATGCCGCTTCTGCGCTCGGTCAGCTATTGGGAGATGTCCCGGTTTGTCATTCGACCGATGTCGTGGCGGAGCAGGGCGAGTTCCATCGTTTTTCAACCTGTGTGTTGAATGCCTATCTGACGCCGGTGGTAATCAAATATCTTGAGACCCTAGCGGGTGAGCTAAATGACAAAGGCGTGAAAGCGCCGGTCAATATCATGGGGTCCAATGGTGGGGCGATGACCCTGCCGCAAGCTGCCAAGTTTGCCGCGGGAACGTTTCTGTCGGGTCCGGTTGGCGGCGCTGGTGGCGCGGTTCGCATTTGCGAAATGGCGGATGTTCAGGACTGCATCACGTTTGATATGGGCGGTACTTCGACAGACGTTGCGCTGATTTATCAGCGGACACCGCGGATCAGTCATGACAATCAAATCGACGCCTACCCGTTACAGGTGCCGCAGCTCGATATTCATACGATTGGGGCAGGGGGTGGTTCCATTGCCTGGGTTCAGGATGACGGAACTCTCGAAGTTGGCCCGCAGAGCGCGGGCGCCTTGCCAGGGCCAGCCTGTTATGGACGTGGTGGCACACAGCCGACAATTTCAGACGCCAATCTGGTTCTCGGCCGCTTGCCGACGGAACGCACACTTTCTGGCGGATTGCAGCTTGATAAGACGGCATCAGACACGGCATTTGCCTCATTGGCCGAAAAGCTTGGCGGTGGCGATATCGTGCCGCTTGCTGATGGTGTGTTGCGGATTGCTGTCGCCAAGATGGCTGGCGCCGTACGCGAAGTGTCAGTCCATCGTGGGTTTGATCCACGTGACTTTGCCCTATTGGGTTTCGGTGGCGCTGGACCGATGCATGTCTTCCTCGTTGCAGAAGAATTAGCCGTACCACAGGTGATCGTGCCGCGTTATCCCGGTCATTTATCTGCACTCGGACAGCTACTAGCTGATCAGCGGCTGGATTCAGTGCGGGCCTGGGGAGGCAAGCTCAGTGCGCTCGATCCGGCGGAGCTAAACGGTCCTGCGAACGAGATGAAGTCAGACGCCAGCAAATCGCTTGCTGACGCCGGTTTTGGTCCCGATATACAATCTCATAGCTTTACAGTCGATATGCGTTATGTCGGCCAATCTTATACGCTTGCAGTGCCGCTTGATGAGAACGCAGCCGATTGGGATGCCGTGCGCAATGCATTTGCGCAACGTCATACGGAGACCTTTGGTCACGCCGATGCTAACAACGATGCCGAGATCGTCAATATCCGGCTGGTTTCACTAGGCATCGTTGATAAGCCGACACTGGCCTTTACCAGCGGTGACGGGAAAGACTTGATTGTCGAAGTACGCAAGGTCTGGTTTGGCGATGATTGGACGGATTGTCCGATCTATAATCGCGACCGAATGGAAGCAGGCTTCGAACTCACCGGCCCTGCGATCATTGAGGAAGCCGGTGGCACCTCAATCGTTCCGCCAGGCTGGAAAGTCACTGTACTTGAGGCAGGTTCGCTCGATTGCCGTAATCCGCAGGTGAGCATCTAACCTTGGCGGTCCTACCGACACGAGGGCTAGGTCTGATACTGTCGGCAGGAAACCGCACTGTAGAACCTTATTTCAAGAAATTTGGTCCGAAAAATTTAGGTGTTTTCACGACGCGTATGCGTATGGGGTCAGGCGGTGGTCGGACGATGGATGATATCGCCGAAGATGCGACGATTGCGGGGAAACTTCTGACAGATGCCAAAGTCGATGTCATTTGCCTCCAAGGTACCGGGATCATGATGGAACGTGGCCCGATCGGTGAAGCCGAACTCATTGCTTCGCTCTGCAAGGAAACATCAACGCCGACCTATACAGCAACACAAGCCGCTGTCGAAGCCCTTCGCGCGTTGGAGATGGAGCGGATTGTTCTGATCCATCCATTAGGCGAAGAACCAATGGCGCGGGAACAATCGTATCTTGAGGCATCTGGCTTTTCAGTGGCCAACGCAGTTGGTCGTGGGGGTCAAGAACAATCATCCGCAATTCCGCCAAAGGCTTGGCTCGATATGGCACGGGAGAGTGATCGCGATGATGCCGATGGATTCTTTCTCAGCGGCTCGAACACGACGATGTTTGAAGCCGTTGGGCAGATCGAAGCCGAACTTGGCAAGCCTGTGGTGACCAGCGTTCAGGCGTCGCTTTGGGCGGGAGCAAGGCGTGTCCTTGGTATGAGCAACGCCTATGAAACGCCGCCGCCCGCCGCTGGACAGCTTTTCACCATCGGTTAAGGCAGCCCGTTTCCTTACAGAAGCCGGGAAGGGGCGTCGTCGGGCGGTGTGACATCAAATGCATTTGCCGTACAACAGGTCATCGCAAAAGATCCAATTTTTGCCACCAGGGCGACCAGCTCTACCTCTGAAAAAGCAGCCTCGGCTTCGGCATAGGTCGCATCGGTGATCCCTTTGTTCGCTAGCATTTCGGTTGCACATTTATGCGCGAGCATTTCACGATTGTCTGTAATCGGCGGTTCTGTTTGAGCGTTAATCGCGTCGATAATTTCTTGGTCAAGGCCGATCTTCAGGGACGCCCGAACTTGTACCGCCCATGGATATTGAGCGTCCCAGAAACGGGCAATGGTCAGGATGGCGACCTGCTGTTCTCGCTTTGTCAACGAGACCTCAGCGAGGCTGGCGCCGACTTCCTGGGTTGTGCGCATTAGTTCAGGAATACGGATATAAGCAAAAAATGGTCCGCCAAGAGGTCTCCCAGCGGCTTTTGCATCGTCGTAGACGGCTCCCTGTTCCTCATTCATCTCTTCACGCGATAAAATGGCGATACGTGTCATGGTGGTCTCCCTAGTTTTTGTATGGCGGTAGGCTTACGCTTAGTTTGCGCCACAAAGGGCCAATAAACAAACGACCGAAAACAAATAGCTGGGTTAGAAATTGGGAGGCATAAATGGGCTATCAGGATATTAATTACGAGCTTGAGGATGGCATCGTGACAGTCACGATGAACCGTCCGAATGTAATGAACGCGCTGTCAGAAAATTTGGAAGACGAGATTCATGCGGCATTTGATCAGGCGGATGCTGACCCTGAGGCAAGGGTAATCATTTTGACTGGCGAGGGTGCCGCTTTCTGTGCGGGGTACGACCAAAGCCCGAAGAAAGATGGCAAGAAAAAGGGCGACCCGACCGGTCGCTCCATTGCCGATTTTATCGAAGGCTGGCAACGCAACGACAGCAAAATTTCCGATAAATGGATTCATATGTGGAAGCTTGGCAAGCCAATCATCGCGGCTGTAAACGGTTGGGCGATGGGTGGTGGTTTCTGGTATCAGCTGGCGGCCGATCTGACGATTGCTTCCGACAAAGCCGTATTTGCGCAACCCGAGGTCCGCCATATCTCGAATACATCTTATTTGATGACGGCCCTGTGCGGCTGGAAATCAGCCAATCGTTGGGGGCTGACCGGTGATCATTTCGATGCCGAAGAAGCCTACCGTATTGGCATGGTCAATGAGGTCGTGCCGCATGATGAGCTCATGGACCGTGCCCGTGAGTTAGCGGCACGGATCGCGCTCGTACCCGAACCGGCAGTACGTCTCAACAAGGCCATTGCCATGCAAGGGCTGCAGGCCTCTGGTGTGAATGCTTCGTTATTATTGGAGGGTTCGCTTGGTGCCTTGGCGCATTCGTCGCACAACGAACACCGTGAAGATCTCTATAAGACAATGCAAGAGGAGGGCGTTCGGGCCTATCTGCAGCAACGGGACGGACCCTTCCAGCCGGAACCGATGGGGCCCCGGTCGGCCGCAGCGATTGCCGCAAAGAAAAACCAGAAATAGTCTGGAGCCAAATCAGCTGCCAGTGTTTAATTATGGCACTGACTAAACAGGGAGATTAATCGATGCATGAATGTCGTGCTGCCGTCATAACTGAACATAACAAACCGCTGGAAATCCAGAAGGTACCGATCCCTGATTTGGAACCTGGTGCGTTATTGGTCAAAATTACGGCGTCGACATTATGCGGCACGGACGTACATCGATGGCATGGGCCTCTTGGCAGCAAAGACAGCTTGCCTATCATTACCGGTCATGAGCCCTGTGGCGTAATTGAAGATTTCAATGGTGAGCGTACAGATATCCTCGGGAATAAGCTCAAGCGCGGCGACCGGGTAATCTGGTCCTACGTAGCCTGCGGCTCTTGTTACTATTGCAGCGTTGCGGTGCAGCCGTGTATTTGCCGAGGTCGTGCCAGCTGGGGTCACAACCGTTGTGATGAATTCCCGTATCTCCTCGGTAGCGTTTCTGAATTTATGTATGTGCCGCCGGAATGTCTGATCATCAAAGTACCGGACGAGGTTTCCTCTGGCTCAGCGGCGGCTGCAGCATGCGCTTATCGGACTGTCATGCATGGTTATGACATGCTGGGGGCGATCAAGGATCACGAAACTGTGGTCATTCAGGGCAGTGGGCCGCTCGGTAATTTTGCAACGGCAGTTGCCAAAGATCATGGGGCAAAGAAAGTCTTGGTGCTTGGTGCGCCGGCACATCGCTTGGAAGTATCCAAGAAAATGGGCGCCGATGATGTGCTGAACATTGAAGATGTTACTGATGCACAAGATCGCAAGGAATGGGTTAAGGATCACACCGACGGCAGGGGCGCTGATATCGTCATTCAGGTGGCGACTAACGCTGCTGTGCCCGAAGGCCTGACGATGCTCCGCGACGGCGGGCGGTATCTTGATATCGGGGCAGGCGGCAAAGGTACGATTGCAGTTGAAGCCATGCCGCAGGAAATGACCTATCTAACGGTCCGTTCTGGTGAACCACGTCATTGGTTGCAGGCCGTTGAGTTCCTGGCATCACGCCGCGACCGGTTCCCGTTTGATGATATGATCAGCCGCAGCTACAAACTCGAAGAGGTCAATGAAGCGATGAGCGCCATGGCCAACTTCGAGGTCGTGAAGCCGGTCATTAATTTCTAATCAATAACCCTGATTGTAGAAATGGGCGGTGGTCTTAGGCCTTCGCCTTTTCTTTCATATAGGCCGCTGCGGTATCTTCGACCGCTGTGCCCCTGAAGAAGTCGGGATTCATACTGCAATGCATGTCGACGATATTACCGAATGAGAAATCGCGGAAATCATCGTCGGTCATAAACCCTTCGTCGACCATCTCATAAGCTTCGACCATAACCTGTGTCAGGTCCGGTACATCCCAGTGGCCAATATCTGAACCGAGGATGGCTTTGAGCTTGATGCCGTAATGATTGTATTTGGTGTCGAAGGCGAGGCCGTTCATGCTGTCATCTGCTTCGCAGCCAAAATAGAAATTATTGGCAAATATATCGCGGATCTGACCGGGTTTGGTGATCCCCGCTGGCGTAAAATCATCAACGTCTTCAGGAGGGACAGGAAGCCGACTTGAGGCCGGGTGATCCGGATCTGCGCGAATACGCTCTGGGGTTAGATATTCGTTTCCGTATTCTTCGAATTTTTCAGCAAGAAGGTCGACATCAAGTTTCGCTGGGTCGAGATTCTCGGCCAGTGCCCTAACGTTCCGCTTTTCCCAATACTCAAACACCGTATTATAGAGCGCAGCAGCCCAGGCAGCGCCGCCTTCGAGGAAGGCAAACTTTAGGGTTGGAAAACGGGTGGCAACGCCGCCCAACAGGATCGAGCGGCAGAAATATTCACTGCCCTTGGCGAAACTTCCCAGTGAATTATAGACGTAGTTCGACGTTGATCCGTTGAGCGTACCGCGCCCACGTGACGAGTTGTGGCAGTTTGGTGCGAGACCAAGCTCGACACATTTCGCCCAGACCGGGTCGTACGTGTCGCCTTGGTCGATAGCAGGAGAAGTTGGCGCCATGGAATATTGAGCAAGTTCCGGGGCGTGTTTCACGACTTCTGGGTGAGGTCGCTGGATTTGCGTGTTCATGACGATTGCCTTTAGACCAAGCTCATTCTTGATGAACTCCATTTCGGCAATAGCTTCTTCAGGTTTGTGCATTGGGATTAGCGCTGTAGGCGTCAGTCGGTAGTCCAATCCCTTGAACATATCCGCGTACATGGTGTTCATAGCGCGATAGACGACGGGGCGCAGTTCGTCGTCGCCGATGCGCAGAACGCCTAAAGCCTGTGTGCCGTAACAGATACCAAAATCGATGCCGGCTTCGTCCAGCCGTTCCATGTAAAGCTTTGGCAGCATGGCTGTAGCACGATCAATGCTAGCGGGTCCCGAGTTGCCGATCCAAACGGCGCGTCGACCAGGGGCACTAGAGCTGCCCTTCAGATATTCCTCATAGCGATTGGCAATGTCAGAACCGCCGACCTGTTTGACGAAATCAAGAATAGCGAAGGTGCACTCGATAATGTGGCCATCAGAATCAACAACCGGATGATTTAACTTGGCGCGAATGTCGGCACCCGTTGTGCCAATAGCGTGACCGCTCATGCAATTTAGCTCCCTGAAGCTGATTTTGTGTTGTTTACGAGTGTAGCCGATAAAAGCTGGTTGGGTAAAACCCGGTAATTGCTTCGAAATCCTATGCAACAGCTTGTACTCCGGGAAACAGCCCTTTAGGTTTTCAGTAAGCCTAAATCGGGTGAATGGAAAAGGACTGAGAGATGACACCTGCCGAAGCGGTAATAGATCAGAGCGCGCCAGGCGCGATGAGCCATGAAGAATATTACGAAATAGCGGAAGCCGTTTTGCCGGGTGGTGGGCTCGGTGGATATTCGCTGCCGGAAGATGTGCGCTTTGTCATCCATAAGGGTGCCGCCGGACGTCTTCAGGATGTGCGTGGCAAATGGCTTATCGATTATGTCGGTGGTGCCGGAGCGCTCATTCTCGGTCATGCGTTCCCTTCAGTTGTCGAGGCGGTTAGGAAAGCGGCACCAGATGGCTTGCATTTCTTTGGGACATTGAACGAACGGGCGGTTCAGCTGGCGGAACAACTGGTTGAGGCTATCCCTTGTGCCGACAAGATTGCTTATACGACGACAGGCTCTGAAGCGACGCTTTACGCGATGCGGATTGCGCGGGCCTATACCGGTCGCAGCAAGATCCTCAAATGTGAAGGCGGCTATCACGGTAATCACGACTACTCAAATTTCTCGGTGTCGCCGCGCGCGGCATCGAACTTCCCGGTTGGGCAACCCGATACGGCGGGGATGCCGGCTAACATGTCCGAGAATGTTTTGATCAGTCCATACAATGATCTAGATGCGGTTCGGCAGATTGTTATGGCCAATAAGGACGATTTAGCCGCAGTGATCATCGAGCCCGCTCAGCGAATCATATTTCCTAAAGACGGCTATCTCGAAGGTCTGCGCGATATCTGTAATGAGAACGGTGTCCTGCTTATATTTGATGAGGTAGTAACTGGTTTCCGCCTAGGCTACGGCGGCGCACAAGCTTATTTCGGTGTTACCCCTGATCTTGCGAGTTACGGCAAGATTGTTGGTGGTGGTGGTCCCGTTGGCTGTGTTGGTGGTCCGGCTGAGATTATGGAGCAGTGCAATCCAGTAAATCGCGGCAAGTCAGACTACGCCTATATCAATGGCACGCTGCACGGCAATCCGATTGGCTGCGCGGCGGGCTTGGCGACGCTCGAAGAGTTAAGAACACCAGGCTTCTATGACCGCTTGCATAGCCGCGCGGCAGATATCCAAAGTCGGTGTCAGGAAGTGCTTGATGCGCATAAATTGCCAGCGCTGGCGATTGGGCGTGGTTCGCTATGGCAGATCGTCTTTATGGATAAAGAGCCTGAAGACTTTGGAGATTTTATTCAAGCGGATATGGCATCGACACGAGAGCTAGACCTTCATCAGATGCGTAATGGTCTCTATGTGTTGCCGTCGGTAAGGCGCTTTGTGTCATCGGTTCATTCCGATCAGGATTTCGAAGATACCGTGAAGGCGCTCGATGCTGCCTGTAGTGCGATGAAGTAAACGATTATTAAGGGCAGCTAAGATGGATGATACGAAAGGGAATGCAGTTCTGTTCTCCGAGATGACACCGCCTACGGGCCGTGAGGACGAGTTCAACGACTGGTATGACGGGCATCATTCGCCGAGCCATGTGCAAGGCGTGCCAGGTTTTCGAAGCGCAATGCGCTATCAATCTCCTGAGGGACCCCATTTTTTGGCGGTCTACGAGCTGGAGGGTCCCGAGACTCTGGAACATGAAGAATATAAAAAGCGCAAGCTGACGCCTGATAACCCGACCTACGAGATGCTTAAATCTGTTTCTGGCTTCACACGCTATATCGCGACGGAACAGTTTACGCTGGGGCCCAATGGTGGCGCTGAGGCGCCGCTCGATGCAGCGGTGATCTTCTGCGCCTTGTTTACGGTGCCGATGGAAGCACGTGGTGAGTTTGAAGAATGGTTCGACACCGAACACGCTCCCATGTTGCAACAGAATGCAGGTTGGCTGTTTTCTCGGCGCTTCGACATTATTGATCAAGATCCAGAGCCACACACCCATCTGATAATCCATTATCTCGATGGACCAGAGGCATTGGAGGCACCCGAACGCGCGGCAGCATCTGATACCGAATGGCGCCATAGATTAGCAGAGCAACCTTGGTTTAGTCCGACAGTTGTGACTTATCTGCGGCGGAACAAACGTTTTCTTAAATCCGGCTGATTGCCGACACTTTAAAAGGGAGAGTTACATTGGCGATTTCCAATAAGGATACCTATGAAAAGGGATTAAATATCCGCCGCGAGGTATTGGGCGCGGAATATGTCGACCCTAATATTGAAAAAGCGTCACAGGACGATTTTCACGGCGCCATTCAGGACGTTGTCACGGAATATTGTTGGGGCATGGGCTGGGGCCGGGAAGGCGTACTTGATCGTAAAACCCGTTCCATGTTGGTCTTAGCGATGCTGACAGCACTTGGTAAACCGGCTGAGTTAAAAGCGCATACGAGGGGCGCTTTGCGCAATGGCTGCACGGTTGAGGAAATCCGTGAACTCTTGATGCATGCAACGGTTTATTGCGGCATTCCTGCTGGTGTTGATGCCTTCAGAAATGCGAAGGAAGCCATCGACGCCTGGGAAGCAGACCAAAAGTAATTTGGTGTATAGCGAGGGTTACTGGCGCAGTAGTTGGCCGTAACCCTCAATCGCATCGTTAACGCCAGCGCGACGCAAGGCGTGCCAAAAGGATGCAGTGTTACTTGTGATAACCGGCTTTCCGAGATCGTTTTCTATATCCTCTACAATTCCGGCTGAGCCAAAATCAGTGCAACAGATCAAGATGGCTTCGGCGTCATCACGGTCCACAGATTTGGCGTGGTCGAAAATCTCAGACGGTGGCACACGCGACATTTTTTGAATTTTTTCAAGCGTACCGCCAAGACCAAGACCTTTCATCGCCGATACCTCGAACCCGTTGCGTTCAATATAGGCGCGTTCTTTTTCGTTGGTCGCATCAGAATAGGGCGTCGCCATCGACAGCCGTTTTATGCCAAGCGCTTTTAGGGCTTCGAGGATGGCACCCGCGGTTGATATGGCCGGCTTACCAGAGGCGTCCTCCATCGTGCCGATGAGCCGGTCGGAAGGACAAATCATAGAACCGGATGTGCAACCATAGGCGATGACGTCGGCGCCAGCAGCGGCAAGGCCTTCAGATGCCTCCCCGGCATGGGATAACATATCCTGAAAATCGTCTTCTGCCGGGTTGCCGTGAAGCGGTACGCGTGTGAAGTGGACGGTCACGCCATCCGGCTTCATCCGATTGAATTCGGTTTCATTGGTCGTGTTGCTGACCGGAATGATGGTACCAATTCGTGCGCGCCAGCTGGCGGGGCGTTCTTCCATTGTCATACTGTCTTTTGTGAGTTTAGCGGATGGGCTGAATCGTACTGCCGCCGCCTTTTATTTCAATCTTCGCTTTAGCACGAAGCCCGGTCATGATTCTTTCGAAGATTTTATCCTGGAGACCAGCGCGAATTTTGGCGGAGGCTTGCTCGTAATTCGCTTGCCCTGCGACACGGCGATCGACAACCTTAATCACGTGATAACCGAACTGGGTTTTAACCGGTGTGTCAGTAATTTGTCCTTTCTCCAGGGCGAAAGCAGCCTTGGAAAACGGCGGCACCATTTGGCCGGCACCAAAAAAACCAAGATCACCACCGTTTTTACCCGAAGGCCCAGTTGATTTTTCTTTGGCAAGCTTAATGAAATCGGCGCCCTTTTTAAGCTGCGTGACGATGGCATCGGCTTCAGCTTTGGTTTTGACCAGAATATGGCGGGCATGCACTTCTTCGCGTTTGGGCTGGAGCGCAATTGATTTCTGATAAGCGTCTCGAACTTTTGCTTCCGTTAGTTCCGCTTTCATGATCCGTGAGAGATAGGCCTCGTTGAGCAAGCTTCGTTCAATGGCCAAAATACGCTGTTTGACGTCCGGGTCCTCATGAAGACCTGCCTTGCGGGCGGCATCTGCAACAAGGGTTTGCTCGACCATTCTTTCAACGAGCTGATTCCGTATTTGGGCGTAGGGAACCTGTTTATATTGCGGCGGCAAGGTGTTGTAGAAACCGCTTATATCCGATTCCATTATTGAGACGCCATTTACAGTCGCGACGACGAAATCTTTAGCGGTTTCGACAGGATTTACCTGAGCGAATGATTGAGACGTTGCGGCGATAGTGAGGGCGCAACACACGCCCGCGATAACTGCGCGGTTCATAGCGCACACTCCAGCTAGTTGAGGACAATTGATTTCTCTTAGTGTCGCAGAAGCGAATGAAGCTGCCAATAGTTTCCCATTAGCAGTAACCCGAATGTGTAGAGCTACAGCTCAAAAGCCTAGGAGTCGTCGTCCTCACTCATAAACCGATAGCCGACTGCTTCGTAAACATGATTGCTGCCCTGAAACCATGCTTCTTCTGCCAGTTTCTTCCGCCAATCTGTGTCACGTGCGGCTTTACGTTCAGCTGAGGAAAGAGCTGCATCGGCATCTGAAAGGTAGTGAAGCGCTAGATGGGTCCATGGCTGCGGGTCTCCGTCGGTGATTTCAAATCGCCGTACCGCTTTCCATTCGGGGCATTTCAGAAGCATTTGACTATGCTCTTCTTCGTACCATTTGTTGAATTCTTCGGCGCGTTCATCAGGGACACTAAAGAAAACGGCATAGACAAACGCTTCGTCGAGAACATCGTCCGTAACGCCATCCTGTCGCGTGTCACTTATCTCATTGCCAATATAACGGCTGTAATTCTGGACATTGGACAGCATCCACGCTGTTTGCGCGTTCGGTTGTGCCCGAACTTTCTGGTAGGGAACGCTCTCCAAAACCTCTTCCGATGCTATTTCATAAACAGCGAGATAGGTTGGCCTGTCAGGGTCCCGGTATCTCTGGGCACTGATAAATCCTTCAACCTGAGTGCGGGCAGGGATGTGATGCGTATCATACCAGTGATTAAAATCGTCTTCCCAATCTTCGTCGGGGGACATTTCGGTAAATAAAATCGTGGCGCCCTTCAACGCCTGTCTCCTTTATTATCAATGGTTTGGATGTCTATCATGATCTTTACCCGGTAATATTGCACCATGTTTCGAATTCTGCAAAGGGCACATTAAATTTGTGTTGGTCGGCGGCAACTCGCGCTGAATGATGTTTCCCTACATGGCGGGCCGCGCTATACGTTTGTTCGATGTATATTGGATAGCAGATTGTTGATTTCTTAGGTCAGGGTTAAGCCGGGATGGATGGATCGTTTCAGAAGAACGGGTTAGAGGCGCTGGTTGATGACCGTGTTGATGAAGGTGTCTTTCGGGTAGACCGTTCAGTCTATACCGACCAGGAGATTTTCGAAGCGGAAATCGAACGCATTTTTGAAAAAGGTTGGGTCTATCTGTGCCATGAAAGCCAGGTGCCTGAGGCCAACTGTTATTTTGCGACAGATATCGGACGTCATCCTGTTGTCGTCGTACGCCAGAAAGACGACAGCCTATCCGGCTTTATCAATGTTTGTTCCCATCGTGGAGCCCTGCTGACGCCCAAGAAACAGGGTAAAGCAGCAACGCTGACATGTCGTTTCCACGGCTGGTCCTATAGTTGTGACGGCCGTTGTGTTCGGATCAAAAACGAAAAAGAAGGTTTCGGCGAAGACGGTTTCGACCGCTCGCAATATGACCTAAATCCGATTGCCAAACTTGCAAACTATCGTGGATTTGTTTTTGGTTGTTTGGTTGATGATGTGGAGCCGATTGAAGAATATTTGGGTGCTGCGGCGACCTGGATAGATCTGATGGTTGAACAATCTCCGGAAGGTCTGGAGATTGTTCCCGGCAGCTCGACCTATGTAATTCGCGGTAATTGGAAGATGCAGCTTGAGAACAGTGTCGATGGCTATCACGTCTCGACAGTTCATCGGGTGTTTGCCTCTACGGTTCGCAATCGTGAAGAGCGAGAGAGCCTCAAAGGATTGAAGCAAACCGAAGGAGGACGACTCGTTGGGATCGTGCCCTCAGGGGCTTATGATTTGGGAAATGGGCATATGTCGATCTGGGCACAGCATACGACGCCTGAACGCCGACCGATTTTCAAAAAGAAGGAATGGCTTGAAGCCAATCTCCCTGAAGCACATGTCGAATGGATTTTGGAAAAGGGCCGAAACCTCGCGCTCTTTCCAAACGTCATGCTGATGGACAACCCTTCGACACAAATCCGCTACGTGAAACCGATTTCTGCGGATCGTGCGGAGGTAACCGTCTATTGCATTGCGCCGGTGGGTGAGGATGCGGAAGCACGCGCAGCACGGTTGCGAAAGTTTGAAGATTTTTATCTCACCGCGGGGATGGCGACGTCCGACGATATGGCCGCGCTTGAAGATACCATGGCGGGTAGCTTCGCCAGTCAGGCGCAATGGAGCGACTTCAATCGGGGTATTCAGACGATGACCCATGGCGCTGATGAAGGTGCCAAGGCCGTTGGGTTTGACCCGGTGTCGAGTAGCGAGAGTTGGGAAAACGAGACTTTGTTTTTTGGTTTCTATCGTCGCTGGCGCGACATGATGCTCGACCAAGATTAAGTAACGGAAAAAATAAATAAAAAGAACAGCGATTAATGGATATCGATACAGACTTAAAGCGCGACGTCGCTGAACTTATTAATTGGGAAACGACGCTGCTGGATCGCCGCGAGTGGGACGACTGGATCGATCTATTTGCTGAAGATGCTGTTTATTGGGTGCCAAGCTGGGCAGACGAAGAACGCACTGTTAGCGATCCGGAGACCCAGCTTAATTTGATGTATTTCCGTAATCGTGGCGGCATTGAAGATCGGGTATTTCGGATTGAATCCCGCGATTCTTACGCTTCCTTGCCGCTGGATCGGACGGTCCACATCGTCAGCAATATTTTGGTTGCGGGTGTTGCGGACGATGAAATTTCTGCGACAGCGAATTGTCTAGTCCATTCCTTTGGAAAACATGGCGGCCAAACTCGCGCGAGTCTTTATGACTTTAAGTTCCGCAAAACTGAAGCCGGCCTCAAAATCGTTCTGAAGAAGATCACTTTGATTGACGACAAGCTCGAAGGCCCCGTCGATATTTATCATCTGTAGGGCGATAGTTGATGTTAGCAGTCTGTAAAGTTCAGGAAGGCGAAGGCGGCATCGCAGTCGAAGAGCGCGATCCGCGAGACCCTGACGCCGGCGAGATACTGATAAAGGTTGCCGCCGCCGGTATCTGCGGCACCGACATGCAGATTTACTACTGGGCACCGCGCATGGCGCGCCGGCTGGAACTACCTCGCGTGCTCGGCCATGAAGCCTGTGGTTATGTTGAAAAGATTGGAGACGGCGTGATGAATGTGGAGGTTGGCGACTATGTCAGCCTCGAAAGTCACGTCTATTGCGGGATTTGCCGACAATGTCGTTTGGGGAATGCGCATCTCTGCGTAAATACCACTTACCCTGGCATTAACTTCGACGGTGGATTTGCAGAATATGTCACCGTGCCGTCGCAGATTGCCTGGAAAAACCCTGCTGACCTCCCGAAAGAAGTCGCGGCGATGATGGAACCGTTTGGTATATCCGTCCACGCTACGCTTGCTGGGTCCGGGGTTGCTGGCAAGACCGTATTGATTAACGGCTGTGGTCCTATCGGCATGATGAATGTCGCAACGGCGCGGGCATTGGGTGCCACGCGCATCGTTGCCTGTGATATCAATCCTCTTCGTCTCGCAATGGCGGAACAGATGGGGGCAGATCGTGCCGTAAATGCTGCTGAAGAAGATCTGCAGGCTATCGTGTCTGATATGACCGGCGGTGCAGGTGTTGATGTCGCGATTGAATATTCAGGTTCCGAGCCCGGTTTTAACGCTTGTTTCCAAGCACTGTCCAAAGGCGGTGATTTCCGACTGGTTGGCGCGCCGCCGACAGCTATTCCGGTCGATTTTACCCAGTGGCTTTTGAAATGCCCCGAAATGCAGAACATTCATGGTCGCCGGATATGGGATAGCTGGCATGTGGCGTCAGAACTCGTATCCACCGGTGCGGTCGATCTCGGTCCGATCCATAGTCACTCACTGTCGATAAAAGAGGGTCCGTCCGGCTTTGAATTGATCCGCGAAGGAAAAGCGCTCAAGCCGCTTATTGTGCCCTGATACAATCCGTAGTACCCAAAAAGCATGAGTAAATACAACGTCACCCTGGTGTTTGAGGATGGTCGAAGCGAAAACATCCTCGCCGACGAAAATGACACCCTCTATATGGCCTGCCTTCGGAACAAGATCCGCATTCTGACGGATTGTCTCGAAGGTGCCTGCGCGACCTGTAAAGGGTTGTGCGTTGAAGGAGAGTACGATCTCGACGACGTTTCCGAAGAGGCGCTTTCCGAGGAAGAGGCGGCGCAGCGGGAGGTCCTGACCTGTCAGATGCATGTGCGATCTGACTGCGTCATAGAACTACCGTATGAATCCCGATTGGCGATGAAGTCAGAACCGCAAAGCTGGGCTTGCAAGGTAGTTGCCGTTGAGAGCGTTTCTTCAACGGTGCAACGGTTGGATGTTGAGATCGTGGACCTAGAAGGTGAAGCCCCGGGTTTTATGCCCGGGCAATATGTTCATCTGTCGGTGCCGGAGACAGATGAGAAACGTTCGTACTCCTTCGCCAATCCGCCCCATGAAACCGATATATATAGCTTCTTTATCAAGGTGCTCGAACAAGGCGCGATGAGCGATTATGTGCGCGATCGCGCTCAGACTGGAGATCAGATAACCATGACCGGTCCGTTTGGTCATTTCTATCTCCGGAATCCGGAGCGGCCTATCTTGATGGTGGCTGGCGGCACGGGATTAGCACCGATGTTGTCGATGCTCGATCATATGGTTGAAAGCGGCGCGACATCACGGCCTGTACATTTGTTAGTAGGAGCCAATGACCCGGAAGAGTTGTTCCACCTTGATGTTATCGAAGCCTACAAAACAAAGGGAGTATCGCTGACCACCGAGATTGCCGTTGTCGAAGGCAATGATGGTTGGCAGGGTGAAACTGGCCACGTGACCGCTTTGTTGCGTGATGAACTTATTGCAGATGGCGTTGATATTTATCTTTGCGGTCCACCGCCGATGATCGAGGCTGCTGAAAGCTGGCTCGCTGATAAAGGCATAGACGACAAGCTGGTCCATGCTGAGAAGTTCTTACCGAGTTAGGAAAAACAATGTCCAACCCCATCGTCATAAGAAACGGTACTGTCATTGATGGCACGCGGGCAGAACCGATCCGGGCGGATGTTGCCATTGAAGATGGTCGTATCGTCGAAATCGGAACCGATATCGCGACTGGCATGGCTGAAACGGTCGATGCTGCAGGTAAAGTCGTCGCGCCGGGATTCATTGACATTAAAACCCATTCCGACTGGACGTTGCCATTGATGCCGCAGGCCGAGAGTAAAATTCGTCAGGGCGTCACGACCGAAGTTATCGGTCATTGCGGCTATTCCTGTGCGCCAGCGCTGCCGGATAAGGTCGATGCGCTTGCCGAATATCTAAGCCCGAGCGCCCCGTGGCTTAGCTTTCGCGAAACCAACTTTAGAGATTACCTCGACAGCTATCCGTCATTGTCTGTGAATGCCGTTCATCTGGTGGGGCACAACACGTTGCGTTTGATGGCGATGGGGATGGAGGACCGTCCGCCGACACCAAACGAGTTGGATCATATGAAACGACTGCTGACTGAAGCGTTGGCGGCGGGTGCTCTCGGCATGTCGTCGGGGCTCTTCACCGCGCCGGGGTCATTCTCGGAAACGGAAGAACTGGTAGCGCTGGGCAGACTACTGGAATCACAAGGCGCGCGTTATTTCACACATCTACGTAATGAGGGTAATACGGTCTTCGATGCTGTCGAAGAAACCATGGAATTTGCCGAGCAGGTGGGGGTTCACGTGCAGATCGTGCATATGAAGTTGTCGGGTCTCGATAATTGGGGCGGTGCCCGCAAGGCAATGGATTTGTTCGCCGAAGCGCGCGGACGTGGCGTCAATATTGATTGCGATATCTATCCCTATACTGCCGCTAGTAATCCACTGCGTAATCTGATGCCGGCGTGGCTGCAGGAAGGTGGCATCGACGGAACCTTGGCGCGGCTTGCTGATCCAGAGTCGCGTGCCAGGCTACGCAAGGAAGTTGACGCTGAAGGGCTGAATAACTTCGGTCGCATCCCGTCTTGGGATGCTGTGCGGATTTCAATCTCACCCGACTTGCCGCAATTTGCCGGGCGGACGATTGCAAACCTTGCAGAAGAGCGTGGGATCGATCAATTCGATATGGCAATGGATTATATTGTTGAAGATCATGGTCAGACCCGCGTTTTGGTGGATTCCATTTCTGAAGAGGATGTTCAGGATTTTGTTCGAGATCCCGAGGTCATGATTGGCTCTGATGGAAATTCAGTCGCACCAGAAGGAACCACGGGGCAGGGGCGGCCTCATCCGCGCTTTTACGGCACCTTTGCCAAGGTTTTGGGCCATTACAGCCGCGATTTAGGACTGTTGCCGTTACAGGATGCTGTTCACAAGATGACAGGTGCGTCGGCTAAGGCGTTAGGGCTCAAGGACCGCGGTGTTATTAAAGAAGGATTTCGCGCTGATATTACGATCTTTGATCCCGAGACGATTGCAGAGCGCGCGACTTATGATGATCCGCACCAATTTGCCGCTGGTATCGACACGGTTTTGGTCAATGGTGTGGCAACATTGCAGGGAGGTGACCATACTGGTGCTTTGGCTGGTCAAATTCTGCGGCGTCAACGCGACTTTCATTGAGTAACTCGGTTATTTCAATGGGTTACCGCCTGTTGACTTCGTAGCCATAATCCTTATTTTCCCTTTCAGACTAAAACAGTCCTATATACCAGTACCAATTTGGTCCTGATTACAGGAAAAGAGGGATAACCCTTTGATAAAGCTTAGCCGTCTTGCTGATTATTCAATCGTGCTCATGACCCAACTTGCCGGTCGCCCGTCTTCTTTGATGCAGGCACCTGATTTGGCGTTGGTCACAGGGCTTCCGGTGCCGACCGTGGCCAAAACCATGAAACAATTGGTTCAGGCTGGCCTGGTTGAGTCGCAACGTGGTGCCAAGGGTGGTTATGCCTTGGTCCGTTCAGCCACCGATATTCCGGTGACGGAAATTATTGCGGCGGTCGACGGGCCAATCGCGCTGACCGATTGTACGGTCGATGAAGAGGACGGCGTTTGCGATATCGAGGCGCTATGCCCAACACGAACCAACTGGCGCAAAATCAATGATGCGGTAATTGGCGCTCTTCGTGATGTCACTTTGGCAGATATGACGCCTCAGATGGCGCCGTTTGTACCGCACCGGCCTTATGAGCCTGCGGCTAACGCAGCAGCGGCGGGAGAGTGAAAATGGCAGAAGTAGCTCCCCAGACAGCTGAACAGCTCGCCGAAGATAGCGAATACAAATACGGTTTCGTAACCGAGATTGAGTCAGAGTTCGCACCTAAGGGACTAAACGAAGATATCGTTCGGTTTATTTCGGCCAAGAAAGAAGAACCTGATTGGTTGCTTGAATGGCGGCTTGATGCCTATCGCCAGTGGCTGGACATGGATGAGCCGAAGTGGGCGTTGGTTGATTATCCCGAAATTGATTATCAGGATGCTTACTACTTTGCGGCGCCCAAATCCGATGAAGATGCGCCGAAGAGCCTCGATGAAGTCGATCCCGCATTGCTGGAGACCTATGAGAAGCTGGGTATTCCACTGCATGAACGGGCAGCTCTCGCTGGTGTTGCGGTTGATGCTGTATTTGACAGCGTGTCTGTTGCAACAACCTTCAAAGACAAGCTTGAAGAAGTAGGCGTCATCTTTTGCCCAATCAGCGAAGCGGTAAGAGATCATCCTGAGCTGGTCCGCAAATATCTCGGTACTGTTGTTCCGCAGTCGGATAATTTCTTCGCAACGCTTAATTCCGCGGTCTATAGCGATGGCACATTCGTGTATGTGCCGAAGGGTGTGCGCTGTCCGATGGAACTATCGACTTATTTCAGGATCAATGCGGCAAAAACCGGCCAATTCGAGCGAACTCTGATTATTGCTGATGAGGGTTCCTATGTTAGCTATCTCGAGGGCTGTACAGCGCCGATGCGGGATGAAAACCAGCTGCATGCTGCGGTTGTTGAGTTAATCGCCCATGACGACGCCGAAATTAAATACTCAACCGTTCAGAACTGGTATCCCGGCGATGAGAACGGCAAAGGCGGAATCTACAACTTCGTAACCAAGCGCGGCGCCTGTCGTGGTCGCAATTCGAAGATCTCGTGGACTCAGGTTGAAACCGGTTCTGCGGTGACTTGGAAATACCCGAGTTGCATTCTCGAAGGTGATAACTCGGTGGGTGAGTTCTATTCGGTTGCGCTGACCAATAACTGCCAGCAAGCCGATACTGGAACCAAAATGATCCATGTCGGTCGCAATACGTCGAGCACAATTATCTCGAAGGGAATTTCAGCGGGTAAGGGGCAGAACACCTATCGCGGACTAGTGAAAGTGTTAGGGAGCGCTGATGGTGCGCGGAACTTTACCCAATGTGACTCGCTGCTGATCGGTGATAAATGTGGCGCTCATACGGTGCCCTATATTGAAACCGGTAATCCCTCAGCACAGGTAGAACACGAGGCGACAACCTCGAAGATCAGCGAAGATCAAATGTTTTATGTCATGCAGCGCGGGCTGTCGGCGGAGGATGCGGTTTCGTTGATCGTCAATGGGTACTGCAAGGAAGTCTTGAAAGAGCTGCCGATGGAATTTGCGGTCGAGGCACAGAAACTTTTAGAGGTTAGCCTCGAAGGCAGCGTCGGTTAGGCGCGCGTTTAAAGGAATAGAGTAGAGATGCTTTCAATAAAGAACCTCCACGCCACGGTCCACGGCAAGGAAATCCTGCAAGGCGTTGATCTTGAGATCGGTGCGGGCGAGGTCCATGCCATCATGGGGCCTAACGGCTCGGGAAAGAGCACGTTGTCTTATGTGCTGTCTGGTCGCGAGGGCTACGAGGTCACTGAGGGTGAGGTCGTTTATAACGGTAAAAACCTGCTTGAGCTCGAAGTTCATGAACGTGCTGCTGAAGGCATTTTTCTGGCGTTCCAGTATCCCGTTGAAATTCCGGGGGTCTCCAGCATGAACTTTCTGCGGACATCCCTTAATTCAATACGACGTTATCGTGGTGAGGAAGAAATCTCGGCCGTTGATTTTCTGAAACTGGTTCGCGCGACGGCAAAGTCATTGGAGATGGATGACAAGCTGTTGCAGCGACCGGTTAATGTTGGGTTCTCCGGTGGCGAGAAGAAGCGCAATGAAGTGCTGCAAATGTCATTGCTGGAACCGAGCCTTGCGGTTCTCGACGAAACCGACTCCGGCCTCGATATCGATGCGCTTAAAGCGGTTGCGGATGGTGTAAACGCCCTGCGTGCGCCGGATAGGTCCTCGCTCGTTATTACGCATTACCAGCGTCTACTTAGCTATATCGTGCCAGATTTCGTGCATGTTCTCGCGGACGGCAAGATCGCTGCATCTGGCGATAAGGAGCTGGCACTTGAACTTGAAAAGAATGGTTACGCGATGCTTGGCCTTGAAGACACCGAAGCGGCCTGAGGCGGAGAGCATATCGTGACATCCTCAGTTCAGCCTCTGACCGATCCAGTCGTAGAGAAATATCGTGCGCAATATGCTGCGAAGGGTTCTGAACTACCAGGTTCTGCGCGCGATTGGGTAAATTCGCTACGGAATCAGGCGCTGTCGGCACTCTCGCGGAATGGTTTGCCGACCCGTCGTGTTGAAAGTTGGAAATATACCGATCTGCGCAATTTGCATCGAGCTGAGTTCGCGGCGGCGGCAGGCGCGGAAGTTACTGCTGCAGATCTAACGCCCTATAAACTCGAAGACGCCTATGTTGCCGTCTTCGTTGATGGCCAATATGCACCAGCATTTTCTGATTTGGGTGATCTGCCAGAAGGGCTGTCATTTTCGTCCATGGCCGATGCTCTTGCGTTGGGCAATGAAGAATTGCTCGCTGATCTTGGCGAGGCAGTGGATGTCGAACTGCCGGGCTTAGGGGCACTCAATACAGCGTTGATGCAGGATGGCGGTGTTTGCCGGATTGCGGATAATGTTTCGGTCGAAAAGCCTATCCAGCTTATTTTTGTATCAACGGAAAATTCGTCTGCAGAGATACACCTTCGCAATTTGATTGGTGCTGGTGCAAACAGCAATGCCACTGTGATGCAGTCTTATGTCTCGCTTGGCGCTTCAACAGGTTTCTGCAATGTAGTTACTGAGGCGGTATTGGAGCAGGGGGCGAATCTTCGAAATGTTACGCATCAGGTTCAAAGTGGTACTGCTTGGCATATCGGTCTTACATCGGCCCAGATTAAACGCGACGCTCACTTTGAAAGCTTTGTTTTATCGTCCGGCGGCCGACTGAGCAGAAATGAAATTCGGGTTCGGTTGGGTGGCGAGGGTGCGGATTGCACGCTGAATGGCATTGCTTTGGTGCGAGATCGTCAGCATTGCGATAACACCACTGATGTTGATCATGCAAAATCGCATTGTCATAGCAGTCAGGTCTATAAGAACGTTCTCGATGACCGGTCTCATACGGTGTTCCAGGGGCGCGTTCACGTTGCCCCCGATGCGCAGAAAACTGATGCGCATCAAATGAATCGAAATCTTTTGCTATCTCGAAATGCTCAAGCGGACAGCAAGCCTGAGCTGATCATCCACGCCGACGATGTTAAATGCAGCCACGGCGCAACCGTTGGCGACCTTGATCAAGAAGCGTTGTTCTATTTGCAAAGCCGTGGAATAGATGCGGTTACAGCACGGAACATGATGGTGCAGGCTTTTGCTGCTGAACTGGTCGAAGCCATGCCGAATGATAGTATTCGATCCTATCTTGAGACGGCGATGTCGTCGTGGCTTGAAACCCTCAACTCTGTTGAGGAGGCTGCATAAAGATGGCGACAAATCCAGAAAACGCCATGCCCACCCCAGCTTTCGATATCGAAAGCGTACGTCAAGATTTCCCGATCCTTTCTGAAGAAGTTTACGGTAAGCCGCTGGTCTATTTAGATAGCGGGGCGAGTGCCCAAAAACCACGCGCTGTAATCGACGCGATCTCGTCTGTCTATGAATCCGAATACGCGAACGTTCACCGTGGCGTTCATTATATGAGCCAGAAGGCGACAGATAGGATGGAGGCCGCCCGTGAAACGGTTCGTGCTTTTATAAATGCGCGGGATATTCGCGAGGTCATCTTCGTTCGCGGCGCAACTGAAGGCATCAACTTGGTGGCTTCAAGCTGGGGGCGGCAGAACCTGTCAGAGGGTGATGAGATTATCCTTTCCGTCATGGAGCATCATTCCAATATTGTGCCGTGGCAATTAATTGCCGAACAAACCGGGGCTGAGATTAAAGTTGTGCCGATCAGTGATGATGGCGCTCTCGATATGGATGCCTATGCCGATCTAATGTCGGACAGAACCAAGATCGTTGCGATTACGCATGTCTCTAATGCATTGGGAACGATTGTACCGGTTGAAGAAATTATCCGTATTGCTCACGAGCGCGATGTACCGGTCCTTCTCGATGGCTGCCAAGCAGCGCCGCATATGGTGCTGGATATGCAAGCCCTGGATGTCGATTTCTATGTGTTCTCAGGCCACAAGATCTATGGCCCGAGTGGTATAGGCGTCCTCTATGGAAAAGCTGAGTTACTGGAGGCGATGCCCCCTTACCATGGTGGTGGTGAGATGATTGATGTCGTCACCTTTGAAAAAACAACCTATGCCGATCTGCCGTTTAAGTTTGAAGCGGGAACACCGCATATTTCGGGCATCATCGGGATGGGGGCTGCTATTGAATATATCAACGGGCTAGGCCTTGAGAACATCGCGGCCCATGAGCATGATTTGCTAGAGTATGGCGCCGTAAAGCTCAGTGAGATCAATAGTTTGCGCATGATCGGAACAGCGCCGGAGAAAGCCGCAATCCTGTCTTTTGTGTTGGAAACAGTACATCCGCATGACGTGGGAACGATCCTTGATCGTGAAGGTATTGCTGTTCGGACCGGACATCATTGTGCGCAGCCTGTTATGGATCGTTTTGACATCGCGGCAACGATTCGTGCCTCAATTGGCATGTACAATACACGTGAGGAAATCGATACGCTTGTCGCTGGGTTGGGCCGTGTGCAGGAGATATTTGGCCAATGAGTGATGGTCTTACAGATCTTTACCAAGAGGTCATCCTCGATCACAGCCGTAACCCGCGGAATTTTGGGCCGGCGGATGAAGCTGACCGAACAGCACGGGGTAACAATCCATTATGTGGCGATCGCGTAACGGTGTTTCTCAATCTTGATGGTGATGAGATTTCAGATGCACAGTTCGATGCGCGCGGCTGCGCGATATCACTAGCGTCTGCGTCGATGATGACCGAGATGATTAAGGGGAAATCTGTCGAAGAGGCTAAGGCCTTGTTCGAAAAATTTCATGCCTTGGTGACCGGAGAAAACGGATTTGGGGCGGGCCCTGATCTTGCTGATCTCGCGACACTTTCTGGCGTAAAAGATTTCCCGACTCGCATTAAGTGCGCGACATTGGCTTGGCATGCCATGGTCGCGGCCCTCGATGGGACTGATGAAGACGTAAAGACGGAATGAGTATCAAAAGATGATGTTTTGGAAGAAATCAACACCACCAGAATCAGAAAGCGTTTCGGAAACCAACTTGGAAACGCCTATGTCTGTGACGGAAACGGAAACGGCAGTGGAAGCCCCGCAAGAACAGGTACCAGTTGAACGACCTATCGCACCCGGACCTGATTCTATGACGCCGGTGTCTGAAATCGAATCTAAGCCTGATATCGAGCTAGCGGCAGAGCCAAAGGTTGATGCTCCGGTCGAAACCGCAGTGGGCACTGACATCGATGTAGCTGAAGCTCAGTTCGAAGGGAAAGTGATTGAGGCGATCTCAACGGTCTTTGATCCGGAGATACCGGTTAACATTTATGAATTAGGTCTTATCTATAATATAGATATTAATGGCATGAAGGATGTCCGGATCGATATGACTCTGACATCACCGGCGTGCCCAGTTGCAGGGACATTGCCTGGTGATGTTGAGCGAGTTGTACAAACCGTGGACGGTATAGGTGGTGTTGCTGTTGAACTCGTTTGGGAGCCTGCCTGGACCCCGGACCGGATGAGCGAAGCAGCGAAATTAGAACTTGGATTTATGTGAGGGCGCCTGAGATGACGACAACTGATAAAGTGCGTGACCGTCCGGCGGTGCTCAAAGTAACTGAGGCGGCATCGGCTCAATTAAAAAAGCTAATATCCACTCATAGTCCAGATGCTGCAGGCATAAGATTGGCCGTCAATGAAGGTGGCTGCAACGGCCTGACTTACGCGATGGACTTTGCGGAAGAAAAGGGCGCCGCCGATGAGGTTATGGAGCTCAATGGCGTGAAGCTGTTGATTGACCCTATGGCAGTTATGTATCTCGTCGGGACCGAAATGGATTTCGTCGAGGAAAAGCTCGGGTCTAATTTCGTCTTTCGCAACCCGAATGAAACCGGTCGCTGCGGCTGCGGTGAGTCTTTTAACGTCTAACGGCAAAGCTTTTATGGAAAATATTTATTCAATCGACGGCATCGTTCCTGTTGTCGATCCGAGTGCGTTCGTCCATCCATCAGCGACAATCATCGGTGACGTTATTGTTGGGAAGAACTGTTATGTCGGCCCAGGTGCCGCGCTACGAGGTGACATGGGGCGCATTGTTATGGAACCCCGTAGCAATATGCAGGATGGCTGTATTGCGCATACTTTCGCGGGCGGTGAAACGCTCTTGGAAGAAGCAGCCAATGTCGGTCACGGAGCAGTTCTGCATGGTTGCCACCTTGGCAAAGGCGTTCTGATAGGGATGAACGCTGTCATCATGGATGGCGCCCATATTGGCGATCATGCATTCGTAGCGGCCTTAGCCTTCGTGAAGGCTAATTTCTCAGTGCCATCTCGGAGCATCGTTGCTGGTATACCAGCGAAGATTGTTTCTGAAGTTAGCGATGAAGAGTTGCGCTGGAAGCAGCTGGGTGACGAGGATTATCAGGATATCATTCGTCGAAGTCATGCTTCGCTAAAGAAGGTTCAACCGTTGACATCAATAGAAGATGCAGCGAAGCCACGCGTGCGCATGGAAGGTATCCCGCCGCTCTATCAATATCGCGAACAAAATAAGTAGGTTTTAGGAAAACGCCTTAAAGCCGATAAGTGTAAATGTGTCTTTAATACCGGGGAGCGTTTGAAGTTTCTCGGTCACAAAATGTCCGATATCGACACCGTCATCCAGGTAGCACTTCATTAGTAAATCGTACTCGCCTGATATCGAATTGACTTCAGAAACCTGTTCGACGTTTAGGACTGCTTCGTCAGCGACCTTGTAGGCCTGGCCGAGCTCGCACTTGGAAAATACGAAAATCGTTTGCATTGGACTACTCTATTCATCTTCGCTTGCAGGAGAGCGTAGCATAAAGGCGGGCACATGTGCGCCCATTCCAACGACAGCTTCTTCTGCCGGTTGATCACTGCGTTGGCGCTTTGGTGCTGGCTTACGATTCCGGGGCGCGCGTGGTTTTTCTGCTGCAGGCGGGGTAGGTGATGTTTCTGCCGGGGCGGCCCCCTGGGGAGTTGGTTCCGTAGGCGCTGCCTCGTCAGCGACTGATTTTTCAGCTTCAGTGTCCGATTTTTTTCTTGCCGGTGCTTTGCGCCCTCGACGTCGAGGCGATTTCTTCGCTCCTTCACCAGAGCGGCGTCGTCCAACGCGTCGCGGTTCATCCGCGCTAATTTCTGTTTCTTCGACGCCCTCAACAACGATGGGGTCGAATTTCTTGCCGATAAACTTTTGAACGGCATCCAAAAATTTTCCGTCGGCCGATGTTGCAATTGTTAGCGCTCGGCCTTCACGACCGGCGCGACCTGTTCGTCCAATGCGATGGACATAATCCTCTGCGTGCATCGGGACGTCATAGTTGAAGACGTGCGAGACTTTGGGGAGATCAAGACCGCGTGCGGCGACATCGCTAGCAACGAGAATTTCAGTGGCGCCGTTTTTGAAGGCGTCGAGAGTTTCAAGCCGTGCGGGTTGAGACATATCGCCATGTAGAGCGGCAGCTTTAAAGCCATGCTTTATCAGTGACCGATTTAGAGTATCGACATCGCGTTTGCGATTGCAGAAGACGATGGCATTATCGACCGCTTCGGAGCGGATCATTCTCCGCAACGTGTCGCGTTTAACAAAATCCTTATTATCGACAATTGTTAAAAATTGCTCGACCGTTTCCGCGGTTGCAGTTTTTGGCGTAATCGTGATTTCTTTGGGATTCATCAGAAACTTGTCGGCTATACGACGTATCTCTGGCGGCATGGTGGCTGAAAAGAAAAGCGTTTGCCGGATCGGGGGCAGCAGTGAAACAATTTTTTCGACGTCAGGCATAAAGCCCATATCCATCATTCGATCCGCTTCGTCGATCACCAGGATCTTGATATCCGTCAGCAATATCCGGCCCCGTTCGAAATGATCGAGCAGGCGACCTGGTGTTGCGATAAGGACGTCGACACCGCGATCAAGTTTTGCATTCTGTTCGTCAAATGACACGCCGCCGATGAGCAATGCCATCGAAAGCTTATGGTACTTTCCGTAGGTTTCGAAATTCTCGGCGATCTGGGTGGCCAGTTCGCGCGTTGGTGTAATGATTAAGCTCCGAGCCATTCGGGCACGGCTTCTACCGCTGGCCAGAATCTCGATCATCGGTAGTGTGAATGATGCAGTTTTACCGGTGCCCGTTTGCGCGCAGCCCAGCACATCTCGGCCCATCAAGACAAAGGGGATCGCCTGTTCCTGGATCGGTGTGGGAGTCTCATAACCTGCGTCGTCAATGGCGCGCAGTACTTCCGGGCTAAGCCCGAGTTCATCAAAAGTCATACGGTGTGCGTAAATACTTACATATAGGGTTATACCCGGCCCTTATGTGCGGGTAAAATCAACAGAAGTCAAACGTCGTGACGGCTAATCCGTAAAATAGTAGAATCTACTTTTCCCTTATTTACTTACAGAACGTTTCTCTCATGCCTAAATTTCTAACCGACCAACAAGTTGTACAATATCATCGTGACGGATTTGTCTCTCCGATACGGGTTATGTCCGAGGAAGAAGCTATCGCGCTTAGGTCTGAAATTGAGGCGTTTGAAGCATTACAGGGAAAGCCTATTCATGGAACTCAGAAGACCAAAGCCTTTCTGAGGTTTCAGTGGGCGTATGATTTGGTCGTACGATCAGAAATTCTTGATGCGGTAGAGGATGTGCTTGGTCCTGACATACTTTGCTACCAGCATGGCATCTGGTTCAAAGAACCGGAATCTGGCTCTTACGTTAGCTGGCACCAGGACGCCACCTATTACGGTATGGATCCGTGGGAACTTCTGAGTGCCTGGGTGGCATTGACAGTAGTTGATGACATTTCCGACTGTATTCCGGTTATCCCGGGGTCGCATAAAGGTGGTTCTTATCCTGTTGAGTATACTGAACGCAGCGATGCGAACCTTTTAGCGAGCGGCCAGAATACGCTTTATGAATTCGATGAAGCGGATGCGATTTCGTTGCATTTGCGGCCTGGAGAAATGTCGCTTCATCATGTGTGTTTGGTACATAGCTCTAAACCCAATCATGGGTCTGACCGCCGCATGGGACTCTCCGCAGGTTATGTGCCACCGGATGTGAAGCAGACGACAGAGCTGAAGGCAACAGCGATGCTCGTCAGAGGAAAAGACGAGCACGGATTTTATTTACCGAACGAATTACCGCCAGTTTCGCATGACGATCCGGCGACGATTGAACGGCAAGAAGAATCTGTTGAACTCTATCGGGCGAAATCTATTGAATGCGGTAACCAGACAGCGTGGCGTCTTGGTTGAATGGTCACGTAATGCCCAAGATGTTAAGCGAAGAGCAGGTCCAGCAGTATAAACGGGACGGGTATGTATCGCCCCTTCGCGTTATGTCGGAGAGCGATGCGGCGGAGATACTCAAAGAAATCAAAGCGTTTGAACAAAAACAGGGCAAATCAATTTTTGGCATTCAGCGGACCAAAGCCTGTCTTCTGTTTCCGTTCATATACGAGATGGTCACCCGCAAAACCATTTTGGACGCCATAGAAGACTTAATCGGTCCAGACATCCTGGTTTATCAAAACGCGGCATGGTTAAAGGAGGCCGATGGCAAAGGGTTTGTAAGCTGGCATCAGGACAGTACTTATTTTGGGATGGATCCGTGGGATCTGGTTAGTGCATGGGTCGCCCTGTCGCCAGCCGGTATCCGGGAAGGGTGCATGGAAGTTCTGCCAGGGACACAAGAGCTTGGGATGCTGCCCTTCGACTATAGCGCCATGGATAAGGCCAACATGTTGGCCAGTGGACAGCAAGCAATCTACAACGTTGATGAGTCTAAAGCCGTTGCTATGCCGCTACGTCCTGGCGAGATGTCTTTGCATCATGTCAATCTTTTGCACTGCTCGAGGCCCAATAATGGTGCGGAACGTCGAGTCGGTTTTAGTATTGCTTGTTGCCCCCCGAGTGTCCGTCAGACAACAGAAGTCAAGACGTCGGCAATGTTGTTAAGAGGAGAAGACCAGTTTGGGCATTATGAATTTGATGAGAAACCGCCGATTTCGTCAGACGACTCCGCAACGATTGCCGCCCATGCGAAGGCGGTCGAGTTGTACCGACTGAAAGTTGTCGAATGCGGTAATGAAAATGCGAGGCGCTTGGACTAATTGTATTTGTATCGCCTAGCTAGTCGCATCTCGGGCAATATTTGCAAATATCTTATCGAGTTCTACCGCCATTTTGGTTAAAGCGCCGATTTTGTAGGGCGCGAAAACCGATGTTGGCGTTTTGTAAGAGAGGTTTGCCGTGTTGTTAGAGTTTTCCGTTATATAGAAGCGGAGTGGGGCTTCAATGCCCGCCGGAATACTGGCTTTTAGCATGCGTACTGCAAAGCGGGGGTGATAGACGCCGACTACCATGTTGCCCAGAATTGTCTTTTTTAAAACTCGTTTTGCACCAACGGTTGCGCTAGCTCGAGTTACCAATCCCATTTTATTCTTTTTTACAGATGCATCTAGCTTTTTGACAAGCGCCGCGTAAGTCAGTTCCGTTTTGATATGTATAAGGCCAGAAGGCATAGCATTGTCGGCGCGCAACTGGACGGGCAGCGCCATAAGACAAAAAGCTGCGATGACTAAGACTGTTTTCATTTTGCCAACCTCACAACGAAGTATACTGGATCGAAAAACGGTTCGATCAATTCAGCCTATAAGTTGAGGAAACCCGGGTCCATAGATGTCTTTAGGAACGAGCTTCAACAAAACGCGAGATCAGTTAAAATTCTTGGTTAATTTGTAATGTTTCCACCTTCGCCGATATCATGTCCATCATAAGATGGAATCATCGCATTAGTGGTTTCTTTTACGAGCTTCGTAAAGTTAGCGTCATTGATACTCTTAAGCCCATCTACCCAACCGGTTGAGGATGATTTCAGCGTGTCACCAAAGCAAAATGCCATGACAACTTTTGTTGTGGAACCACGAGATTGCGGATAATCGGAACTTTTACAGAGATCGTCACCATCTCGGTTGCCAGGATTAAACCCAACGACGATTTTGTATGGTTTGTATGTCGTCTTATTCTGCTTGCCAACAAAGCTGATCGGCCGCCCAGCACGAGCTTGATTCTTCATCTTTGATCGAACGATTTTCGCGAATCTTTCTTGCGAACCGCCAAAGGGGTTACCGCGTACAATCGTGTATACAGCGCCTTTGTGTCCGGCATATTCGAAATCCCCGTCAAAGTATGATGACCTTGGTCCAGGGGAATCTTCGACCATAACAATCTGGCACCCCGCTAGTCCGAGAACGGAAAAAACTGCTATTGAGCTTATCAAGGTGGTTTTCATGGAACCCTCCATAATCGTTAATTCCTCCGATACCCAAGCTTCCCTACTCAAACTGTAAACACCTGACCGGAGAAATTATTCACACTTCTGAGTCAGAATTTTAGTTCAATTTTATGAACCACTAAATTACAAATTGGTATTGTCGACGTTGATCGCAAGCTGTCTCAACGAGGTTCGAGAAATCGTGATCAGTGCTGGTAAACGGTCTAAACGTCCAGTTCCTGAACGGTTTGAGCATTTTTTTGGATAAAGGCAAGACGACGCTCGGGTTTTCGTCCCATCAAATCTTCAACCAATGTCTCCGTTTGCTTGACGTCTTTTGCTTCTGCTCCAGTATCGATATTTGGGATGGTTACCCGAACGAGGTTTCGTTTGGCGGGATCCATAGTCGTTTCTTTGAGCTGCTGAGCCGGCATCTCTCCTAAACCTTTGAAGCGGCTGACTTCTATTTTTCCACGGCCCGTGAAATGTTCTTTAACAAGTTCCTCACGATGCGCATCGTCTTTTGCATACATCGTCAGAGCGCCTTGGCTGATGCGAAATAACGGCGGTAAGGCGAGATATAGATGACCGTTTTCAATGAGTTTTGGCATTTCACGGAAAAAGAACGTCATTAGAAGGGCCGCGATATGGGCACCATCTACATCGGCATCTGTCATAATAACAACGCGTTCATAACGGAGCTTTTCTTCATCGTAGGAAGCACCGGTGCTGCAGCCCAAAGCTAAAATCATATCGCTAAGCTCTTGATTAGCGCGGAGTTTATCTGCAGTTGCGCTGGCAACGTTTAAAATTTTGCCACGAAGAGGCAAAATCGCCTGGGTGTTACGGTTTCGGGCTGATTTCGCCGAGCCCCCCGCAGAGTCACCTTCCACTAGAAATATCTCAGTACCTTCGGAGGACCCCTTAGCGCAATCCGCAAGTTTACCCGGTAATCTGAGACGCCTTGTGGCTGACTTGCGAGCCGTTTCTTTAGCTTGCCGTCGTTTCAGCCGGTCATCGGCGCGCTCAATGACCCGTTCGAGCAATATGTTCGCTGCAGCCGGATCACCGGACAAAAAATGATCAAAGTGATCTTTGAGCGAATTCTCGACGTTTCGGGCAACGTTGGTCGTCGTCAACCTGTCTTTGGTTTGGCCCTGAAACTCGGGGTCAGGGACAAATACTGAGAGCACACCCCAAGCACCACCAATGACATCATCGCCGGTTATAATGCCGCCGCGCTTATTGCCCGCGAGTTCAGCATAGGATTTAAGGCCCTTAGTTAGGGCGGCTCGGAGCCCTGCTTCATGCGTGCCGCCGTCAGGTGTAGGCACCGTATTACAATAGGAAACCAGAGACCCTTCGCCATCTTCTGGCCAGGCGAGGGCCCATTCTACACGACCACCCTTGCCGTTGAGCTTGGCTTCCCCAGAAAACGAATTGGCAATGATTGTATCGCGACCATCCAGACGCGTAGCGAGATAATCACTCAGGCCTCCTGGAAAATGCAAAACGGTTTTTTCTGGCGTGTCGTCTTTTTCGCCAATCAAATCGGGAGCGCAGGACCACCTGATCTCAACTCCTTTATAAAGATAGGCTTTGGACCGGGCCATTTTGAACAGCGTATTAGGCCGAAAACGAGGCTTCGTACCGAATATTTCCGGGTCAGGGTGGAACATAACCGTTGTCCCACGGCGTCTGACCGGGCCTTTGTTCTGGAGCTTCCCCTGCGGCGTGCCTTTTGAGTATTCTTGGACGTAAAGGGTCTTGTCGCGGGCAACTTCAACGGTCATTTGGTCGGAGAGGGCATTCACTACCGAAAGGCCCACTCCGTGCAGCCCGCCTGACGTGTCATAGACTTTGTTGCTGAATTTTCCGCCTGAATGCAGGGTGGTCATGACAACTTCAAGAGCCGACTTATCTTTGAATTTGGGGTGCGGGTCGATAGGAATGCCGCGTCCGTTATCTCGAATGGTTACCGTGCTGTCTGATGCGAGCACAAATTCAATCCAGTTGGCATGGCCAGCAACGGCTTCATCCATCGAATTATCAAGCAACTCCGCCGCAAGATGATGCATCGCGCGTTCATCGCTACCGCCGATATACATCGCGGGACGCCGTCTAACCGGCTCCAATCCTTCCAACACCTCAATATCTTGTGCTGAATAGTTGTCCGCTTTATCTGATGCTCGTTTGCGTGACGCCGCCATCTTTTTGTACTCACCAACTACTGTTTACGAACGAGAGGGACAGTATGCAGTATATGACCTATATTCAACAACAACATGTTGTAAATCACAGGAATATTCTATGTTAGACCCGAATTCACCGCCTGATACCGAGCCATCAATCCGAATTATTGCCATGCCGGCTGATACTAACCCCAGTGGGGACATATTTGGTGGCTGGTTGATGTCTATGATGGATATGGCGGGTGCGAACGTCGCATACCAGAGGGCGGCTGGGCGGGTGGCCACTGTCGCAGTGGATAAGATTGAATTTCATCGCCCCGTGGCGATTGGCGACGTCGTAAGTTGTTATGCCGAGATTATCCGGACGGGGACGTCGTCGCTTGGCACAAAAGTAGAGGTTTGGGTCAGACGGAGGATAGAAACAGATCAGTTTAAGGTAACGGAAGGAGAGTTCACCTTTGTCGCCATTAACAACGATGGGACTTCGCGACCGCTTCCTAATATCTAGAAGGTCGATTGATGATGTCTCCCGAACCAGTACTGGCCCGGGAGAACTGCATCATTAATTGATTAGACGCTGTAATACATCGAATACTCGACAGGATGTGGTGCCTGCTCGAATGTGAGGACTTCTTCCTCTTTCAAAGCAAGGTAGCCATCGATCATGTCGTCGGACATAACGTCACCCTTCTTCAGGAAATCACGATCGGCATCTAGGCTTTCCATGGCCTGACGCAAAGAACCGGCGACAGTTGGAACGCCTTCGAGTTCTTCTGCGGGAAGGTCATAAAGATCCTTGTCCATCGGGTCGCCAGGATGGATCTTATTCTCAATACCATCGAGACCAGCCATGAGCATCGCGGTGAATGCGAGATAGGGGTTGGCCGTTGCATCTGGGAAACGAACTTCGACACGTTTGCCATTCGGGCTGGTCGCGTACGGGATACGGCAGGAAGCAGATCGGTTACGAGCCGAATAGGCCAGCAGCACCGGTGCTTCAAAGCCGGGGACCAAACGCTTGTAGCTATTGGTTGAGGCGTTAGAGAAGCAATTGATCGCCCGGGCGTGCTTAATGATACCGCCGATATAATGCAGGGCAGTCTCTGACAGGTCTGCATAGCCGGAACCCGCGAATAGCGGTTTGCCGTCTTTCCAGATGGACTGATGCGTGTGCATGCCGGATCCGTTGTCGCCGGCAATTGGTTTGGGCATGAAGGTGGCAGTCTTGCCATATTGATGCGCAACCATGTGCACGCAGTATTTATAAATCTGCATGCTGTCAGCGGAGCCAATTAGCGTATCGAATTTAATGCCAAGTTCGTGCTGGCTAGGAGCAACCTCGTGATGATGCTTCTCCATATCGAGACCCATCTGAACCATGGTTGTGACCATTTCAGCGCGAAGATCTGTTCCGGAATCTACGGGTGGAACCGGGAAATAGCCGCCTTTAACGATCGGACGGTGGCCGGTATTGCCGCCTTCCATGGGTTCGCCTGAGTTATAGGGGCCTTCGTCGCTGTCTACTTCATAAAACGAGCGGTCCATGCTGCATTCGTAGCGAACGTCGTCAAAGACGAAGAATTCGGCTTCAGGACCGAAAAATGCGGTGTCACCGATGCCGGCGGCGCCCATATAGGCCAAAGCTTTTTTAGCAACGGAGCGAGGGCAGCGGCCATAGGCCTGGCCAGTTGAAGGCTCGTGGACGTCACAGAAAATGATAAGCTGTGGCTGAGCCGTAAAGGGGTCCATAACAGCGGTGGAGCAATCTGGCATCAGCGTCATGTCTGATTCATTAATTGCTTTCCAACCGGCAATCGACGATCCGTCGAACATGATGCCGTTCTCAAAGAAATCGTCGTTAATTGTCGATACATGCTGGGCTGTGTGCTGCCACTTGCCGCGTGGGTCGGTAAAACGGAGGTCGACATATTGAACGTCATGTTCGTCGATCATCTCCAATACAGTTTTGCTGTCACTCATCTGACCTGTCCTCTTCCTTTTGTCTTCTGTTTTGTTGATTTATGGAACCGAACGCTTAGATCGCCTCATTGCCTTTTTCGTTTGTCCGAATGCGGATTGCTTCGTCGATGGTTGAGACGAAAATTTTGCCATCGCCAATGCGTCCGGTGTATGCAGCCTGTTGAATTGCTTCAACTGAGCGCTCGAGCAAATTGTCATCGACAACGACTTCGACTTTTACCTTCGGGAGGAAGTCCACCACATATTCGGCACCTCTATAGAGCTCGGTATGCCCTTTCTGACGGCCAAACCCTTTGGCTTCGATGACCGTTAATCCTTTGACACCGACTTCATGAAGGGCTTCCTTCACCTCGTCGAGCTTGAAAGGTTTGATGATTGCCTCGATTTTCTTCATACAGGAATCCTATGCGCATAGTTCCAATTGCCGCGATGATCAAACATGGCGACGGTTATGACATTGCACATTTCATGCCAGATAGAGGTCTGTTCTAACCTATTGTTTTTAAATGAAAATATAGGAAGAGGCCGTTCGCGGAGGGATTGCATATGCCTAATAATTAGGCATATTGCTTAATTACTGCCCAATCGGCCCTAGTCTTTGTCCGTCTTTCGTCTTGCAATGAGGACGTGCTAACTTCCGGTAACGACTTTAAAGCGGAGCAATACGTGTGAAATCAGTCAATTCTGTCCTGTCATCTTATGGCACAACAATTTTTGAAGTTATGTCGCGCCTTGCGCAGGAACATGATGCGATTAATCTGGGACAGGGGTTCCCAGATGGGAACGGACCATCAGACGTCGTGGCTGCCGCGACGGATTACCTCGAAAATGGGCTCAATCAGTACCCTTCGATGATGGGAATTCCGACGTTGCGTGAGGCCGTAGCAAACATCAATAAGCGTTTTTATGGCCTTGATGTCGATTGGGCGTCCGAAGTTATGGTTACGTCCGGTGGCACTGAAGCTCTTGCGTCCAGCCTGTTTGCGTTGATCGAACCAGGCGATGAAGTAGTTCTCATTGAGCCGTTATACGATTCATATCTACCCATTGTTCAACGTGCAGGTGGGGTTGCGAAGCTGGTTCGGTTAAAGCCACCGGCTTGGGAATTGCCGGAAGAGGCTCTGGCGGCTGCTTTCAGCGACAAAACCAAGTTGATCCTGTTGAACACGCCAATGAACCCCTGTTCCAAGGTGTTTTCCAGAGATGAGTTGGCGGTCATCGCCGGGCTGATGGAAAAGCACGACGCCCATGCCGTGTGTGATGAGGTCTATGAGCATCTATTGTTTGATGGATTGCAGCATGTGCCCTTGATGACGCTCCCGGGAATGCGCAAGCGCTGTATCCGTATAGGGTCGGCGGGCAAGACTTTTTCGCTGACGGGCTGGAAGGTCGGCTATGTCACCGCCTGCCCGGAATTGTTAGGACCGATTGCCAAAGCGCATCAGTTTCTGACTTTCACGACACCGCCTAATTTACAGGCCGCAGTGGCGTACGGTCTTTCTAAAGAAGATAGTTATTTCAATTCGTTATCTGATAACCTTCAGAAGTGTCGTGATCTTCTGGCCAATGGTCTGAAGGAGATCGGGTTTGAGGTGATGCACTGCCAAGGCAGCTACTTTATTACCACTGATTTTCGACCGCTTGGTTTTAATGGAAATGACGAAGATTTTTGCCGACATATCACGACAGAAGCGCGGGTCGCGGCGGTACCGGTTGGGGCATTTTACCAGGGCGGTGGGGTCGAACATTTCGCCCGATTTTGCTTCTGTATAGAAGAAGATACGTTGGTTGAAGCATTGGACAGGCTGAGAAACCATTTCGGTGGTTGACGGCCTCCCGTGGCACGTCTAAAGAAAACGGCCTCGACGATGGCGGGTGTAGCTCAGTTGGTTAGAGCGCTAGATTGTGGATCTAGAGGTCGTGGGTTCAATTCCCATCACTCGCCCCATTTTCCTTTTATAATACTTGAGAAATTTGACCGCCGGAGTTGTCTAGTTCGGCGTTTATTGCCATTGATAGATGGCTTATGACGATTGGCGATATCATCCCCGTTAACGATAGAATGCAGTTCGGCTACAGCTATGAGCTTATTGCGCCGCTTGGCGAAGATTTTGCTAACGACTTCAAACCTCATTTTACGCCCAGTAAAATGCTGGAAATGGGCGTATTTGAAGGCAAATATTGCAACGATTGTAGAAACGAGTTTCCTGCATTCTGGTTCGCTAAGGCAAAAATATCTAACACACCGGATATTGCGCTGAATTACTTTGGTATTAAGAGCCGACAGCCGCTCTCTGTTTGGCGACAAAAAGGTTGGATTTATGGGCCAGATCCAAGGGGTTGGTTTCAGTGGTATTGCAGGTATTACCTCGGACGAAGGTTGCCGGACGTCGATGCAATTCAAATTAAACGCTGGAAGGCATTTGCTCGTCATGCCGGGCAGATCCGAGCTAATTGCGACCCTGGAGACATATTTTGCCGTCCACGACAGCGTCAAGCGCTACTCCAGTGGTCTCATGATCCTCTAATTTAGTACGTTTGCTTAGGTATTTTTTATTTCGATGTGATCGATGACATAGCCGGAATAGACCTGCTATCGTATGATATTATTTTGGAGTGCAATCGTGTGCAGAGAGGGCTATCTGGTCAATGAACACGTTATGTTCGTAGGAAACGGAAGTTAAGTGTCAGTGTTATCTAAGCAAAAAGTCATTGTTGCGGGTGCCGGCCTCGGTGGACTTTCTGCTGCCGAATGCCTTTTGCAAGACGGACACGACGTCCAGATATACGAACAGGCGCCGCAGCTTGGAGAAATTGGAGCAGGTATCCAACTCAGCGCGAATGCGATGCATGTACTTAATCACATCGGCGTTGGCGAAGCCGTATCCGCAATTTCTGTGCGACCAGGGGCCTATGTTTTCAGACTTTTCGATACAGCAGAGATAATTCAGACGTTTTCTTTGGCGGATGATCATTTGGCTCTCCACAAAGCACCCTATAATCAGGCTCATCGGGCCGATTTCCACGACCTGCTTGTTGAGCGCGTTCTCGATCTCAGCCCCGGCTGCATTCATTTGAATAAGAGAGCCACGGGTTTTGTCGAGACAGAAGACGGTGTAACCCTGAAATTTGATGATGAATCTTCGGCGAGCGGTGATCTGTTGATCGGTGCCGACGGTGTGAAATCTGCCATTCGGGATCAGATTTGTGGACCGGTGCAAGCGGTCTATACGGGCGATGCTGCCTGGCGGGTGACCGTCCCAACCAGTGATTTGCCGCCAAACTTTATTGAAGAGGTTATGTCGGTCTGGATGGGGCCGGGTCGTCACGCGGTTTGTTATTATATTCGAGGCGGTGAAATCCTGAATTTTGTCGGCGCGGTTGAAGCTGACGATGAACCTGATGAGAGCTGGACGGCTAAGTTCCCATGGGAAAAATTTAAATCAGACTTCGAAGGTTGGAACGAAAAGGTACAGACCATTATCGATATGGTTGATCACGACGCCTGTTACCGTTGGTCGATGTTTAAAAGGCCCAAGCTCGATTTTTGGAGTACTTCCCGCGCAACTATTTTAGGCGATGCGGCACACGCGACAATCCCGTATCTGGCGCAGGGGGCAGCGATGGCGATTGAGGACGGCGCTGTACTGATGCGGGCATTGCAACAGCGCGATAATCTGGCCGAAGCACTCAAACTCTACGAAAATAACCGGATAGATCGTACGGCGCGGGTTGTAGAAACCTCAGACGCCAACAAAAAGCTCTTCCATCTCAACAGTGTCCAGGAGATTAGAGATGCCTTTGCTAATCGCAATGAAGGCGATGATCGGAATGAGTGGCTTTATTCGTACAATCCACTGACCGTAGAACTCATCTAGCGTAATGAAGCGCGTTGCTTTGTCGGCCAGGGTGTCCGGTCAGCGATTTCCCGAATAAGTTTTCTTTGAATAGCTTCTGCGAAGCTTTTACGGTCTTTGGCCTTTAAAACAAAGGAGCCGGGGCCACCTGTTACTGAATCCCGAAAATATTCCGGCAGGTCAGGCATGCTCTCGCGCTTAATCGCGAGCGCGTTGATGACGATCCGCTTCTTGACGATGGCATCGCGGACGACCTCCACTTGTTCGCCCATGGTATTTGGGCCATCGCCGGAAATATCAATGACGCGGCGCGTTCCTTCAAAGCTATTGGCATCGATAGTGGCGGCTGCGAAGGCAAGGGCTTCACTGACGGCATTGCCGCCGAAACAAAGGTTCCGTTCGGCTGCTAAAATTCGGGCGCCATATTCCTCTGCGGTCTTTTTGTCCGCAACACGTCCCCAACCGACGGTAAGCCGTGTACATTCGAAGCCGGCGAACTCGATATAGGCAACGAAGATTGATTGTAGGAATCCGCTCTTAATTGCCTTGAGGACCCGTGGGTGGGCGAGGGCAGTTGCATACCCTTGTCGCTGTAACGCCATCTCTTCCTCATCGATACTACCAGAAGCATCGACAACGAATGCTAATTCAAGGTCGACGGGTGTAAGCCGTTGCGCATGCAACGTTCCAGCCGTCAGAGCAGAAATCAGGAGAACTCCGATATAACATTTGATAGTCGGCATAGCAGGTTTCCTGATCAGATATTTGTTATCCGTTAGCGTCTTGAATTGTCTTCCAAAGACGCTCAGGCGTTAGCGGCATATCGACATGGGTTACGCCAATAGGTTGGAGGGCGTTAACGACGGCGTTCATAACAGCAGCGAGCCCCCCGACATTACCAGCTTCGCCGGCGCCTTTGACTCCGAGTGGGTTGGTCTTGGTCGGCACTGGATTGGCTTTGACCTCCATATAGCTCATATGCTCAGCGCGCGGCATGGCATAATCCATGAATGACCCGGTGATGAGCTGGCCATCTGAGTCGTATTTGATCTCTTCTAGCAATGCCTGGCCGACACCTTGCGCAATTCCGCCCTGGATCTGTCCCTTTAAGAGCATAGGGTTCATAACAGTGCCGACATCATCAATGACATTATATTCGAGTATATTAACGACGCCGGTGTCGGGGTCAATTTCGACCTCACAGACGTGGCATCCATTAGGATAGTTCATAATTTCTGCAGTATAAGTCGCCTGTTCATTGAGGCCTGGCTCCATTCCGTCGGGAACCGTGGCAGGTGCTACTGCGGCTTTGGCGATAGCGGCAAAGTTCACAGTCTTGTCCGTGCCGGCTACAGCAAAGGTACCTTCGTTGAACTCAATATCCTCTACTGCGGCTTCTAACTGATGGGCAGCGACCTTTGTTGCTTTCTCGATGATTTTGTCGGTAGCCATCAACACCGCAGATCCGCCAAGTGTCGCCGAACGTGACCCGCCGGCGCCATGCCCGAAAGCCACCTTGTCGGTGTCTCCCCAGATATAGCTGACGTCTTCGGGTTTTAGGCCGAGCTTGTCGCAGACAATTTGTTTATAGACAGTTTCGTGACCTTGCCCTTGGGTACAAGAGCCGGAGAGAATTGTGACTGTTCCCGAACGGTCGACACGGATTTCTGCGGCTTCAATACCGGCGGCAGCGGCACGCTCGATCGTATTGGAAACACCAATACCCCTTAGCTTGCCTTTAGTTTTAGCCTGTTCACGGCGCGCCTCGAAACCGCCGTAGTCAGACATCTCAAGCGCCATATCCATGTTCTTTTCAAACTCACCTGAATCGTAGGTGAAGGTAAGACCAGTTTTGAAGGGCATGGCATCTGGTGGGATCGTATTGATCCGACGTAGCTCGGTTGGATCCATCTCCATTTCCTGCGCTGCCAGATCGATCATTCGTTCGATCACGTAGGCTGCTTCCGGGCGTCCTGCACCTCGATAGGGCGTCATCGTATTAGTGTTGGACAGAACACCTGTTACTTTGAGGTGGATGCAGGGCGTTGTATAGACGCCTGCGATAGTACCAAGGTTATTAATTGCCGGATTCGGCGTCGCGCCGCCAATATAAGCACCGAGATTGGCGATGCTCGTTGCGCGCATTGCAAGGAACTTTCCGTTCTTATCGAGCGCTAGCTCTGCTTTCCAAAAGTTGTCGCGTCCACCGTAATCTGACAGAAAAGCTTCACTGCGATCAGCAAGCCATTTGACTGGTCGATTGAGTTTACGAGACGCTAATAGGCAAAGAGGGTTTTCGGCATAGATGGGGGATTTCATGCCGAAACTGCCGCCAACATCCTGGGCAACGACCCGGACTTTGCTCTCTGACACTTTCAAAATTCGCTGCGCCAAGGTAGCGCGATAGGGGTGCACCCCCTGCAGTGTTGTGTAGAGCGTGTAGGTGTCGTCGAAAGAACTGTAATGACCGGTGCAGCCACGGGGTTCCATTGTCGCGGCCATCACACGAGTGATGTCGAGTTTATGCGTCGTTACGTGGTCTGCGGTTGCGAACGCTGCGTCAACGGCTTCCTTGTCGCCAACCTCGTGCAGAAAACAGATATTGTCGGGACATTCATCGTAGACAGCAGCTGAACCTTCAGCGAGCGCTGCTTTGCCCGAGGTGACCGATGGTAGCATTTCATAGTCGACTTTGATGAGTTCACAGGCGTCTTTAGCTTGGTTCTCCGTCTCGGCGATGACCATTGCGACATAATCACCTACGCGTCTAACTCGTCCGTCCGTGACGATTGGTTTCATCGGTGGAACGAACATTGGCGATCCATCCGGTCGCTTACGGCCTGTACCGACGGGGAGATCACCCCAACCGCATTCTTCCCAGTCTTTACCGGTTAGGACCAACTCCACGCCAGGCGCGGATTCTGCCGCGGACGTATCGAGGGATTTGATATTTGCATGGGCGAAAGGTGAGCGCAAAATCCAGGCATGTGCTGTATTGGGTAACTGCACATCGTCTACGTAGCGGCCACCGCCACTCAATAGCCGAGGGTCTTCTGAACGGGGTATTGGTTGTCCAAGCGCGTACTCGCCCATTTGGTATTTCTCCAAGGTGAAGTGACTCTGTTATTTTAGTGTAATAGAAATTAGTTCTCAGGGTAGGGGGCGTGATGCGAATTTTAAGATATTTGGTACCTTTTCTTTCCGTTGTGCTGTTCGGTGCGGCAACGAGTGCTGGGACTCTTGATACGATCAAGAAAAAAGGCTGGCTAACTTGTGGCGTGAGCCAAGGGCTTCCAGGATTCTCTGTCCCTGACGCAAAGGGGAATTGGACGGGCATTGACGTGGATTTCTGTCGTGCCGTTGCGGCGGTCGCATTGGGTTCTCCAGACAAGGTCAAATTCAGACCGCTGTCGACCAAAGAGGCATTCACCGCGTTACAGTTTGGTGAAATTCATATTCTCTCCCGGAATGTCACCTGGACGCAAACGAGGGATAGCGCGCTCGGCGTGAACTTTGCCGGTATTCTTTATTATGACGGGCAGGGGTTTATGGTGCGTCGAGATCTTGGCGTCAGGTCCGCAAGAGAGCTTGATGGCGCCGCCGTCTGTGTGAACTCAGGCTCGACGACGGAACTTAATCTGTCGGATTATTTTCGATCACATGGAATGAAATATACCCCGGTGGTGTTTGAGAAATCTGATGAAGTCCTTGCCGCGTACCGGGCTGGCCGCTGTGACGTCTTTTCTACTGACCAGTCAGGTCTTTACGCCCAACGCCTGAAACTCCCGAAAGGGAATGTTCATATGATTTTGCCCGAGGTCATTTCGAAGGAACCTCTTGGGCCCGCGGTGCGGCAAGGTGATGATCAATGGTTCAATATTGTTCGTTGGACGTTGTTTGCTCTTATTGGGGCAGAAGAGTTAGGTGTTACGAAATCCAATGTTACGGTGCTTGAGAAAAAGACCCGAAATCCCGCTGTCCGAAGATTTGTTGGCACAGAAGGAAAGGCGGGTGCCAATCTCGGCCTTGATCCCAAATGGGCGGTTCGCGCGATCACTGCCGTTGGAAATTACGGTGAACTCTTCGAAAGACATCTTGGAAACAAGAGTCGCCTTAAGATTTCCCGTGATCTAAACCGGCTGTGGAATAAAGGCGGGCTACATTACGCACCGCCTATTAGGTAATTCGTTGAACAACAGCCTTTGGCAATCTGGACGACGCGCAGCATTCATTTGGCAATTCGTTGCGGTGGTCATCGTTGTTGTTCTTGTCAGTTGGGTAATTGGAAATACATTCGACAATCTCTCTACCCGTGGGATTGCGTCTGGATTTTCATTTCTTCAATCAACGGCCGGATTTGGTATCTCGACGAGTCTGATTGAATTCAGCGAAGCATCTTCTATCGGAAGGGCGTTTTGGGTCGGATTGCTGAACACCTTATTGGTATCTGCAATCAGTGTGGCGCTCGCGACAATCTTGGGCTTTGCCTTTGGGGTCGCGAGATTTTCCGGCAACTGGCTCCTGGCTCGCCTTGCTGCGGTCTATGTCGAAACGCTTCGTAACATTCCTCTGCTGCTGCAAATTTTCTTTTGGTATTTTGCTGTTCTGCGATCCTTACCCAGTCCTCGCCAGAGTTTTGATCTGATGGGATTGTTCTTTCTAAATAACCGCGGATTCTATGTTCCAGCGTTAGAAATATTCGACGGTGGCGGTTGGTTATTGAGTGTCCTTATCGCTTTGTTAATCACGGCATTTTGGCAACGACAGCAAAAATTAATATCAAGGAGTTGCTCCGGGATGGCTGTGCTGCTTTTGGTGTTAGTGTTTGCGAATGCCGGTATCAGCGTGCCTGTATTGCGGAGCTTTAATTTTATTGGCGGAGCAGTTTTGTCGCCAGAACTTGTGGCTCTGGTAATAGCGTTGTCGACATATACCGCCGCGTTTATTGCTGAGATTGTTCGCGCTGGAATTCAATCGGTGCCGCGCGGCCAAATTGAAGCGGCTAACGCTCTGTCTCTCTCCAACAAAGATCGAATGCGGTTTGTTGTTATTCCGCAAGCGCTGCGCGTCATCGTTCCCTTGTTGACCAATCAGTATCTAAACTTGACCAAGAATTCCTCACTGGCGGCGGCAATAGCCTTTCCCGATTTGGTCTCAGTTTTTGCAGGTACTGTTCTCAATATTACCGGACAGGCGATTGAGATTATCGGTATTACGATGGCGGTGTATCTCACGATAAGTCTGGCAATAGCTATGGCGATGAACGCTTTTAACCGGACAACCGCGATGCGGGGGCTTTCCCCGTAATGACTTGGGCGCGACAAAATTTATTCTCGAGTTGCGGTAATGCTCTGACCACCGTCGTGATTGCTGTCGGCTTAGTATGGGCATTGGTTCCGTTGATTGACTGGGCGGTGCTTTCTGCTGATTGGATGGGGACAGAACGTACGGATTGTAGCAAGGGCGGCGCCTGTTGGGTCTATATCACACAACGCTTCGACCAGTTTATGTATGGGTTTTATCCAGAGGCGGAACGTTGGCGTGTTGATATTGCGGCATTGATTTTGGTTGCTGCAATGGTTCTTTTCTTTTGGTCTCGGGTTTCCGGCCTCCGGGCATTGGTGGGTTTCGTGGTGGCATTATTCGCTTGCGGTTTCTTGTTAGTGGGAGGGTCTCTTGCGCTGCCTGCTATCGAAACACGGCTTTGGGGCGGCATGATGTTGACCGTTGTGTTGACTATTGCCGGGCTTGCTATGGCATTTCCTGTCGCCATCTTGATGGCGCTCGGTCGGCGCTCGTCTTTGCCGATTGTCCGAATATTTTGTACTGCCTTTATTTAGATTTGGCGTGGGGTTCCGCTCATTACTGTTTTATTTATGGCATCCGTGATGTTGCCGTTATTCCTTCCTGATGGTGCAAGCGTTGATAAGTTGTTGCGGGCGCTCATCGGTGTTTCGTTATTCGCTGGTGCCTATTTGGCGGAAGTCATCCGCGGTGGGTTACAAGCGATCCCTCGTGGGCAATATGAAGCTGCTGCTGCGCTGGGGCTCGGTTATTGGAAGACGATGCTCTATGTGATCCTGCCCCAGGCAGTTCGGCATGTTATTCCAGGCTTAATCAATACAGTCATCGCCTTGTTTAAAGATACGACGTTGGTCTTGATCATCGGGATGTTTGATTTTCTGGGTATTATTCAGGCAAGTTTGAATGATCAAGAATGGCTCGGTCTTGCCGCTGAGGGCTATATCTTTGCGGCCTTAATCTATTGGGTAATTTGTTTCAGCCTGTCGAGATTGAGTATAAGGGTCGAGCTACGTGGTGGTACGCGCCATGTGTGAATGGAAAGTTTGATGTCCGATCCGGTTATAAAGGTCGAGCAGGTTCATAAATGGTTTGGCACCCACCAAGCGTTGGATGGCGTTGATCTGTCGGTAAATACGGGTGAACGGATCGTCGTTTGTGGCCCCTCTGGTTCCGGGAAGTCGACCCTTGTGCGATGTATGAATGGGCTTGAAACCGTTGAGTCTGGGCGAATAACTGTCAATCAGATCGATTTGGCAGGGGGCACGACCGCAGTAGAGCAGGTTCGAAAATCCGTTGGCATGGTGTTCCAGCAATTCAACCTGTTTCCCCATTTGACGGTTGAAGAAAACCTCTGTCTTGCGCCTGTACGGGGTCTCGGTCTTTCAGAGATTGAGGCTAAAGAGCGGGCCGAGAAATATCTCAAACGGGTTCACATCCCCGAGCAGGCAACAAAATTCCCGTTGCAGCTTTCAGGAGGTCAGCAGCAGCGTGTGGCTATTGCTCGTGCCCTGTGTATGGAACCGAAGATCATGCTGTTTGATGAGCCGACATCGGCGCTTGATCCAGAAATGATTAAAGAGGTGTTGGATGTCATTGCAGAATTAGCTGCGGATGGCATGACGATGGTTTGTGTTACCCATGAGATGGGCCTTGCCCGTGCGATGGCAGATCGCATCGTTTTTCTTGACGAAGGACAGATCGTAGAAGAGGCGTCGCCGTTGGAGTTCTTCGACTCTCCGAAATCTGACCGTACAAAACAGTTTCTTAGCCGGATATTGTAGTCCTTCAAAGGGCCCAATCGAATACGCAAACCCTTAACGTCTTATTAACCATATGTTTGGCATGGTTAACGAAGTTTAATGGGGGGGGCATAGTTCTACCAACGGTTGGTAATATGCCTATGCAAGATGTTCGTAAGACCAAGACGGAACTTCTGACAGAATTAGAGACATTAAGACAGCGTGTCTCTGATCTTGAGAATGCCCGTCACTACACGGAAAGCGATAACAGGTTCAGGTTACTTGTTCAGAGCATGCCTGATGCTGTTCGTATTTCCTGCGACGGCGTGATCGTTTATGTAAACGACGCAGCTGTGAAGCTATTTGGTGCACAATATTCTGAAGAGATTATCGGGCGGCATTCGCAAGATTTTGTTCCCGAAAATGAACGCGACCGTTTGGCGGCGCGACGACGAATGTTGGTCGCGAATGGCAACGTGCCGATGGAGGAGCAGCAGCGGCTTCGACTGGACGGTTCTATAGTTGATGTAGAAATTCTTGGCATCGGCATAACTTGGCACGGTAAGCCCGCAGCATTGAATGTTATTCGGGATATTTCGTCCCGCGTAGAGGGGCGCCAGGCGCTTGTTGAAGCCAAGGAAAGCGCCGAGTTTGCCAATCGAACCAAAAGTGAATTCTTGGCCAATATGAGTCATGAAATTCGAACCCCTCTAAATGCGATTATGGGTTTTTCAGAAGTTATGGAGAAAGAGCTATTTGGTCCGGTAGGCACGCCTCGCTACCGCGAATATGCCGCCGATATCCATGCAAGTGGTCAGCACCTTCTGTCCTTGATCAATGATATTTTGGATTTCTCGAAGATCGAAGCAGGGCAAATGAAATTTAAACGGGGCAGAGTCAACGTCGCTCGTGTTGTGGACGCTAGTCTCGCATTGCTAAAACGGCGAGCGGAAACAGGAGAAATTAAGCTCGCAGTTCGAATTGGTAAGGATTTGCCGGCCCTAAGAGGTGATGAACGACGTATACGGCAGGTTTTGTTCAATCTGGTTTCCAATGCTTCGAAATTCACCCCAGATGGCGGCAAAGTCAGCATTTCCGCCAGTGTTAATGCACAAACTGGCCTCCGTATTCGGGTGAACGATACCGGTATTGGTATGAAGCAAGAAGATCTGGAAACTGCCCTAACGCCTTTTGGTCAGGTAATGACCGCGAATGAATTGGATGTAACGGGAACCGGCCTCGGGTTACCTCTCGCTAAATCTCTTGTCGAACATCATGGCGGAAGCTTGAATTTGAAAAGCAAGCTCGGTGAGGGAACGAAGGTAACTTTGGAGTTTCCGCCGATGCGCCTGGTCGCCTGAACGACCCTTGCATGGGACGTTAATTTCTCCGAGACTTCAATTGAGGGAATTAATTGTCCATTCTTTTGGAGGAGATGAGCTGTGGCGAAACCAGACGCATTTGAAGATCATTGCTGGCAAGATGTTATTCCGACCGACGATATCAAAACTTACTCTCCTTACGCTCGTGAAACCTATATCGGCAAAAACCCGGCGCTTCTTTGCATCGACCTTTACAACCTTGTGTACAAAGGCGGTCCGGGCTTGCCGCACGAACTTGACGATGAATTTCCGAATAGCTGCGGGGTTTATGCGCATAATGCGATCGAGCCCACCAAACGACTATTTGCTGCAACGCGAGCAGCGGGAGTCCCAGTTTACTATGTTACCGCCCAATTCAATCCGCACAGAGTTAATTCTACCAAGCGGGTTCATTTGAAAACCACAGCAGAGGATTGCGAAATTCGTGACGATTTCGCGCCGGAACCTGAAGATGTGGTCTTTCGGAAGGAGCGCCCGAGTGCATTCTTTGGAACGCCCTTAATTGCGCACCTCAATCAACGTCGCATCGATAGCTTGATTGTCTGCGGTGAAAGTACGTCAGGTTGCGTCCGCGCCAACGTATTGGAGGCGCATATGTTTGGGTTGCACGTGTCAGTCGTTGAAGAATGTGTTTTTGATCGTGCGGAAATGATCCACAAGGTGAGTTTGTTCGATATGCATCATAAGTATGCAGACGTTATGAAGGTCGATGAGGTCGTCGAACATCTTGAGAATATTCCGACGCAAAAAGTACTCTAGCGCTAGAGAGATACGCGGAAGCAAAAAGCGCTCTGGAATGGAGCGCTTTTTATGGGACTATTTTGTGACGCTTAGAACATCGAAACGATGATAAGCCCGGTAAACATCGCCGCTACAACAGAACTACCAATATTGACTTTATGGCGGATACCTTGGGCCTGCCGCCGCTTGGCTTCCAACACTCGCTGAGCGGCAAGAGCTTCATCAATAGCCTTACGACGTCCATCGCGTT
>WLWI01000189.1_pt1 | contig 78005 bp, 67 predicted proteins | sample 6701501 | NCBI WGS metagenome assembly WLWI01 (sample SAMN12718690, study PRJNA515312) | sponge metagenome | isolation source: marine sponge | host: Mycale hentscheli | place: New Zealand: South Island, Marlborough, Capsize Point | collected 2014-11-01 | reverse complement strand
CGTTGCCAAAGAGGTCTTGGGCAAGACGCTGACCTGGGCCATTCAACAAGCAACGGATGCTAAATGGGAGATCGCAAAGATTATGGACCATCTTGCCCTCACCTGATTTTTGCAAAAGTCCAGTTATCAAAGGAGTCCTTGTCACCAGTGGTATTACCTTCCTCTATCTTGTGGTCGCCTTTCTTTCTTTCTGCTGGGGCGGCCTATGGCTGGAAATGATTGGCCCCATGCTGGTCTTGGTCATTGGCTATCTGGCCGTGACTATATACGGTTACCTGATCAAGGAGCAGGAAAAAGAATTCGTCCAGGGCGCCTTTGGGCACTACCTGTCGCCGGCGGTGGTCGACCAGATCATGGAAAACCCCGATATGGTCAACCAATTGGGCGGAGAGGAGCGGGTGATGACGGGTTTTTTCTCGGATATCGCCAGTTTTTCTACTATTTCCGAATGTCTGACACCGGTCGAATTGGTCCACTTCATCAACGAATATCTCAGCGAGATGTGCGATATCATCGAGGAGTACGGCGGCACCATCGACAAATTCGAAGGCGACGCTATCGTCTCTTTTTTCGGTGCGCCGATCTTTTACGAAGACCACGCAATCCGGGCTTGCCTGGCCTGTATCGATCAGCAGAAGAAGCTGGTCGAATTGCGTCAACGCTGGCAGGTGGAAGGGGCTATCCCGCCGCGTTTGGCTGCCTTGCGCGACCAGTGGGAATCGCAGCAGCGCACTTTCGCCCACGTCCGCATGGGGGTCTGCGCCGGTCCCATGGTGGTTGGCAATCTGGGCTCCAAGCGGCGCACCGACTATACCATGATGGGCGATACAGTCAATCTGGCGGCGCGTTTTGAAAGCGGCCAGAAATTCTACGGTACCGGTATTATGATCAACGACCTGATCTACGAGCAGGCCAAGGATGTTATTGAAGTACGCAAACTGGACCTGATCCAGGTGGTCGGCAAGGGGAAGCCGGTGACCGCGTACGAAGTCCTCGAGCGCAAAGGAGCCCTCTCGGCGGAGAAAAGTCAGGTCGTCGAATTCTACAACCAGGGCCTGGCCGCGTACGAGGCTTTTGACTTTGAGCGTGCCATGACCGCTTTCGCCCAGGCCCTGAAGATCGACCCGCTCGATGGCCCGTCGATGGCCTATATCGACCGCTGCGAGGATTTTATCGAAGAGCCCCCAGAGGATCTGATCTACCGGCCCGACAGCAAATAGGCCCTTCCTCTGGTCCAGAGGAAGGAGGATGCTTATATTTTGGTCTTAATTAAGACAATTAAGTAGGATCTTTCCCGAGTTTCATTCGTCTGCCTACCAGTCCGAAGGGGACCGGCCGTCCATGAGACGAAAACCTATGTGCAGAATAAGCGCTATGTGCAAATTCCTGGCCGTGTTGGCCCTGGCGGTCGGGCTGGCGGCTTGCGCTGGTGGTGGCCAGGTCGCCCAGAGCGAGCCCGACCCCTGGTTGCTGGAAACCCAGGAAGATCTGGCAAAGCTGGAGAGGCAGGTGCAGGCTTCCTACGAGCGCGAGGACGCCTTGGGCAAAGACCTGCAACGATTAGAGGCGAAAAATAGCCAACTGCGCCAGCAGATCGACAGCCTGGGGGCCCAATTGACGGCCATGAAGACCCAGGTCAACTCGCTGCCCAAAGAAGCCGAGGCACCTCGGGCAAAGCGGTCCACCGCTACTCCGCTGGACGTGAAAAAGCTGTATGATAAGGCCCAAGACCACTATCGGCACTATCGCTACGAGCCGGCTTTGGAGCTATTTGAAAAGGCCTTGCAGGCCGACCCCTATGGCAAGCTGGCCGACAATGCCCAGTATTGGAAAGGGGAGTGCTATTACGGTCTGGGGCGCTATAGCCAGGCGCTGACCGAATTCACCAAAGTATTCGCCTATCCCAAGACGGAAAAAGGCGACGACGCCCAGTTGAAAATAGGCCGCTGCTACCAGGTCCAGGGCGAAACGGGCCGGGCCCGGGCCGCCTACCAGAAATTGCTCGACGAATTTCCCGACAGCGAATACGCGGGGGCGGCGCGTCAGGCTTTGCAAAAACTATAAGAAGGGTTTGAAAAGAGGGACGTCTTGTTGAAGCGCATAGCTGCTTATGTCGGTTTGTTGGGGGTCTTGGGATGGGGGGCTGCCGGGGCTTCGAATTTACCCACCGATCTCGATTTGGTGGTAGAGACCCTCGAAGGGGTGGTCGACGAGGGGCTGGCTGCCATGCAAATGCCTATCGACAGCGTCGGCGTCCAGCAGCAAGGGCGTGTGTTGCTGGTTGCCGAAGGCAAACACGACGCCAACTGGCTGGTAGAGCATATCCTGGCCGAGCGGATGCTGGGCCGTGGTTTTGGCGTCGGGCTCGATACTACTCGGGCCGAGGCGGGGGGCATCCGGCTCTCTTACCGCGTGCTCGACCTAGGTCTTTCCGGCCGCTCGGGTTTGCTGGGTTCCAAAGTGCAACGCCAAAGCCGCGCCGCCCTGGCGTTAAATTTGAGCCGGGTGGGCGAAGAGACCCTCTTTTGGGCGGCGGAATTCACCAGTCAACTGAGCGACCGGATTCCCAAAGACCAAGTTGAGCTGCTCAAAAGCGACGAATACAAATTCGCCAAGGCCGATATTGAAGAGCAAAGCTGGAGCAAATTCGCCGAGCCGGTCATCGTCACGACGGTCTTGGGTGGCTTGATCTATCTATTTTTCTCCAACCGCTGATGTACGATTTGAGAGGACAGGCTATCAATTCTATAGGTGTGCGCCCCGGTCGGGGGCTTTGCTGGCTGGGCCTGTGTCTTGCCGTGGCCGCCCTGGGCTGGGGATGCGGCGGGGCCCGGGTGAGCGGTCTCAAAGGGGCCCAGGATTATTACGAGGAAGGCATGCGGGCCCTGGAAAAGGGGCGCTGCATTAAGGCCGTCGAGCAATTCCAGTTTGCCGTCAATAATTTTCCCGGCGCCCAGGTTGCCCCCGATGCCCAGTACCATCTGGGCGAGGCCTATTTCTGCAACGAGGAATTCCTCGAGGCTTCCTTCGAATTTCAGCGCTTGCTCGATACCTATCCCCGCAGCGGCTGGGCCGATGAGGCGCAATTCATGATCGGCGAGACCAATTTCAAGCAGCTGCGTCGCCCCGAATTGGACCAGAAAGAGACGGTGGGCGCGCTCAATGCCTATCGGCGCTTCATTGAGGATTACCCCGACAGTCCGTTGGTACTTAGGGCCCAGGGGCGGATAAGCGATTGCCGCGCCCGGCTGGCCGAGAAAAGCTATTTGAGCGCCCGGCTCTATCACCGCCAAAAACACCTGGATGCGGCGTTGATGGGCTACAAGGAAATCGTCCGCAACTACCCCGATACGCCCTGGTATTGGGAGGCGTTGCTACAGATGGGCGATATCGCCCAAAAGCAGGATAAGCCTCTCGAGGCCCGCACCTATTGGGAAGAAGTCTGGCAGCAGGCTCCCGGCGACGAGCTAAAAAAACGGGCTGAGGAAAAAATCGACGGGTTGTCCCTGCCCGCCGGGGACTGAGCTATGCGGCGCCTGGGCATCCTGGGCGGTACGTTTGATCCCATCCACATTGGCCACTTGCTGCTGGCTCAATTCGTCCGCGAGCGCATGCAGCTGGACCAGGTATTGTTGATCCCGGCCGCCGATCCACCCCACAAAGAAGCCGAGTCCATCGCCGCCCCGGCCGCCGACCGTTGGGCCATGGTCGAGCTGGGCGTGGCCGGTCTGGAAGGCTTGGTCGCCTCCCGTTTGGAATTGGACCGCCAGGGCAAATCCTATACCTACGATACGTTGCGGCAATTGCAGCGGGACTATCCGGGGGCGGCGTTATTCCTTATTATCGGCGCCGACAATATGCCCCTGATGTCGACCTGGTACAAGCCCCGGGAAATTCTCGATTTGTGCACCGTGGTGGCCGGCTCGCGCCTGAGTGACGAGAGGCCGGCCGATCCGCTGTTGGTGCAGCGCATGGTGCAGATTGACACGCCGGTGCTGCAACTTTCCTCTACCTCGATCCGTCAGCGCTTGGAGCAGGAATTGCCTATTCGCTATATGGTGCCCGAAAGTGTCGAGGCCTATATCAGAGAGCAGGGGCTGTACTGGACGGCGGGCTAAAGCCCTTTTACCCATTTAAGCGATTTAATCCATGACCTATCTGACCCATCTGGAATGCGGCCGCAGCGGCCAGCATTACGCCGCCGACCAATTGCACAATCTGTCCCAGGAAGGGGCGCCGCTGCTGGCCCGCTACGATTTAGAGCGGGCCGGGGCCAGTCTGCGCCGGGACTCCCTGGCCCAGCGGCCGGCCAATATGTGGCGTTATTGGGAAGTTATGCCGACCCTGGGCGCGGAGGAAATGATTACTCTGGGCGAGGGCTTTACGCCTTTGCACCAGGCCCAGCGCTTGGGGGAATGGGCCGGTTTTTCGCGTCTGTATATCAAGGACGAATCGCTCAATCCAACGGGTTCGTTCAAGGCCCGGGGCTTGTCGGCGGCGGTGACGGCGGCCCGGGACCGGGGGGCGACCAAATTGGCTATGCCAACGGCGGGCAATGCCGGCGGCGCCATGGCCGCCTATGCAGCGGCGGCCGGGTTGGAGGCGATTGTTTTTATGCCCCGGGATACGCCCGCCGCGTTCCAGATTGAATGTCGTTCGTGTGGGGCCCAGGTAGAGCTGGTAGACGGGCTGATCAACGATTGCGGCCGTATTGTGGCCGAGCGCAAAGAAGCCGAGGGGTGGTTCGATGTCTCGACCTTGAAGGAGCCCTATCGGATAGAGGGCAAGAAGACCATGGGCTATGAGTTGGCCGAGCAGATGGGTTGGGAATTGCCCGATGTAATCCTCTATCCCACCGGCGGCGGCACCGGTCTTATTGGCATGTGGAAGGCCTTTGACGAGATGGAGCAGATGGGCTGGATTGGTGCGGCGCGGCCTCGCATGGTGTCGGTGCAGGCGGAAGGATGCGCCCCCATTGTGAAGGCCTTTGCCGCGGGTGAGGACCAGGCGCCGTTGTGGGAAGGGGCGCGTACGGTGGCTTCGGGGTTGCGGGTGCCGGTGGCGGTGGGGGATTTTCTGATGCTGCAGGCGTTGCGGGAAAGCCAGGGCACGGCGGTGGCGGTGACGGACGAGGAACTGATTGCCGAATCGCACCATTTGGCCCGCTACAGCGGCATTTTTCCGGCCCCGGAAGGGGGGGCGACGCTGGCGGCTTTGTTAAAGCTGAAGGAGCAGGGCTGGGTGGGGGCCGACGAGCAGGTGGTATTGTTCAATACGGGGACGGGTTATAAGTATTTGGAGGCCTTGGCCGGGGCTTGACGAAGACGGGGGCAATGGCTACATTTTGTCTCTACATTTGACTTGCGCACCAATAGCTCAATTGGATAGAGCACCTGACTACGGATCAGGAGGTTGTGGGTTCGACTCCTACTTGGTGCACCATAAAAACAAGGGGTTACGTCGTTTTCGGCGTAGCCCCTTGTTGTGTTTGGGAGCAAATAGGGGAACGGACAAAGGAGGCAAATAAACTGGAAAAAAATACCTAAGCATAGGTAGGAGGCAGACTACAGGCCTTTCCCGCATATAGTTTCCCAGCGTTTTGAAATAAGAAAGCATCAAGCAAAGCATCGATAAAACTCGGTGCTTTGTCCGGGTCGATATTTTCGACTACATGGAGATATTTTATAACTCCCAGCGCCGCTATACCTATTTGGGCAGTGCCAGTCCCGAAGCCTTTGAGGCCGCCTCAAAGTGAGGCCAACACTCGTCTATCAGACCGTGGGATGTCCAGGGTCGATCATCGCCGCCGCCGGCTGGCTCTACTGCTACGAGGAGCGCCGGGGCACGCTCGCCTTGGTCAAGGCGACGCCGGAGCGCTTCGCCATCACTAGCTCATTCCCCATCGACCTGGGCAGCGGCCAGCACTGGGCCCACCCGGTCATCGTCGACGGCCTGCTCTACCTGCGCCACGGAGATGTAGTCATGGCTTACGATATAAGCGACAAAAGCAAGCGCGACCCGACAGCCCCCTAACTCCAAAACCACGGTCGTTGCCCAGGTTGAGATAGCACCCCCAACAGAGGCTTTTGGTATAACTGGTCAAATAGAAAATGAAAAGGACCACCGCGATTGCGGTGATCCTTTTAAAGGGGATATTTTAGTGGGTTTAACTGAGGTGTTTTTTGAAAAATTCAAGGGTGCGCTCCCAGCTGAGCTCTGCTTCTTCAGGCGCGTAGCGGCCCGTCGAGTCGTTGTGGAAACCGTGGTTGACACCCTCGTATATATGCGCGACGTACTCCGCGTTATTGGCTTTGAGCACTTTTTCGTAATCCGGCCAGGTGGCGTTGACGCGCTGGTCTAACCCACCGAATTGCAACATCAACGGCCCCTTGACGTTTTTGCGCAATTCTTCGGCCGCCGGCGAACCGTAATAAGGCACACCCGCGTCGAGGCCTTCCGGGATAGATGCCGCCAGCATATTTACGATATAGCCGCCAAAGCAAAACCCCACGGCACCGAGTTTCCCCGTGCTCATCTCATGGTTTTTTACGAATTTGGCGGCGGCGATAAAATCTTCTTCGAGCTTGGCCCTGTCCATGCCACGCTGCATCGTCCGCCCCTCGTCGTCATTGCCGGGATAGCCTCCCAGCGGGTAGAGTCCGTCCGGGGCAAACGCGAGGAAACCCTCTTTGCCCAAGCGACGGGCGACATCTTTGACATAGGGGTTCAAACCGCGGTTTTCGTGCACGACCAAAACCGCTGGTACTTTACCGCTGGCCTTGGCGGGGCTCACGAGATAACCCTGGCATTCGCCATGCCCTTTAGGAGAGGCAAATGGTGTGAATTTGGCTTTAATATCTGGATCGTTGAAAGAGACCTGCTCCGCCTCGGCGTAGTCGGGCATAAGCGTGCTGGTTAAAAGGCCCATGCTATAACCAAGTACAGTCAATCCGGCCAAGCGGGACATAAAGGTCCGGCGGTCAATCATGCCGTGGGCATATTCGTCGTACCAATCGAATGCCTCTTGCGGAATGGAGCGAGTGCCTACTGTTTCCTGACTTAGGGGCGTGTCCATATCGCTCTCCTCGGTTAGAAGGGTGTTATCCGTCGATATTCATATATCTTTAAATTCAACTCGTAAATGCAATCGGTATGTAGGGGCCAAAAAAATGGCTTGCCTTGCGAACACCACATGAGATCTTATATCGATAAACAGAATATCCACTCAATGAAAATGAAATTGCACTTACCAGTTGCATCCACCGAATTATAAAGGGTCTTTTAGGGGGTCCGGTCAAGCGGTGTGGCTGTCTTATCAGCCTCTCCCTGTATCACGCGAGGATATAGATGCCACGATCATAGCGGTCGTTCAATGCAAACGAGTTGGGCCAAAGCGGCGGGGCCCGACATAAAGGGAGTCATGGCGCTTGTCTCTATTGGCATCGTCCTGGGATCTCAGATGGGATTGGACCAAATATATGCTTGAGAAACAGAGTAGGTCAGGGAGTTCGGGTGGCCCAGGTGCTGCGCGGATACCGGTAAAATCAGGTAGTGCAATCGATCCATTCGCCAAGCGTCTGCTCGGAAAATCGGCGCTCTCCGTACCGCAACTCGGTTTTGGCGGAGGCACTCTGGGCGATCCGAACGAGATTATCTCCGACGAGAAAGCGCAGGAGACCCTGGCAACGGCTTACGCTGGCGGCATCCGATATTTCGATACGGCTCCTTGGTACGGAGTAACGAAAAGCGAGCATCGACTAGGGCAATTTCTGCGGCGGCAGCCGCGCGACTCGTTTGCGATCAACACGAAGGTTGGGCGCGTGTTCTATCGCCCCGACAATCCGGCGACCTTTTCACAGGACCGCTGGAAGGGAGGACTGCCGTTTCAGCTTCGCTTTGATTACACCCGCGACGGGCTGAGGCGCTCGTATGAAGATAGTCTGCAGCGCCTGGGCATGAATCAGGTCGATGCCCTTGCGGTGCACGACTTGGATTACAAATTCCATCTCACCGACCAGGGAGTAGATGGCCACTTCAGCGAGTTGGATCAGGGCGGCGGTTTCGAGTGGCTTCTCGAATTGAAGGCGCGTGGCGAGATCAAGGCCATTGGCGCTGGCGTCAATCAGGCTCAGATGATTCCAGAATTTGTCGATCGCTTCAAAGGCTGGGATTACTTTCTGGTGGCAATGCCCTATACGCTTCTCGATCAGCCTGCTCTGGATGAAGCATTCGACCTTTGCAGGCATCATGATATCTCGGTCATCGTCGGCGCGGTGTACGCATCGGGGATTCTCGCTACCGGTGCCAAAGAAGACCCGCTCTACGCCTATAAGCCAGCCGAACGGAAAATCGTCGAAAAGGTGCGGCGCATCGAAGCGATTTGCGCCCGCTATGACTTTCCCATCGGCGCAGCAGCGCTGCAGTTCCCGTTGGGGCACCCGGTAGTCGCCGCTGTAATACCGGGGTCAAATTCGCCGGAAATCGTTAAAGCCAATCTCGAATGGATCCAGATCGAGATACCGCAAGATTTCTGGAACGAACTCAAAAACGAGGGCCTTCTGCGAAAGGGTGCGCCCACGCCATAGGGGTCAATTCTCTCAATGAATTCTATCTACGACGTAGAGATCTGCGATTGCCACCATCACCTGTGGGATCTGCAGGCTAATTATTACCCGTGGTTAACGGACTCGGTAAATTCACGCGTTTGCGGTGACTACGATGCGATCCAGAATAGAAACTTCCTGCTGACCGATTTTTTCTCAAATCGCGGCGACTTGAGGGTGACGCGTTTCGTCCACGAGGAAGCGGTAATCGACCGCGCCGATCCGGTTCGGGAAACGCGCTGGTTGCAGGGTCTGGCCGACAGCGAAGGCTCGGAAGGCGTGCCACACGCAATCGTCGCCTACGCCGATTTCAGCCAGGACGACATCGAGGCAATCCTCGAGGAGCATTGCTCGTATCCAAATACCCGTGGCATCCGCCAATTCATGCACGAAGCGTATATCGACCCGGAGAACCCGGGGTCTAGCTTGCTCGAAGATGGGAATTGGCGCGAGAAGGTTGGACTTTGCGCCAGGCATAATCTCGTATTCGACCTGCAAATCTATTGGCAGCAGGCCGAGGATGCCGTCAAGTTAGTCAAGCGGCACCCGAATGTGAGCTTCGTATTGACCCATACGGGATTTCCCGCCCACCAGGGGGACGGGGCTTATATGGAAGGCTGGCGATCTGCGCTGGGGGAGCTGGGCTGCTTGCCGAATCTGTCGATAAAACTGTCGGGATTTGGAATGTTCGACCGAAATTGGACCCCCGATCCCATTCGGCCAATCGTTATGGAAGCAATTGCGGCATTCGATATAGACCGTTGCATGTTTGGCAGCAATTTTCCGGTAGATAGTTTGAGCGGCAAAGGCTATGCAAGGTATTGGGAGGATTTCTACGCAGTCGTGAAAGGCTTCTCGGACAGCGAGAAGCAGCAACTATTCAGCGAAAACGCGAGAAAGATATATCGAGTATGAAGACATTCAATATAGCAGTCGTAAATGGCGACGGCATTGGTCCCGAGGTTTGCGCGGCGACCATCGAGGTGATCAATGCCGCCTTGGGTGATGCCCGGAGCTGCAGTTTCGAACACGCTCCAGCTGGCGCGCAAAACTATCTCGACACAGGCATTTCGTTGCCGGATTCGACTATCGAGCAGTGCCGCGCGGCGGATGCGATTCTCCTAGGCGCTGCGGGGTTGCCGAACGTGCTCTATGCCGACGGCACCGAAGCGGGGCAGGACACGACTTTGCAGCTGCGTTTCGCATTGGATCTGTACGCGAATATCCGTCCCATAAAACTGTATGATGGCGTCTCTACCCCTTTGCAGGGTCGTCCGCTCATTGACTACGTTATCATGCGCGAAAATAGCGAAGGCCTCTATGCCTCCCGCGGCGGCGGGATCGCCCTTCGGGGCGAAGTCGCATCCGATACCATGGTCATCACGCGCAGAGGGGTGGCGCGTATCGTCCGCCGGGCCGCCGAGCTTTCGATGGGCCGCAAAGGCGCACCGGCCGATGGCAAGCATCGCGTAACGATTTGCGACAAGGCCAACGTGCTGCGCTCGTTCGCGTTCTTCAGATCCGTTGCCGACGAGACCCTCAGGGAGTTCCCGGAAGTGGAGGTCGACTATGCTTTGGTCGATGCACTTTCCATGTATCTGATCACAAGGCCGAGTTACTATGACGTAATCGTCACCGAAAACATGTTCGGCGATATCATTTCCGACCTTGGAGCCGCGACGGTTGGCGGACTTGGCATGGCAGACTCGGCTGAGATTGGCGATCATCACGCCCTCTTCCAGGCGTCGCACGGTTCGGCGCCGGACATAGCAGGCAAGGGGATAGCCAATCCGGTGGCGACAATTCTATCGGGAGCGAGTATGCTCCTCTGGCTAGGCGATCGCCATGGCGATCTCCATCTAGCAGATAGGGGCGCAGCAATCAAGCAGGCCGTCGAAGCGGTATTGCGCCAAGGCGAGACGCTGACGGGCGACCTCGGCGGTTCGGCCAGCACCAAGGAATGCGTTGAGGCGATTGTCGGGAAGCTTTGAATCACTCACCCGTTTTCGCGCGCTTATTGGCGCTCTTTGCCGTCGACCGGATACATGCTGGGGGCGGCAATACCCGAAGCGGGTAGATCGACTTCCCACAGGGTTTTTCCCGTGTCCTGGTCAAAGGCGCGGATCTTCTCGTCGGCGGTTGCGGCGATAAAGAGCAGGCCCGTTGCGGTGGCGACCGGACCGCCCCAAGTTTCCGTACCGGTTGGGGGTACCCCTCTTTTCTTCAGCTCCTCGAACTCTCCCAGCGTCCTCCTTGGTGAGTTGATCCAGCTGCGAGTAGTGCGAAGCGGTCGGGTCACCGTGATAGATGGCCAGTCTTCCTTCTTTATTTTAGAGGCGGCATTGTCGTCTACCGGAATGGCTGACCAGTCATTCATTTTTTAGTGCAAAAAAACATCAATGGCAATCCGAGCCCGCTCTATTTAACAAAACATCGACATATCGATGTGATCCGGCTGCGGGTAGGGCGAATTGGACGGCAGCGCGGACGGTGACCATCTTCTCCAGGTCTTCATAGATGCCGCGTCACAGGAGGTGGATGACGAGCGCAAAGACGACGATGCACCATACCGGAACCGATATTGCGCAGCAAACCACTGAATTGAGCCGGAGCGGTCGAATATCTGCCGGTGCAACAGCCATCATCGCCACCGGGGCGGACGTGCTTGATTCCTGGCTCAAATCCCTGGAGATCTGCCCCAAGCCTCGTCCGGGCAAATGCGGTTTTTGGTACAGCCCGCATTCTTTCCGGCTCAAGCGGACGGTCATTTCCGAGAGTCGAATGATCTATCAAACGCGACCGAGTTTGAGAATCGCTATGGCTTCGCCCCTTTGGAGAATATGCCGGTCAGCTCAACAACGGGGAAAGAATTGCGGTCAAGAGCCCGCGGGACAAACGCTCTTCACTTTCGCCTACAACGACACACTGCCCTGGCCCCTCAAGACCGATGGCGAGGGCCATACTATCGAATGGAAATACGGCGCATCGGCCGGAGACCCCGAAGGTCCGGCCAACTGGAGAGCTTCAGTGAAGATTCACGGTTCCCCCGGTGCTGGCGAATCTGCGTTGCCGGCCGATTTCTTGCTCTTTTACGATTACTTGACGGAGCCGATTCGAGGAAAAGCGATGGCTCTGGCCAAAGAGCTTACGGCCCTGCCCGACCGGCTGCACTTGGAGCAGAATTATCCCAATCCATTCAATAGTTCCACGATGCTGCGGTATCAGATCGTGGAGGCGGGAGAAGTCCGGCTGGATATCTACAACCTGGCGGGGCAGCACGTGAAAACATGGCGGCACGCCGTGCACAAACCCGGTGTGTATGTGCGGACCTGGGACGGGCGAGACGAACGGGGAAGGCCTGTTTCCAGCGGTTTGTATCTGGCCAGGCTACAGGCGAGCGGGATGACTCAGGCCCGTAAGATGGCGCTATTGAAATGAGGTCGCAGGGCGGCAAGTCGTATTCGCCGTTATGCCTGCGGCAACCGCACCGTATCCCTGATGGCGGCCTGCCACTGGTAGATCTTCTGGGCCAGGTCCCGCGCCTTTTGCCGGTGCGCCGGGTCGTCGAACAGGTTGGTCGTTTCTAGCGGGTCCCTATTCAAATCGAACAGCTCGCCCTGGTCCGCTTGGTACAGCGACAGCTTCCAGCGGTCGGCCGTAACCACCGACCGCCACGGCAGCGTATTCAAGCGGTTCAATTCGTCGACCTTCTCTTGGGGCCAGTCGTACGAATCGCATTCGTCGGTCAAATCGCGGTCCCCTTCGCCGTTGTGCTGCACGAACACGTCGTTGCCCGCCAGCGTCTCTTCGCCGCGCAGCACGCCGGCCCGGCTTACCCCCTGCACGTGGGCCGGCACTGGCTGGCCCAGCAAATCCAGCAGTGTCGGGACAAAATCGATCTGGCTGAAATTGCCCGGAACGGTTGTGGCTTTATCGCTCAGCCACGGCACCCGCATCAACAGCGGCACGCGCGTGGCCTCTTCGTAGGGCGTGCGCATCTCCAGCATGCGGTGTGTGCCCACCATATCGCCGTGGTCGCTGGTGAATACCACCACCGTATTATCGGCCACCCCGGTCCGCTCCAGCGCGTCCAGAATGGTCCCCACCATCCTATCGACCAGCGTCACCAGACCCCAGTAATTGGCGCGCAGCCGGCGCCAGCCGTCCTCGGTGCTCAGGTCGATCCCGTCGCGCACGCTGCGGCTGAAGAGCTCGGCCCGCAGCTGGTTGAATTGTGCTGCCCCGTCCGGATGCCGCAGGAAGGTCTCCTCCACCGGCATGGTCGCCGGATCGTACAGGTCGTCATACGGTCCGGTGAACGGCGGATGCGGTTCCACCGTGCTGGCGAATAGTACAAACGGCCGGTCGGCGCTGCGCTCAATAAAGTCGGCTGCCTGGTCGCCGACAAAGGACGCCATCATCAGTTCGGCTGGCAGGGCGTGGCGCTGCGGCCCGGAAACCATCTTGCCACCCGGATGCTTGGTGTCTGGCTTGACGCCGTGTTCCATCAGGAAATGGTGGTACGGGGACAGCTGCGTTTGCGTTGTCGCGTCGGTGTATTCGGTCCACCAGTTGTCGTTGGCCCCGACCCATTCGCCAAAGCCGCGCTGGGGGAAAATCTCGTCGCCCAGATGCCACTTGCCCACATAGCCGCAGCGGTACTCGTCCGGCACCATCTGCGCGATGCTCTGGATAGGGTCCGGCATCACCAGCCGGTTCACTGGCATGCCGGCCGTCAGCGGGTAGAGCCCCGACAGGATGGACGAGCGGGCCGGCGCGCACACCGGCTGCGTCACGTAACAGTGCTCCACCACAAAGCTTTCATCGGCCAGCGCGTTTAAGCGCGGCGCCTGGATCCAGTCGTTGTCGTAGCAGGCCATGGAATCCCGCCGCTGCCGGTCGGGCAGGATGAACACCAGGTTGGGTTGTTCTGGAGCATTGCTTTGTGGCATGGTCAACTCCCGTGGGAAACATCCCGTTAAGTGTACTGTTAGCTCCCGTAAAATCTTTCGACCCGATACGGGTTCAGGGTATCTATCCGCTGCCGGTCCAAGATTTCGCTGGCCGCGAATTCGCCGACCAGCGCGGCCAAAGTGACCCCGCTGTGCATAGCGGCCAGATACAGATTGGGCACCGATTCGGCGAACCCCAACACAGGCAACCCGTCCTTGGGCATCGGCCGCCGGCCCCGGCGCACCTGTTGCACCGACGCCCCGCCAATGGCCGGCAAAAAGCGGACGGCCTCCTGGTAAACGGCATCGACCTCATTCTCTGTCCGGCCCAGCGAACCGTCGGTCGGGCCGCCGTGTGAACCGCCGTGGATCTGCACCGAGCCGTCGGGCAATTGGCGGAAATTAACCAGCATAGGCAGGTCGCGTGGCGTGTGGACCACAGACACGTTGTTGAATACCGGCGCCACCGGCTCGGTAAAGAGGGTGGCGCCGAAGGTATGCGCCAACGGCACCTCTACGCCAGCGTGCGCGGCTATCTCAACCGTGTCCGGTCCACCCGCCAATACTACGGCGTCGCACGGCATTTCTTCGCCGTCCAGGTGCAAGGCCCGGACCCGACCGTCGGCCAGTCGCAGTCCGGTGAGTCTGCAGTGGGTATGGATCTGGGCGCCCCCTTCTGCGGCGCCGTCGAGACAAGCCCGGACAACCCTGGGCGGATCGACATGGCCGTCCGCCGGCGAATAGGAAGCGGCCGTCGCCGCGGCGGCGGCCAATCCGGGTTCAAGCGCCGCCAGTCCGTCGGCATCGAGCAGCTCGATCGCATACCCCCACGACTGCAGTTCGACGACGCGCCGGGCCAGTTCTTTCCCCCCCGCAGGGGTGGCCGCCCAGCGCAACTCGCCCCCCCAGGTCAGGCCCACGTCCCGGCCGAGGCGGCGGGCGAATCGATCCCACATATCCATCGAGCGGCGGTTTAGATCGTGGTAGTGGCGCGGTGTTTTGTCGCGCGCGTTGATCCAGGCGAAGGAAACGGCCGAAGCGCCTTGTCCCGGGTCGCCGGCGTCCAATACCGTGACCCGCGCCCCCCGTCGGTTCAGGTTGAAGGCGATGGACGCGCCGACAATGCCGGCACCGACAACGGCTATATGGGATTCTCGCGGCATGTCAATACACCTGCCAGTGCGACATCTGAGCCCAGGCCTGCATCCAATCTCCTCCTTTACTCACCACCTGCAACGGCTCGACGAACTCCACGCCGCGCCGGCCCTTGAACGGCGGCACCGTCTCCACGGGCGACAGCTCAATGGCGATCTCACACGGATTAGCCGGTACATACGGCGCTACCGCCGCCAGATCGCCAGCGTGTATAGGAAATATAAAGACCCTTTTAGGGAGCGGGTCAAGCCATATGGGCGACGGCCGACCGCTCAGGCGTCGTCCCTCAGGCGCATCTCCTCAAGGAGCGCCAGACCGAGGAAGGCGGATGAATAGAGACAGGTCAGCGGGAACCATCGCCGATAGCTGACACCAGAGAAATTGTTTATGCCGACTAGTCCTCCTTGAGCATGGCAGTCGCTGTCTGTGTACAGGTTGTCAACGCACCAGTGCAACGCCCGCCTGGCTGCGTCAAGGTGTTTTTGGCCATGCGTGTGTTTGTAGAGGCGGTAGAGCAACAGACTCCACAGCGGGGTGGACTTATCATCGATACCGACTTTGTCACTCGGCCTGTCAAACACGCAGGTGAAATAACCCGATGGATGCTGCCATTCTATTATATGATCGGCAAGCCGGTCAGCCAAAGCCAGATACTTGCCCTCCGGCATCATCCGGTGCGATGCCAGCAGCCCTTCCATGACCCAGCCCATGCCTCTTGTGTTCTTGATCAGCGGCCGTTCACCCGTCCGAGTCGAATAGCCGAAATCCCACAAGCCATCCTCCCGCAAGAGCTTGTTGATGTGTTGTTCGATATAGGTCTCGCCTATGCTCCTGTGCTCCTCTTCTCTGGTGACGCGATATAATTCTGAGAGCCCTTCCATTCCAAACACCGATTCGTTGACGGTGCGGTCGGTCCAATCGCCGATTTCGGAAATGTAGTCCTGGGGAATAATGTCGTATTGATTGATCAATCGCGACGTGCTCTCTGCCAGTTTCCGGGCGCAGGCAAGATAGTGTTCGTTGCCGGTTTTTTCGTACAGGGGAATCCACGCCCAACCCGCAAGGAAATTGGCATCGGCCCCACCAGAGATCAGTTCCACATAGCCAAATTCACCGGGGGCACCGGACCGGTGCTCGGTCTGCCATCTGGGGCTTCCCAATCCATCGGTGACGTGACCTGGATTGTCTATTTGGAATCGGGTACTCGTCATCCCGATCGCGTCGGCTTTTGCAACCAGGTGGTCTTTGCTGTGAGCCTTGTTTCGGGCGTCTGATTTTGCGTATTCCAGCAGCAGCTTCACGGCCGGGCCCCAACTCCATATCCAATTCGCGTTTCTGTAGGTCTTCGCCGCCAAGTCGTAGAACAGGTACAGCCCATTCAACGTTGGACTGAACGCATTCGTGTTTTGACTATTCAGCACGTAGTCCACGGTCGCGGCAAGGGCCCTGTTCAAGTCTGTGTGAGGGCCAACTCCACCCTCTGTGTGTGCGGCTGGGGCTTCAATCTTGGCTGTGGCAATGATTTCACCGGCGCCTTCATCTGCCCCAAGTACGATGACTTTACCCTGCCAGTCTTCAGTAAGTAAGGTGAGCTCGTGCTGGAGTCTTCTCTGTATGGACGGGATCACCGTGATCGTCGAAGTAATGAAGAATCCATTGAGAGGCACCTCTGCCGGTTGCATGCAAAGCGAATTCTCCCAATGCTCCAATTCTCGCGCGGGTATTTCTATATTTCCGTTGAATACGCTGCTTTTTCGGTGGTACATTCCATTTATCGCGTACCGGCCCTCGGCATTGGGGTGCAGGACTGCGGTCCCATGCATGGACCAATCGAGCTGGATATCAACTACCGGGTACCACAGTTCGCCCCCGTTGGCGTAGGTGATCTCGCCTTCTAAGCGTTTCCCCGACACATCGTGGGCCGTCGGCCGTGCAGAGGTTTTGACGTCAGGATTGTCCCTGGAGATGTCGCTCATTCTCGAAATCTTGGCGTTGCGGGAACTCCATAGCTGAATTTGGACTTTGTTCGTCCCCTCGGGCAGATAGCCATCTACAAGGATCTTTCTTCCAGCTCGGCTTACCTTCATATGTCCTCCAATATCGCCCAATGATCAAGGATGTATAGGACTTATAAAGGGCATTTTTAGGGGGCTGGGTCAAGCGGTGTGTGGTTAATTGGATCGACCTCTATCTTGTCGCCCCTTGTTCTCCCTGGCAGCGGGTTGTGCGGTCGATTGATTCGATTGATTCGATTGCCTCCGATGTCTTCACGTCGTCAGAATGTCCTCGATCTGCGCCAGTTCATCGGCGGCAAAATTCCCGGCTTGCAGACAGGCTAGGGTGTGGATATTTTGGTTAGTATAAATGCTTCCGGGCTAAGAGAGCCCCATTGACTACTAGGAGAATCAAATAATGAGCGCCGCATCTTCCACTGCTTCCCCTTATCGTGCTCCTGCGTTTATAGACTTTCAGCCCGAATGGTCCGGCAAAGGCGCCACCCAGGCGCGTCTGGAGGCTCTCCGTGAGCACAGCGTCGTCATTATTGACGACTTCGTCGATAGCGAATGGATTCCTATTCTCCGCGAGGCTGGCCGCCGCGTCACTGAGGCCTGCCGACCCGAGAAAGGATACAGCGTCGTCGATTCCTCCAAAGGCTATGTACACCGGACGGAGCAGGACGAGCCGTGGGCGATCCGCGGGATTGTCCATCCGGCGTTTAAGGAACCGAGCTTCGCTGAATTTCACGGCTCCGACGAAATGCTGGAGTTTGTGGCGGGCTGGTGCAATGGACTGCAACCGGACGATCTGACATTGAGCACGCTATTGCTTTGGTGCAACAACAGGAAACACGAGCATAAACTCGGCTGGCATCGGGACGGGGTGTGGTGGGGCACTGGCGAAAGTCGAAATTCCCAGCAAAGTCGATCGGACGATCCCGAGGCGTATTCCGAGGAAGCCGAAAGGGCCGTGTGGGAGAAGATCCAGGAACGCAACAACAAGCAGATCGACGTGCGCAACGGCGTGAGCATTTTTCTGGCCCTCGTCGACGACGAATGCCACGAGATTGTCGCGGCAAGCCACCGCCGGTGGCGGACACCGTTCGAGCACGATGTGCTGCTGCCGAAAAGAATGAAGGATGCGGGGGTGCCGTATACACCCAGCTGGGATGGGGAGAGCCCGCTTCCGGGTCAGACTGCGGTCCGGCTCAAGGCGGGACAAGCGCTAATCCGAATCGGGACCAATATCCACACGGGGCACACGGTGCCCGATCGCGAGCGGAATTCTCTGGCAATCGGCTGGTCCAAGTGGGGCGGCCCGTTTGCAGGGACGCCGAAGGTAGCCGACGGGCGCTGGGCTTGGCAGCATGATCCGGCCGTGCGTCAAGCCCTGTCCCATGAGTGGATGAAGACGGCGTGGGACCGCTGGGCGGAAACGGAGAAACTGGGCGATACGCTGGAAGATCGATACGCGGCGTGGGATATCAAAAATATTAAATCGGGACAGGTGCTGGGATGGAGAGGGGAACTGGAGAGGCAGGCGGCGGCGGCCGGTGAGGCGTGGGAGAAGTCTCAGAAGGTGGAAGAGTAAATGGGCGCAGACGAGGGAAGCAGCACTAGGCCAAAGAATAGATAGCTCTATAACCCCAACCCGGAGAACGACATGCCAAAGCCCATCCACAAGTCTCCGCCCACGCCGCCAGCGGACCCTTTGCCCGCACGTGTTTTTGATTTGGAGTTGCCGGGCTGTCGGGAGGTAGCACTTTCTCCGGAGGAAATTGAACATTTCAAGACCAACGGATTCATCGTCAAAAAGGGGCTGATCGACCCCTCCGAGTTGGGACGCGTGGCTGACTGTGTCTGGGCGGCCGCCGCCGAGCTCGGATTCCCTTTCGACCGGAAGGACCCTGCCACCTACACGCTGCCCAAAGACCACGGTCTGTTCCCGCAGACGGAGCCGAAGAGTGTCTATCGCGATGGGGCCGGTATTGCCAATTATTTTGGCGCCACAACGGGCGGCTGGACTTGGCGGCATTACGCACCTTGCACAGAGGATTGGTTCCTGCAGCGTACCGCCCGGCACGCCAACGTCCAGAATGTGGTTCAGCAGCTTATTGGCCGCAATGTGCGGTCGTCGCGGCGCTGTCGCGGGCTCTATGTCGTCTTCCCACAGTCGGGCGACGCCGATCCCGCCGCGGCAATCTCTCCGCACACGGACGGAATTGCCAGCCAACTGAATTGCATGATTTATGTCGCCGACTGTCCGCCCCAGGGGGGCGGATTCACCTTGTGGCCGGGAAGCCATCGCCGTTGCTATTACCACATGGAAACCGAATACAATATGGAACCGAAGGCGGGGTACCGTGAGCTGCTGGCCGAAATCAAGGCGACGGTACAGCCGGTAGAGATCGCCGCGGCGGCGGGCGACTGCTGCTTTTGGCATCCGCGCTCGATGCACTCGGCGGGTATGAATACTTCGCCGCAGTTGCGGATCGTTGTCCCCTGTGATTTTCAACAGGATAAGCCAACCGAATGGCGGCCGCCCTACGCCGGGTATTCCCTGCGACAGGCCAAAGCCACCGGCAAGTCGCTAGCCCCAGAGAACTCGGGTAAGGAAGGGGAGCTGAGGCTGCAATGGTGGATCGATACCCGCGAGTTTTCGGCACCGGACTCGCCGCCGCGCTCCGACATGTGGGAAGATTGGAATATTTGATCGGTACTGGCGGGAAACATCCGGACAACTTGACGTCAATCTGGTATTACTCATAGTGATTGGGATCTAAGCAGGCATCGTCTGATCGGTCAAATCGTGGCGAGTGCATGTCAATAAACCAGGTTGACGAGCTGCTGCCGATGTTCCGTACCGACATCCGCCTGCAACGTCACATCAACTACATACAATCCAGGTGGCACCACCGCCCCTGACCTGTCGCGGCCGTCCCAATGAAATTTATCCCCTACTGCGGTCAATTCGCCCACCTGGCGCCCCGCCAGGTCAAAAACCCTCACTCGAGGCGCCCTATCCGTTTTGAGGACCAGAAAGTCCACGGACAGTATATCGTTGACGCCATCGCCGTTTGGGGTGAGTACTGTCGTGCTCAACTCGAGGTTGTGCAGCAACTGGGGGCTGGCGGCGATATGGGGTACGAAGACGGTCAACGAGGCCTGTTCCTGGGGCCGGATCCCCTGGCGCACCGCCGGGTCTTGGCGCAGGCTCACCCAGGCGTCGAACGATAGGGCGTTCCTGGTCAGGCGCAAAGGCAGATCAAATTCCACCTTTTCGTCCCGTACAGTGCGCGGCAGATCCACCTCCAGCAGTGAATCGCCCGCCGTCGCGACGCGCTCGGGCGGCAATTCTTCTGCGCCAATCCACAGGCTGATTGCTCCTTCTAGCGGGCCAGGGATCCCTATCGCAACGCGGTCATACCCCTGGTCGCGCCCTACCGGTATGCCCTGCAGGCCCAAGCGGAACCTGGTCAGCGAATCCAGGCCCGCTTCCCGCGGCAGCACTTGGCCAAAGACCCCACCTGAAACGAGCGGGTCGTCAAAATCCAGCGCGATAGAGCGCAGCACGGGCGTGTTTGCCGGCGTCTCATTTTTCAGCTTGACTGCCAATTGCACCAGGGCCCGGGGCGTGGGCGAGAGGAAGTCCTCGCCCGACACCTTATAAGCCGGGCTCCAGGCGCTCCAATCGGCGCTGGGTTTGGCAATCTGTACCAGGGGTTGTTTCTGGCTGTTGGGCAGCTTGTTCCACAACGACTCCGGGATCTCTTCGCCGTTCTTATTGTAGTAGAAGGTTTCCTCCAATAAGGTGTCGCCGGTGCGCGAGCGAATCTCTATACTCGTCCCGGTTGGGGTATTGGCTTCCCAGCGAATGCGTCGCAGGCTCTTGGCACCCTCCAGATTGGCAAAATTCGACTGCATCGTCACTTCGGCTGGATAGCCTTCGCCGTAGAGGAAAACCTCCATCAGGTGGAAGGCGAAGCTATTGGCGAATGTCGTACTGGTCGGCCCCACTTCGGCGGGTTCGTGGTGGTAGAAGAGATAGCGCACTTTGCGGGGCGGGAAAACGAAATCGTAATTCCGGTTTCTGCCGGCCCCGGCCGTATTCCTGTTGTCGACGAAGGTGAGGGCCTGGTAGTCCACTGGACTCTGGACGGTCGCATCGGCCCGGGTGGGGACGGGCGCCCCCGCCGAGGTATCGATGCCAAATAAGTGCTGGTGCGAATTGGAGCCGGTGGTGGCGAATCCGGGCCGCGGCTCAAAGATAGTGAGTTGGTCCAACCAGAAGGTGGCCCCCAGATCCCACTCGAACCACATGCCGTTGTCGCGCCAAGGCACCGGTTGTCCGCGTCCCGACCACCACTTGCTGGCCGCACCGTCGGCGATGGCGAAGATATTTTGCACGTTGCTGCCGGCGCGCAATGTGCCCCCCCGCTCCAAGGTCCCCAAGGCGATATTCTCGCCCACGCCAATAACCTCGACTTCGGCCAGGGCTGCATCCAGATTTTTGCCGTTGGCCGCTAGCTGAATAAACTGGATATTGCTGTAGCGCAGGGTATCATCGGTCGTGGTGGAGAGAAAAAGCCCCTCGGCGTTTCCCTGTTCCAAGATGCGCGGCGTGAAAATCCATTCAGTGGCATTACTGGGCTGGGTCGTGCCGCCTATCCGGTCAAAGAAAACGAGGTCTTTGCCAATGACCTGGCGCGTCCCTTCCGAGGCAAAGAGCGAAAATTGCTCGAACGGCCTGGCCCCTTCCCGGTCGGGGAAAACCAGGCGGATCTCCCTGACCTGCACCAGGCGCCCCAGGTCGATTTCGATCTTCCAATCCTTCAGCAACGCGTCGGCCTCGGGTTGCCACCAGGTATCGGGATTGCCATCGATGATATTGGCCGCCGTAGTAGGATTGGAACCCACCAGCCGGATGCCGCCCTGGACCGGATCCCCTTTGGCGTTCTGGTAGGTGAAATTTGCGGCGTCCAGGGCGGCGTTGATAGTGCGATTGAAGCGGCGCATAGCCACCTGGCCATCTGCGTCGATGGCGATGACCCCCTGGGGGAAAGCCCACGCCTGCCACTGTTCCTGGGTATTGAACACCAAGGTTCCAGCAAGAGCAGGTACGACAAAGAGGAAACTAGACAGTCCAAGAAACAGGCCTACTCGCCGCATGGCTTTACTCCTCAATCAATATACCACGGAGATGGTCCGGATTCGCTCGACAGGGTCCTGGTCGGCATCCACCTGGACGCGCAACAGATAAATCCCCGGTGCCACCAACTGGCCGTCGTCGTCGCGGCCGTCCCAATTTTCCAGGTGTACCCCCTTGCTCCGCTGTTCTTGGACCAGGCGGCGCACCCGTTCACCCGTCAGGGCATAAACCTCGACAACCGTATCGGCCGCTTCTACCCCCAGCAAGTGCAAATCTAATTGCACCACATCGTTGACCCCGTCGCCGTTGGGGGTGAGTACCGGCGAGGACAGGTCGAAAGCCGCCAGCAGGTCAATACGGCTATCGGAGGCAAAGACCTGTATATCATTGCTGCCGATGAGGGGATTTACATCCCCTGGGTCGACCGACTGGGCCAGGTTGGTCCCATCTATTTCGAACACTTCGGCCAGAAAGAAAGAACTGAAGCTGAGCAGGCTCGTGCGGAAAACCAGGCGCAAACGCTCACTGCCGCTGGCCCGTACTATTTTATGGGATGGGAAATACACCGATAATAAGCCGTTTTCGGCGTTGGTGCTATCGGGCGTTATGGGTTCGAGAGGGGCCCCCATCTCTAGCTGCACGAATTCGACATCGGCAAAGGTATTGAGCCTAATCGCGTCAAAACCGAGCCGTCCATCGGGGCCAAAGCGCGCTTCGAGATCGTAGACGAAGGTCGTATCTACCCCTACCGGCACTTCCAAAGGCCTCTCCTCGTCTTCTTCCACGCCGGCCAACCCCACCTCGCCGACCAGTTCCTCTACCTGCAACGGCGAATACTCCACCGACAGGGAATGCAGCCGGCCAAAGGTGTGGAAGTCCCCGTTGCGCATCTCAAAGCGAATCTGCATATAACCGCGCCCGTCCGGCGAGCGCATATCGTCACCTGGAAAATTGTAGGGCGACGACCAGGGACTCCACAGCTCCAGATCATCTACCACCGAAGCCCGGTCGCCGGGGCGGGGTCCCAGGCTGAGGGACGACTGGGGCGCCCTTTGAAACCCTTCTTCGTCCACTTCCTCTTCAACGCCAAACTGGTCGAGGATATGGAATTTATCGGGCGTTTGGTCCCGGCCGGTGCGCGTTTGAATCAATAATTCGACAGGTGCGTCGGGATCGGGGACTGCCTCGCCGGCCAGGTCCTCCTGGCGGAAAGTCTCCATATCCCATGATATCCGACCGAAGTTCACCGGCTCGTCCATGGAAATGGCTACGGTACGGTACGTCGAAAGCGGCAGGAACCCCTCGCCGAAAACCTGGATCTCGCCGAGCAGATACTTCTGGTCGGCCAGATTGAACGAAAGGCGCAAAAAGCGAAACAGTTCTGTGGGAAAATCGATGCGAGTCACCCGCTCGCTATTGCCCAGCGTGCGTTGTAGCGTCCGTTGCAGGGTATGGTACTGGGTCTCGGCATCGAGCAGGAGAAAGGGTTCGGCGACCAGTTGCGCCGAGACTTCGTAGGCGCGGGGGAAGCGTTGTTTTTTCAGGCCCCGCTCTTCATCGACACCGTTGTCTGGCGGAAAGAAGACGATTCGGTTGATAGGCACGGGCACGCCCAGATCAAAGGTGAAAATGGCCGGCAGGAACCCTTCTCCTCGATGAGCTCCTGCAAATACAGTGATCACCTTGGTTACCGAGTTGGGATCCCCGTCGATGAGCTGTTGCGGCCCCTTGCCCCCGGTTCCCCCACCGAGCCCGGTCCAGAAGCGGGGGTTGACGCCCATGATAAAATCGTCTTTGGCGCCCTTCTCGAGAAACCACCGCTGGCCCAGCTGGTTGGTAGGCTCGTTGTTTTCTGTGCGGACGCCCACCAACAGGTTTTGATCGGGCAGGAGTCGCTGGGATTGCAAGGCGCCTTCGCGCTCCGGCGACTCATCCAACGATACGACCAGGTCGGCCAATTCCCGCCAAGCTATTCCATCCTTACCCAGGCGCAGGGTCTCGACTTGCGCGCCTACGGGTATAGTCCCCAGATAAAGGCCCGAGGCCGCCCAGGTTATAAGGATGCTTCTAAAGTACATATTGAATACCTCCGCCTTGGATCGTACCGCTAAATATTTTCGTTTTTTTTCAGGTAAAAGGCCAGTAGACTTTGTTGCGTCTGATCGGCCCACAGACGTTCAAAATTTAACCCATTGTCCACGCCGGCGGTACAATACCGAGCTTGGCGGCTATGTCGTCCAATAACTGGCGGTGGTCGTCGGGGATCGGGATACCGCTTTGGCGCCACTGGCGCTCGCGCTGCCACTCCAATGTGCCCGGCAGCGCCGCCGCGTCGGTACCGGCCATGGGAGCCAGACTCAGACTTTCATCGATGATCTCCCGCACATTGGCGCGGAAAGCGTCACCTTCGCCGATTAAGTCCGGATCGATGGCGACAAAAACAAAGCCTCGGGTCGCCGCGGGAAAACGGCGCTCTGTCTCGTCTTCGAGGGTGCCGGACAGCACGCCGGCCACCAGCGTCGAGACGAAGCGCATTCCGAGACTGCCGAATACCGAGCGACCAAAACCCGCCGCCAGCCCCTCCTCGGCGCTGGCACCCCGGGTGAACTGGTTGGCATTCATATCGAGGACCAAAGGCGGTCCCCCATCGTTGGCCGGCACCCCGAAACACATCGGTGGCGCTGCCATTGCATCCCATACCGTCGCGGCTGGATCTGCAGGTTTTTGCCACCCCGTGCCGCCGGCAACGCACCACGAAATAAGTCCGTGCTCAAGCGCTCTGCGCGCATAGATACCGGCGCTGCCGACGTGGCCGTGGTTGCAAGTCGACGCCAGCGCCAGGCCTAACTCTTTGGCCTTGGCACAGGCTGTATCGACCCCTTGCATGGCGACCAAATAACCGGCGCCGCCATCGCCGTCGAGACGGATGGCGTTGGCGCTTTGGCGCAGCGTGCGGATCTGTGGGGCTGGATTGATTCGTCCTTGGCCAAACTCATCTGTATAGCGCCGTAGTTGGCGCGTGCCGTGGCTCTTGATGCCGCGCAGATCGACGTCGACCAGACAACGTGCGATAAACGTCGCGTCTGCGGCACCCACGCCGACCGTGGTCAGAGCTGATCTGGCCCAGGTGAGTAGATCCGCTTCGGTAATGCGGGGCATATACTGGCTCCTTTCTGAGACTTCCAAAACCGTCCAATGTATCGTCTGATCAGTGGGATGAATTTATCGAGCAGAGCATGTTGGTGATTGAAGATGCGCTCACAGATAGAGAATGCGTTTGACTGCAGTAGAAAAATTCCAGATGGAGGCCGTGCAGGCTTGACTGGGCGCGGTACCGTGCGGCCGCAAATTTAAAATCGGTATTTGGTGAACTGCGGCGACGCTTAGCCGCCAATGGTGCACGGATACGGCAAGCCAATTGGCGACAGGAGTTAGGGGAAGGGATAGTTATATTTATAGACCCTATACTCGCCGGCACCGCTGCGGATACGAGCGGAGCTAATTGCTACTCGCCCTCGTCCCAACTGGGGCGAGGGGGTTGCAACGGATCGTCGATCCACAGGAAGCGCCCGTTGACGTCGCTGTCGATAATGTCGAGCACGAGCTTGGCCGCCTTCTCCGGTGGATCGCCGCCCGTTTCCTCTACCCATTGCACCCAGTTGTCGTAGGCGCTGTCGCCCTCCATGGCGCCCGTCTTGTCGCGGATATCGGCCCACATGGCGGTTTTGACGTCGCCGGGATGGATGACATTGGCGGTGACGCCGGTGGCTTTCAATTCGGCGGCTAGGTGCCGGGTGAACTGGTTGAGGGCAACTTTGGCCGTGGCGTAGGCACTGTTCATGGGGCCGGGGGTGTGCAGCGAGGCCGCCGACGAGAGGTTGACGATCCGGCCCCAGCCGGCTTCGAGCATGCCCTCCAGGAAAGCGCGGGATACCAGATAGGGCCCTACCGTATCAATCATCAGCGTTTCGATCCACTCTTCGGGATTGCTGTCTTTGATAAGGGCGATGGGGCCGAAGATTCCGGCGGCATTAACGACTACGGTGGGGCGGCCCAGCTCGGTTTCGATCTCGGTTTTCAGGCGTGCCACAGCGGCTGGGTCTGAGACATCGGCGATGAAGCGGGCCGACTGGCGCGCCACGGGTGCCACGACCATCCCACGCGCCTCCAAAGCCTCGGCAATTACTTGGCCAACGCCGCGGCTGGCTCCGGTGACGACGGCGATTTGTCCCTTGAGATCCATGGTCAACCCTCGACCGATTGGGCAGCGGGGACGGTGGGATTGGCCGGGTCGTCGAGCCGTTTGCGCTCGCTGCCCCAGTTGGCCGCGGTGCCGTTCCAGTAGCGGGTGTCGGCGGGGGAGTAGGAGAATAAGTAGGACCAGCGCGGCTTGTCGGTGCTGTTGGTTGGGCCGCCGTGGACGGTGTAGCCGTGATGCACGGTGCAGTCGCCCGGCTGATAGTGGAAGGGGGACGACAGTCCCAGCACAGAGGTCAGGTTGGGGAACTGCTCAAGCAGGTCGCCCCGGTCGTCTTTGAATACCGAGCCAAGGGGCCCTTCCCGGTGTGAGCGGTCGACGAACCGCATGGCCCCCATCTCCGCGGCTACCTCCGCCAGAGCCAGCCAGAATTGGAGCTCACCGACCCGGTCGGAGCCGTGCTCTGACGAGTCCTGATGATAGGTGGAACCGGCCGCTCCGGGGGGCTTTAGGAGGAGCAGGTCGATGCGGTAGCGCAGGGGGATATCGACGCCCTTTAGTCGCTTCCTGTCTACCAGGCGCGTCGCGTTTTTGGCCATCCGCTCGCTGAACATAAACGAACGGTACGGCTCGGCTTCGTCCTGCAGCGCCAGGCCGGCGTTGGGTCTGCCGGCCCCTTCTTTTTCCTGGCGGTCTTTCCACGCTTGCCCCACACGCAGGAGCTGGGTGGCAAAATCGGGGTCGACCAGCTGCTTCATCATGACCCAGCCGTATTCCTGGTAGAAGGCAACCTCTTCATCGGTGACCTCGCGGAGCACGGATTCTATTTGGCGCTCCGTCATTGCTTGTCCCATATCCAGTGTTCCTCCAGTGGATGGATACTTATTGCCTTGTGTGCCTGTCTCTGATCTGTCTGCGGCGCGCCATTTCGTCGGTGGGCACGGCCGCGCCCGTAGCGCCTACGCAGAGATTACCATACGCTATTGGATCGGGCCGCACAACCGTTTTTCCTAGCCGTCCAAGAATGCCGCTCTGAAGACCCCGAAACGGCTTGACCTGGGATACGAAAAAGCCCTTTATAGTTCCCTCAAGGATCAACCACCCCGACAGAGAGCACCCCATGGCCCGCAAAAAACCCCGCGATACCTCGCCCGGTGATATTCCTCGCAGTTTCGATCCCTCCACCGGCGCCGAGAACTACACCCGTATAGAGGCGAAAATTCCCATGCGCGACGGCGTCGAACTCTTCACGCTGATCCTGATTCCCAAGGGCGTAAAGCGGCGGATGCCGATCATTTTGACGCGCACCCCCTATAATGCCGCCGGCCGCGCCTCGACAGCCAGTCCCGATATTGCCATGGTTGTGTCCGCCGCAGACGCGGGGCTTGTCCGCGACGGTTATATCCGCGCCTACCAGGACGTCCGCGGCCGTTTCGGCTCGAAGGGGAAGTACACCATGACCATGGCCCCGCGCGGCCCCTACAACGACGGCGATGTCGATCAGACCACCGACGCCTGGGATACCATCGAGTGGCTGGTCGACAATGTCGAGGGCAATAACGGCCGCGTCGGTATTACCGGCACTTCCTACGACGGCCTGCTGACCCTAATGGCCTTGCTCGACCCCCATCCGGCTCTCAAGGCGGCGGTCCCGGTCAACGCCATGGTCGATTCCTGGCTGGGCGACGATTTCTACCGCCACGGCGCTTTCCGTCTGGCTATGTTGCAGTATGTGTTCCGCCAGACTTCGAGCAAAAACGCGAGCCACAATATCCGCTGGGGACACTACGATTTCTACCAGGCTGTGCTGGAGGCCGGCTCTATCGGCGAATTGGGCAAGAAGGTGGGGGCCGACAAGCTGCGCGCCTGGAAGCGCTTGCTGGCCCACCCCGCCTACGACGATTACTGGCAAGATCAGGCCTTGCAGCGCCAGTTGGAGGAGGTGTCCCGCCGCGTTCCCACTCTCGTGGTCCACAGTCTCTTCGACGCCGAGGATCTGTACGGCTCCGTACTTTGCCACGAAACCCTAAGTCGCCACGAAACCGCCGCCGCGCCGGTCCACTTGGCCATTGGCCCCTGGTCGCACGGCCAGGCCAGCGGCGATGGCGCGCAATTGGGCCATCTCAAATGGGGATCCGATACGTCCCGGCAGTTTCGCCAGCAGTTGCTCAAGCCTTTCTGGGATCGGCATCTCAAGGGCGTGAAGCCTAAAAAAGCGTTGCCCAAGGTTTGGGCCTTTGAGACCGGCACCAACGAGTGGGGCGCCCATACGGCGTGGCCGCCGCGGCGATCCAGCACGCGCCGTCTCTATCTACACGAGGGCGGCGGTCTTTCCTTTGACAAGCCCAAGGGCGCCGACTCGTCGACAGCGTATATCTCCGATCCGGCCAAACCGGTGCCCTACCAAGTCCGCCCAATCCCGCCGCCTTTCACCGGCGACATGCCCTCTACCTGGTATCGGTGGTTGGCCGACGATCAGCGTCCTTTCTCCGACCGGCCCGACGTGGTCGCCTTTGTCAGTGCGCCCCTCGACGAATCGCTGACGGTCAGCGGTCCGGTGGCCGCCGTCCTCCACGCCGCTACCACTGGCACCGACGCCGACTGGGTGGTCAAGCTCATTGATCTATATCCCAACGAGGTCCCCGGCGACCGGGAGATGGGTGGCTACCAGTTGATGGTCTCGGGCGATATCTTGCGCGGCCGCTACCGCGAAAGCTACGAGGCCGCCGCGCCTATCCCGTCCGGCCAGGTGTTGTCCTACCGGATTGAGATGCCCCATGTGAACCATACGTTTCTGCCGGGGCACCGACTGATGGTCCACGTGCAGAGTACCTGGTTTCCGGTGTGCGACCGCAACCCCCAGACTTTTGTCGAGGATATCGCCTGGGCGCAGGCGGGGGATTTTCAGGCGGCTACCCACAGCATCTATCACGGGGTCCAGGCGGCCAGCCATATTGAACTGCCCGGGCGGCGGTAACGTCGAGTCGGAGCTAGGGGAAATAATGGAAGACCGGAAAAGCCAATCGACATACCTCGATCCAATTGGCAAAACAACCGTGGTCGATGAGATTGTCGGGCGGTTGATGGGATTGATTATCGACGACAATCTGATGGCTGATATTGCATACATAAACGATGGAGAATACCATGGCAGAGCCATTCAAACTGTGCATCCTGTTCGGCGATAAACCCGAACTGCGCCCCCCCGAACAAATCGGCAATAAATGGGATATATGCGAAATTCCAGTGGCCTTGGAGGTGCGTCCTTTTGAAAGCGAGGCCAATTGGGCGGCCAAGAAAGCGGAGATCGAAGGGTGGAACCTGCCGCCGGTCCGGGTGGCCAGTCACTTTCTCCAGTTTTGGGGCCTGAAGGCTGTCGGCCCCGACGTCGACTGGGAGCAATTGGAGTTCTGGACCGAACGCGCCTTCCGTCGCCTGGGGGAATTGGGCGTGGAGGTCGCCGGAATTTACGGCGGCTTTTTCTCCGTGCCCGAAGGCTTTCCTCAGGACGAGGCCAACCAGCAAGCCGTGCGCTTTTGTCATTTGCTGGCCGACCACGCCGAAGAGCACGGCATTACGGTGGCGTTAGAGGCCTTTTCGGATTTGACGACGCTGTTCCCGCGCTATTTGGAGAGCATCGAATTCGCCAAAAAGGTCAATCGCCCGTCGATCAAGGTGATGGCCGATCTCAACTACTTCCTCAAGCTCGAACAACCGCTGGAAGATATTACACGGGCGCCCGAATTTTGCACCCACGTGCACATCGCCGAAGGGGCCGGCCAGCCCGGTACCGGCGACCGCACGGATATCTACCAGCGCCTATTCCGGATCCTGCGCGATATCGGCTATGAGGGCGGGGTATCGTGCGCCTGCGCCTGGGTGAGTTCGGAGGGCGGCGACCTGGACTTCGGTAGAGAAACGGCCAAGACCCTGGCCTATTTACAGGATCTGCGCGCCAAAGTTTATGCCGAGGTGCCTTAGCCAGGGCCTACTTGGGAACGAGTTTATGATGGAATATCGTCCATTGGGGGAAACGGGCCTGGAGGTGTCGGCTCTGGGGTTCGGTTGCGGCGCCGTCGGCGGCATTCTGGTCGAGGGCGAATACTCCGAGATGGTGCGGACCGTCGCGCATGCTGTAGAATTGGGTGTCACCTATTTCGATACGGCGGCTATATACGGCGACGGCCGCTCGGAAGCCAATTTGGGGCGGGTGCTGGAAGAGTTGGGGCCCGAGGTGGTGGTCGGCACCAAGGTGCGGTTATTGGCTGAGGAGATGGACTCTATCGAAGAAGCCGTTTGCAAGTCGGTCGAGGACAGCCTGCGGCGCTTGCGCCGCGATTGCGTCGATCTCATCCAATTGCATAATTTCGTCGCTCTTGAACGCCAGCCGGAGCGGGTCTGGGTGGGTGTCGGGGATGTCGAGGCGGCCATGGGTGCCTTCCAGAAACTGTGCCAGCAGGGCAAGGTGCGGGCCTGGGGCTTCAATGGTCTGGGAGATCCCCCAGGCGGTGCACCGGGCGCTGGCTGGAAGCGCCCAGACCGTACAGACCTGCTTCAATCTTATCAATCCCTCTGCCGGTGTCACCGTGCCCTCCGGATTCCCTTTTGAGGATCATGAGCAACTCATCCATCGGGCCACTGCCGAACAGGTCGGCGTCATCGCCATTCGCGTGTTGGCGGGGGGCGCTCTCAGCGGTTCAGATCAGCGGCACGCCAATGCTGCCCAGTCGGTGGATCCCATCACCTCGAACGTGCGTTTCAGCGAGGACGTGGCCTTTGCGCAGCGTTTCGGTTTTCTGGTTGAGCAGGGGCATGCCGACAGCCTGGTCGAGGCCGCCATTCGCTTTGTCGTCGGGCATGCTGGAGTATCTTCTACCCTCATTGGGATTTCCAGCTTTGAGCAATTGGAACAGGCGGTGGAAAGTGTGGAGAAGGGGGCGTTGTCGGATGCTTTGTGGGATGGTTTGGAGAGCGTTTGGGGAAGTCGATGATTTTGTCCGACATTTCCTCTGCAGGATATTGACTTCAGAGCGGATTCACTATAGATCCTCCCGACCCAGGCGTTTGCATTAACCCGCACCGGGGCACCCGCTGTAAATCTCTGTCAGGCTACCGCCCAGCAGCGTGGCTCCTTCTGAATCTGAGAGCTGCATAGACGTACATCTGGACATCAATGGTGGGAGTCAGCGTTGTTATTTATTCATCCCCCCACCACGGTTCGCCCTCGTTTCGATTTTCTTTCATATACGTCTGATTGAGGTCCAAGCCCAGGCCGGGCAGGGTGGAGATCTCCATGCAGCCGTCCTTGATGACCGGCGCATTGCTGGCCGCCTCCTCGGCTTGGTCGGCGTTGCGGACGCACTCGAGCATGGGGCAGTTGAATACCGCGGCGGAAAATTGTTGCGAGGCCATATTCAAACCCAGACCGCTGACGTTGTGCAGACAAACGGGGACGCGATGCAGGGCGGCCAAATCGGCGATGAGCTTGGTGCCGGTGATGCCGCCCGAGTTGATCAGATCGGGCTGCAGCGCATCGACGACCTGGTGCTGTAAAAAGGGGAGGGCCTGGTCGGCCAGCTCTATATTCTCGCCGGTCATAATGGGCAGGCGGGTGGCCCGCCGCAGTGCCAGCCAGCCCTCGGAAAAGGCCGGCGCGATCGGATCCTCGTAGAATAGCGGTTTAATGGCTTCGACGGCCTGGGCCACTTTAATGGCGCTGGCCACATCGAGTTCGTTGTGGCAATGGACGATAATGTCGATCTCGTCGCCCAGGGCCTGGCGGGCCAGCTCGTAGGCGCGCTGGACGTCGCGTGCTTCCCGGGGGCCGATACTGGGTATGTACTGCTGCATCGGCGTGCCAAAGACATGGTGGATATCAATTTTATAGGCTTTGTAGCCGTGCGGGTCTTCCTGCAGTTGCTGGGCGCGGTCGTGCCATTCCTCGCGGCTGAGGAAGTCGCCGCCGCCGCAGTGCGAGTAGAGGGGTATCTTATCGCGAAAATTGCCGCCGAGCAATACCGAGACGGGTTGGTGGAGAATTTTTCCGGCCAGATCCCACAGGGCAATATCGATGCCGCTGAGGACACCCATCTGGCGTCCGCGCTGGGGATAGGCGTAAAACATATTGTGGAAATGCACCTGAATGGCCAGGGGATCTTTGCCCACTAACCCCAGATGGGGCAAGCGCCCTTCGTGCAGCCCCCTGATCGCGTCGCGGGCAAAGACGCCGCTGCCGCCGCAGGGGCCGTAGCCGACGCTGCCGGCATCGGTCTCTATTTTGATCCAAGTCCTGCGTCTGACCTGCATGGCCTTGATGGCGGTGATTTTTATCCGTTCACGCGCTGTGTCGGCAATTTTATCCAACATGGAATTGCTCCTGTGTATTGCTGGAGAATGAGCGAGCTCAGGCCCGAAAGGTAAGGTAGGGCTGGCGAGATAGCCATCGAAATGGAGAAATCCAGTAGGACGGATTGGAGAGCGTTGGGAAAAGTCGTTTATTTTGTCCGGCGTTTCCTCTTCGTATAGACTGCAGATTGGTTTGGTTATAGATCTTCGCTGTTGCCCCCAAGTAGGTCATGCGCGATAAACCATTTATTCTGGGCGTAATCAACGGCGCTATCTTCCAGGTTGTGGTAACGATCATGCAGGCCGATCTGGTTCTCTCCGCCTTCGTCCTAAAGCTCACCGGCTCGACGTTGTACGCCGCTCTGCCGATGGCCCTGATGCACTTGGGTGGTCTGTGGCCGCCGTTGATCGTGGCGCATATCGCCGAGGGCATGGAACGGAAAAAGTCTATTTATATCCTCGCCGGTGTCGCGCGTATAGCTACGCTGGCCTGTATGGGGGCGGCCACCTTCTGGCTGGCCGGCTCTTCTTCGGTGTGGCTGGTTCCTGCCTTTCTCTGCCTCTACTTTATTTATGCATCGGCCAATGCGGCAGGGGGGATCGGTTTTATGGAAATGGTCGCCAAGACCATTCCAACGACGCGGCGGGGCTCTTTTATGGGCTGGCGAGGTTTTTTCGGCGGCATTTTAGGGCTGGGGACGGGTGTCTATGTGCAATATATGCTGGGGGGCGGACCCGATTTTCCGCTCAACTACGCCGGCTTGTTTTTCACGGCTTCTCTCTGCTTGATTGCTGCTGTATTCGCCTACGCCATTGTCGAAGAGCCACCCTCTAAAATACGCCGTGATCGCGGTGCTTTTGGCAGTCATCTCCGGCAAGGGGCAACTACCCTGCGCCGCGATCGCAACTATCGGCTGCTGGTGGGCACGCGTCTGTTGCTGACCACAGCAATGGCGGGACAGGTGGTTTTTATTCCTTATGCAATTAAGGAATTGGCCTTGCCCGAATCAATCGTCGGGGTATTGATGGTGCTTACGGCCTGTTTTACCCTGCCGTCCAATTTTCTCTGGAGTCATTTGAGCGACCGCTACGGCAATCGGCGGTTGTTGCTGGTATCTACGGCCGTATTCTTGCTCTCTCCATTATGCGCCGTTGCGTCGCACTATGCTCCTGGCCGGGGGCTGGGTTTGCCTCTGCCTGCAGAGTACGACGCCAAAGCAGTGCTATTCGTGTTGGCTTATATATTGGGGGCCACGGCCACCCGAGGGGGATTTATGGGCACGACCAACTATTTGCTGGAGATCGCGCCCGAGGAAAGCCGGCCCACCTATATGGCCTTTATGAGGATCCTGCAGGCCCCAACCGTTTTGCTGCCGTTGCTGGCGGGTATGGTCGCTGAGTTCTTTTCTTTTCAAGTGGCCTTTGTCGCGGCCGGGGTAGCCAGTCTTGGAACTTGCTACCTGGTAAGTAGGTTGGATGAACCGCGGAGGTGAGATTGGATAATCCTATAGTTTTTTGGTATGGGCCCGTGCAGCGCTTCGGGGGCTTGGGCCGTTGTCAGCGCTGGCTAAATATCCTCGGAAATATAGCCGATTCCGGGCACTTGGTTGTGGCGACCTTTTCCCTCAACGGCGCTCCAGAGCGATCTCTTGTTTTGGGGAGTGACCAGCACCGACTTGCCGCGCCCGGGGATTTTAACGTGCAATTAGGTTGGGATGAAGTACTGCCCGGGGATAATTCCCTTGTCGTCAGGGTGCAACACGAGCAGGGCAGATCCCACTGTGCTGCGGTGCGGCTAGTCGTCGAGGACGAGGATGGTTGGCCCTTGCCCTACGAGGTAGATTTTACCGTCGTGCAGAACCTGCAGGATGTCGTGCAGATCGTCGATGGACTGTGGAAGCTCCAGGACGATGGCGTCCGCACGGTAGTTCCGTATTACGATCGGGTATTGAGTATGGGCGACGAGTCCTGGACCAACTATGAAACGACGGTGCGGCTGACCATCCAGGGCTTCACTCCTTCCCAGCCGGGACCGCCTACCTACGATGTTACCCATTTTGGCGTGGCCATGCGCTGGCGGGGGCACCACCCAGACCAATGGGCGCCCAATCGCAAATGGTATCCACTGGGGGCTCAGGGTGAATTTTTGCTTAAGGACGACCTGGAGGCTTGCCAGTGGCGCATCCTTTTCGACGATCCCAAACAAAAGCCGCCGCAATATGCCCGGGGCTTAAACAAGCTGGTGTTGGGTCAGCCGCTGCGCGTTAAAACGCAGATTGTCACCTTGCCCGATGGACGCAGTCGCTATCGTTTTAAGCAATGGCCAGAGGACGCACCCGAACCCTTGGCCTGGGATATAGAGGGTTTTGAAGAGGACGACTATTCGTCTGGGGCCCTGTGTTTGGTGCCGCATAATGCGGATGTCACTATTCATGGGGTGCGCGTTGAAAGGCTGGTGTCTCCTTAGGGGGACTAGGCGGTCCGCCCTGGAGCTATCCATCGCCCAGGACGCCTTGGGGCTGATTTTCGATCCGGTGGACTGATAGGCGCTTTGCGGTTAAGATAGCCTGCTGAAATCTTCAAGCCCCGTAAAAAACAAGGGATCACGCCCGTGTAGGCGTGGCCCCTTGTCGCGTTTAGGGGTCAATAAGGGAGGGGATTGGCGCAAGGGCAATACCACGCTGCAAGGAAAGTTCCTTCGGCCAGGGCTGCAGATTTTCCTGGACTCCTAAGCAGGTATTTGTCCTAGACGGCGATCCCGTCGCACGATTCAGTGTCTAAGTAGGATTCTTTGTCACGTTTCTCTTGGCACTGCGACTAAGTAAGGACGCATCAAAAGGCAAGGCGGATGGGACGGATGAGTCCCGTCGCCAGTCATTTAAACCGCGCGCTGCCTAAACCCACTACACCCACGGAGGATTTCCATGGCATCGATATTCCACTTCATGAAAAAAGAGGGACCGCTGTACGCATTATTCCTGAACTGCACCTTGAAGAAAAGTCCTGAGGTGTCGAATACCGACGCCTTGATCGATCTCCAGATCGAACGCTTGAAACACTATGAGCCGGGTATTGAAACGGAAGTCGTCCGGGTGGTCGATTACAAGGTGAATCCGGGGGTCGGCAACGAAGAAGGCGAGGGCGACGAATGGCCGCTTATTTTGGAAAAAGTCAAACGTTGCAATATTATTGTACCGGCGATGCCGATCTGGATGGGGGTGCGTTCATCGGTCGTGCAGCAGGTCATCGAGCGCCTGGACGGCACCACCAAGACGGTCATGTGCGAAAAGACCGGACAGTTTCCGTTGTACGGATCAGTGGCCGGCTGCGTCGTCACCGGCAATGAGGACGGCAGCCACGACTGCGTCGCCAATACCTTCGCCAACCTGTTGCATTTCGGTGTGACCGTGCCGCCCAATACCGATCTGTATTGGGTCGGCGATGCCGGACCGGGCGCCAGCTTTATCGAGGCGGGCGGCGCGCTTTCCCCGTACGTGCGCCGCAATGCCGATTTGGCCGCGATCAACCTGCTCTTCGCCGCTAAATTGCTGCGCGACAATCCCTATACGATCAACATCGCCGTGCATAACGCGACCATGATGCAACGGAACAAGGTCAAGGCAGCGGCCATGAAACTGGCGGTCGAGCATATGCGCGCTAATACGCAGGATTGAGAACTGAGAATGGCCGAATTCATAGAAATGCCGCTGGAGTATGCGGCTGCAAGCATCGATCTTATCGGCATTGCAATTCTGCTCATCGCGGCGGTGAAATTCCTGTTTCACTATGCTGCATTCGAAATCGGGCGGGTTCGCGGTTTCGAATGCGTTTTCCAAATTCGCGACCTGCGCCTGCGCTTGGGCAGCTACATTCTGCTGGCGCTCGAATTCATGATTATCTCGGATGTGATCCATTCCGCGTTGAGCCGGACCCTGGACGATTTCTTGATTTTGGGCGCCGTCGTCCTGATCCGGTCGGCCCTCTCCTTCTTCTTGGGACTCGATCTGAAGGACACCCGGGAGCAACAAGAAACCAGTGAAAAGCATACCCTGTGAGTAACAGCAAGCAGTAAATAGAGTTCGAATTCTTCTTAGAGCACCCAAAAACAAGGGGCTACGGCAAGCGTGAAGCCGTAGTTCCTTTGTTTTTTGTCTTGCTCAAGAGCCAGTTCTTGACCTGCCTAAGGGGCTTGTATTAGGCTTGTCTGAGGGCAAAGGCCTCCATCTCGCTACAGAGAGACAGTGTTATGCAGAGTTATTTGTTGGCTTGGAATCCCAACGTTTATCCTTGGGAAGAACTGCCCCAAGATGCCCATGTAGTTACCAGTGGCGGCCTGCGACCGATTAGGTGGAGCTGTGGCAACAATCGACGCCCGGAAGCCGGTGACCAGGCGTTCCTGATAAAGCTGGGGGTTGAGCCTAGAGGATTGATAGGGAGAGGGACAATAGTTAGGGGCTCGTTTGAAGATTATCACTTTAGACAAGAGCGCGCCCGGGAAGGTAAAAAGTGCCGCTATATCGAGATTTTATTCGATAGCTTGGTCGATGGGCACCGCAAAGTCGTTGTCGGTATGCCAGAATTGCAGTTGGGGGTATTGGCTAAGCAACATTGGAGCACGCAGATCTCAGGCATTCAAATTAAGCCTCCTGTCGTCAACAGGCTTGAGGAGATCTGGGACAATAGGTTGAACGATAAATAAGGGAGTTCAGACCATGGACGAGGAGCAGCTGTTCGCTTTCGATACGTGGGGTTTCCTCACTATCGAGGATGCCCTTACCCCCGAGCAGGTCGCCAAACTCAAGGCCACGGTCGGGGGGAAGGGCCCGGATCTCCATTCGCAGCACCGCGACAGAGGCGGTTTCTGGTCGCAGGATTTTGTCGATTTACTGGATCTGCCGGTGGTGTCCCAGATCCTGGAAGAGATCTATGGCGGCGCCAGGGGGAGCGGACTCCCGCCCTTCCGCATCGACCATATCAATGTCCACACGCACGGTACATTTAACAAGGATCTGGCTGGGGGGACCATACACGGGGGCAACGGCCGTTTGTTGGATCCGCAGCGGCCGCATGAGCTGGTGACCCATTATTACAGCCGCGACCCTGATAGCGGGGCCTTTGCCAACGGCCTTGTTACGGTGGCGTACGAGCTGGAGGACACGGTCTGTAACGGGGGTGGCTTCGGCTGTTTAGCCGGGTCGCACAAGGGCCATTATCCCGTCCCTGAAGCGTGGCGCGATTTGTCCAAAGGGGTGCATCCCATGGTCACCCGGGTACCTGCCCGGGCCGGTACCGCCATTATCTTTACTGAGGCTCTATGTCATGTCACGCTGCCCTGGACGGTACCGAGCACGCGCACCACCCTCTTTTACAAGTATACGGATCGGGCGGAGGCCTATTCCGGGGCGGGTAATTTCTTTTCTCCGTCGGACGCCGACCAGTGGCAAGGAGTGGATGATCGCACACGGGCCATTCTGGCCCCGCCGCCGCAGGATTTCGTCGAGCGCAAGGGGGCGTTGGCCCCAAAGCAGAAGAGGTAGAAATAGTTACGAGATCCGCCCAGCCCTATCTCAAAGGACTACTCAGCGTAAACGAAAATTCAACAGCAGCCTCCGCTTTGGATCGGCCGGTGCTGTCTGCCGCCGACGCGTTCTGGCAACAGTGATAATCGGGTCGGTTTGGGGCCGCGTGGTGTTATTCCTCTAGGAAGGGCGTAAAAGGATCGGGGCCTGGTTCAAGTGCGGCCAGGTTTGCGGCCCCTGCCACATTGGTTAGTTCCAGGTCAAAAAAGAAGACCTTGTGGCGGGTGGCCACCTGTGCCCCTGTGGACAGTTTGGTCCAACCTTGCCAACTTACTTCGAGCCCGCCTAGGGGTAAGATGGAAACCCACATTCGCCAGGCGCGGGGCAAGCCGTCTGGGCCAAGCAGCCACAGATACGAGTCGCCCGGTGTCGCCCCGCCGGCGCTATAGGTAACCAGCAGGCCGGTATCCTCTGCCTCAGTCGCCACTTGTTGCAGAGAAACGCCGGGTTCGAAGAGTTTGACGGCCGGATTGAGCCAAAAAGCGTCATTGATCCAGTAGCGGTAGGCCTTGTCCACGGCAGCGGCCCCTTCTGCGGAGGACAGTAAAAGCCCTGCCCGCCACGCCCGTCCGCTGCCGTTGTCCAAGTTGACCAGTACTTCCGTATCGTCCCAGCGGACTCGGGCCAGGTGGCGTTCTCTATCCCATAGATGATGGCGGTCGGCAAAAGTCCAACGGACAGCGCCGGTGCGCTTCCAGGCCTGTGCATCGACGGCTTTTAGCATCCGCTGCGCCAATAGTTCCGCCTGGGCACCCGGTTGCCCGGTGGGCAGCGGCCGATCGAGCAGGAAGTACAGGCACGGTAGGGCACCCAACAATCCCACTGCACCTAGCAACCACTTGCTCCATCTGGTAGAATGTGTCAGGCCTTTTGGCATTCCTCTAATACGTATGGTTGTCTTCGGCCCGGTCCTGCGGCTCGTAGCCGATTACCTGGCGGGCGTGCTCGATATCGGTCCAGCGGTAATCGTTCTTGGACATGCCGTAGAAAATGTCGAAGCGCACCGACGGGTCGGCGTCGATGCTGCGCACCATGATCTGGACGATGTCGCGCTGGCTGACGAAGATATCGTGGCCGGTGGGGGGGCGGGGCCGGTCGCGTTCGACCTGACCAATGCGGATGCAAATGCAGGACAGCCCTTTGTCGTGGGCATAGACGCGGGCCAGCGACTCGGTCCAGACTTTGGTGGCCCCGTAAATGCCCCGGGGCTCGGCGGGTATATCGGGGGTGATCATCGGGTAGTCGGCAGGGATATCGTCCCAGCGCTTTTCCTGGATCGACCGATACGGCTCCTGCTCTCTGTGGCCCTGGGATACCATAATGCTGCTGGCCGCGACAACGCGGGCAACACCGGCCTGATGGCAGGCTTCGAAGATATTGTAGGTGCCAATAAGGTTATTGTCGCGCAGACTGGCCCAACTGCCGTCGTCGCCGGGGTCAGCGCCCAGATGGACCACTGCATCCATGCCCTCGACGGCGTTGCGGATTGAATCGTAATCGGCCAGGTCGGCCTCAAAGAAGTGGTCGTCGGGCACGGCGATATGGGTGTTGCGCTGGGGTAGGCGCTGGGAGAATTGGCGGTCCCGGTCAAGGGCGAAAACGTCGTAGCGATCCGGCTGCTCGGCCAAGGTCAGATAGGTGCTGCTGCCGATATGGCCCATCGCTCCGGTGACGAGAATTTTTTTTGGGTGGGTCATTTGGTCGGGTTTCCTCGCTCTGTTGGACCAACTCCGACGTTGGTACGGCGGATTGGTGGGTTGGTGGGTTGGTGGGTTGACAGTATATAGTATGTAGTATACAGCTTATAGTATAAAAAAATAAACCAAGGGAATCGCCGCCGCAGGGAAATTGGTCCGTTGGCAGATACTGGTCGGCTGATTCCATTAAATATGCAGGATTAAGGAGCAGGACAGATGGTGCAAGCTGAGCATACAGGTCCACGCCTTCCGCTCGATGGAATCCGCGTCCTCGACCTGTCGCGTCTGGTAGCCGGCAATATGACCAGCGTCGTGCTGGCGGATTTCGGCGCCGATGTGATCAAGGTCGAGCATCCACAGCGGGGCGACGATCTGCGCCGCTGGAGCGAGGACGGCGTCGAGACATGGTGGAAGGTCTACGGCCGCAACAAGCGGAGTCTGGCGCTGGATTTGAAGGATGCTGAGGCGCTAAAATCGCTCAAGAGGATGGCGGCCAGCTCGCAGGTCTTGATTGAGAATTTCGTTCCCGGTAAGCTGGAGGAGTTGGGGCTGGGGGTCGATGTCCTGCATGCGCTCAACCCCAAATTAGTGGTCGTACGCGTCAGTGGTTGGGGGCAGACGGGGCCGTACCGACATCGCCCCGGGTTTGGCACCTTGGTCGAGGCCATGTCCGGCTTTGCCCATCTCAATGGTTTTGCCGATAGGCCGCCGGTGCTGCCGCCGTTGGCCATGGCGGATATGTATGCCGGTTTGTACGGGGCCTTTGGGACCTTGGCGGCGCTGCGGGTGGTCGAGGGCGGCGGCCAGGGGCAGGTCGTCGATGTCTCCCTGTTCGAAAGCATGTATTCGACCATTGCTTCGGAGGCGGTGAAGTTCGCGGCGACAGGACAGGGCAGCCAGCGGCAGGGCAATCAGGCGGTGAATACGGCGCCGCGCAATATCTACGCCTGTGCCGACGGTAAGTATCTGGCCCTGTCGGCCTCGGTGCAGACCATGTTCGAGCGTCTGGCGCGGACCATTGACCGGGCCGAGCTGATCGACGATGCGCGCTTTGTCACCAACGAAGCGCGGGTGCGGCATTGCGACGCCTTGAATGCGATTTTGGAGGAATACTTCGCCCGGGCCCCCCTCGAAGAAAATCTCGCCGCCATGGAAGCCGCCGGCGTGACGGTTGCCCCGGTCCTGACGGCCGGCGATCTGATTGGCCATCCGTACGCAGAGGGCCGCGGTTTGTTCGATTTGAGTTGCGAGGCCGATATGGAACACTGTCCGCTACCGGCGGCTGTCCCCAGGTTGTCGCAGACGCCCGGCAGGCTGCGGCGGTCGGCGCCGAGATTGGGGGAGCATACCGAGGAGATTTTGGCCGCCGGTAGCCGCGGGGAAGAGGGCGGCGATGTTTGACGCCCAGGTGTGCCGGTCGTTGCTCTTTGTGCCGGCGGGTAATGCCCGCTACCTGGCCAGTGCCTTGCGCGGTGGGGCCGATGTGATCCAGATTGACCTGGAGGACGCCATTGCCCCAGACCAGAAGGGGGCAGCGCGGTTGGCTGCCGGGCAGGATGTGCAGCAGATTGCCGCCGCCGGTCGAGTCGCCGCCGTGCGAGTGAATATGGATCCGCTGTTGCTGGAGCAGGATTTAGACGCGGTAGTCGGCGCCGAGATTGCGGCGCTGACCATCCCGAAAGTGGATTCGGCCGCCACGCTTATTGGCCTGGATGAACAGGTCGCGGCTCTGGAAGTGGAACGCGGACTGTCGCCGGGCGGGATTCGGCTGATTGCGCAGATCGAATCGGCTGCCGGCGTCCTCAATGCCCGCCAGATTGCCCAGGCGACACCTCGTTTGGTGGCCATGGGGGTCGGCATGGAGGATCTGGTTACAGAGATCGGCGGCCAGGTCAACGCCGATGCGCTGTATTTTCCCACTATGCAGGTGCTCTACGCGGCGCGTGAGGCGGGGGTAATACCAATAGGTTATTTGGGGTCGATTGCTGTCTACGACGATCCAGAGACCTTTCGCGACTGGATTCGGCGGGCTGGGGCACTGGGGTTTGAAGGGGGGTTTTGTATTCATCCCCAACAAGTAGAAATTCTCAACGACGAGCTGGCACCTACTCAGGAGGAGGTGGCGGCTTGCCGCGCCCTGGTGGCCGCTTTTGAGGCGCATGCCAGCCGTGGTCAGGGGGTTTTCGTCCACCAGGGACAAATGGTCGATAAGCCGGTGCTTGAGCGGGCGCGCAAGGTCCTGGCGCGGTGGGGAAAAGTATAGGGCTGGTCAACGACGATAATTTTAAGGAGATCTACATGCAGTATCGCACATTAGGGCGCACCGGAGAACGGGTTTCTGAACTGGGCTTTGGCGGCACCGGTGTAGGGATGAAGAACTATCTGTCGGATTGGGATCCCGAGGAGCAAACAGAGGCCTCCATTGAGGCCGTGAGCCGGGCCGTCGAATTGGGGGTCAACTATTTCGATACCGCTCCGCTCTATGGTCGGGGGCGCTCAGAGCACTTATTTGGCCGGGCCCTCAAGCCGCATCGGGATCGGGTTTTTCTCGCCACCAAGGTGCGCGCAGCCTCGGCCGATGAGGTCGTCAGGAGTGTCGATGAGAGCTTGGAGAGACTGCAGACCGAGCGCATTGATCTGCTCCAGTATCACGGCGAATGGATCAATGAGGATATACTTGAGGATATCCTCAAGCCGGGTGGGGTTTTAGCTGGGCTGCAGAAGGCGCAGCAGCAGGGCACGGTGCGCTATATCGGCTTTACCTCGGAAGGGGTCACCGGTCCGGTCAGTCGGCTTGTTGAGACGGATTCCTTCGACGTCATGCAGATTCAGTACAATCTGTTCTTTCAGCACCCTTGCGATCCGGATAAGCAGCAGGGCGTTATGTACGAAGCTGAAGCTCGGAGTATGGGCATTGTCCTAATGCGGACCTTTACCGGTGGGGTCTTCCAAAAGTGGATTCCCCAGGCGGCTCCCCAGCACCACGATCAGGTGGATTTTCACCGGGCCCTGCTGGGCTTTGCCCTGTCCAATCCGATGACCGATGTCGCCTTGGCCGATATGCGGAGGACCGATTGGCTGGAAGCCAACGCGGCGGTCAGCGACGACCCCTCGGCCCGTATCGACTTGGACGGGTTGTTCCGGCGGTTTTGAGCTTAGGGGGTCTGCTTTGGTGGCGTGGCGAAGAGGGTGACTAAAATCATTGGTACGGTGATCGCCGCAAAGACGGTGAGGATGTCGTTATAAGAGCCAACCAGGTCGTGAGCGGCCCCCATGAGCAATGGGCCTGTGCTGGAGGCGGCGACTTCGACAGTGGTGAGTGTACCCCGGATCTTGCCCAGATGTCGCCGCCCATAGTAGCGCACCCAAAGGGTCGATCGAACAGACATGAAGATGCCTTGACCCGCACCCAGCGAGACGGCGAAGAATGCAGAGGTCCACGGGGAGTTGATCTGTGTGAGTAACCAGATGCCGAGTGAAATCCCGACAAAGGAGCCCGACAGCAGCAGATTCAGCCTAAAGCGGTCTGCCATGATGCCACCCAATAGCAGGGATCCTGCCACAGCTGCGGCGAAGATGGAGAACATCCCAACCGCATCGATTTCGGTCATACCGATATCGAGATAGATCTGCACGGCGTGAAAATGGATTCCCGTAATGATCATGGCGGGCAGCGCCACGGCGACGGCCATAATCCAGTAGGCGCGCGTGCGCATGGCGAAGGCGAGATTGTGTGCTTTCTCGACGAAGGATTTTGCCGGCGTATCGAGGGAATCCGCGGGCAAGCCGTCCAGCCTCTGGCCAACGTCTTCCGGACGGTTGCGGAAGAAAAAAGCCAATAGTGGCAATATGGAGCAGACAATACCGACGCCCAGCAGTGCGTAGGCCCAGCGCCAGCCGACGGCTTGAATAAGCCAGTGGCTAAAGGTGGGCACCAGGCCCATTGACAGGGCCGAGCCGGTGCTGACGATTCCGATGGCCAGGCCAAGTCGCCTATTGAACCACATGGCCACCGCGTTGGAGGTGAGCATGCCCATCGAGCCCTGAGCGAGCATGCGGAGGAACAGGAACGAAATGAAGACGGTGACCAATCCGTCGACCTGGGAGACGCCCAAGCAGGTGATACCGAAAAGGGTGACGACTCCTGCCAGGACGCGGCGTGGCCCGTATCGATCCATCAGTGAACCGACGTAGACCATGGGCAGCGACGCCAGCAAGGTCCCCAGCATGTAAGCGCCGCTGATCTCGCTGTGGGACAGGCCGAGTTCGGCGCGGATGTAGGGGTTAAAGATGGAGACGCCGAAGGTCTGTCCCGGTGAAGAGGCGACTTGGATGGCCAGGACGACCGGGAGAATAATCCAACCGTAGAAAAATGGTATGCGTGCGGCGATGCTGTTCTGAATGTGCCTGCGGGTGCTAAGCGTGTCTGCGTTGTCTATTGCCAATACTTCTTCTCTTTGCCAGTGATGTGTTTTTTAGCGGTAGTTATGGGTGTCTTTGGCCCGGTCCTGCGGTTCGTAGCCAATTACCTGACGCGCGTGGGCGATGTCCGTGCACCGATAATCATTGTTGGACATCCTGTAGAATCTGTCTGACGACTGCGGTTTGTACTAGGTGCGTACTCTGCAGGAAAGAGGGGGAGAGCTGCCTTTACCGGCGCCGCATCTCTGCGAAGAGATAATCACTGGTGTTGTCCATTTATTTTTAGGGAACGAAAAACGGCCTGATTATCAGAATTATTGCCGTGAACTAAAAGTCCAACATTAAATTCAACACCACTACCAAGCCAGTTTTCGTACTCTTGACAATGGAAATCACTCGCCTCAAGTGATTTCCATTTTATTGCCAGGGAGGTTTGTTTAATGTCAATGTGCAACTCAACACTTGATGGTTCAAAATCAGTTATCAACACGGGCTCAGGATTTCCCTGAATTTCTTTTGCAAGCACAACAACCTGTTTATTCTGAACCATTTCACGGACGAATTTTATATAGTTATCACTGTCCTTATATAGAACTATACCGGCTTGCTCGCCATTAAACTGAGGCCTTAATTCAACGGACAATTCCACCGACGGATCTGTTTGTAAGGGTGGGCATAATAATAAATTTTCACACGTATTACCTTTTCCCCACATCGACCCACAGGATGTTGTAATAACGATATTCCCCCCACTATTTTGTATGGGTGGGGTAGATGCATTGCAAATTTCGAAATTTTCAATTTTCATATTTTGACGGATTTCCTTTTCTAAATAGATGATTACCAAACGTTTACATTCCCGGCCAGACCTTCGATTCAGCTTGCTTCAGCGACAGGGTGCCTCCCGGTTTGCCTTGAGCCGCAATGCGGAAAGTCCCATCGCGATCTGCGTGAATGGTGGCCTGTACAAGCTGTCCATCTTTCCACTCGATATCGACTTCAAAGCCACCGCGTGCACGCAGGCCCTGCACCGATCCGTCGGGCCAGGCTTTGGGCAGTGCCGGCAGCAGGTGAATTTCGCCGCCGTGACTTTGTAGGAGCATTTCGGCGATGCCGGCCGTGGCGCCAAAATTGGCATCGATTTGAAAAACCTGCCCGCTATTAAACAGGTTTGCGGCGAGTCTTTGCATGACATGGTTGTTGAGGACATTATGGGCACGATCGCCGTTACCTGCGCGGGCCCACAAGGAGATTCTCCAGGCGCCAGGCCATCCGCCCGCGTCCCCCCGTTGGATTAGCGAGGTCCGCGCTGCCTCGAACAGTTTTGGGGTGTCGCGCCGATTAATCTGGCTGCTGGGATACAGTCCATACAGGTGCGAGACGTGGGCGTGCTGATCCTCGGGATTATCCCAATCCACCAGCCATTCCTGCAGCTGGCCATGTCGACCGATTTTCGTGGGTGCCAGACGCGCTCGTGTTTTTGTTACCTGCAATCGAAAGTCTTTGTCGATGTCCAAGATCTCCGCCGCCGCAATGCTGTTGGCAAATAGATCGCGTAGGATCTGCATGTCCATGGTGGGCCCCGAGCAGACCGAGGTCCCATCGCGTCCCACGCTGAGGCCATCCTCGGTGCCGCCGCCATGACTGTGCTCGGGTGAGATCGATGGCGAGGTGATCAGGTGGCCGTCCTCATTCTCGACGAGAGCATCTAGGAAGAATTCAACCGCACCTTTGAGAATGGAATAGGATTTTCTGAGGTGTTCGGTGTCACCGGTATAGAGATAGTGCTCCCAGAGATGCTGGCAAAGCCATGCGCCACCCGTCGGCCAGGTACCCCACTGCGCCCCGTCAACCGGCGCTGTGCCGCGCCAGAGGTCTGTGTTGTGATGGGCGACCCAGCCTCCGGCTAGGTAATGGACGTTGGCCGTATTTTTTCCCGGCGCCTGAAGTTCGTCGACCATGCGCAGCAGGGGTTCGTGGCATTGGCTTAAGTTGCAGGCTTCCGCCACCCAGTAATTCATCTGGATGTTGATATTGATGGTGTACTTGCTTCCCCACATCGGCCTGATGTCGTCGTTCCAAATGCCTTGCAGGTTTAGTGGCTGCGTGCCGGGCCGCGACCCGGCGATCATCAGATAACGGCCATACTGAAAGAGTTGCTCGGCCAGCAGGGGATCAGCGCTGCCCTCGGTGACTCGCTTGAGGCGTTCGTCGGTCGGCAGGTTTTCATTGGCCGCCTTGCCGCCCAGGTCGATTGAGACGCGGCCAAACAGTTTTGTATAGTCATCGATATGCCGCTGGTAGAGCTGTTCGAACGATTTATCCTCGATGCTGGCAAGGTAACCGTCGACCTTTGCCAATGGATCGCCGCTGACGTCCTGATAGTTGACGTAGCTGGTTGCCGCCACATAGACAAGCGTGACGGCATCGGCATCCGTAACCGATATTTTGTCACCCTGTGCAACGACTGTTCCGCCTTCGGCCTCGACTTTGACGTGGGCCGCGAACCTCAGCCCTTCGCCCGCCCACGGTCCGATCAGCCTGGTCTCCTCGCGCGGCCCAAGTTGGCCTGTCATAGCGAGCGTATTGTCCGAGATGGTTTGGGATTTGAAGGCATGCGGGCTTGTCAGCGATAGATCAAAGACAATTCGTCCTGGCTGGTCGCACTCGAGACGCATGGCGATGGACTGGTCGGGGTGGGAGGCAAAGACCGCTCGCGTGAAGTGCTCATTATCGATGCGATAGGTAACCGTGCTGACGGCGTTTTGCAGATTGAGCTGGCGGCGATAGTCGCTCGGTTTTTCGCCTTTCGGGAAGTCGATGAAGAGATCGCCCAATGGCACGTATGCCTGCTGGTACTTGGGGCGACCGAGCATCTTCTGTGCTGTTGCTTCTGCATCGAGGTATTGACCTTGCTCAATTTGTTCTCGAACCGTGGCAAGGTGCCGATAGGCGTCTGGGTTGTCGTAGTTGTGGGGGCCGCCGCTCCAGAGCGTATCTTCGTTTAGCTGCAGATGCTCCTGCTCAATCCCTCCATACACCATGGCCCCTAGGCGCCCGTTGCCTATGGGGAGGGCGTCGGTCCATTCGGTGGCTGGCTGCGTATACCAAAGCGTCAAAGCGCCCTCCTCTAAAGTTCCTGAAAGTCCGTCACATCATCGAGAACAATCCGCTTTCGTGCATCGGCGGTGCGGGCGTCGAGCAATACATTGACAAACTGAATATTTCTGGCGTGGCGGATGTAGGAGCCCCATGCGGGCAGAACACCAAAGAAGAACTGCTCGGGGTAACGGGCAGTATCCTCAGGGACCTGGCGGGCGGCATCCTCGGCCGTGCCGCCGCCGGGGAACGACACGGTTACATTTTCCAGAATGATGTCCTCGACACAAGCATCGGGAATCCCGGTTATCATGATGGCCCCTTGTTTGGCCTTGTCGTCGCCTTTGACCTCGGCTACGACATCCGTGACGCGCACGTTTCTCAGTAAGCCAACCGGTGCCCCCTCAGGCGCAACATCAGGCCCTTGGCCGCCTCGACCGCGTTTGCCAGCGGTGTATACCCGTCCCCGGTTCCCCAGGCGAACGAAAAGCGGGGAGCCCACGTTCTCCATCACAATCCGTGAAATAACCACGTTCTCCAATTTTCCGCCGTCTACCAACTCCAGCTTGATGGCCCCCATCGGGCAGTCGTAGAAATGGCAATTGGTCACACTGACGCCGATGAAACCGCCGCTGGACGAGGCACCAAATTTGACCGCCGCCGTGGCGCTGGTGGCGACGCAATCGCGTACCACGATATCGCGACATGGGTTCAGCGAGCTTTTCAGGCAGATCGCGTCGTCACCCGAGTCGATATCGCAGTTCTCGATTAGCACATTCTCGCAGCCGTCGAGGTCGATCCCATCGTTATTGGCATGATTGTCGCGAAACCGAACGGTCACCGCGGTGAAGACGACGTCTCGGCAGTCGACCAGGTGGATGCCCCAGAAGACCGGATCCCTGTAACACAGGCCGGAAAAGGTAATCCTCTCACAGTTTTCCATCCGGATCAAGCGCGGTCGCAGATCCCGTCCTCCCGGCCCCGCCTTGCGCGGCCAGCACTCTCGCTTCCCACGGCCATCGATTTCGCCCAGCCCCTCGAATCTGATATCGACCGCGTCTTCGGCGTAGAACAGGCAATGGGCCTGGCCTTCTCGGGCGGGCCTCAGATGCTCTGTGGGGTAGTCCTCCAGGTCCTGACTGCCCAACAGATAGGCACCGAAGTCCAGCGACAGCGCCACGTGACTCTTCAGCACTACGGTTCCAAGCTGGTAGCGCCCGGCGGGAATGCGCACCACGCCACCGCCCGTAGCATGGCATTTGTCGATGGCCGCCTGTAGCGCCTCTGTCTCCATTTTGACCCCATCGCCGACGGCCCCAAATGCCTTGATATTGAAGGTCGTATCGCTCAATTCCTGGCTCCTGTGTCTACTTCCTGCCATCTCGAAATCACTCTGCCATCTCGAATTTACTGCATTTACTCAAGCGGCATGTCAGCTCTTTGATTCTCTTCTCGTTTCCACCAATCAGGTCCTTCGGCGATTACTTCCCGGTCGTATTGGATCAGTGCATTTTTCATCGACTCAAACAGTGCAGGTTCATGAGCCGAGAGGTCGCTTGTTTCTCTTGGGTCGATATACAAATTATGGAGCTTGAATTCCGTACGTTTGGAATTACCAAGAATCTTCCACTCACCTTGGCGCAGCGCAATTCTGAAATCCTGAAAACAATTTCGCCAGTAAAGAGGCCGCGCTCGCTCAAACGCCTCATTGCGCAAAAGTGGAACAATCGAAGAACTATCAAGGGCGACCTGATCAGGAGGCTTTAGACCTGCCAGTTCCAATAGGGTGGGGAAAATATCCGACCCAATAACCGGTTCGCCACAGACGCCACCAGGTCTGACACCAGCCTCTTTAAAGCCTTTGGGCCAACTGATGATTCCAGGCACCCGGATGCCCCCTTCGTGTGTATGCCGTTTGCGTCCGCGAAGCCCACCCGTGCTGCCGTGCGAACGGCTTCTTCCATAAGGGCTGTCACTGGTGTTAAAAGAGCCATATTCATGCGGTCCTTCAGGACCGTTATCGCTGGTATACCACACCAACGTGTCATCGTAAACGCCGGCCTCTTTTAGAGCCTTGACTACCGACCCGACAGCCTCATCCAACTGCGTTATATTGGCGAGGTACTGACGCAGGCTGGGATCTTTCAGCTCCTCATATTGTTGCACAAACCGAGGGTCGCTGTTTATAGGACCATGCGGTTCGTGAAACCATACGGTGATAAAAAAAGGCTGATCCTGCTTACGATGGCCACGTATCCACGTCACCAACTGATCCGCGACAATTTGGGCTGAAAACCCTTCCATTTTCCCCATCGCTTCACCGTTGAGAAAAAAATTTTGCGGATTTTCGTGGTTTGGGCGAGCCACATTCCCAGTTGCAAACCAGTAGTCATAGCCATAATCCTGCATATTCGGCTGATCGGGCGCCTGCCCAAACGTGGAAATCCAATCTTCCGTCTCATCGACCTTGTGCTCTGTAAAATGGCCAAGATGCCATTTGCCAAAATGAGCTGTTTGATAGCCATCCGATCGCAACAATTGCGGCAGCGTTATCTCTTTTTTGGGTAGATGACAAAACGTATTGGCTGGAATCCAGCGGTAAACACCATTTCTATACGGTGTTCTACCCGTTAAAATAGCAGCCCGTGCAGGTGAGCATACAGAGTCTGCTGCATAGCAATGAGTAAATTTGAGCCCTTCCTCTGCTAGGCGATCAAGATGGGGCGATTGAATGAACTGGTGTCCAAACGAACCTAGGTCACCCCATCCCTGATCATCGGTCAGAATCTGGACGAAATTTGGCTTATCGTGCATTTCCATGGTTCATCTCGCAATACTTGCTGCACCGGCTGGGCCGGCACGGGCAATTTCCGAAGTTATGGCTTGATTACCATCTTAATTACATCGTTGGGAGTGTCTCGCAAAATCGGAAATGCTGTATCCATTTGAGCTAAGTTAAGACGATGGGAGATGAACTTTTCTCCGGGCAGGATTTCTTTTTCGAAGAGGTCCAGGACCAGGGGGAGGAAAATTCCGGGGCTGGCGAAACTGGCCCGCAATTGTAGCTTGCGGAAATGAAAACTGTTGGCGTCAAAGGTGATATTGCCAGAGCCAGTACCAATGCCGATATAGGTGACTTCGCCGCCATAGCGCAAGAAGGGAAAACAGTCGGCGATGAACTTTGCCGGTGCGGTCATGAGGACGTGGTCAAACTGATCTTTTAAATCGTCGAGTTCGCCAAGCTCTTGGTTGATGGTGGCGATTTCCGCGCCGAGTTCTTTGGCGAGTGCCAGTCTTGTGCCATGGGATTCTTTGCCTATGCAGACCAGGCGTCCGGCACCCTGTCTGAGGGCCAGGGGAATGCTCATCAGGGCGATGGGGCCTGGACCGACGATACAGACAGAATCGTTTAATTGAATGTCGGCGACCTGCACCATGTCTACCGCAACACCGGCGGGTTCGGCCATGCAGGCGACTTCAGGTGATATGTTTTTATAAGGCACGACACAACAAGCGGGGGCAATCATCTCTTGGCTGAAACCCATGGCGCTGCGTCCCCAGATCTTGGCCGCTTTCCTGCAAAGGTCCACTCGACCGTTGCGGCAGAGGGCGCAGACTCCGCAATAACTGGACGATTCGAGGACTACGCTCTGGCCTATTTCCACGTTGTTCACATGGGTTCCAACCCGCAGGGCCTCACCGGCGATTTCGTGGCCGAAGGCACCCCATTCTTTTTGGCGTTCTTTGATTGCGGTTAAATCGCTACCGCACATACCGCAGGCATCGACCTTGAGCAGAATTTCTTCAGGGCCTGGTTCGGGTAGTTCAATGTCGCGCACTTCTACTTGCCAGGGCGCTTTGATATAAGCTGCTTTTATTGTCATGTTTATTGTTAGCCGGCTCCCGTCAATGCAGCTTCTGGTCTATTGATTTATTTTGGTATACCATACACCATACACCTTATGCCACAGGCCTTATACTGTCAACTCAACGCAGAGACGGTTGGGATGGGAGAACAATACCGATTTGCCCAGTATAGCTAGACGACGATCGCAAGCAGGATGACGAGGTGCGCAAGTTCGTGAGCAACGTTTGGGCTACTATAGAGTCGCCAGTATTCACCATTGATAGGAGGTAATGCATATGGAATACGTGAAATTCGGTTCGACGGGACTGGAGGTCTCACCGCTGGCATTGGGCACGGTGTTTCGAGAGCAACGAGATGAGGACGAAGCACTCAACGTCATTGAGGCGGCTATCGACCGCGGCATCAACTTTTTGGACTGCGCCAATATGTACGGTCCTTATGAAGAGCGCATCCACGGCCCCGGGGGATCTGAGAGGATCCTGGCCAAGGCGATCAAGGGCAAACGCGACCGCCTCGTAATTACCTCCAAGGTGGAAGAGCCAATGGGAACCGGGCCCAACGACAAGGGCCTGTCACGGTACCACATTATGCGCGAGGTCGAGCATTCGCTGACCCGCCTGGGCACGGACCACATCGACATCTACCTGGCTCACCATCCCGATTCCACGACGCCGATCGAGGAGACCGTGTCGGCCTTTGATCGCCTGGTTCAGGACGGCAAGATTCGCTACTATTGCCTGTGCAACTATCCGGCGTGGGCGGCGACCCGCGCGCTTTGGGCGGCTGACGTGCGCAATATGGAAAAGGCGGTCGGTCTACAACTGCCCTATAACCTGTTCCGCCGCGACATCGAGGATGAAGTATTTGGTCTGGTTCGCGATCAGGGACTGGGCGTCATGGCTTACAGCCCCCTCGCTGTCGGGCTGCTGAGCGGCTTGTACTCGCCGGATACCCCACCGCCCGAGGACAGTCTGTGGGCCAAACGAAGATGGCGTGACCGTTTCGACGGAGCGCTGTCGGGACGAAACGCGGCGGTGCTGGCAGCGGTGCGCGAAATCACCGCCGAATTGGACGCGACCCCCGCGCAAGTCTCGCTGGCCTGGGTTCTCGCCCACCCCGAGATCACCGTGGCGGATGTCGGGTGCGACACTGTTGACCAAATCGACGACAACTTGGGTGCTTTGGACCTGGAACTGAGCCCCGCACAAATCGACCGGCTCAATGGCGAGTAGCCTGGGCATTAGGCCGTCGCATAGGCGTGGCGGGCGAATATCGCTAAGCAGAAACAGGATATTCGGTCGTTTGACCTGGGCCTCCTATGTGGTTTTGCCACCTGCGGCAAGCTGCCGGCGGTGGCTGACGACGCCAAAGGATAGGCAATCCGCCGGTAGCGGCGATTCCGAGCCCCAGCCTCTGTCTGGGGCTTAGGCAGGTGTCACCGTTATAGTTATCTTCAACTTTTGCTCCGGCGGGCCGGGCGCTATGCCCGGCTTTCTCCAACCACCAAGACCAAGGACTTAATGCGCTCGATGTACACATTCCCCCCGTTTTCTCGCGCCGATCTCGCCACGCCGGAAACTCGCTGATGGGCTGGGTCTGGCGCATGGCCTGGCGCGACAGCCGCGGCCAACGACGGCGCCTCTTGCTCTATACCAGTGCTATCGCCGTCGGTATCGCCTCGTTGACCGCTCTCAGAGGGCTGGGCAGCAGCATGGAGGAAAACGTTGACCGACAGGCGGCCACTCTGCTGGGTGCCGACATGGAACTGGAGGCCGAATCCGCCTTCACGCCCGAGTTGGAAGCCTTTGTCGATTCGGTCGGCGGCGAGCAATCGCGCCAGGTGACCCTGACCTCGATGGTGCGTTTTCCGGTCAACGGCGGGACCCGTCTGGTCCAGGTCCGCGCCCTCGAAGGCGACTATCCTTACTACGGCGAGCTGGAAACCGAGCCGGCGGCCGCTGCGCAGCATTTCCGCCAGGGCCGCGAGGCGCTGGTCGACGAGGGCGTGATGCTGCAGTTCGGCGTTGAGATCGGCGATTCGGTCCGCGTCGGCTACGCCTCTTTCCGCATCGCCGGCAGGCTTTTGAAGGTGCCCGGCCAGACCGCGGTGCGCGCCGACGTGCAGCCCCCGGTCCTCATCTCCCGGCGTTTCCTCGAAGAGACGGGCCTGGTCCAGCGCGGCAGCCGCGTCGAATACCAGGTCTACTTCCGCTTTGGCGACGGCCGCGACCCCGAGCGGATCAAGGACCAGATCGAGGCGCGCTTTGGCGACGACCGGGCCATGGACATCGACGTTGACACGGTGGCGGACCGCATTCGCCGCATGGGACGGACTCTGGGCAACCTTTACCGCTTCCTCGGCCTGGGCAGTTTTGTCGCCCTGCTTTTGGGGGCTGTGGGCGTGGCCAGCGCCGTGCATACCCATGTCCAGCAGAAACTGGAGACCGTCGCCGTGCTGCGCAGTCTCGGCGCCAGCGCCGGCCAGGCCTTCTGCATCTACCTGCTGCAGGCCGCCAGCATGGGCTTTGCGGGCTCCCTAGCCGGGGCTCTCGTCGGCACCGTGCTGGTGCTGGGCCTACCCGGCCTGCTGGCCGATTTTTTGCCCGCTGCCGTCGAACTCACCTTTTCGCCCCTGCCCCTGCTCGAAGGCGTCGCCATCGGCACCAGTATCGCCCTGGCCTTCGCGGCTCTGCCGCTGCTGGCTGTGCGTAGTACCTCGCCGCTGCTGGCCCTGCGGGCCTCGTACGAGAGCGGTGGCCACGGCGACCTGGGCTGGCGCCTGGTTTTGGGGGCCGTGGCCCTAATCGGGACGCTGCTGCTGGCCCTGCTGCTAACGCGGCGCCTCGACCACGCGCTGTACTTCACCGGTGGCACGGCGCTGGCCCTGCTGCTGCTCGCGGCAGCGGGCCACCTGATGCGGGCGTTGACGCGCCGCCTGCTGCCCTCGTCTCTGAAGTACATCTGGCGCCAGGGCGTGGCCAACCTCTACCGGCCCCACAACCAGACCTTGCTGCTGATGGTCAGCCTTGGCCTGGCCACCTTTTTGATCACCGCGTTCTATCTGTCGCAGGATTCGCTACTGGCTCATATCGACGGTGTCACCGGCGACGGCCAGCCCAATATCGTCGTCTTCGATATCCAGACCGACCAGCGCGATCCGGTCGCCGCCCTGGCCACCGAGATGGGCCTGCCGCTCCTCGAGCAGGTGCCCATCGTCGCGATGTACCTGGCCGAGGTCAACGGCCGCAGTGTCGATGAGATCACCGGCGGCCGGAACCGACGCGGCAACTGGGCCTTCAAGCGCGAATACCGCTCGACCTACCGCGACCACCTGACGGACACCGAAACTCTGGTGGCCGGGGCCTGGCGTGGCCGGACCGTCGGCGATACGGCCTATGTTTCGCTCGAGCAGGATATTGCCGCCAACCTCGGTGTCGGCGTTGGCGACGAGCTGGTCTTTGACGTCCAGGGCTTCCCCATTGCCGTTGTCGTCGGCAGTATCCGCCAGGTGGACTGGCAGCGCATTATGCCCAATTTCTTCGTCGTTTTCCCTACCGGCGTATTGGAGGAGGCACCGCAGTTTCATGTGTTGGTGACGCAGGCGCCGGACGTGGCCACGCGCGCCGCCTGGCAGCGGCGCGCCGTCGAGCGCTTTCCCAACCTGTCGATCATCGACCTCGATCTGGTTCTGAGTACCATTGATGAGGTCTTGGGCAAGGTGGCCGCCGTGGTTCGCTTTATGGCCCTGTTCAGCATTGGCACCGGCGTGCTCGTGCTGGTCGCCGTGGTCTCGGGCAGTCGCGGCCAACGCCTGCGCGAGGGCATCCTGCTACGCACCTTGGGGGCCAGCCGCAGCCAGGTACTGGCCATCTTTCTCGTCGAATATTTCATCCTGGGATGCCTGGCCGGGCTGGCTGGCATGCTGTTGGCCATCGTCGGCGGCTGGGGGCTGACGCGCTATGTCTTCGACATCGCCTTTGGCCTCAGGGTCTGGCCGCTGGTGGCCGCCTTCTCTGCCGCCCCGCTGCTGACCTTGGCCGTTGGGCTGGCCGGCAGCCGGGGCGCCCATTCGGCCCCACCGTTGGCCGTCTTGCGCGAAGCCGGCTAAGAGTCTATACGCAACCCCTGCTGCGCGTCAGGCGCCGGCCGTGTGGTCGAGAGGCTTTAGGCCTGCCGGACGAAAGCGTTTGCTGGGTCAACAGGATCTGGTGGATCTCATGCACTCGTATGGGGCCGGCGGCGGCCATCCGTGGCCCAAATTTTGTACACACATTTGTAAACATAAAAAAGGAGAAATACGATGATTCAGATTGCAGAAGCCCTTGGAGCCCACCCTTCACCTCTTTGGACTATGGTCAAACAGAGTGGCGTGGATTATGCCGTTGGCGCCATGGACATGAGCCTGATCGAGACGGCCCGCAGCAAGGAAGACCTTCCCTGGGGGTATATGTCACTCATGCGTCTAAAAACTCGCTACGAGGATGCCGGTTTTCAGTTTGACGTGCTGGAAAGCCGTCCACCTCTAACGAAAGCCAAACTCGGTCTACCCGGGCGAGACGAAGAGATCGAGACGGTTATCGACCTGCTCACCAATATGGGCAAATTGGGCATTGGGGTTTGGTGTTATGAGTGGATGCCGGTGATGAATTGGCTGCGCACTTCCTCGACGATCCAATCCCGGGGCGGGGCCCTGGTGACCGGATACGACCACGAACTAATGAAAGACGCGCCATTAACGGAATATGGCGAAGTTTCCGAGGAACAGTTGTGGGAAAACCTGGAATATTTCTTGAAGGCGACCCTGCCCGTAGCTGAAGCAGCGGGCGTAAAGATGTCCATGCATCCGGACGATCCGCCTCTCTCTCCCATCCGCGGCCTGGGCCGCATTATGCGCAGCGTGGACAACTACAAACGTCTCCTTAATCTGGTGCCCAGCCCGGCCAATACGATCACTATGTGTCAGGGCAATTTCACGCTGATGACCGACGACCTGCCCTCTGTGATTCGCGATTTTGGCGAACAGGACAAGATCTCATTCGTTCACTTCCGCGATGTCCAGGGCACGGTTACAAAGTATCAAGAAACCTTCCACGATGAAGGCAAAACCAATATGCTGGCGTGTTTGGAAGCCTATCGGGACATCGGATTTGACGGCGTGTTACGCCCGGACCACGTACCGACCATGGAAGGGGACAGCAACAAACGGGCCGAGTATTCCTCCACCGGGCGATTGTACGCGATTGGATACATCAGAGGGCTGCGAGAAGCAGTCTATGCAAACTAGATAGGTCTCGCACTAAGAGCATAGGAGGTTATCGTGGAATACGGATATTTAGGGAAGTCCGGGCTGTACGCGTCGAAGATCACTATCGGCGGCGTGCAACTCGGTTCAGAAGACGTTGCCCAGAGCCAGGTAGATCGGATCATCGGTGCCATGTTCGATGCCGGCATCAATATAGTCGATACCGCCTATATCTACGGCAGCGGCCAGTCGGAAGAAAGGCTCGGGAAGGCCTTAGGCGAGAACAGAAAAGACGTGATTATCGTGACCAAAGGCGGGCATTGGAAGGCCCAGTACAATCCCCCGAACATCGGCACTCCTTCGCGCAGCAATCTGGTGCAGGAGGTAGAGATTTGCCTTAAGCGGCTGAATACCGACTACATCGACGTATATATGTGGCACGTAGGCAACTCGGTCCCTCCACACGAAATGATCAGGGCCATGGATGACCTGGTAAAGAGCGGCAAAGTCCTGTATATCGGCGGCTCCAACACGCCGGCCTGGAAGTTGGGGGTTGCCTCGGAGTACGCACGCAATCACGGCATGAATCCGATCGTGCTCGAACAGAGCGGATACTCAATGCTCAACCGGGGCCGCGAGCTGGACACGATCCCGTGCTGCCTGGAGTACGGGATCAGTTTCATGCCCTACAGGGCGCTGCAGAGCGGTTTTCTTTCCGGCAGATATAAAAAAGGCGAACCGATTCCAGAGGACACGGCGACCGGCAGATACAACAAGCCGACTCTCGACCGGATGTCGACCGACGAGAATTGGGCGATCTTAGAGCAGCTCCAACAGGTGGCCGGAGATCTCGGTATCAAGCTTCAGGAGTTGGCCCTGGCGTGGCTGCTCCACCAACCAGCAGTAGATACGGTTATTACCGGCGCCAGTAGACCCGAACAGATCACCGAGAATGCCAAGGCCGCTGACGTCAAACTCGGCCCTGATGTTCTTGCCCGGCTGGACGAGATATTGGGTATCGACCGGAGTCGCAGGATATAGCCTTTGAGAACCGCACTAAATCGGCCCTTTTGACTCCTCAGGATTGATCGAGGATAATGAGCTGGACCAGGTCAGACAGCAATTTTTCGTTCAATCGATAGTTCGAAAAAGGAATATGCATGAGTATATCGTTTGCTAATTTTTGTGGATTTGAATACTCGGCCGCCGTGGCTTTTGAGGACGGCGTTACGCGGAGGGATCCAAGCCCGGTTATTCAGGTGGATGGCACGTACTATGTCTGGTATTCCCGTACCGAGGAATCGGTTGACGGCTATTCCGCTTCAATCTGGTATTCCATAAGCCCTGATGGTATGACCTGGTCCGAGGAAGGGGAGGCCCTTTCCAAAGGCACCGCAGGCAGCTTCGACGAACACGCTGTATTCACGCCCACTATCCTCGTCGCCGAGGGGAAGTATTATTTGTTCTACACGGCAGTACCGGAACCATTCACCAATGACAACGGCGGGGCGAATGGAACAAGGACGGCGATCGGCGTTGCATCAGCAGATTCCCCGCGTGGCCCGTGGATCCGATCGGGAAACAACCCGGTGTTGCGTCCCAGCGACAACCCAGAGGCATTCGATAGCATGCGGGTCGACGACACCTGTCTGATTGTCCGCGGCGGGGGATACTGGATGTACTACAAGGGCCGGCAGATGCACCGCGCCCCGGGCGAAACCAAGATGGGCCTGGCAATTGCTAAGGAGGCGACTGGGCCCTATGTCAAGCATCGAGAGATCCCGGTGTTGGACAGTGGTCACGAAGTCTGCGTTTGGCCACACGGTGATGGTGTCGGATGCTTGGTCTCGAATGTAGGACCACAGGGCAACACCCTGCAGTACAGCGATGACGGGATCCATTTCTATAAAATGGCGGACACCGTACCTCCGGGGGCGCCTGGCCCCTTTCGGGCCGATGGGTTCGTCGACGGCGCGGGCCCCGGTGTGACCTGGGGAATATCCATGCAGACCGACCGTGCCTGGCCGTACCTCGTTCGGTTTGACTGCGATCTAAGATCCAAGAGCTCTGAGTAGACAAATATCATCGGAGAAAATCGATGCAGACAAACCGTCTAGAGAACCCCATATCCGTGGCTTTTCTCCAGGAAAGCTTGAGAAAAGACTCACCCAGGCTGGTCTTGAACCAAGAACGCGAGGCAAATCTGAAAGCACGACTGGAGACGGATGCCGTCGTGCAAAATATCTATACGGCGATCAAGCTGCAGGCTGAGGCTGTCTTCGAGAAGCCGGTCATCAACCTCGACATTTCGTTGGTAGAGAGATCCCAGGACAACCAGTTGGATATCTCCCGCGACTTCCTCCACAGAATCAACATGTTGGCGATGGTCTATCGGATCGAGAAAGACCCCCGGATGTTGGGGCGGATCAATCGGGAGGTCGTTGCAGCGTGTGGTTTCCCCACCTGGAATCCGAAGCACTTCCTCGATGTGGGGGAAATGTCGTTGGGGATTGCCATCGCCATCGACTGGACGGGGGCGGATCTACCCGCTGCTACAGTCGAAATGGCCCAGGAGGCCCTGATCGAAAAAGGAATCGGGCCGAGTTGGCCCGAAGACGGGGAGCCACCGCACTGGGCCTATGGCCACAGCAACTGGAACCAGGTCTGTCACGGGGGCCTGGTCGCAGCGGCGATTGCCGTCGCTGAACGCGATCCCGACTTGTCTGCAAAGACGATTCATCGCGCCTTAGAGGGCATGGCCAAGGCGCTGGATTCGTACGGTCCGGACGGCGTTTATCCGGAGGGGGCGACGTACTGGAGCTACGGGACATCGTTTTCGGTCGTGACCGCAGCTATGTTCGAGAGCGCTTTTGGAACGGACTTTGGCCTATTCGACTATCCTGGATTCAAGGAGAGCGCCGTCTTTAGGCTCCTGTGTGATGCGCCGTCGGGCCTGGTCTACAATTTTGGCGACTGCGGCGAACGAACCGGCAAGAGCGGCGACATGACGCTGGCGTGGTTCGCTGCGAAAACGGGCAGCAAATCTTTCTTTGAGCAAGAGAAGTTTATGCAGGATCCCGGGCAAATGGGAAACCTTTCGAGGTTGGCCGGCCTTTCCCTGGTGTGGATCGCCGAGTACCAGGAGCGGGGCGAAGAGGCCATTCCAACGGAATGGAAAGGGGGTGGGTCGAATCCGATTGTCTTCTTTACCGGCGGGGCGAACGATCCGCACAAGTACTACTTTGGCGGTAAGGGCGGCCGGGGAAGGGTGAGCCACGGGAATATGGATGGCGGCTCCTTCGTGTTCGAACTGGATGGCGTGCGCTGGAGCGTCGATCCCGGCATGACGGGCAGATACGGTCGCATCGAGCGAACCGGGTTCGGCTTGTGGGACATGCGGCAAGAAGGCGACCGCTGGAAGCTGCTGAACAAAGGCAATTTCGGTCACAGTACGATTTCAGTGAATAATCAGCTCCACGACGTTGAAGGCATGGCGACGATCGTGGAATTTAAAACCGGGGAGAGACCGGCAGCCAGCATCGATACGACAGCGGCCTTTGCCGGCCTGTTGCAGAGCGCCGTGAGAACCTTCACCAAAGACAGCCGTCGATCGCTGCTGATCGAAGATGAAATCGAAGCGGCGGCTGAAGCTCAATTGCTCACCTGGCAGTTGCTCACCCAGGCAGATGTCAAACTCACCCGAGGCGGCGCAACCTTGTCGCAGGACGGCAAGCGTTTGACGCTGGAGATCCTCTCACACCCGGGTTTCACACCGTCCGTGATTTCACTCGATCCGCCACCGCTGCAGCTGGACACCATGAAGGAAGGGTTGAAGAGACTCGAAATCAGATTCCCGGCGTGGACGCTCGAAGCGGACAACCGGTTGTCGATCAAAGTCAGGCTGGTCGGTGACTCGCACGAATAGGAATAGGAGGGAAGGTATCTGCAAGGGGGCGGGCGACCCGGCCCCCGCTGCTTACCCCCTTAGAACCCCGCCTCAAATGGAGTAGCCATGAAAGTCATTGTAATTGGCGCTAACGGAAATACTGCCACACGAGTCGTCAGGCTTTTGCAGGAGAGTGACAAGCACGAGCCGGTCGCGATGATCCGAAACGCAGACCAGCGCGCAAAGTTCGATGAGCTTGGTGTGGCTACCGTGCTTGCCGATCTGGAATATCCCATTGATCACGCAATTGCAGGATGTGATGGGGTGATCTTTGCTGCGGGATCGGGTGGTCACACGGGTAAGGACAAAACGGTTCTTGTTGACCATATCGGCGCGATCCGTTCCATGGTGACCGCCCAGGTTCACGGGGCTACTCGATATGTCATGCTCAGCGCGCTCAATGCCGACGAAAACAGTACATCAAAAATGGCGCACTATCACAAGGCCAAGGCGAAGGCGGATCGACATTTGATGGAAAGCGATCTGGATTGGACCGTCATCTGCCCGGGTGGCCTGCGCGATGATGAAGGAAACGGACGGGTGTCGGTTCGCCCAGAGACGTGTCTTGAAGGGATCACTAGCCGCGACAACTTGGCCGCTGCTCTGGTCGCCTGTCTGGATCTCGACAACACAATTAGAAAGCGCTTTAGCCTGCTCGAGGGCGAGACGCCGATAATGGACGCGCTCCACCGCGCCTGAAAAGGGAGCCGTCATGAAAATAGTCAGTGTCACCCCGATTGTCTGCGATGCCGGCTGGCGTCCTTGGATCTTTGTAAAAATCACTGCCTCCGATGGCACCATTGGCTACGGCGAGTGCTCGGACAATCGCTCACCACACGCAGTCCTTGGAGCTCTTGAGGATTTTCGAGAACTAATCGTTGGTCGGGATCCGCGGCATATTGAGATGTTGTACTGGGACATGTACCGCGCCACCATACACAGTGTCGGCGGCGTCGTGCAAAAAGCGATCGCGGGTATCAACTGCGCCCTGCTCGACCTCCAGGCCAAATCACTGAATGTGCCTGTATTTCAACTGTTCGGCGGACCGACGAGGGATTACATTCGAGTTTATTGGACCCATTTAGGCTCATACCGAATCCAACATGGCGCGCACTTGGGCACCCCAACCATTCGTTCGGTTAAAGACATCGCCGAATTGGCTGAGCTGGCTAAATCGCAAGGATTCAATTGTGTAAAAACCAACGCGATTGATGTCTTTGCAAGCCCTCCAAAAGTGATTTCTCAAGGTTTTGGAGGGGCAGGCGGAAGTACCGATCGATTGGCAACCTCTGCAATGATACGCAGCTTGAACGCTTTGCTGGGGACACTGCGGGATTCTGTAGGGGATGAGCTAGATATCGCGATTGACTTGAATTTTAACTTTACCCCTGAAGGGGTTATCCGGATAGCAGAAGCACTCGAACCGCACAACCTTGCCTGGGTAGAAGTAGACAGTTTTGATCCTCAAGTCCTTAAAGAGATCAAAGATACAACCCGGATGCCTATTTGCTCGGGAGAAGCCCTGTATACCACGGGCGGATACAGACCGTTTTTTGAACGACGCGCAATGGATATTGCGATGGTCGATATTCCATGGAATGGATTTTCTATGGCCCGTAAAATCGCCGATATGGCTGAGGCATACGATATTAATATTTGCCCACATAACTACTACAGCCATCTGGCTACCCATATCGCTGCTCATTTGTGCGCCATTGTCCCCAATGTTCAATATATGGAGCTGGAGGTCGAGGATGTGCCCTGGAAGGACGAGATCGTTAGCCGCGTACCTGAGATAAAGGCGGGTCACTTGAAGGTGCCAACTGCGCCGGGTTGGGGGTTGGAGCTAAATGAGAAAGAGATCGCCAAACACCCCTGGTCGCGATAAACGGAAAGGAAATACCATTGTTTACAAATACGCTTAAAAATAAGCTCAGGGCTGGTGAAACCTGCTTTGGCATATTGGACAGCACCTGTTCTGCTGAAGTGGTCGAAATGATCGGCTATTTGGGATTCGATTTTGTCCTGCTCGATGGCGAACACGGGAAATTGACCCTCGAAAACATGGAGCACCTGATCCGGGCTGCAGAATTGTCCGGTACGGCACCTATCGTGCGCCCCCCGATAACGAAATCCGAGTTTATTTCCCCGGCGTTTGATCGAGGCGCGTGGGGTGTTTACTTGCCCCACTTCGACACGGTTGAGTTGGCTCGGGAAGCCGTAAGGGCCTCAAAGTTTCATCCGCTCGGCATGCGCGGTTTCATGCCACTTTGCAGACCCAATAAATTTGGCTATGACCTGGATTCCGTTGATTACTTGCAAAGGGCCAACGAGGAAACGCTGATCATAGGGTTGGTAGAAGATGCGGCGGGCATAGAGAATCTCGATGAAATGATAAAAATCGAGGGTATCGACGCCTTTTGGATCGGTGCCGGTGACCTCAGCCAGTCGATGGGATATCCGGGACAGATGGATCACCCGGAAATGTTGCGTGCAATGGATGACGCCATCCAAAAGGTCATTGCAGCAGGGAAGTTTGCCGGTTGGGCGGGGTCAGACGCCCTGATCCCGCGTTACTTAGAGATGGGTGCGCAGCTATTTCACGGGAGCGTTCAGGAGCTTATGAAGAAGGGGGCCGACCACTATATGGCTGAGAGAAGGGCGGAGATAGAGCAAACTAGAAAGTAAATGGAATGGGATTTCACTGCTGATTCCTCGGGTGTCTCAAGCCGAGGGCAACAGTCGCTCACTAGTGCATATTCCCAGGAGTATTTTGTCCGACGATAAAAATTCCAGTCGTTTAGTTGCCGCCTCTCCTGTTTACTACGGCTGGGTCATTCTCGCCGTGGGCACCTTCGGCGTCATTATGACCAGCCCCGGTCAGACCTACGCTTTTTCCGCATTCTTAGATCACTTCATCGCCGACCTGGGCCTGAGCCGTTCATTCGTCAGCACGCTCTATACGGCGGCCACGCTGACCGCCAGTTTCGCACTGCCCTATGTCGGCCGCCAGTTTGATCAACGCGGTGCGCGCGTCATGATCGCTCTGACGAGCCTGCTGCTGGGCCTGGCCTGTATCTACATGAGCTTCGTCCGCAATGCCGTCATGCTCTGCATTGGCTTCTTCCTGCTGCGCCAGTTGGGCCAGGGCAGCTTGACCTTAATGAGCGAAAACGTCATCAATCTCTGGTGGGTGCGGCGGCGCGGTCTGGTCATGGGTATCGGTGGCGTCGCCAGCGCGCTTTTAAGCGGGCTTTTTCCCTACCTGATCAATACACTGATCCCCCTCTACGGCTGGCGTCTCACCTATGTAGCGTTGGGGGCGTCGCTGATCCTGGTCATGCTGCCCGTCGGCTGGATCTTCGTCCGCGACCGACCCGAAAACCACGGCTTGCAACCCGACGGCATAGACTTGGACAGCGACAAAGCGGCCGAGTCCGCTGCGCCCTTAGAAGTCAACTGGACTCGCGCCCAGGCGCTGCGCACCGCTTCCTTCTGGGTCACGGTGGCCGGCCTGGCTTCGATGAGCATGCTCAACACCGGACTCACTTTCCACCTGTTCAGCGTCTTCGAAGACAGCGGCCTGTCGTCGGCGGTGGCCGCTTCGGTCTTTGTGCCGATCGCCGCCACCGGGGCCGTCGTGCAACTGGTGGGGGGACTGCTCATCGGCCGCGTGCCCATCCGCGGACTGCTGGCTCTGTCCCTGTTGATGCAGGCCCTGGTGCTGGTCATAGCACCCAGGCTCGCTTCGCTGGAGATGGCCTACTTCTTCGGCTTCTGCATGGGCGTGCAGGTTGGTTTGGAAATGATCGTCTCCAGCGTCGTCTTCGCCAACTTTTACGGACGTCGCCATTTGGGCAGCATCGCCGGACTCGCCGCCACGATATTGGTCGGGGCCTCGGCCCTGGGTCCCATGCCCATCGGCGTCGCCCGCGACCTGCTGGGCAACTATGCCGCTGTGCTCAACACGTTCGCTGTCTTGCCCTTTGTCCTGGCTATCGCCTGTCTGCTCTTCTGCAAAGCGCCGGGCGCGCCACCGGAGGAGGCATGAGCGCGGCGGGTTGGGCCCTGCTACCGACCCAGCCAGTCCGCCGCCAGCAGGGTGGACAAGTGAGGCGACGCGTCGTCCAACGCCACATTCGGAACGGCAAAACAGAGATGAAGGCCGCAGGTCAAGCGTTGATCGGCCTACAAACGGGGAGCAAGCAATTCCAACAAAGGAGAATATTATGTCAGACCAGTGTCCGCTTGTCCTATTGGGCACCTCGACCCGCGACAACGACAGCAAGGGGGTTTACGCGGCCCGTCAGGACACCGAGACCGGCCAGCTCGAAATTGTCGGTCACGGCCCTCAGCTCAACAGCCCGACCTTTATCGCCGTGCATCCCTCGAAAAAGGTCATCTACGCAATCGACAGCTTGGGCGGCGGCAAAGAGGCGAGCACGCTGACGGCGCTCACCCTTGAATCGGACACCGGCGAGATGGCGGTGATTAACACGGCCTCTACCAAGGGACCGGGGACTTGTCACGTGAGTGTGGACAGGGAGGCGACGATGGTCGTGACCGCCAGCTTTGCGGGCGGCTGCGCTTCGGCGCACCTCATTAGGGAGGATGGAGGCGTTTCCGCGGCGACCTGGTTTGAAAAGTACGAAGGCTCGAGTTGCCACCCGCGCCAGACCGTGTCGCACGCTCATTCGGTTTGGATAGACCCAACCGATCAGTACGCGCTGGTCTGCGACCTGGGCACCGACCTGGTGAATATCTACAAGCTGGACAAAGAGAACGGCACGCTTGTGTCCAGCCGATCGCCCTATGCGCGCATCAAGGGCGGCTGCGGTGCGCGCCATCTCTGCTTCCACCCCAACGGCAAGTGGGCCTATGTTATCAGCGAGCTCAATTCGGCGATCACATTCTTTGACTGGGACGCCGGGACCGGAGCCTTGACCGAGGTCGAGCACATCGCCACGCTGCCCGAGGACTATGATGGCCCCAACAACACCGCCGCCGACATTCATTGTACGCCGGACGGTTCGCTGCTGTACGGCACCAACCGCGGCCAGGACATGATCATTATGTGCCGGGTGGATCAGGAAACGGGCAAACTGACGTTTCTTGGCTACGAGCGATGTGGCGACCACCCGCGCAACTTTGGGATCGACCCCGAGGGCAAGTTCCTCTATTGCTGCCACCTGGGCAGCAACGACGTGTTCTGCTACCGGATCAACTATGACACCGGACTGCTGGAGCGGATCGAGGAGAATACTCTCGCCCTGCCCGCGCCTGTCTGCATTAAGTGGGTATAGTTCGTGCCAGAGCCTGGCGGTACTGGAGAGAGTGGTAACCGCACTGCACAGGCCGACAATCAACTAAAAATTTTGGAGGTGTGCTCATGACCGAACAAACTAACGTTCTCTATACAGGTGGGGATGGCGATATCGGCAAGGTGTTTGCCCGCCTCGCCAACCCCAAGTACAAGCTGCGACTGACCTATTACTCGGATCCCATCGAGTCGGATGTGCACGAGGTTGTGCAGATGGATCTTACCGATCTCGAGGCGGTGCGTGCCGCTATGCAAGGTGTGGATTCAGTGGTGCACTTTGGCGCCGATTCTTCGCCAAGGGCGTCATGGGAGTCGATACTCAACAACAACCTGATCGGCACCTACAACGTCTATGAGGCCGCCCGTCTGGAGGGGGTGCGCCGGGTGGTCTTTGCAAGCTCAAACTGGGCCTGTGCTTATCATATCGCCGAGCATGGCAATGTCGGGCCAGGCGATAAGCCCATCCGTCCCTCGACTCTTTATGGCGTTAGCAAGTGTTTTGGCGAGGCTTTGGGCAGCCACTACTACGACACCTATGGGCTTAGCGTAATTTGCTTGCGCATTGGCCGCAGCCACGACGCCTCAGATGAGGGGCCGAATGTCGAGGAACTGATGCATATGTCGAATGCCAAATCTGACTTGGGACCGTATGAAGGAGACCTCTGGCTCAAGCTGTGGGTCAGTAATCGCGATATGACCCAGCTCATTGAAAAGAGCCTTGATAGCGAATGCGGCTATAGTGTGTTCCTGGCCTGCTCTGACAATCAACCGGCCATTTATGATCTGTCGGAGACCAAACGCGTGCTGGGCTATGAGCCCGTGCACGGTATTCAGCAGTTCTGGGATTTTGAGCAGGGCTGTCCTAGAGTATAGCATGTGATGTGCGTGATGGGTGGCGCTTGACTGCGTCCTGTGACTGATGCTCTGCCTTCGAGACAAGGTTGCCACGGGTTTCCACGTCATTCCGGCTGTGGAATATTGCTATAGTCAACGCTGACAAGGGCCTCACTGCTCGCCGATTGCAAAATTGCTTCATATAAAAGCATGCTCTTGCAACTCTCAAAAATATTTGAACGGGTTGATCTGCCTTCTTTGACGGCCGCAAAAAAGCCGGCAATTTCGCTGAACAAACCCGTATCATGCCCTGTGTCGCCAGAGCTCATAAAGGTTGAAGGTTCACGCCACTCAATGCATTGACCGGCCTGACAGATTTTGTATTCTGTGCCATTGTGGATGCGCATAAAGTTGCCGCCGGTCACGGCTATTTCTATCTCTTCTGTGGGCACGGTAAAGGAGCAGACATCACTTAAATTCATTGTGCCAATGGCCCCATTGGCAAAGGTCATATTCACGGAATAGGCGTTCATTCCCCGAGCAAAGCAAAAAACCTTTACCACCTCACCATATAAATAGAGTATGAGGTCGATTATATGGATACCGCATTGCAATAAAAATGACGTCTCTGGGCTTTCATTCTTAAATGCACCAGAGGCGCAATCAACGCTAATTGAACACAAATCGCCTTCGGGAAATTGACCAATCCACTCCTTGGCCCGATTAAAGACGGTTGCATAGCGTTTTTTATAGGCAATTGAGCATAAGACGCCCGTTTGCTTGGAAACCTGGGCCATCCGAATGGCTTCAGCCGATGACATTGATGGCGGTTTCTCCAAATAAACGGGGTAGCCTTTTTCCATAATGTCAATCGCCATATCTGGGTGCTCTTTTGGTCCAATACAGGCAATGACGCAATCTGGTTTTTCGGCCTCTAACATTTCACCAACATCTGCATAGGCCTTGCCGCCAAAGCGACGGGCATTCTGTTCTGCCCGCACACGGGTGCGGGTGCAAATCCCTGCAATGGAGCCACCCGCAGCACCCACAAAGGGGTAAATACGGCGGGTTGAAAAACTGCCTGCTCCTACCATGCATACGTTTAAATCATCCATTATTTGCCTCTTTTATGTGTTCAGACCCCGCACCTGCAGATCTACGGTATAGACGCTTTTAAAGGTTGTAATCACCAGCGTTTCCCCCGCTGGCCCAGCAAAGGTGACATTCGTGGTATTTTCGGGAATGAGTATTTGGCCGATGAGTTTGCCTTGAGGGCTGTAAATCATGATACCCGCAGCATCCATGACGGTGCTGATGTAGACATTGCCGTGTTCATCAAGAGTAAGACCACCGCACATTCTGTCGATGAATAACTCTTTGCGGCCTAAAACACCAGGAGCAAGGAGTTCATAGCGATACACCTTGCGCCCGCCGAAATCGGCCATGTAAATCCACTTTTCATCGGCCGAAATGTGAATCCCCTTACCTTTGTAGAGATCCGTAATGATGGGTTTAAGCTCATTGCTGTCGGGTGCGATATAATAAACGCAGTATGTGGGCGTAGCCGTTGCATCGAAACCTGGATATGAGTCGCTGAAGTACAGGCCGCCTTCGCGGTCGAGGTAGATATCGTTGGCTCCGGTCAGACCTACGCCTGCAAAGGAATCTGCAATGACCTCATAGACCCCTTCTGGCGTGATCTTGCTCAACCGTTTGCCAAGGAGCTCGCAAATAAGTAGCGTGCCGTCCGCCGTCACCGCCAAACCATCGCTACCCTCGACATTCTCTTGAATGACCTGGTGGGTCTGTTGAGCAAATTCCCACTTCAAAACGCGATTATGATGAAGGTCGGAAAAGTAAAAATCGCCATTGGGTAATGCCGCCGGCCCTTGGGCGATATGAAAACCAGTGGTAAGCTGCTGCGGCTTTACGTCAGGCTGGATGAGGTCGGCCAAGCCGCCAAAATCCCTGCTGTATCGGTGTGGGGAGCCGTTTGCAGCCCCGCATACGGCCATTTCAAGTGCATAAAAACCATGCGTCGCGGTAATATAGAGGGTAGAGAAGGTTGGCCCGCCAAAACAGATATTATGTGGATTTTCGGGTGTGTTAATCGTACCCAACATATTGCCATCCGAGTTGAGTACTACAACGCCCTGGCCACTATTACCCGTGCAAAGGTAAATATTCCCATGCTCATCAACCGCCATGCCATCACAGCGATACGGGGCGAACAAGGTTTGATCTCTGAGTTGGCCGGGGAGAAACATTGTATACCGATAAATCTTATCATCGAGATAGTCGGCAATGTATAACCAGCCTCCATCGGGACTCCCATGTAGGCCATTCGATTTGTAATAGTCGTCGGCAAGTAGTGCTAGCTCGCCTGTAATCGTATAATAAAAAACGCGGGTTGTATTGCCCCGTTCCTCGTGGCCGCCATAAGAATCTGTAAAATAGAGGCCGCCTATATCATCAAACCAGAGGTCGTTGGGCCCGGTGAAGGGCTGGCCTTCAAAAGAATCCAACACAACCGTATAGGTGCCGTCTTTGGCGATTTTTGAAATGCGTTTATCATGCATTTCGCAAATCCAGAGCGAGCCCTCTGCATCGACAAACATGCCATCGGCGCCGCCGGAATTCTCACGGATCGTCGAAAGCGCTTCTCTTTTTACGTCCCAAAAGTGGATACGCCTGGCCCCAATATCTACAAAATAGATGTTGCCCTCGTCATCAGCAGCGGGGCCTTCGGTAAACTTAAAGGTATTAGCCAAACACCGCAGTTCGGCGTCTGGGGCGATTAATTGTGTCAATGATAGATGATTCATAACAAGGCCTTATAATCTCCTGATCGCACCTCCAGCCTCTAATAGGGGAGAAAACGCGTGGCGTGACGCGCCACCAATCGCCACTCACCGTCGATATTGGCCCAACAATGCATAGCCTGCGAGTTCGACTGGACGGGTCCGTTCAGATGTAAATAATTGGCCAGGTGAAGGCAGACGACGGTGTCGCCGAACTGCCGCATCGTCGTCCCGCCAAACGTTGAGCTGGTAAACCCGGTCGAGAGTTCGTACATGAAGTCAGCGTGGGTACTGGTGTGGTCCGTCACGTGGACGTATTGCAGGGATGGATGCAGCAGACCCAGCATCGACTCCGCATCGTTGTCGACCATGGCTTTTAGCCACGCCCGCTCGTTTTCGGTGATCTGCTTCGCGATATCCAAGGTCGGCTTGGCTCCGACATGGTCCGAATTATTGACGCCGCCTTCCTGCGGCAGGAGCGGCCCGATAGCATTCCCCTTATGCGATTCCTGACGATGGGCCAGCACCCACGAGCCGTCATCGGTGCGCACCCAGAGGTGGGTCACCGCCGTATTAGGATACTCGCGTTCCCCCTTCATCCGAAAGTATCCCAGCCCGACGGTCGTCACGAGATCGCCGAACTGCCGCGGCACCTCGCGTGGATCCAGGCGGGCATCGATCCACTCGTTTGGTAGATAGTCTGTCAGAAATTCCTGTTTGGTAATGATCTGTCCGTTTTCGCGGATATAGACGAAGGCCTCGTGGAGGAAGGCGCTGGCATTGTCCAGGTTCCTGCTCAGGACCGCCTCGATAAACTTGCGCTCGTTTTTTTCAATTTCAGCCAGCACATCGGCTTCGACTGCAGGTGACGATATTTCGCTCAATTTAACCTCTCCATATGAATGATCCGGATAGGGAACCATCCGTGATCGATTGATCTGCGCTCCAACGAGATCGCCCCCGGCAAACCGGACCGGCGATTTTCCGTCAGCATCGTACTACTCCCTAAAATATTCCGGTTTAAAGCCCAGCAGTGCCCACGCCCGGTCGATACCCACCAGCGTCTCGGTGCCCGGGATCGGCTGTTTCCGCTTCCAGGCCCGATCGCCGGTCCATGACCTTCACCTCGTGTCCGCTGGCGACCAAATTTTTCACCGCTTCCAGGCGACCTTACCGAGCCCGCCTGTAATCTGTAACTAATACTTTCATCACTTCCTCCGACGCGGTAAAACGCCAGATAGCTGAGATTTGTTTTCCCCTTTACTCGAGACTCTTTGTTGTATGCGGTATGCGGTATACCGTATACTATAGCTGCTTACAAGTCAATAATATAGCATGAGCCGGTATGAAGAGCTGCTGGACGCATTGCTCAAAATTAGAAAGGAATAACCTTGCCAACAAACCCATTGCGCGTCGGCATCGTTGGGGCCGGCGGCATTGCCCGGACCCATGCCCGGGTTTTGACTGCAAGGCTCGACGCGGCCGATCTGGTAGCGGCCTGCGACGTCTCCGCCGAAACCCTGGAACGATTTGCTGCTGATTTTGACGTGCCCGGCCGATATCTCGATTTGCAGGACATGCTCGACGGCGAAGAGCTGGATATCGCCCTTATCTGCAACTGGAACGTCGACCACGCAAAAACGATGATCCAGATCGCCCAGTCGCGCCGGGTGAGGGCCATTCTGTGCGAAAAGCCTTTTGCCATGAACGCCGACCAAGCCGAAGAGATGGTCGCGGCGGCAGCGGCCAACGAGGTGCTATTAGCTGAAGCCTTCAAATTCCGGCATCATCCCATGCACCTGAAGGCCAAGGCGATGGTCGATGAAGGCGCGATCGGCGAGGTGTTCTCGATCCGCAGCATCTTGACGTCCAGTTGGGGGGCGGATCCGGCCGACAGGACGCCGGATAGCGACTGGCGCTTTAACAAGGCCAAAGGCGGCGGCAGTATCAATGCTATGGGCTGTTACTGCCTGGCCCAAATCCGCTTCATTTACGGCACCGAGCCGATGCGCGTTTTCGCCCAAGCCCAGATGGGCTTCGAAGTTGACGATAGAGCCACTGTGCTACTGGTCTTTCCCGACGACCGAATCGCTCAGTTTACTGTTGCTTATTACGCCGCGCAGTCACAAGGGGTCGACATCAACGGCAGCGCCGGCAGTTTGCACATGGACAAACCGTGGAACAACAGCGATGAAGCGACCAGCCTAGAATACCAGACCGCAGAGAATACGAAATCGATTGCGTTCGAACCGCTCCTGCAATATACCAACCAGCTACAACATCTATGCGACGTGTTGACGACTGACATACCGCATCGTATTCCGCCCCAGGACAGCATCCAGCAAATGAAGGCGCTCGATGCCATCGCCCGGTCGATGGCTACGGGGCAAGCGGTCGATGTGTAAAGAAGTGCAGCGAGAGGGGCCATTTAGTGAACGGGGGTAGATGCTCGAATATTTGACGCAGTACGCGTGGACGGAAATAGCCTGGATCGCCTCGGCGGTTTTTTTGATGGGGGTGAGTAAGGGGGGCTTCCCCCTTGGGGGGCTGGCCATGCCGGTTTTGATCTTGATCTGGCCAGAGCAGGCGACGGCGGCGCGCTCGATGGTCGCTTTTATGCTGCCGCTGCTGTGCGCGATGGATGTGGTCAGTCTGATCTTCTATCGCAAGCAAGTGAGCTGGCAGGCGATTGCGCCGCTGGTGCCGGGGACGCTGGTCGGGGTGGGGGTGGCGAGCGTGCTCTTCGTGTCGGATACTGGCGCGTTGATCGCCATCTCCGATCGGGTGCTCAAGGGGTTGATCGGGGCGGTAGGGATTCTCTTTGTCGCCTTTCAGATGGCCAAGCGCTGGGTGCTCGGACGGCTGACGGAGGCTGAGGGGATGAAAAAACCGGGGAAGGTGCGGTCGGCCGTGCTCGGGGTTGCGGCGGGCGTGCTCTCCACGATCTCTCATTCGGCCGGCCCGGCGGCGGTCATCTACTTCGTGCCGCAGCAGTTGGGCAAGCTGAGGCTGGCCGGGACTATGGTCGCCTTTTTTTGGGGGTTGAATCTGATTAAGCTGGCGCCGTTCGGGATGTTGGGGCGCCTGGAGGCGGGCAACCTGATGCTGGCGTTGTGGATGGCGCCGGTGATTCCGATCGGGGTTGGGCTTGGCTACGGGCTGGTGCGCATCTTGAAAGAAAAATACTACGTCGGTTTGATCTACGGGGCACTGGTCGTCACTTCGGGGATGCTCATACATCGGGCGTTGGCAGGATGAGAGTTTGAGAATAGAGCTGAATTAGCCACCACCCGCCTCTACTAATTAGAAAGGAAATAACCTTGACCCAGCCAACAAGTCCACTCCGCGTCGGCATTGTCGGGGCCGGCGGCATTGCCCGGACACATGCCCAGGTTTTAACAGCAAGGCTCGACGCGGCCGATCTGGTAGCGGCCTGCGATGTCTCTGCCGAAGCCTTGGAACGATTTGCTGATGATTTTGACGTGCCCGGCCGGTATCTCGATGTGCAGGACATGCTCGACGGCGAAGAGCTGGATATCGCCATCATCTGTAACTGGGGTGTGGACCACGCAAAAACGACGATCCAGGTCGCTCAGTCGCGCCGGGTGAGGGCCATTTTGTGCGAAAAGCCTTTCGCCATGAACACCGCCCAAGCCGAAGAGATGGTCGCGGCGGCGGCCAATCAGGTGCTGCTGGCCGAAGCCTTCAAATTTCGCCATCATCCCATGCACCTGAAGGCCAAGGCCCTGGTCGATCAGGGTGCGATCGGCGAGGTGGTCTCGATCTGCAGCACCTTGATGACCAGCCGGGGAGCGGATCCGGCCGACAGGACGCCGGATAGCAACTGGCGCTTTAACAAAGCCAAAGGCGGCGGCAGTATCAACGACCTGGGCTGTTATTGTCTGGCCCAGATGCGGTTTATTTATGGCACCGAGCCGGTGCGCGTGTTTGCCCAAGCCCAGATGGGTATAGAGGTTGATGACGGGGCCTCCGTGCTGCTGGTCTTTCCCGACGACCGCACGGCCCAATTTACCGTCGGTTTTAACGCCTGGCAGTCACAGGGGGTTGATATCAGCGGCAGCAGCGGCAGTTTGCACCTGGACAAACCGTGGAACAACAGCGATGAAGCGACCAGCCTCGAGTATCGATCCGCGGACGGTACGACCTCGATTGGATTTGAACCGCTGCTGCAATACACCGACCAGTTGCAGCATCTATGTGACGTGTTGAATACGGGCATATCGCACCGTATCTCACCCCAGGACAGCATCCAGCAAATGAAGGCGCTCGATGCCATCGCCCGGTCGATGGCGACGGGGCAAGCGGTCGATGTGTAAAGAAAATGGATGACCTGCCGAAGGGATATCTGAATAAGCGATAAGCTCACCTCCTGTCCGGACGGGAGCGAAGACGCTGCATCTCGGCCGCGACGGGCCAGATGCATCACTGCAAAACGTGCCAAGTGAGGACAAACGATATGTCGCAGCAATACGCTTTTGTTGGGTGTTATTCCGGGTTTGCGCCAGGGCAACTTGGCTGGGTCGGCTCAAAGCAGCCGGGAGAAGGAATCCTTTCCTTTTCGTTCAGCAGTGCGGATGGCTCGCTTTCCCCAACGGGCAAGATTACCAAGCAGGATTCACCGACTTGGCTGGAAATTCACCCCAACCGGCGCTTTCTTGTTGCCACGCACGAGCTTTCCCACCATACGGGCGTGCAAGCCGGTGCCGGTTTTGTGACGTCGTACCGGATCCAGCCCAATGGTGCGCTCGAGAGGGTATGCACCCAGTCGACGGGCGGCCACGGCAATACGTGTGCAACATTTGACCGGACGGGGTGTTTTTTGCTCGTCACAAGGTATTGGGAGGGGGGCATCTCGGTGCTACCGTTTGACCCCGATACAGGAGCGATCGGCGCGGTTACAGCGCGCCCAGACCACACCGGCGCGGGACCGCACCCCCTACGTCAGTCAGCGCCTCATCCCCACGGTATTCACGGCGACCCCCGAACAAATCTGGTATACGCGATGGATTTAGGCACAGATAAAGTTCACCAGTACATCCTTGATATCGCAACGGGCACACTGGCGTCGCAGGGTGAAGTAGAGCTAGCCCCAGGGTGCGGCCCCCGCGGCATCAACTTCCATCCATCACTGCGGGTAGCGTACGTCAATTGCGAGCTTGACGGCACCGTCGTCGTATGCGCCGTTGACGACGACAAGGGGCTAGTGCCAGTGCAAACGGTGTGCTGCTATCCGGCGGGCTTTGAGGGGCGTGACCATCCGGAGAATCTGGGCAAGGCTGATTTCTGGGGTGCCGAAGCCTGCTTGTCGGCCGACGCATTATACTACTACTACATCTGCCGGGTAGATCAGAGCATTGCCGTATACACCGTGGGATCTGACGACGGCCAGCTGACGTATTCAAGTCGATGCGGGCTGGCGGCCAACTCTAACGCTCGCAACCTTACCCTCGACCCGAGTGGCCAGTATTTGCTGGTGGCAAGCCAAGACGCGGATTGTGTTGAATGCTTCCGCATTGACCCGGAAACCGGTGCTATAGAGCTTGTCTACACCCAGCACGCCCCTTGTGCCGCCGACGTTGCAGTCATCTAATCCCAATGCCACTCCTTAGCCTTCAATCCAAGGAGGATGCTGTCCTGATAATCCGGTGTGGAATGGTGCTGCATGTATCCTTCCGCTTCGCCGAAATAGCCCGGCGACGGGCCGCAACGCGGGGCGCTTTTCCGCATCGATGGGCTGGGCGTTTCCGGCCTGAACCGAAATTTAGCGGCTGAGACGGCCAGGGAGGGAACAATGTCAACAAACGCAAAAACTGCAATCGTCACTGGGGCGGCTCAGGGAATAGGCGAGGCCGTTGCGCTGCGCCTTTGGCGGGAAGGCTTCACGCGCTTGCTGCTGATCGACCGGCAGGCAGACAAGCTTGCAGGGGTTGCCCAGGCACTGACTATTGCCGGGGCCGACGTCGAAAATCTGGTGCTTGATTTGACCGATGTCGCCGCATTGACCCGCGATGTCGATGCGGCGGTGGCTGAACTGGGCCATGTCGACGCACTTGTCAATGCCGCCGGCACCACCGCACGCGGCGGGCTTTCCGACACCGCGCCCGAGACCTTCGACCTGATATTTCAACTGAACGTCAGGGCGCCGTTTTTTATGATGCAACGCATCGCCCCAGCCATGAAACCCGGTGGTGTAATCGTCAATATCTGCTCAATGTTGGCCTATGGTGGCCCACCGTTTCTACTGGCCTATTCGTCCTCGAAGGCCGCGCTGGCCGCCTTGACCAAAGGCGCAGCCAACACGCTCAAGCGAAACGGGCTGCGTGCCTTCGGCATCAATCTGGGCTGGACTTGGACACCAGCTGAACAGGAAGTGCAGACAAAAGTGCATGGCCTGGCCGAAGACTGGTCCGAGACCCTGGGCGCGAAGCAGCCTTTCGGGAGACTGCTGATGCCTGAGGACCCGGCCGGGCTAATTGCATTCCTGACATCCAAAGATGCCACGATGATGACCGGCGCCATCATCGATCTCGATCAATACGTTGCAGGCACCGTTGACGATAACCCCGGCGTCTGAAGCAGAGAGATTCACGCTCTGTCGAAGAAATCTTCCGAGTTGTCCTGCGGATCGAATTCCAGCTTCTCCATCGATTCCTTCATGTCGAAAATACGACCGTCGTTATCGCTGATGGCATAGGCGACCAGGAACTCTGTATCGACCTCGATGGCCCTCTTGAACACCTCGATGCAATCCCTTCTGCTCAAGAACATGGCGCGAATGTAACTCTCCCGATCGGTCCCTAACGACCCTCCAATATTGTCTGACGGACCCGTCGCGCCGATCCGCAGGCCAACAAAGCGAATGCCGTGTCGCTTGTGATACAACCACCCCAGACTCTCGCCAAAAATTTTCGAGACACCGTAGATTGAGGTTGGTGTCGGTGGATCATCCAGCCGGATGTAGCCGCGACGCTTTTCGTAAAATGGGGTCAACGAGGTGGATGTATCCGCCATTGCGATCCCGTTCTGGGTGTGGTTCGAACTGGCGAAGACCAATTTTCCGACGCCGGCCCGTCGCGCCTCCTCGAACACATTGTAGGTAGCGACAATATTGTGCGGAAGAACGCTCTCCCACGGCGATGTATCTCTCGCGCTCGCCGCCAGATGGAGGACGACATCGATCCCATCGAATAGCCCGACAATCGCTTCCGCATCAGATAAATCGGCAACGACCGTATGGTGATCGTCGCCGTACTTCTGTTTGACCTCGTTGTCGACATCGAACAGGGTTAGCTCGTATTGGTCTGAGAGTCCATCGACGAGCATCGACCCGATCCGGCCGGCTGCGCCGGTAATTCCCACGGTTGTCATCTTGTGTTGTTTCCTTTTGTCGTATTTGAGGATGGCCTTGCTGACAAGGTTTACCGATTATGTTTTGACAGTCCCTTGCTCAATCAGCCATGTGACGGCTTCATACACAGCCTGAAACGAGGAGTAGCGGGGTCGGTAATCCAATAGCCTTTCGGCTTTGGCCATGCTGAAATTGGGGCTGCGTACAATATGCCCCCAAGTCTGCTCTTTCTCTTTCTCGGAGTACCGATCAAGTGCCTCCCACTCATTCCAGGGCAAGAATTGTAAGTTCGCCTCGCGACCAAACCAACTGGCAACCGTTTCGGCATATCCGCGCAGCGATACGGCCGCCGGCGAGACAGCATAAAAACTTTGGCCGACGGCATTGCTCCAGTTGGCGATAGCTTGCATGGTCATCTGCGCGATGTCATCGGCATGCACATGATGCACCGTCTCCAAGCCGATATTGGGGAGCGCAAGCTCTTTTCCCTGGGCCAGCGTGGTGAATACCTCTGGATCAAAGTTGCCCGCCGGATTGAGGGGATTCCACCCAGGGCCAACGATATGACCGGGATGCAACGTCGTGGCCGGGAATCCGTTGCGGCGCGTTTGGTCCAGCAAGTATGCCTCGATAGCAGCCTTTTGTAGGCCATATTCGCCAAAGGGGCGCCGCCGCTGATCCTCAGTAGTGGGCACTTCGACGCTATGACCGTGGGCCCAGATCGAGCCATAAAACAGGTAATGCTGCACGTGACCGCGCAATGCTTCTACCAGATGTTGAGCGCTTTCCAGCTTAAAGCAGATCTTATCCACGACAATATCGGGTTTGAGATCGAGGATTTTCTGCCCAAATGTCCCATTCTCGTCCTCGGCGACGCGATCTAACTGGACTTTGCGGACGGAATCCCAGACTGCGTGCGGTTGGTACGGGGCGCGTTCGCCCCGGCTGACCGCCGTCACTTCGTACCCGGCGGCGACCAAACGCGGCACCAGATAGGTACCTACATGCCCGGTGCTTCCAATGACAACAACATGCGCCATGATAAAGCCTCCAATTTCGGTGATTTTTAGAAGTGGGTTTGGTAGTCTTTGCTGATTCTCAAAGTTCCTGGAACCCGTAACGTCATCAAGAACGATCCGTTGCCGCATGTCGGCGGCGCGGGCGCTGAGCGACACATTCTCAAACTGAATATCCCTGGCGTGCCGGATGTAGACGCTCTGCATCTGGACTCTTGTTTATTGATTTATTTTGGTATACCGCATACCCTATATCGCATCCCTTATCCTGTCAATTTTAGCTGAGGACTGGACTTTTGCAAAAATCAGGTGAGGGCAAGATGGTCCATAATCTTTGCGATCTCCCATTTAGCATCCGTTGCTTGTTGAATGGCCCAGGTCAGCGTCTTGCCCAAGACCTCTTTGGCAACGGC
>WLWI01000183.1_pt1 | contig 80908 bp, 80 predicted proteins | sample 6701501 | NCBI WGS metagenome assembly WLWI01 (sample SAMN12718690, study PRJNA515312) | sponge metagenome | isolation source: marine sponge | host: Mycale hentscheli | place: New Zealand: South Island, Marlborough, Capsize Point | collected 2014-11-01 | reverse complement strand
CTGAACCAGCCGTCCCCCCTTCGCGAGGACCCGCAAGTTACGGGCGACATAGTCACCGCCGACAATGTCTAAGACGACATCCACACCTCTTTTGTCGGTAGCTTCCTGAATGGCGTCAACAAAGTCAGCATCGCGATAATTAATCGCCTTGGTGGCGCCTAAATTTTCGCAAGCCTCACATTTTTCATCTGAACCAGCCGTGGTAAACACTGTGGCACCAATGGCCACCGCGAGTTGAATAGCTGTCGTTCCGATACCGCTAGAGCCACCATGAACGAGGATGGTTTCTCCCGCAGACAATCCGCCACGGGTAAAGACATTGTCCCAAACGGTATACATCGTTTCCGGAAGGGCGGCGGCATCGCCCACTGAAATGCCTTGAGGTATGGGTAGGCATTGCAAGGCCGGTGCGGCGCAATATTCGGCATATCCGCCACCAGCAACGAGAGCGCAGACGTCCTCTCCGATTGCCAAGCTAGTTACATCATGGGCGACGGCTACGATCGTACCCGCGACCTCCAAACCTGGAGTGTCCGGTGCCCCCTTGGGAGGCGGATAGTTACCCTGCCGTTGCATAACATCAGGCCGGTTAACACCTGCCGCTGTAACTTTGATCAGAACTTCGCCATCCCGCAGTTCGGGAAGTGGAATTTGGTTGGGTTTGAGAACTTCGGGGCCACCTGGCTCGGTGATGTCGATTGCCGTCATTTCCTGAGGCAGAACTTGGGTCATGAGGGTGTCCATTCAATAGGATGTCGAAAACGGTTGCAGGTCTAGTCTCCTCGATTAAAACTAGCAAGAGGAGGATATAGAATTATGGATGAAGAAGAAGATATCGTCCGGCCAAAAGACTGGTCTCAACGAGAAATTGAGGCTCTTTCGATTGAACAGCTAGAAGATTACATTGCTGAGCTCAAGGCGGAGATCGCCCGGGTTGAAGCGGATATTGCAGCTAAAAACTCTCACGCCAATGCCGCTGAGGCCTTTTTTAAGAATTAGCTATATTTAGCGATATTCAATAAATATTGGTGCTAATTTTAAAAGTATTTATCTCGTTAACCATTTTTTAACCTATGGATTATAGAGTTTATGGTGATGAATAGGTTCTCCTATGCATCACGTCATTGGATCCTCATCCCATCCTTTTGACGCCTCCCTGTTGAACTAGAGCCGCCCTTGAGGCGGCTCTTTTTTTGTCTGTTGTATTAATAATTGAGTCTATCTCTGTTCTGGCCAGTTCTATTTTGGTAACTATTGTTAACCTTTTATTAACGTTAACAACCTATGTTTGTATTTGACGGTTGGTTTCCCTTCCGTCTCGTCAATGGATCTTCATCCCATCCTTTTGACGCCTCCCTGTTGAACTAGAGCCGCCCTCGTGGCGGCTCTTTTTTCTTTTTAGGTGCAAGATTGACGGTTTCGCTTTAATCAAAGGGCGTCACAGTCTTAAATAGAACAATGTCTAAAGCTGTATCGATAAACCCTTTCGTCGAAAAGACTTATCAGGATACCTACGAGCTGCTCGTCTCCATTCGTGACTATATTTCTGGTCCTATGCAGGGAGAAGCCGAGGTGCTGGAAGCCCCTGATCAACTTAGGTTAACGCAAGAGCTGTCTCGTATGACGCGAGACCTAACCGATGCGATGGCGTGGTTAATGATGCAAAAGGCGATTGATGCCGGGGAACTCAGTCAAGAAGATGCAGATGCAGAACCGGCGGGAAAACTCGGCGAAAACTCGGATGAGGCCGACGAGCCTGAAGACGCAGAAGGTCTGGCGCGTTTGCCGTTATCGGTGCGCAGTCTAGTCGACCGTTCACGCCGCATATGCGCGATGGTTCGCCAAATGGCGGCTGATAGCAACAAATCTGGGAACTAAACCGCAAGAGCGGATTATTTTAGACCGAAACTTTCAAACTTCTTGTTGAACTTAGCGACCTGACCATCCTGGGTATTTATCCGTTGATCGCCACCTGTCCATGCGTTGTGGCTTAAAGGATCGATGTCCAGCTTCATTGTGTCACCGGGGCTACCCCATGTGGAACGTGTCTTATAGCTGGTGCCGTCAGTCATAACGACGGTGATCTCGTGGTATTCTGGATGGATATCGGCTTTCATCTCTTCCTCCGCAACGGGCGCGCGTTATATATCAGAATTGCGGGCAAGAGCAAGCCTTGTAATGCAGTATTTGTGGAACGTCGCTTGTGCGTTGACGGAAGACGTATTGAATGCTTGTTAGGTATCGAATTGCTGCTAGCCCAGGGACTCGACTACAGAATGGCACGACGGCCTGAAAATACATCGGAAGCGGCAGATCGGCCGCGCGCAGCTGTTGGAGCTTTGCGGGGTATTCTTCCCTACCTGAAGCCCTATAAGGCGGCCATAGCGGGTGCTTTGGTCGCTCTGACTGTTGCAGCGTCTGCGGTCCTGGTAATGGGCGTCGGGTTGCGGGCGCTTGTCGATCACGGTTTCAGCGCCGGTAATGAAGAGTTGCTCGATAACGCGCTTATTGGCTTGCTGGTTATTATTGTAACTTTGACCGCTGCAACCTACGCCAGATTTTTTCTTGTCTCATGGATCGGCGAAAAAGTTGTCGCGGATATGAGACGCGATGTCTTTAACCATATCCTTGATCTCGACTCACAGTTTTTTGAGACGACCCGAGTCGGTGAGGTGTTGTCCCGGCTAACAACGGACACGACATTGTTGCAATCAGTTGTTGGTTCTCAGGTGTCGGTGGCGTTGCGCAACCTACTCCTGTTCGTCGGTGGAACAACGATGTTGGTGGTCACTAGTCCACGGCTAACTGGCTTTGTCTTCCTGGTGGTGCCGTTAGTCGTTGTGCCAATAATAGTCTTCGGGCGACGCGTCCGGAAACTGTCACGCGCCAGCCAGGATCGCGTAGCAGATGTCGGCGCTTTTATAGAGGAAACGCTGAATGCAGTGCGGATCGTACAAGCCTTCGGTCATGAGAAAATTGACCGTGCCATCTTTGGGGGGCGTGTAACCGAAGCACTAACCACGGCGATTGACCGCAACCGGGCGCGGGCTTTTCTGACCGCAACCGTGATGATGCTGGTCTTTGGATCAATTGGGGTCATTCTTTGGTTGGGTGGTCATGATGTTATCTCGGGCCGTATTTCCGCCGGTGAACTATCCGCTTTTGTTTTCTACGCCATCGTCGTTGCTGGTTCTGTCGGCGCGATTAGTGAAGTTATTGGTGATCTGCAGCGCGCTGCAGGCGCTAGCGAACGGCTTGTTGAACTCCTCGGGACGATACCCGTACTAAGATCACCCGATAACCCGAAACCCTTGCCGGGGAGCGCAACCGGGGCTGTTAAGTTTGACAATGTGACCTTTCACTATCCATCGCGCCCTGAAACGCCGTCTCTATCAAATTTTTCGCTGGACGTTAAAGCCGGAGAAACGGTGGCATTGGTTGGGCCATCCGGGGCGGGGAAGTCTACGGTCTTTCAATTGCTACTGCGCTTTTACGACCCCAGCGAAGGCGCTGTGACGTTGGAAGGGCTCGATCTGCGGGAGATCGATCTTGAAGCGTTAAGAGCTCGCATGGCGATCGTTCCCCAAGATGCGGTGATCTTTGCCGCTAATGGCTGGGAGAATATTGGTTATGGAAGGCCGGAAGCGTCATCTGAAGAAATTCGTGCGGCGGCAGATGCGGCAATGGCGACTGAGTTTCTCGATCCTCTGCCAGATGGATTTGACTCCTTTCTCGGAGAAAAAGGAGTGCGGCTTTCGGGTGGGCAAAGACAACGAATCGCAATAGCGCGTGCCATTTTGCGCAATGCCCCTCTTCTTTTGCTAGATGAAGCGACCAGCGCGTTGGATGCGGAAAGCGAACGCAGTGTGCAGCAGGCGCTCGATCAGGCGATGTCAAATCGGACGACTCTTGTGATCGCGCATCGGTTGGCAACCGTGCTGAAAGCAGATCGAATTGTCGTGCTAGACCAAGGTCGAATCGTTGCTACTGGTACCCATGACGAACTGATCGCCGAAGGCGGGCTCTATGCGCGTCTGGCAGCACTTCAATTCGACCGGGAAGAACCAACCCGCGACGCGGCGGAGTAATATTACTACCTCTACTGCTTTTCGCGGCTTGGTATGGCAGAGATCGCCGTAACCCAACTTTGAGCAGATCGGAACCAACCCTGTGATTTTGGGGTCAACTGACTGCATTGATTGGTCGTTGGGGTACGGATGCGGAATTCTTTGGGTCCTTCGCCGACAGAAGTAGAAAATATATGCGTCCCGCAGTCAGAACAAAAAACCTGTGCTCGTGGCGCACCACTGTCTCCGGTTTTAACGTAGGTCTTTGGCGAACCCGACAGAAACTCAAAGTTTTCTTCCTGAGCAACCACGCCAATGCGAAAAGCGCCGCCGGAAAATTTCTGACAATCGGTGCAGTGGCAAACACCACAACTCTCAGGGTCAACCATCGCTTCGTATGTAATGGCGCCACAATGACAACCGCCGTCTACTTTCATAATTCAAGTCCCTTCTATTCATTATTGGCAGTGTGTCGCGTTTTCGCCTTGAAAGCGAGCAAGCTCGTGCTAGTCTTTTCATCTAATTTCCGACAGGGATAACAGGGAGACTTATTAATGAGTTCGTTTAAACAATTTTTGTCAGCGGCTGCCATTGTGGGAGCAGGGCTTGGCGTTACCACCTCTGCAGTGCAGGCGGATGCTGTAGCAGATTTTTATAAAGGGAAAACACTTCGAGTAATCGTCGCGTCGAGCGCTGGCGGTGGTTACGATGCTTATAGTCGCGTGTTGGCTGAGCATATTGTACGGTTCCTTCCGGGCAAGCCGAACGCGGTTGCACAGAACATGCCGGGTGCTGGTGGGTTGCGGGCGGCGAATTTTCTATATGTCCGCGCGCCGAAAGACGGCACGGTATTTGGTCATGTACAGCGGACAGCGCCATTCCATGCAATCATGGGTCGCCCGGGTGCGGCGTTTGACCCTAACAAGTTCAATTGGCTCGGAAGCCTCAACAATGAGGTAACGATTTGTGTTGTTCGGAAAGGGGCGAAAGCAAAAACCTTTGAAGACTTGAAGACCACGGTTACCCATATGGGTGGTTCGGGTATCGCTTCGGATAGTGAGACTGTACCGACATTTCTGAACAACATGCTTGGGTTCAAGTTTAAGGTTATTTCAGGTTATCCGGGGTCCACGGAAACCGCGTTGGCCGTTGAGCGCAAAGAGCTCGATGGAATGTGTGGTTCCTACTCCTCGCTGACGTCAGCGCAAAAACGTTGGTTCCAGCCTGGGAAGGAATTCGTTAATATTCTGGTCCAGGCCTCGACCCGAAAACATGCGAAAATTCCGCAAGTGCCATTGGCCAAAGACTTGGCTGCGAACGCCAAGGACAAGGCTGTCATGGAATTGAATGATGCCCGCCTTGAAATGGGTCGTCCGTTTGTTGCACCACCAGGTGTTCCAAAAGCACGGGTTAAGGCGCTACGGGTTGCCTTTAACACAATGGCGGCGGATCCCGCATTTTCTAAAGCCATCCTGAAGCTTGGTCGCGAATTGAATCCGGTTACCGGTGAAGATGTACAGGCTTTGATCGGTCGGGTAACCAAATCCGATAAGACGGTCATCGCTAATCTGAAGGAGGCGCTGGTCTATAAAGGCAAAAAGGGCAAGGTCGTCTTTAAGATGGTCAGCCATACTGGCAAGGTGACCAAGACTAAGAGAAAGAACCGGCGGGTATGGATTTCCTACAAAGGCAAGGAAGTAAAGGCTAAGGTATCCGGGTCTCGTACCAAGGTGACCGTGAACGGCAAGAAGGTGAAGCGCAAGGCTATCAAGGTTGGCATGACCTGTACCTTTATCTATCCGTCTGCTGGATCGGAAGCTAAGAAAATCGACTGTAAGAGCTAACACGCACGGTCGTTAATGAATGAACGGTCCCGCTTTGGCGGGGCCGTTTTTTTGTACGCGCTTTATCGCCCGGTTAGTTTAAATTCGATCCGGCGATTGCGGCTCAACCCTGCCGGGCTTGGACTTGTATCGAGTGGTCTGAATTCTCCGAAGCCCGTTGCAGCGAGACGGTGAGGCGGAATTCCCTGGGCGACGAGTTGTTTAACCACAGCAATTGCGCGGGCCGATGATAGCTCCCAGTTGGACGGGAATTGTGCTGTCTTGATGGGACGGTTGTCTGTATGGCCGTCTACTCGAAGGATCCAGTCCACATCTTTTGGGATTCGTTCGGCGATACCCTTCAGGGTGCCCGCCAATTGGCTGATCTGATTTTTCCCAGCGCCAAACATGCTGGATGACCCCGATGGAAACAGGACTTCAGACTGGAATACAAACCGATCGCCCTCGACACGAACACCTTTGGTGTTTCCCAGGGCATCGCGTAACTTGCCAAAAAATTCGGATCGAAAACGGGCGAGTTCCTGGACCTTGCTGGCTAAGGCTTCGTTCAGTCGTGAACCGAGATTGATAATCTGTACATTTTGCGAGCGTGCTTTGGCTTCCGAGGCTTCTAACGCACTCGAAATGCGTGCCAGCTGTTGGCGGAGAGCCGCTATTTGTCGATTGAGTAAAGCAACCCGGGCTCTGGACTTTTCAGATAGTGCTTTCTCGTCTTTTAGCGACTTGGCCGATGATACAGCTGAATCCTGCATCTCATTGAGACGAATATCCTTTGCCTTGATTTCCTTCTGCGCCAGAACGGTCCGTTCTTCGGCGCTCGCCAATTTGGCCTCGAGCTGTTTGCTTCTATCTCGGGCAACCGAAAGATCGACTTTACTTTTATTCAAACCGGCAGTCAGCGAGCTTACTTTTGTTTCCAATGCAGCGCGAACCTTCTTGAGAGCGTCGATGTCGTTCTTCAGGCTCTGCAGCGTTGCGAGCTGTACGCGAATTTTTTCGCGATCTACATCTAATTCCTGAGATTTGATGGTCAGCGCCTCGGCAAGGCGATCCCGGTCACCGGTCATCGCAGCCAGACTTTGTTGGATTTTATCTCTAGCAGCGATAGATCCCTGTAATTCCGTAGAGAGTTGAGAAACTTCCTGCCGTAAATTTTCGTTAGATTTCTTCTCCAGAGCCAGCACTTCACCGAGTTCTGCGATTTGTCGGTTGAGACGGTCGAGGGCGTTATCTCGGCCGGAGAGAATTTCCGACAGGAAAAACTGTGCGATCGTAAAGATCATCAGCAGAAAGATGACGATGATAAGCAGGGTAGAGATGGCATCGACAAAGCCGGGCCAAATATTTGATGAGTCACTGCGTCGGTAAGATCGCGTCGCCATTGGCTATCCGCGTCGTTGTGTCATTGGTTAGCGCGTTCAGCGATGGCAGCCATGGTCCGCGAAAGCACCCGAATTTCGCTTCGCAACTCTGACACTACCTCGTTACGACCGGTTCCCAATTCTTCAATAAGCCGAGCAAGTTGTGTATCGATGCTGCGCATCGATTTGCTCATGGTTTCGTCGGGCGACGACGCAGTGGAGGCATCCGCGATACTGGCCAGTAACGGTTTCATTTCGAGCTGAGTTTCAGCCAGTTTTATCATGAGCGATTGTTCGGTTCGCATTTGATCGGTCAGGGTGTCGAGTTTGTCGGTCAGCGAGACAACACTGCTATTGGCCGAAATACGACTTTCTTCACCGCGCTCCAGCGTGCGTTGCAAGCTTTCAAGGCTATCGGCTGTTTGCTCCAAGAGTGCTTGGACGTAGGCCGGGACACCCTGGTCTCCTTCGCCTATAGCGAGACTACCCGACGACAGTCGAGTTTGGCCGGCAAGCCAGTCTTCGAGATCGTTATAAAATCTATTTTGGGCTTGTCCTGCTTGCAGTTCGAGAAACCCGAGGATCAGAGACCCCGCTAGACCAAGCAGCGAAGAGCTAAAGGCGGTTCCCATACCTGCTAGAGGTGCTTTCAAACCCGCTTTTAGATTGGTGAACACCTTGGCGAGATCACCACCGCCAACCGACAGGCTACCAATGACGTCGCCGACAGCGCCAATTGTTTGCAGCAGCCCCCAAAAGGTGCCTAGCAACCCAAGAAATATTAACAGGCCGATGAGATATCGCGACAGATCGCGTGATTCTTCCAGTCGTGAGGAAATGCCGTCGAGTAGGGACCGCAGGGATAATGCCGATAGACTAAATTGGCCCTTTCGTTCACCCAGCATTGCCGCCATAGGGGCCAATAGCTTTGGCGGTGTTTGGTTGACCTGTTCTTGGTCATTACGGAAACTCTCGATCCAAGCGACTTCCTGAATCAGGAGTGCTACCTGACGAAAAATATAAATCATGCCCAAAATCAGAACGCCAACAATCAAACCATTCAAAGCAGGATTGGCCATGAAGGCGTCGACGAGCGGAAAAAAGAGCCCCGCCACAGCCACCCCAACAGCGACGATGAACAGCAGCATTCTTATTAAATAACGCCGTGGTCCGTTCATCCGACCTTTCCTGCAGCTGGTTGAGATACCGGGGCGATTATAACGGTATCATGATTGTCGTGGGTTAGCGTGTTGTTACGATGATGTCGATGCGATCCGTGGGGCCGCTGCCCGAACGATTACCCAAGGCTCTGACATCAATTCGCGTGCTGCGAACGCCTTTTTCGATCAAATAGGATCGTGCCGCCAGAGCGCGTGATAGTGATAGCCGCCGGGCTTGGCTTGCTGACCCATCCTTGGCACTTGCATAGGCAAGAAGCTGGATACGCAACGCGCTATTTTTTTTCAGTGATGTGGAAACATCTTGCAAACGTGCCGAAGCATCGCCATTGAGTTTGGCCGAGCCAGCGCTAAAGCCAATGCGTGTGGTCGCGCCCGCTTTAAGAGGTTGCCCGATCGGTGGCAATGAGGCGACCTGAGCCGCGGGTTTGATTTTTGGTTTCGCAATTTTTGGGGCTGCGGGAACAGCGTTTTGTGGCACGACCTTTAAAGGGGTCGGCGCCGGTAACGTCACCGATTTGAGTGGTTTTCTTACAACTGGTGTTGGTTTCGGCGGTTCAGGAGCCACCGACGCAGTTGGGACGGGAGTGCGGGTCGGGGCTGAAATTTTGGGCGGTGGCGGAGCGGCGACTGCTCGAGGTAGGGTCAAGTCTTTTGGTGGTGCCAATGGACGAATTTGTCGCTGCGTTCGCTTTGCGGCAGGAACCCTACGTGTTGTCTGGGTGAATTTCCGCAACGATTTCCGAGCGCTTTTTTTCCGTTTCGTGGCGCGCTTCCGGACAGCCTTGGGTGGTCGTAGCACAATTCCACCAACTTTAGCCGAAGATCTACCGCTTGAGATGACGGGGAACTTTGGCGCTGGCGCTACATAGCCGCCACCGGGGATCGTTGCGGTGCCTGGGGCACCCAACAAAAGCTGTGGGATGTTGGGTGATCGCCCTAGATTGTCGATAACACTGTAATCGACAAAAACACTCGACTGGCCAGTACCGCCTATATATTGTTGGGCGTTGGCCCCGGCGAAGAGTCCGGCGGTCAGTAAAGTGACGGAAAAGAAAAGTTTGATTGGATTATACGCTGTCATAGAACTCCATGATGAACGGCGCCCTAACGTGTCGGATCCGCCTATCATTCCCCGTTAACCTGTTTAACCAATAAGGTTAATGTCGTTATTAATCTAGCGCAGCACGGTTCCTGCCACAACAACTTAGCCTAATTTCGAAACGCGTGATTTTATTTAAGTTTGCCGCGCATAGCGTCCCTGAGCATTTTGGCTACGGGGTCATACAAATCGCTGTTTGCGGCCAGAATAGTGTCGCCATTTAGAGGGTCGGCGCGGCCATCCAGTTCACTCACCAGACCGCCTGCTTCGCGAATCAATACAATTCCGGCAGCCACATCCCATGGGGAAAGCCCGATTTCCCAGAAGGCATCAAATCTGCCAGCAGCAACATAGGCGAGGTCCAGAGAAGCGGCGCCAAACCGTCTTAGGCCAGCAGTACGATCCATAATGGGTGTTAAAGCCGCCAACATTTCTTCTTTGCCGGGGCGGTCACCGAAGGGAATTCCAGTCGCGAGAATAGCAATATCGAGATTGCTTCGGGCCGATACGCGCAGCCGCGTATTTCCGAGGAAACATCCAGCACCCTTTACAGCCCAAAAGGTCTCGTCTCGAGTCGGGTCGTAAACCATGCCGGCAACCAGTTCACCGTTTTGTTCGTGCGCAATCGAAATTGCAAAATGTGGAATGCCATGGAGAAAATTTGTCGTGCCATCCAACGGATCGACAATCCACCGGTCAGCTGCATCGTCTGACCCTATAGCGCCTTCCTCTTCGAGCAGCATGGCGAAGCCCGGACGTGCCTTGTTGAGTTCGTCCTTGATGATCTGTTCGGCTCGGCGATCCGCTTCCGATACGAAATCCGCTGGGCCCTTTCGTGAGACCTGTAAATGCTCAACTTCACCGAAGTCGTGCAGCAAACTTCTTGCCGCTTTGCGCGCGGCGCTGTCCATGACGTTGATAATTGCTGGCCACATTGGGCAGGCGCCTTTTTTATAAAATCTATATTGGCGTGATCGACAGGCTCTTAGCCTAGTCCTTCGCCCGTTCCACGTATGTGGCATCTTCGGTATTGATGACGACACGGGTGCCAGCTGCTATATGCGGCGGGACCAAGGTTTTGACACCGTTTTCTAGCACTGCAGGTTTATAGGATGACGACGCTGTCTGCCCTTTGACAACGGCATCTGCCTCGGTGATTTCGAGGGTAACGTGTTGTGGCAACCGGACACCGACAGGCACGTCGTCCACGGTATCAACGGTGACTTCCATACCATCAGTCAGGAAAACACCGGCCTCACCGACCATGTCGATCGAGACAGCAAACTGATCATATGTCTCTGAGTCCATCAGATTGATCTGATCGCCATCGGCAAATAGCATGGTACAGGTCTTTTCCGACGTCATGAGCTTTTCGACGGTTTCCTGTGTTCGAAACCGCTCATTGGTTTTGACGCCAGATATTGCATCTCGCATATCGACAGCAATAAAGGCATTGCCCTTACCAGGCAGGATAAGCTCATATTTGACCACGACATATTTTTTGCCGTCATGCTCAATAGCATGTCCCGGTCTGAGCGTGTTGGCCAGAACCTTCATGGTATTCCTATCCTTGTCTCATGCTGGGTTGTTTCGGCGGCGGAAATTAGCAGGTTGCCCGCAGGGTTTCAACGCACTCTCTTATATCCGCCTAATCGTGATATTTGTGGGTATTCCCCTGCCAGTCAGTAACGATCCAATTACTATCGTCAGTGGCCCGCAGATAATCATCAGCAGCGGGTACTTTGCCGTGTCCTCCGGGAATATCGAGCATATAAGTTGGTTGGCACAGGCCCGATAAACGGCCTCGCAAGGTGCTGACAATTGCCCGTCCGGCGGCGAGTGTCGTTCGAAAATGGCTGGTTCCCTGTGCTTTGTCACCGTGATGTAAGTAGTAAGGTTTAACCCTGCTCCTCACGAGCTTTTTCATCAGAGCGGTTAAACTCTCTGGATCATCATTAATCCCTTTGAGCAGTACCGATTGGCTGAGCAGGGGAAATCCTTTGTCGACCAATCGAGAAATCGCTTTCTCCGCCTCGGCGACCAATTCATCGGCATGATTGCAATGCAACACAATAAAAACAGGTGTTGTGCGTTTTAACGCGGTGATCAATGTCTCAGTAATGCGTTCAGGATCGACGACCGGGACTCGTGTGTGAATTCGGATCACCGCGACATGATCGATTTCGTCTAGCGCATCGATGATCTGCGTCAGTCGTCGCGGTGACATGATAAGCGGATCGCCGCCGGACAGGATGACCTCCCAGATCTCGGTATGATTTCGGATATAATCGAGGGCAGTGTTCAGTTTCGACGCAGTAAGTAACCCGTCGCCAACAGCTTCGCGACGAAAACAAAACCGGCAATAGACAGGGCAGGTGAGTACTGGCGTTAGCAATACCCGGTCCGGATAGCGGTGAACAATACCGGCAACGGGGCTGTGCGGGATATCGCCAATTGGATCAGTGAGCTCTTCCGCCTGTCTGTTGTTTTCAAGCGCTGACGGGACGAATTGTTTTGCAATGGCATCGTTGGACGATGCGGGGTCAATCATTCCTGCGATGTGGGCGGTAATACTAACCGGGAGTGTCGCGCTGGCTTCGACGACGGCGCCTAAATGATCTGGTGGGATGAGACCCGCGCGTAACAAATCGTCGGGTGATGTTATGGCTTGAGGTTGCAACATCTGGACAAGATTTCTGGCCGCCTTCATGGTGTGCGCTCCGCAAATTTTATGCTGCCGGGAACCTGTCCGGAAGCAACAAGTCTGGACCTGTGCCATGAATGACACCCCGCCATCCGGTAAGCAATCCCCCGGTAGTCCTGCCTCAAATCGTTGGTGGCATAAAGATCAGCTAAGGAAGCGGTTGCCGGCCTTAACGGTGAGAGGTCATGTCGCCGTGGCAACCCGACAGTTCTTTGCCGAGAACGGGTTTGTTGAGGTTGAAACTCCAGCGCTACAGATTTCTCCCGGTATGGAACCGCACTTGACGGCATTCTCAACCCAACTTTTTGAGCCGTTTGAAGAGACGAATACTCGTACGCTTTATCTCCACACGTCTCCGGAGTTTGCGATGAAAAAGCTCCTGGCCGGCGGAATGGACAAGATATTTCAGTTGGCAAAGGTGTGGCGTAATGGTGACCGGTCTGGCACGCACCACCCGGAATTTACAATGCTGGAATGGTACCGCGCAGGGGCAACGTGGCAGGAAATTGCTGAAGATTGTGAGGCGTTGGTCAAGAATGCTGTTTCGCAGACGCATTCTGTTTCGGAGTCTCAACAGTTTAGCTGGCAAGGTGCGCAGTGTGATCCGTTCGGGGCATGGCAATATTTGAGTGTTGCTGAGGCATTTGAGAATTATTGCGAAATTGACTTATTGGCAACGGCACCCGATCCCCTGAAACCGGATGCGGCGTTGCTGGCGGTCGAAGCGAAACGGGTCGGTGTGCGCATCGATTCAAAAGATCAGTGGGAGGAGATTTTCTTTCGGTTATTTCTGGAGAAAATTGAGCCTAACCTCGGAGTCGGCGTACCCACTGTATTGTATAATTATCCTTTATCGATGGCGGCATTGGCCCGACAGAGTGCTGACGATGACCGTGTTGCTGAACGATTTGAAATTTTCGTCTGCGGTGTAGAGTTGGCAAACGGATTTGGTGAATTAACGGATGTCGACGAACAACGGCGCCGGTTTGAAGCGGAAATTGCACACAAACAGGAAGTGGTAGGGTACAGCTACCCGATTGATGAGGACTTCCTCGATGCGTTGGCTATGGGCATGCCGGAAGCTTCGGGAATTGCACTCGGCTTTGACCGATTGGTCATGTTGTGTGCTGGGGTGAATAAAATAGAAGATGTGCTTTGGGCCCCTGTGGTCACGGCCTGTTAACCATTTCTGTTTCAGAATCCCAATCTCAAATGAGATTGGAAATATGCTAAGAACAACAACGATCCAAAATGTCCTTTCGGGCCGCCGCGCGGTTCAGATTACTATTGTTGCGGTGAGTGCTCTCTGGGCATCGTCGAATTTGGCCTTGGCACAAGTGCCAGATGTCGAGAAACATTATACCGGGCAAACCATCCAGTTTGTGGTCGGTGCCGCGGCGGACAGTTCTTACATGAAATATGCCCGGTTCATCGGTCGTCATATGGTCAAGTACATTCCAGGCAATCCGTCGATGTCGTTTAAAAGCATGCCGGGTGCCAGCAGTCGCAAGGCAGCGAAATGGATGTACAATTCCGCCAAGAAAGATGGTTTGACGATTGCGGCAATCCGTCCTGGCGTGATCATGGAACCGCTGGTTGGAAATGCTAAAGACCTCGATTACGACCCAAAGAACTTTAAATATTTGGGCAGTGCCGCTAGTTCAGTCTTTGTGTGCATTGCGCGCAAGGATGCGCCGGCGACGTCATTTTCCGAAACTCTTATCCGCCGAATGGTGATGGGGGCAAGCCGATTTGGTGGGGCCTCCCGCGATACAGCACTGGCTTTGATGCAATTGACTGGCGCAAAATTTAAATTGGTTCAGAATTATAAGAGTGTCGGTCAGGCTGCGCAGGGGCTTGAGCATAGTGAAGTCCACGGTATATGCGGACTATCCTGGTCTACTTTCCGAACCGAAAGAGCTGATCTGCTCAAACAAAAGAAAATCAATATTTTGGTTCAGTTCGCGCCGGTTGGGGATCCAGTTCTTAACAAGATGGGTGTTCCGATGGTGTGGGATTTTGTCCGAACCCCTGATGAGAAGGCTGCTATGGAGCTGCTGGTTGCTTCCCAGGAATTTGGACGACCTTATATCGCGCCGCCCCGCGTTCCGAGAAAGCAGGTGATTGCGCTGCGGATTGCGTTTGAACGGACGATGAAAGACATCGATTTTCGTGCGGATGTTCGAAAATCCAATCTCCCAGTATCACCGACCTTGGGGGACGATGTTCAAAGACTTGTAACTAAGCTTTATAAAGCGCCGCCGCGTATTGTCGCTAAAGCCAAGGCGGCGTTCAAGGGTTGAGCTAAGTTTAGTTAGACTTCGGCCGCCGCATAAGGTGATGACCGACGGAATAGTCGTCTTACATCATCCTGCATCGCCATCAGGGCAGGGACGACAAACAGTACAATCGCGGCAGCGCAGGCGAGACCAAAGACGATGGTCACGGCCATGGGGATTAAAAACCGGGCCTGCAGGCTGGTTTCAAACAATAAAGGCGTTAAACCCCCGATGGTGGTGGCGGAGGTCAGGATGATGGCCCTCAGGCGGTCGCAGGCACCTCCGACGATCGCAGCGTAAAGGGGCTCAGTTCGGGCACGCCACTCCATGGTCGTCACCAGGATAATGGCATTATTGACGACAATTCCGGCGAGACCGATCAAGGCTACCAGGCTAAGAATGGTCAAATTGTAATCGAGCAACCAATGGCCGACGACAGCACCTACAAATCCCATGGGGATAATGGCCATGACCACGATGGGACGTGTATAGCTGGCAAATACCCAGGCCAGAATGATGTAGATTCCGGCCAGCCCGATTAGGGCACCAATGCGCATATCACCAAACGTCTCCGCTCTTTCTTCCGACTTCCCTTTAAAGGAGGCTGTGACACCGTATTTTCTGGCGATTTGCGCGAGCCCGTCTCGTTTAACAGCAGCTTCGGCATTGGCCGTGCTGAGGATGGCGGTGTCGAGTTTGGCTGTAACCGCCACTTGACGGCTCCCATCCTCGCGGCTGATCCGGGCAAAGCTCTGATTGGGACGCCGCGAAATGACTTCTGCAAGGGAGACCTCAGCACCGGCTTCGCTGCGAAGGTAAAGACGATCCAGAAGATCTGTATCGAGTTCATTATCTGGCAATTTTACCCGGACAGTAATTTCTTCGTCTCCTCGAGGGAACCGCTTTGCAATCGCGCCTTCAATCGCATTTCGTACCTGACGCCCGACGCTTGATGTATCGAAACTCAGTGCTCGTCCCCTTTGTGATACCTCTATGATGGTCTCAAGCTTGCCATAAGGAAGATCATCTTCGATGGCGCTTGTGCCAGGATAGCGTTTGAGCAGCAATTTTACCTCGCTTGCCGCTTTCTTGAGCGCTGCGATATCCGTCCCGACCAGCCTAATATCAACATCACGGCCCGGTGGGCCACCAACCGCTTCGCGGATCGTGAAATTATCTGTTCCGGCGGTTGGCCGAATTTCGGCGCGCCACGCATCGACGAAGGCTTGTGTACGGACATCGCGCTTGTCTGCCGTTCTAAGTTCAACAATGAGTCCGCCGATACTGTCTGTGGGTGCGCCGCTGGATGATCCCTGATTGCGTTCGACGGTGGTCCCGATCTTTGCAACCGACATACGGACGAGATCGCTATTTTCGCCCTCGAAGTTTTTGGCGACGGCGTATAGCGCCCGATCCATTTCATCGAGCATGGCTTGAGTTTTTGTTCGCGATGTTCCTGGCACCATCTCTACATTGGCAAAAATTTTGTCAGATTCTGGGGAGGGGAAGAAACTGAACCCTACCCGTCCGCCAGCAACCAGACCTATCGCAAGGACAAACAGCATGAGCGCTACCGACAATGTTGTGTAACGCCAATTGACCGCGATCATAACCAGTCGGCGGAACGGGCCGTCGCGGAGAGATGCAAATCTTTTGTCGAACCCTCGACGATATCGTGATGCGAGGCTGTTAGAGTCTGTTTTGGTCTTGCCCACCGCACTACGCAGGTGGCCAGGGAGGACAAAGAAACATTCAATTAGGCTGGCGATCAGAACCGCCACCACGACGAGCGGAATAGCGGAAATGATCTGGCCAATGATATTGGAGATAACAAAAAGCGGCAGAAAGGCGCTGATGGTTGTCAGAGCGGCGCATAACACCGGAATAGCCATGCGCTGGGCGCCGCTGACCGATGCAGCAAGCGGTGTCAGCCCGAGTTGACTGCGGGTGTCGGCATGTTCCCCCACCACGATGGCATCATCAACGATGATACCGATGGTCATAATCAACCCGAAGAGGCTGACCATGTTAATGGTTTGTCCCATCGCCAGCATTACGCCGAAGGTAGCCATCAAAGACGCCGGAATGCCGACCATCACCCAGAAGGCAACCCGCGCTTTAAGAAAGATCATGAGTACTAGAATGACAATGACCAATCCGCCGCCACCATTTCTGATCAGCAGATCGATCCGGTCCTGCAGTAGATCGGTTGCGATGTCATAGCGTTCGACGACCATGTTTGCTGGTAGTGTCGGGCCGATCTGGTCGAGATAGGTTTCCGCAATGGCTGCATTTTTCAACGCATCGGCGCTAACGGCTCGTTGTACATGTAATTCGACCGCTGGAAGCGAACGTCGGCGGGCCGTAACACCGTCATCGTCAAATGCTTCCCGGACTTGGGCGACATCCCGTAAATAAATCTTTCTGCCGTCTTCGAGCGCCTTGATCTCGACGCCTTCCAGACCCCGTGCGGTTCGTAACAGACCCAGGCTTCGGATTTGCCGCTGACCGCGCCCCACATCCCCTGACGGAAGGTCTTGAGATGTTTCGCCGATTTTCGTGGCGATGCCGGACAGCGTCAGGTCCAATCGGCGCAGGACTGATGACGGCACGTCGACCAAGATTTCCTCGTCAAGTGTCCCGATGAGATCGACCTTGTCGATGCCGCGTTCGAGCAGCCCGTCGCGCAGCCGCTTGGCATAGGCCTTAAGCGATGATTCCGGAAACGGGCCGGATAGGACGACCCGCATGAGCGTTTCGTATCGGACGATGCGGCTGACGTCGGGTGTCTTGGATTCTTCTGGGAACGTCCGGACCCGCGAGATTGCGGCTTCTACATCTGATAGGGCGGCCTGCATGTCGCTACCGGCCTCGAACTCTACACTGACGCTCGCCAAACCTTCATAAGCCGATGATTTGACCCGTTTAACGCTATCGAGGAATCGTACTTCCGGTTCGATGGCCTGCACGATGTTACTATCCACATCGTCGGCAGTAGCGCCGGGCCATTCCACCTGAACGGAAACGACGTCGATCCCGAAATCAGGCAGAAACTGCGCGTTGAGTTTTATAAGCCCATAAATTCCGGCGATAACCATCAGCGCCAATAGCAAATTTGCGGCGTTTTTATGGCTGGCAAATCGGGCAATTATACCCGTCATCCGGATTGGGTCGCTGTTCCCACCTTCGACGGGATCTCTCTCAGCTGGTTTATCCTCGTCTGACATATTTAGCGGACCTCGACCCGAAGTCCCGGTCCAATTTCAGGAAAATGTGTTGTTACAATTTTACTGCCCGTGGGAATATCTGCTCGAACAAGCACATCCTTTGCAACCCGACGCAAGACGTTCACCTTCAGTGGCGTTAGCCGTCCTTTTTGGATGATATAAACAGTGCCGTCGGCGCCGAGAGCGCTTTCGGGCAGCTGGTAAACCTTGCGGTATAAATTGCCCGGTACGTTCACCTCAACGAAGGCGCCGGGCCGGAGAGGCGTTTGAAGATTGGGCGCATCAAGTCTGGCATAGACGCCGATGCCGCCACTGGCGGCATCGATTTCCGCCCCAAGCCGCGCGATCGTGGCATCAAAGCGAAAACTCTGTCGGCCGACACGCCAATCTACTTTGATTTTTCGGCCTACGAGGAGAGGGCTCGCTTCGGGCCCCGTCGTCCCCGCGAGGCGGCCGAAATCACGGCGACTAAGCTGGAAAGAAACCTCGAGACGCTTAGTAACGATGAGACGCGCGAGACGGTCGCTGCTGCCCACGCGTTGACCGACGGCAGCTACCGCGCTTGCAAGGTAGCCATCTTCAGGGGCGATTAGCATGGTCTCGCTGAGATTGCGTTCGGCCTGGCTTAACGCCGCGCGGCTACGCGCTAGTGCTGCGGTCAATTGATCCAATTTGGCATCCAGCCGTTCACTGAGCTGGCTCTGGTTCTGGACTGATTGCTGCGCATCGTTGTAAGCGATGGAAGCGTCATCCCGTGATTTTTGGGATAACGAACCGCGCGCGCTTAGCTTTTTCTTCCGGTCAAGGTCGGTCTTCCGGAGCCTGACCTGGGATCTCGCTATTCGAAGCATCTGGCGTTGGGCGCGCAGATCAGAACGCGTTTCTTTAAGACGCGCCTCGGCCTCTGCAATAGCAGCCTTCTTATCAACAACCTCGACCTCATAATCGAACGGGTCGATAACAACCAATGTTTCGCCTTGTTTAACCGTCGCGCCTTCGACGAAATTCTGGCCAAGTTTGACAATGCGTCCGTCTACCAGCGGTCTCAGCTCAACGACGCTGCCGGCGACCACAGTGCCGAATTCAGTGATAGGGGGTTGGACATCTGTCAGCTGCGCCTCAACAACCGAAACAGGCCAGACTTTCTCCGTCACCGGCTTGGGGGTCGCCTGTGGGCGGGTGGATTTCAAATACAGGAAACCAGAAATCGCAACGGCGATAACAATTATCGGGAGCAAAACCTTGGGGAGTTTCTTCATTTTCTCAATATGCAGTGTCGAGGCACAACCTTGTGTCTTATGTGGGGTCTAATTCAGCTAAACCTAGCCTAACTCACACATTTTCAAAATTTTATCCATAAAAAGCAGTGTCGCACAAAGACCGTAACGAAGTTCTATAGCACGCAGACCCACTTCGCTGTTTCCAGATTGACGTAGATGCGTGGGGAGGCGGATACTATACCTTAAGTTGCAATACATATGGAGCCCCCCAATGACGTTCGTAAAGGCCTGCCGCATAGTGATATTATCTACTGCTATTGGAATTGTGAGTACGCTCGCTGTCGCACAAGATAGTCCTGCGAACCGGGCTGCTGCGGCGGACAGGTATCTCAAAGCTGTCCCCATGACGAAAATGATCGGCGACTCCATTCGTGCGTTAAGTCGGCAAGTCCCTGCTAAGAATAGAGCCCGGTTCGCTGCAGAGATGAAGAAGGTTATACGTTTGAGCGTCCTCGAAGATTTGACGAGGAAGTCAATGGTCAAGACTTTTTCGACGGATGAATTAAATGCACTTGCTGACTTCTATGGCTCGAAGCATGGATCAAGTGCGATGGGCAAGTTTGGTGCTTATATGGGCCAGGTCATGCCGGCATTGCAGAAAGAAATTCAGCGCGGTATCCGAGAAATCCAGAAAGCCAGATAAAAAAAGTAATATTGGGTACGAAATTAGACTTTCAAAGATAGAAGATGTTTTAGGAAGTCGGGTGTCTCTCTGATTTGAAATGTCAGCGGGCCTAGAGTCTTGCCAGATACCTTGCTGCTGAACCCAGAATGATATCATAATCGTTCAGGGTGATTTGCAGTCACGGCAATATTCGTGAAGCTGGAGAACGCCATGCTAGATGATGAATTGGGTCTGGAATTTGTGCCGCTATCCGACGCGATTGGCGTTGAGGTGCGCGGTGTTGATCTCAGCCAACCGATAACGGCCGAGACGGCCGCCGCGCTGAAGGCTGCGTGGGCGGAAAATTCTATAATGTTGATCCGGGGGCAGGAGTTGGATGACGAAGCGCAATATGCTTTTGCGCGCGTGTTCGGCGAAATCGCGCCACGCTCCAAGCCACCGGTCGAAAAACGAGATTACGTCCCAGATCCCGAAAACCCTATGCATTTGATCACGGATAGGGTTGATGAAAATGGCAGGCGTTTGGGATCACTCGGTCATGGCGAAATGTATTTCCATACTGACAAGTGTTACGAAGAAGCGCCGCACCGGGCGTCCACGCTCTATGCGATAGAAATTCCCTCAGAAGGCGGCCATACAAAATTTGCCAGCCTTTATCGCGCTTACGAAATGCTCTCTGATGATTTGCGTAACAAGCTCGACGGTCGGCGCGCTCTGCAGGTCTATGATTTTGGCACCGTGCCGGTCGGCACGGATGTGAATATCGATGAGCTTATGCATTTCTGGCAGCCGATTTTTGTGACTAATCCGGATACCGGTCGCAAGGCACTTTATATAAACCGGCTGATGACATCACGGATCGAAGGATTCGACGATTCCGAAAATCGCGAGGTGCTGGAGACATTGTGGGACATCATTGAATCCCCTGATAATATGTATGAACATGTCTGGTTACCTGGGGATATCATCGTCTGGGATAATCTTTCGTCAGTTCATGCGCGAACTGACTGGCCACAAGAGGAGCGCCGAACATTGCGCCGTTGCACGGTACAGGGCAGCGCGCTGGTTTGAGGGAGGGAGAAATGGCCACGCAGTTACAACAGGATAGCGACCTGGAGTTTGTATCCTTGTCATCGGCGATTGGTGTCGAGGCGCGGGGCATCAACCTGTCCGCGCCCCTTGACGACGCGACTGGTTCAGCGCTGCGTCAGGCGTGGGCCGAGAACAGTATTCTGTTGGTCCGAAATCAGGACCTGACTGAAGAGGAGCAATTCACGTACGCCCGAATTTATGGCGATGTCGCGGCCCGTATAAAGCCGCCGGTTGAGAAGCGTGCCTTTCGCGCTGATCCCGATAACCCGATGCAGATGGTCACCAACGAGCTCGACGATGAAGGCAAGCCCGTGGGCTCGCTGGGCGATGGTGAGATGTGGTTCCACACTGATAAATGTTATGTTGAGAAACCGCATCGGGCATCGTTTCTCTATGCCGTGGAAATTCCATCTGAAGGTGGCCACACAAAATTTGCCAGCTTGTATAACGGCTATGATCAGCTGCCGGAGGCGCTTCGCGAGAAACTCGAAGGTCGTAAAGTCCTGCAGATGTATGACTATACAAAGACCGAACCGGGTAGTCTCGACCAGCCGCTGGAAAATTTACTGCATCATTGGCAGCCGGTTTTTGTGACCAACCCTAATACGGGTCGTAAGGCGGTTTATATCAGCCGACTAATGTCGATGCGGATCGAAGGCTATAGCGATGATGAAGGCCGTGATTTGATTAACGCGGTTGCTGATATTGTCGAGGCTGAGGACAATATCTACGAGCATGTCTGGAAGCCCGGCGACATCATCATCTGGGACAACCTCTCTTGCTTGCATGCTCGAACTGACTGGCCGCGTGAACAACGCCGGACATTGCGCCGGGTGACGATTGAAGGCGAAGCTCTTATATGAGAGCGCGCGCGGTTTAGCTCTCTCGAGTTGCTGCTGCCTCATCAAAAATATCATTGAAGGCTTTGACTGCGGCGCGCGGTCCATCGGGATGAGCCCATACACCGGCGGCAACAGCGATAAAATCGGCGCCCGCTTCGATGATGGGTCGGCAATTTTCAACGGTGATTCCGCCAATAGCAACGCAAGGGACGAGCATTGTTTCCTGCCATTGCGTCAGTAAATCTGGCTCTGCGACATGCTTTCTCTGCTTGGTCGTACTGTCGAAAAAAGCCCCGAAGGCAATATAGTCAGCACCGGCTTCACCGGCCTCCATCGCGAGATGGGTCGATACGTGACAGGTCACACCAATGATGGCCTCATCGCCCAGCAACTCCCGGGCTTCATCGTAAGGAGTGTCGGTTTGACCAACATGCACACCATCGCAATCGGCTTTGGCAGCGAGGTCTGCGCGATCATTCATAATCAACGCGACGTCGTGGTTATGGCAGATAGGTCGCAGCCGGTCAGCAACATCGAGAATGACGTCGTCATCAACATCTTTGAGACGCAGCTGTACGCAAGCAACATCGCCGCCCTCAAGAGCAGACGCAAGCGCATCGGCAAACGGCGATAAAGTCTCACCATAAACGCCTGGCGGTGTAATCAAATAGAGCCGACAGCGAAGCCGGTCATCTTTATCTGCCATCCGGCTTAGAACTTGCCCTGATAGATTTTGACGATCGAGTCGAGCATTGCCAGCGCTTCTTCACGCGGCCGCTGGAATGTATTCCGGCCAATGATCGATCCGTTACCACCGCCATCACGAATGGCGCGGGCTTCGTTATAGATACCGTCAAGATCCTTGGCTTCACCACCGGAGAACACAACGATACGACGACCGGCAAAGCAGCTCTGGACGACATGGCTGATCCGCGCCGTTAGGGTCGCAACATCGATCTTCTGAGCTGTGTAGACCTTCTCTGCTGCTTCCAGGAACATGGTGTCTGTCGGCGGTTTAACTTTGATAACATGAGCGCCGATCAGGCAGGCCAAGTGTGCTGCATAGGCGCAGACATCCATCGCGGTTTCGCCTTCGCGGGTGACCATGCCACCCCGCGGATAGGACCATACGACGACCGCCAAGCCGCAAGACTTGGCTTCTTCAGCAAGCTCGCGAATTTCCTCAATCAACTCATATTGATCTTCTGAGCCGGGATAAATCGTAAAGCCAATGGCGGCACAGCCGAGGCGAAGCGCATCATCTACCGAGGCGGTGACCGCTTGATCCTTATTGGTGGAAAGCGAATTCGCGCTATTACATTTCAAAATTGTTGGAACGGCGCCGGCAAAACTATCGGCACCTGCTTCAAGCATGCCGAGCGGGGCTGCGAACGCAGAAAGCCCGGCATCGACAGCCAGTTGATAATGATAATGTGGATCGTAACCAGCGGAGTTCGGGGCAAAGCTACGGGCTGGGCCATGTTCGAAGCCCTGGTCGACCGGCAGAATTACCATCTTGCCAGTGCCGCCCAGCTTTCCGTGCATCAGGATTCGGGCAAGGTTTCCCTTGGTCCCAGGATTGTCTGATTCATATCCGGCCAGAATCTTTTTAACGCGCTGCGTAACCTTGGTCATTTCATCCTCTTTATCTTCGCAAATCTGTACATTGCTTATACGTGAATCTCCCGCGAGAGGGAACGACTCAAGCGTATTTCACGAAAAATGTGCCTGTAAGAAATCCGACGGATCAGAATAATCCATGAGATCGGGCATTGTCGGGCGTCGGGTTCTGACATCGGCTTTCGTGTGAAGAGCGATCGCTCTGATTTTGTCGGCCACCGCCGAAGGCGCAGAAATATAGATACAGCTTATTCCATGGCGTAAAGCGGCTAATGCGTTGCCCGGAGCATCTCCGCAATCCAACACCCCGATGATCGTGATATCTGGAAACTCTTTTCGGACAATATCAATGATGTTTCCGAACCATGCCGGACCCAGTGAACCAGCCGCACTTCGCGCGCTCCAGAGTTCCAAACTAGAGCGCGACGTAGCTTTTGATGCCATAGCTGACTGACACGCTGCTCGCGCCTGGTCGATGCCGTGAATGACGACACGCCGAACGATAGTCTTCGAGAATTTTGCTGCGGTCTTTTGCGACATAACACCAGTGTGCCATGTGTGGCGGGCGAAGACGAGCGTGGTTGACGCTTGCGCGACGGCCATCCTATTCTCAAATGCGCATAGTTCTGCGAAAAGATCGGATGAGCCATAAACATGGGACAGCTTGAAGCAGCACAAGAGCGGCTGGAAAGCGCCCTCGCACGGCTGGAAGAAGCGTCTCAACGGGTTGGCGGGAATTCCACAGCGGGACAGGTTGAAGGCGAGCTGACAACTCTTAGGCAGCGCTGCACGAGCCTTGAAGATAATACAAAGGAAGTTTCGATGCGTCTCGATTCTGCGATCGAGCAGCTGCGTACAATTTTGGGTGAGGGTAATGGCGCAGGTTGACGTCGCGATAAACGGCAAATCCTACCGTATAGCCTGTGATGATGGGCAGGAAGATCATCTGCTGCAGCTCGCTGCTTTTGTTGATAAGCGTATACAGGAACTTGTGGCGTCTGTTGGTCAAATTGGTGACGCGCGATTACTCGTAATGGCAAGTTTGTTGATTTCAGATGAGCTTTCTGAAACCTACTCCAATTTGAATTCTACTGATGATGGTAGCGCAAATGACGAGGCTGCAGAAGCTGAACAGGCACTTGCTCAGACGACAGAAGCTTTGGCGCAACGTATAGAACTGATTGCAGAGAAGCTTGAGCCAGCTTAAATTAATCTCGATGCTGCGTGGTACGAGATACATATACATCCCTTTGGCCAATAATATCTTCTAGGGAGCTGTCCCTGCCGGAGCCTTGGTTTCGGTATATGGCGCCCACCTGCTAACGCGGGCCTTAGAGGATGACACGTTGACCGGCTATCGCGGCATCACCTGAATTTCAGAAATACAAGATTTAGAAAGAAGACGATCTCGTTGGCGCTTTCCCGAATTGATGAGGCCAAGCGGCTCTTGGCCCTTAATGTACGCGCCGTAAGAACAGCGGCGCATCGTGACAGGGGTCGCATTGCCGCAACGGAAATTTGCGACCAACTCCGATTGGCCCGCGATGCAGGATTGGTGATTGATCGTGGCACAATTGTTTCTGCCTATTGGCCGATGCGCGATGAGCTTGATACCCGAAAACTACTGCGCGGCCTTCATGACGAAGGAGTACGATGTGCGTTGCCGGTAATGCAGCAAAAAAACAAGCCGTTGTCGTTCCGTCTCTGGCAACCGGGAGATGCACTCGAAGAAGCTTCCTTTGGTGTTGCCGAACCGTCATCTGATCAACCTGTTTTGACACCGGAAGTTATGCTGGTTCCGTTGCTGGCGGTTGATGGTGATGGTAATCGGCTTGGCTATGGTGGTGGTTATTATGATCGAACCCTTCTTCAACGACGCCAGGGCAGGGAAGGTCCCGTGGTCGCGGTTGGCGTTGCGTATGATGTGCAAAGGGTTCAGTTCGTGCCGCATGACGAAGGTGATGCTAGGCTGGACTGGTTGATTACAGAGCAAGGTTTTAAACAATTCGGCCGGGCCTGACAGATCGTGTGTAAGAAAGTAGTCGGATGAGAATTCTTGTTTTAGGCGATGTTGTTGGTCGTAGCGGACGGCGTGCGGTTTGCGAGGCGTTGCCCCATCTGCGGCGCGAGCTCGCCGTGGACTTTGCTATCGTCAATGGAGAAAACGCGGCTGGTGGGTTCGGTATTACGCCAAAAATTTGTGGTCAGTTTCTGGAGGCTGGGGCGGATGTTGTGACGACGGGCAATCATGCCTGGGATCAAAAAGACATCATCCCTCATTTTGATAAAGAAAAACGCCTGTTACGGCCGCATAACTATCCCGAGGGGACACCAGGAACTGGCATGGGGCTTTATGAAGATGGTGCCGGTCGAAAAGTTCTTGTGCTGCATTTTATGGGGCTCTTGTTTATGCCGACTTTGGATGATCCCTTTTCGGGGATGGATCGGGCGCTCCTCAACAAAAAACTGGGCGGCGATATTGCGGCGATCATCGTTGATTTTCATGGCGAAGCGACAAGCGAAAAAGTCGCGATGGGTCATGTGTTGGATGGACGGGTCTCTGCGCTCGTCGGAACGCATTCGCATATACCAACCGCTGATCATCAAGTGCTGCCCGGTGGCACTGGCTATATGACTGATCTCGGAATGTGCGGCGATTATGACTCTGTGATCGGCATGAAAAAGGAAGGGTCAATTGCCCGCTTCCGCAAGAAAGTACCGGCCCCTCGTCTAGAGGCGGCTCAAGGTGAAGCTACATTATGTGGCGTTGTCATTGATACCGATGATGAGACCGGACTCACTACGAATATCACACCATTTAGGCGCGGCGGGCGTCTCGCGCCGACACCTGAAATGGGATCATAAATTCATGAACAACTAGCCGATTTGGATTTCTGGTCGGTTTTTCGTCATAAATGCCCGTTTTTCGGGCTCAAACGCGATTTAGTGACTAGAAAATGGGGTCTATGTGCTTTAAACCGCTATATATAGTATATTTTTCTCCCTTAATATCGGATCAAGGCGGTCATGGCCGGACATTCCCAATTTAAAAACATTATGTACCGGAAAGGTGCGCAGGATAAAAAGCGCGCCAAGGTATTTTCTAAACATATTCGCGAAATTCAGGTGGCGGCGCGTACCGGCTTGCCGGATGTTGAAATGAACCCTGCGCTGAAAACGGCAGTGGCGGCGGCTAAAGCCGTCAATATGCCGAAGGATAATATTGATCGGGCAATTAAACGCGGTGCTGGTTTGGCGGACGGAGAAGCCTTTGAGGAAATTCGATACGAGGGCTATGGGCCAGGTGGTGTCGCCATCATTGTCGAAACGCTGACCGATAATCGCAATCGCACGGCGAGCGAAGTGCGAGCCGCCTTCACAAAGCATGGCGGGTCACTGGGTGAAACCAACAGCGTCAGTTTTCAATTTGATCGTATCGGCGCGGTTGGCTACGCGGCGGATGTCACAAGTGCCGACGAGATGTTTGAGGCGGCGTTAGAGGCCGGCGCCACCGATGTAGAATCGTCGGATGCTAGCCATGACGTGGTCTGTGAACCAGATGATTTACATACCGTCCGTGAAGCCTTGGAAGCAAAGTTTGATACACCGCAATTGGTCGAACTTCAGTGGAAACCACAAGTATCAGTGCCGGTCGGTGAAGATCATGTGCAAACATTGTTCAAGCTGCTTGAGACGCTGGACGACAATGATGATGTGCGGTCAGTTTCCGCAAATTACGAGATCGATGATGCGGTAATGGCCACGCTTGCTGACTAGCAAGGGCGGTGAAAGGGATTTGATGAAGCTTATTGGGCTGGATTCTGGTTTACGGGCAACGGGCTGGGGTATCATAAATGTTGATGGCAACAATCTGACATATGTTGCTGCCGGTACCGTCCGGGTGCCGACGAAAATGTCTCTAGCCGAACGGCTGGCGACTTTGTATCGCGTCTTAAACTCGGTCATAGAGACCTACCGGCCCGATGAAGCGGCCGTCGAAGAAACTTTTGTGAACCGTAACCCGAAATCAACGCTAAAACTTGGCCAAGCTCGTGGGGTCGTCTTATTGACACCTGCAATGGCGGATATTCCGGTTAGTGAATATCCTGCAAATGTCATCAAGAAATCACTGGTCGGCGCGGGGCATGCCGGTAAGGATCAAGTAGAAATGATGGTTCGTACATTGTTGCCTGGCGCGTCGATCGACAGCGCGGATGCTGCTGACGCGCTTGGTGTCGCTGTATGTCATGCCCATCATCGCCGTAGTCGTGCGCGCTGGGATTCTGGTGTGCAGGTCGTTCATGCGTCCACGCCTGCGGAATAGGGTTTTTCGGAATGATTGCCAAGCTTACCGGCTTATTAGACTCGATTGGTGATGATGGTGCCGTCATCGACGTCAGTGGCGTTGGCTATCTCGTGTTTTGTTCCTCACGCACTCTCGGAGCACTCGGTCGGGCAGGAGATCCTGTCTCGATATCGGTCGAAACCCATGTTCGGGAAGATCACATTCATCTTTATGGTTTTGCCGACCAATCAGAACGGGACTGGTTCAAGTTGTTAACGACTGTTCAGGGCGTCGGCGCCAAAGTTGCGCTGGCTATTCTTGGCACTTTGGCACCAGATGAATTGGCGAATGCGATGATGGCGGAAGATAAAGCGGCGCTGACTCGGGCGCCGGGTGTTGGTCCACGTTTGGCGGTTCGGTTATTGGCCGAGCTGCGTGAAAAGGCTGCCGAACTTAGTGTAGTGCGTCATGTCGATTTTGGCGGCAAAGCGAGTGAAGATACCGGTGCGATTTCCGATGCTGTATCTGCGTTGGTCAACCTTGGATATGGCCGCAGTGCGGCCTTCGGTGCGGTGTCTCAGGCCGTTCAGACATTGGGCGAGGATTCCAGCGTTGAAACCCTGGTAAAGGCTGGATTGCAGGAGCTTAGCGCATGACGGAGGAGCGTATCGTTGCGCCAGAATCCGGGCAGGATGACTCGACGGAAGTTTCTCTGCGCCCGCAAACTCTCAATGATTTTGTGGGGCAGCCACAGCTCCGCGAAAATTTGAGTGTCTTCATCAATGCCGCGAAAACGCGTGGTGAGGCGCTGGACCACGTTCTCTTTTATGGCCCGCCCGGGCTCGGCAAAACGACACTTGCTCAGATTGTCGCCAGAGAACTTGGGGTTGGTTTCCGGATGACGTCAGGTCCTGTAATCGCCAAAGCAGGTGATCTCGCGGCGATTCTCACCAACCTGGAAGCAAACGACGTTTTGTTTATTGATGAAATTCATCGACTTTCACCTGTCGTTGAAGAGGTGCTGTATCCTGCGATAGAGGATTACAAGCTTGATCTCGTAATCGGAGAGGGGCCGGCGGCGAGATCGGTGCGGATTGATCTGCAACCCTTTACGCTTATCGGGGCGACGACAAGGTCGGGACTGATCACGACACCATTACGTGAACGGTTCGGAATTCCGCTGCGGCTAAACTTCTATAGCGCAGAGGAGCTTGAGAGCATTGTTCGGCGCGCCGCAAATCTCTTAGATCTAGAGCTTACTGATGAAGGGGCCGGCGAAATTGCTCGACGCGCCCGGGGGACACCGCGTGTCGCAGGGAGATTATTACGTCGGGTACGTGACTTTGCTGTTGTTGGCGAGAATGGCCCGGTGGATGCCGCAATCGCAGATGCTGCCCTCAATCGGTTGGAAGTTGATGCCCTCGGTCTTGATGCGATGGATCGTCGATATCTTCGAACAATTTGTGAAAATTATGGTGGCGGGCCGGTCGGTGTCGAGACACTTGCGGCGGCTTTGTCCGAACAGCGCGATGCTATTGAAGAGGTGATCGAGCCGTTTCTCATTCAACAAGGGCTTGTACAGCGAACGCCACGCGGTCGCGTTGTGACGGCGCGGGGGTTTGATCATATCGGTCTTAAGGCTGACAAAGAGGTCATTTCTCAGCTCGAATTGCTAGCGACCGAAAACAGTGATTTGGAAGCGGATGGCGACGATGGCAGTTCCTGATGCTGGTATGCTCGAGAATAGCGTCCATGTCTTTCCGGTTAGGGTCTATTTCGAAGACACAGATAGTGGGGGCATCGTTTATTACGCAAACTATCTCAGATATGCCGAGCGCGCTCGAACAGAAATGTTGCGCTGTATCGGCTACCCGCACGCAAAAATGATGTCAGAAGATGGTTTGGTATTTGCAGTTCGACGGTGTGAAGTTGACTATATGAAACCCGCTCATCTTGATGATGCTCTTGAAATTTACAGCGGTAGTGTCGAAATCGAAGCAGCGAGCCTGTGGATTGAACAAACAATAAGGCGGGAGGGTGACGAGATCGCGCGACTCCAGGTTCGGCTGGCCTGTGTCGGAGATGCTGGAAAACCCAAACGTTTGCCAAGTGAATTGCGTGACGTACTTTTGCCACTTTTGGCAGTTAATAACTCGAAACAGTAAGGACGGAATCGAGATATGGAACAAACTGCGATAGCATCCGCCGCCATAGCTGGGTCGGTGGCTCATGACCTTTCAGTCTGGGGATTGTTTCTCCAGGCTGATATCGTTGTTAAACTCGTGATGGTCATTTTGGTCCTCGCTTCTTTTTGGTGCTGGGCAATAATTTTCGACAAACTCCTCCGTATGCGCCGGCTGGCGACGCAAGCAGAGGAGTTTGAAGAAGCATTCTGGTCTGGCGGATCTTTGGAAGATCTCTATGACCGTATAGATAATCGTCCACAGGAACCCATGTCGTCAGTGTTTACCGCAGCAATGCGGGAATGGCGACGATCCGCGTCGAAAGGACTCTCAGAAACCTCTCAGAAAGCAAGTCTGGCGCAACGGATCGAGCGCGTTATGCATGTTACCATGGGGCGTGAGATAGAAGGACTGGAACGCCATATGGCCTTTCTGGCGACAGTTGGTTCGACCGCTCCATTTATTGGTTTGTTCGGAACTGTTTGGGGAATCATGAATAGTTTCCAGGCAATCGCCCAATCTAAGGATACCTCTTTGGCTGTTGTGGCCCCAGGTATTGCGGAAGCATTGTTCGCGACGGCATTGGGTCTCGTAGCCGCTATTCCGGCGGTTGTCGCTTATAATAAGCTTTCCACCGACCTTGGACGTTATGCTGCCCGACTTGAGGCATTTGGTAATGAATTCAGTGCAATTTTGTCGCGACAGTTCGAGGAGTCTGACTGATTATGGCAATGGATGTTGGATCTCGAGGCGGTGGTAGGCCCGGACAGCTTGGTCGGCGCCCTCCAATAAGTGAAATTAACGTCACACCGCTTGTCGACGTTATGCTGGTACTATTGATCGTCTTCATGGTAACGGCGCCATTATTGACGGTTGGGGTCCCTGTCGATTTACCAGAAACGGCAGCAAACCGCGTCGTCGGGCAGGATGAGCCGTTGGTTGTCAGCGTTAACAGTGATGGCGGCGTATTTCTGCAAGATACGGAAATAAAGCTCGATCAGCTGATTCCACGGCTTACTGCCATTACCGAGAATAAAAAGGATGCGCGGATATTTTTGCGCGGTGATCAGGCTATTGCTTATGGCAGGGTTATGTCCGTTATGGGGGCGCTGAATCAGGCAGGATTTAACAGGGTAGCGCTGATAACTCAGGCGCCTAGTAAAAAGGCCGGTCGGGGCGCGCGGTGAGGAATGAAACGTGCGGTTATCATTTCGGGTATATTGCACGTTCTCGTGATTGTCGTAGCCTATTTCGGGCTCCCAATTTTATTCGATCCGCCAAAGATCGAAAGCAGCCCACCGATGGCTGTCGAGATTGTCCTGCCGGAGCAGATGCCGGAAAAGCCGGCGCCCAAACCTGTTGCACAGCCCAAGCCAATCGTTCCACCGCCGCCGCCCGTGGCCGCTGTTCCACCACCGCCTCCTTTGGCGATACCCGAACCAGCACCAGAACCGTTGCCACCACCTCCAAAAGCGAAGCCAAAGCCCAAACCAAAACCCAAGCCCAAAGTGGTCAAAAAAGCCAAACCCAAGAAACCGGCCAAAGTCGCCCGTGTCGCTCCCAAGCCCAGGCGCAAACCGCCGCCGCCCGACGAGTTTCGGAAACTGCTCAAAGATTTGACCAAGCGCAAAAAACCGACTCCGAAGGTCGCCAAAAAGACGCCAAAGATTGTCAAACCGCAACCGACACCCGTTCGATCCGCCTATGCCCGCCGTCAAACCGAAAACGAACTGTCCAAGAAAGTTCGGCAACAGGTCGTCCCGTGCTGGAATATTCCAGGCGGCGCGAAGGACGCGCAAAAGATGCAAATCGGTGTCCGTATCCGTCTCAATCGCGATGGCTCGTTGATCGGCGCACCGCGAGTCATCGATACAGGGCGGTTTCGCACCGACCAATCTTTTCGGGTGGTCGCAGAAAGTGCAGTTCGCGCACTTTTGAATCCACGTTGCAGCCCTTTGCGGTTACCTTATGGCCAATACGAAATATGGAAGGACATTACGTTCAATTTCGACCCCAGCGAAGCGTTGGGTCCGTAACATCAAATTTGAGCTAATGTGAGACGATGAGGAATATCAAACAAGACGTTCGCTTCTGGGTTATACCACTGCTTTTCGCTGTGCCTGTACTCGCCATGGTGATGGGATCGTACCCAGCCCGCGCGGAGCTCAAAGTCGATATTACCAGTGGTAAAATTGAACCTCTGCCAATTGCTCTTCCCGACTTTTTTGGAAATGACGCACAAGCTCAAACATTAGGACGAGATATTGCGGCCGTGGTGGCGGCTGATCTCGAACGATCTGGGTTGTTTCGACTTATTGATCGTAAGGCGTTTATCCAGGCACGAAGCTCTCTTCGGATACGTCCTAAATTTCCGTCATGGCGGCAAATCAATGCGCAGGCGCTGGTTGTTGGCAGCACTGAAATTAGGTCGAACGGGCAGTTGCGCGTCGAGTTCCGGCTCTGGGATGTGTTCGCCGGCCAGCAGCTTGTTGGATTGCGCACAGACACCGAGTCGCGGAACTGGCGACGGGTTGCCCATATAATTGCCGACGCTATTTATAAGCGGATCACCGGTGAGCAGGGCTATTTTGATACCCGAGTGGTATATGTTGCTGAATCGGGGCCAGCAGAGAAACGCGTAAAAAGACTCGCGATTATGGATCAGGATGGCGCAAACCATCGCTATCTAACGAGTGGTAGCGAGCTTGTCTTGACGCCCCGCTTTTCGCCAACAGCTCAAGAAATTACTTATCTTGAATATCGGGGCGGGCGGCCCCGTGTATACATCTTCAATATTGATACCGGGCAACGCGAAGCCTTGGGTGATTTTCCCGGGATGACATTCGCGCCTCGCTTTTCGCCCAGTGGAAAACGCGTCATTATGTCAATGGCGCAAGATGGTAATTCTGATATTTTTGTAATGGACTTACCGACCCGCCGGGTCAGCCGTCTGACCAGCCACCCCTCTATCGATACATCGCCGTCCTTTTCGCCTGATGGTCGGCGGGTTGTTTTTAATTCGGATCGCGGTGGGCGACAGCAAATTTATGTAATGGATTCTGATGGCGGAAATCCCAAGCGTATTAGCTTTGGGAACGGTCGTTATGCGACCCCGGTGTGGTCCCCTCGAGGTGATCTCATTGCCTTCACAAAAATTACACAGGGCCAGTTCTATATTGGTGTTATGAGACCGAATGGCAGCGGAGAGCGCCTCTTGGCGAAAGGGTTCCTTGTTGAAGGACCCACATGGTCACCCAATGGCCGAGTATTAATGTTTTTCCGTCAACCGCGGGGTGGACAGCCAAAGCTTTTTTCGGTGGATCTAACGGGATTCAACGAACGTGAAATCAGGACGCCGACAGCGGGATCCGATCCTGCTTGGTCGCCGCCCAAACGATAGCCGGTTTGTGGATTCAAAACGGGTTGAGATTTTAGAAGAAAGTCTGCTTTGAAAGGTGAACAAGCCTTTATTGAATCGAAGAGTAGGCTTATGTTTTTTAGGAAAGATGTGTTCATGAGAGGGACGTCAGATATGCACCGGAAAATCCTCGTTACGGTTATTGCCGGGCTTGCGCTCGGTGCGTGCGAAACTACTTCAGATAATGCGGGGTCGGCTCAAGGCAGCGGTAGTGCTGCTGGATCAGGCTCGTCGTCAGGCGGTAGCGGCGGTAGTTCACCGCAAGTTTCCAGTCTTGCCCCCGGTGGCGTTCCGGCTGGGAGCCAGGAAGATCTGGTTACCAATATAGGGGACCGAGTGTTCTTTGGACTGGATAGCGTGTCTTTATCTGCTGAAGCCAGGGCGACCCTTGAAAAACAAGCGCAATGGTTGCGCCGCAACCAGGGTGTAGTAATTACCGTTTCTGGTCATGCAGATGAACGAGGTACGCGCGAATACAATCTTGCGCTAGGTGATCGCCGTGCTACAGCAGTCCGCGATTATCTCGTGGCCCTTGGACTGGATCAGAACCGAGTGAAGACGGTTAGTTTCGGTAAGGAACGCCCAGTTGATGCGCGATCTAACCAAGATGCCTGGTCGAAAAACCGGCGCAGCGTGACCACGGTAAACTAGGATACAAATCAGCTGGCTGCACAAGGGACGCGGTCAGCTGACTGTAATGGCGGAATTGGCTAATGATGATGTCATCGCGTAAAGCGATTTGGATCAAACGGGTCGCAATGGTAACGGCGGTCATTTCAATGATCGTTGTTCTACACCCTGCGGAGGCCCAGGACTCACAGGACCTGATCAACCGACTGCAACGGATGCAGAATGAGCTAACGACACTACAACAGCATGTATATCAGGGAAAAAAGGCGCCGGGTGCTGCGGCCAGCGCCACGGCGACACCGGCGGGGTTGCCCAATGCAGCAATGGCCCGGCTTTCTAATCGCATTACGCAGCTTGAGGCCGAAATCAGACGCTTGACCGGCGCAAATGAGGAACTCAATCATAAAGTTTCTCAGCTCCAAACAAGATTGGACAAGATGTCCGCTGATCTCGAGTTTCGATTGAAGACATTGGAAGGCGGTGGGCCTCCATCAAATAATACTGGTCAGCCACCGCTTGCTTCAAACGGCACGCCGCCTACAGCAGTTGCACCACCATCATCAACGACGGAGAATACGGTGCCGGGTGCAGATCGTGGTGTCAGACCTTTTGGCAGCAAGCCGTCATTGCCGCCGAAAGCGGGTGGTCAAGTAGCAGCGGTTCCACCAGCCGCAACGGAAACTCCAGAGCAGCAATATGACCGTGCGCATGGCTTGATTGTCAAAAAGCGCGATTTCGCAGCTGCAGAGCGTGTCTTGACGGACTTTATAAGCGTGAACCGCAAGCATCGTCTGGCACCAAACGCGCATTATTGGCTCGGCCGGACATACTATGTTCGCAGCAATTTTGAACAGGCGGCAATCGCATTTGCGGAAGGCTTCCAACGTTATCCAAAAAGTAAGAAGGCGCCAGCGACACTCCTGAATCTCGGTATGTCTCTGTCCAGGCTCGGTAAAAACCGAGAAGCTTGTACCACCTATTCCAGGCTCGCACGGAATTTTCGTAAGGCAGAGCAATCGGTGAAACGGCGTTTGGTGCGGGAGCGCAAACGTTCTAAATGCCGGCGCTAGCGCCGGCGGACTTTCTCTAAAAATCAAATGGCCCCCGAGACTGCTGCCCCCATAAGTGAACGGGAGTTTTCCGACTTGATGGAACCCCTTGGGCCCTTCGAGCCTAAGCCGCAGCTCGCGGTTGCTTATTCTGGTGGTGCGGATAGCACGGCAATGGTGCTCATGGCGGCTCGTTGGGCAAAACGGCGCGGTGGTGATGTCGTGGCCGTAACGGTTGATCATGGGCTGCGACCGGATTCTGCAGCTGAAGCGCAGCTCGCGCAATCGCGTATAAGAGAACTAGGTGTGGGAGGTGTTGTCCTGTGCTGGAAAAGTCACAAACCGACGTCAGGAATTCAGAAAGCGGCTCGCGATGCTCGTTACGGGTTAATGTCGGGTTGGTGTCGCCGCAAGGGTATCCTGCATCTACTACTGGCACATCATCAGGAAGATCAGGCCGAAACGATGCTTCATCGTTTGGGACGCCAGACTGGCGCTGACGGGCTTGCCGGGATGGCGCGTATTCGCGAGACTGCTGATATTCGTTTGTTGCGCCCCTGTCTCCATGTTGCACGAAATCGGCTACAGGCTGTGGTCGAGGAACGAGGTCTCAAGTGGGTAGAAGACCCCTCAAACCATGATCCAGCCTACGCGCGAGTCCGGTTACGAAAGTTGTTACCAGCTCTAGAAGTCGAGCAGATTTCTCCCACTGCTTTAGGAGGAACTGCGCGTCGTCTCGCCCAAGTCCGTCAGACTATGGAAAATCAAACCGCCTCAATTTTGGCAGCTTCTGCCGAGATTAACAGTTTGGGCTGCGCCCGGATTGATTTTACGTCATTTATCGAAGCCGAAAGGGAAATCGCGCGTCGAATTCTTGAAAGGCTTCTGGGGTCGGTCGGCGGTAATTTGTACCCTGTACGCCATCAATTGCTCGACAATTTGCTCAATGATATTCGCCAATCTGGGCTTTTAAAGGCGCGGACCCTCGCGGGATGCCGGATTTTGCGTATAAAAAATAATATTTTGATTGTTCGTGAAGCGGCGCGATGCCCTGTGGAAAAAGTCACACCGGGCGTTTGGATCGACTGGGATAATCGTTTTCGTCTTAAAGTTTCATCAATCGGAAAATCCAAACGGTCAGACATATATATTCGGGCACTGGGTGACGATTTTCCCCAGAAATTGTCCAAAAAAACAACAAAAACCGGTCCTAAAGCCCTTAATGTGGCGGTTCGTCGTGCTTTACCCTCTGTTTGGGATCGCTATGGTCTCCTGAGTGTACCCCACCTAGGCTATGGACGGACGCCGCGCAATCCTGCTAGCGTAGCCCGAATGCAGGTTGAATATTTACCAAATCGACCAGTTACGAACGCCTTTTTTCCAGTTGTTTAACTGTTGGCATTCACTATGTATTCAACAGAGGCGTAATCGTTTAAACATACGACGCTAACGCGAGATAGCGGCTAAGCGGATCGAGGATTCTTGACGTGAATAATTTTGGTAAAAACATAGCCCTTTGGGTCATCGTCGGCTTGTTGCTTGTGGCGTTGTTCAACCTGTTCCAGCAGCCAAACGGCCGTAATGGCCAGGTCGGTATCCCGTTCTCGGATTTCCTCGCCGAGGTTAGCAATGGTCAGGTCCGTGAAGTTACGATCAAGGGCAATAACATTTCCGGTCTTTACACGGATGGTCGCGGTTTTGCGACTTATGCACCAAACGACCCTAATTTGGTCGAACGTCTGACCAAGCGCGGTGTCGTCATTAAAGCCATGCCAACTGATGATGGCTCACCGTCATTGGTACAGATATTGATTTCCTGGTTCCCGATGCTGCTCTTGATTGGCGTTTGGATATTTTTCATGCGGCAAATGCAGGGCGGTGGCGGCAAGGCGATGGGTTTTGGTAAATCGCGAGCTCGTCAGCTAACCGAACAATCCGGCAGAGTGACCTTTGAAGACGTTGCAGGCATCGACGAATCCAAAACTGAACTTGAAGAGGTCGTCGAGTTTCTGCGTGACCCGCAAAAATTTCAACGCCTAGGCGGTAAAATCCCGAAAGGCGTTTTGCTGGTTGGCCCTCCTGGAACAGGTAAAACACTGCTGGCTCGTGCCATTGCCGGTGAAGCGAACGTGCCGTTCTTTACGATTTCGGGCTCTGACTTCGTCGAAATGTTTGTCGGCGTTGGTGCGTCGCGAGTGCGCGATATGTTTGAACAGGGCAAGAAGAATGCTCCTTGTATCATTTTCATCGATGAAATCGACGCCGTTGGGCGGCATCGCGGCGCCGGTCTCGGCGGCGGGAATGACGAACGCGAACAAACCCTCAACCAGCTGCTGGTCGAGATGGATGGTTTTGAGACCAATGAAGGTGTGATCCTAATCGCGGCGACCAACCGTCCGGATGTTTTGGACCCTGCTTTGCTGCGACCAGGACGTTTTGATCGACAAGTTGTCGTGCCAAATCCCGATATCTTGGGGCGCGAGAAAATTCTCAAGGTCCATATGCGGAAAGTGCCGTTGGCACCAGATGTTGACGCTCGCGTAATTGCGCGTGGCACGCCCGGATTCTCGGGTGCAGACCTCGCGAATCTCGTCAATGAGGCCGCTTTGATGGCTGCGCGTCGAAATAAGCGTCTGGTGACGATGGCGGAGTTTGAGGATGCCAAAGACAAAGTCATGATGGGTGCGGAGCGTCGCTCCATGGTCATGACCGAGGACGAAAAGAAACTCACTGCGTATCACGAAGCTGGTCATGCGATTGTTGCGCTGCATGTGCCAAAACATGATCCCTTGCACAAGGTCACGATTATCCCGCGTGGGCGGGCGTTGGGGCTGACAATGTCGCTGCCGGAGCGTGACGCGTTGTCGCAATCAAAGATTGAACTCGAATCCAAGATTGCTATGGCGTTTGGTGGTCGTATCGCTGAAAAACTGATTTTCGGCGAAGACAACGTAACCACTGGTGCTTCGAGTGATATTCGGATGGCGACGAGCATGGCCCGTGCCATGGTCACCGAGTTTGGCTTCAGTGAGAAACTTGGTGCCTTACGCTATAGTGACAATGAAGAAGAAGTTTTCCTCGGTCATTCTGTGGCGCAGAAGAAGAATGTTTCCGACGCCACAGCAAAAATGATCGATGAAGAAGTGCGTCGGATTGTTGATACCGGCATGAAAGACGCAGAGAAGATTCTCACAGATTTCGGAGATGAACTGGAGACGCTCGCTCTAGCTTTGCTGGAATATGAAACATTGTCGGGTGATGAAATTGCGGCACTGCTGCGCGGTGAAACGATTATTCGGCCGGATCCCGATGAGCCGCCCGCTGACCGAAAAGGCCGGTCCTCTGTGCCGACATCTGGGACATCTACAAAAAAAGACGACGGTGAACCCGATCTGGAGCCGGAGCCGCAACCCGGTTCCTAAGCCCAAACGGCGTCAAGCATCATGAAGATTACCAGAAGCCCCGGCTTGCCCCGGGGCTTCGCTTATTCAGCTGAGCGGAAGGCTGATATACAGCTGCGCGCTCTTTCGCCACGCGGCTCTCGCGCCGAGCTTTTTTTACCGACCAATGATGGTGTAACCATCGTTGAGACCGAGATCGCTGCGATAGAAAATTGGGCGATGGAGAGTCGCCCGGAATTAAGGTCGGCTATTGTCAGCCTTATACAACGTGCGTCTCATCCACGTGGTTCTTTTGCGGAATTGTCTCTGTCACAGCCTGTCGTGATGGGGATTGTGAATGTTACACCCGACAGTTTTCATGATGGCGGGCGTTTTGATGACCCAGATCTCGCGATCTCGCATGGCATTGCGTTGATCAAGGCGGGTGCCCAAATTCTTGATATCGGCGGGGAATCTACGCGGCCCGGTGCAGATCCTGTGTCCCGACAAGAAGAGATTGATCGAATTCTGCCTATCATCGAACGACTGGTGGGGCAGGGAACGGTGATTTCAGTCGATACAAGGCGGGTTGAGGTCATGCGGGCCGCCCTTGATGCCGGTGCTTCCATCGTGAATGACGTGACCGCCTTGAGTGATCCTGGTGCGATTGAAGTGGTCCGGGATGCAAGCGCTTCGGCTATCTTGATGCACATGCAAGGTCATCCTGAGACCATGCAGTTAGAACCATATTACGATCACGCACCCTATGAGGTCGCTGCCTACCTCGCGGAGCGGGTTGAACAATGCGAACGATTAGGGTTGGCGCGTCACAGGTTGGCAGTTGATCCGGGCATAGGGTTCGGCAAGTCAGATGCCCATAACTTTTCGATTTTAGGGGCATTGGCCATGTTGCATGGGATTGGGACACCTGTGGTTCTAGGGGCATCGCGAAAAAGCTTTATCGGCCGAACGGTTGGCATGGAGAGAACAGAGGATCGATTGCCGGGCACGATTGCAGCAACTCTCCATGCGGTAAGCCAAGGGGTCCAAATTCATCGTGTTCATGATGTTGTCGAAATCAAACAGGCGTTGCGTCTCTGGCAACTTTGCAAAGACGAGAATGCATAGGCTCCACTGAGTTCTTCCAGTTACCTTTACAGCTCGCCATGCGGCGCGTAAAAATCCTCTAACCCCTTGAAGTTATGGGAAACAGGTTTATGGCGCGCAAACTCTTTGGTACCGACGGCATTCGCGGTACCGCTAATATTTATCCGATGACGGCGGAAGTGGCGCTTAAAGTTGGTATGGCGGCCGGCCAAATTTTTACGCGTGGGGACCATCGCCATACGGTCGTCATCGGTAAAGATACGCGCTTGTCTGGCTATATGCTGGAACCGGCTCTCGCCGCTGGTTTCATTGGGATGGGCATGGATGTCATCATGGTGGGACCCATGCCGACGCCCGCCGTGGCTATGTTGACCCGGAGTTTACGCGCTGACCTCGGTGTGATGATTTCAGCCTCGCATAACGCATATGAGGATAACGGGCTTAAGCTTTTTGGCCCGGATGGATACAAACTGTCAGATGCGACAGAAGCACAGATTGAAGCTTTGGTTGCCGACGGGGCGGCGACGGAGTTGGCGCCGGCTGCGACGCTCGGTCGGGCAAAGCGGCTTGAGGATGCAGAAGGGCGTTACATTGAGTTTGCCAAGAATACTTTTCCGAAAGGGCTGCGGCTTGACGGGCTGAAGATCGTGATCGATTGCGCAAATGGGGCAGCTTATAAAGCGGCGCCCGCTGCGTTGTGGGAACTCGGGGCCGATGTTGTCCGGCTTGGCGTGTCGCCAGATGGTTTCAATATCAATAAGGATTGCGGAAGCACGAATACTGAATTGATGCGGGAAACCGTTGTTATGCAGGGTGCCGATCTCGGTATTGCCCTTGATGGTGACGCCGACCGGGTGATGATTGCCGATGAGAACGGCCAGATTGTTGATGGTGATCAGATCATGGCACTGGTTGCCGAATCCTGGCGCCGTAGTACTAGGCTACTCGGGGGCGGCATTGTCAGTACTGTAATGTCTAATCTTGGGTTGGAGAAATATCTCGAAACTATAGGGCTTTCTCTCGTGCGAACCCAGGTAGGGGATCGCTATGTGGTCGAGCATATGCTGCAGAATGGGTACAATATCGGTGGCGAACAATCCGGTCATATTGTCCTGAATGATTACAATACGACCGGCGACGGATTGATCGCGGCGCTGGAGGTTCTGGGGGTGCTTGTGGAGTCCGGCAAAAAAGCCAGTGATGTTTGTCGGCTTTTCGACCCTTACCCACAATTGCTACGGAATGTCGGGTTTAGCGGCGCATCACCACTCAACGCAAAGCCTGTAAAAGAAGCGGTTAAGGACGGTGAAGCGAGGCTCGGAGATACTGGACGATTGTTAATTAGGCCATCTGGTACCGAACCGCTGATAAGAGTAATGGCGGAGGGCGAAGACGAGAAGCTTATCGCTGAAATCGTTGATGATATTTGTGCCGCTGTCGAACAGGCGGCTGGATAGAAAAGAAAGATGGTAGGTCGAGTTCTCATTGTAGCGGGGTCGGACTCAGGCGGCGGCGCTGGTATCCAAGCCGACATCAAGTCCGTCAGTGCGCTTGGTGCCTTTGCCAGCACGGCAATTACGGCTTTGACGGCGCAAAACACGCAAGGGGTACACGGCGTCATGCCGGTGCCGGTTGAATTCATCGATCAACAGATGAATGTGGTCCTGACTGATATTGGGGCGGATTGCATTAAGACGGGTATGCTCCATGACACTTCAGTCATTGAGACAGTGGTCAGGGCATTAGACCGTGATGCACCTGAAACGCCCTTGGTTGTTGATCCTGTGATGGTGGCGAAGGGAGGCGCGGCCTTGTTGCAGGATGAGGCCGTTACCACGCTCCGGGATCAGCTTGTTCCCCGTGCCACTCTTCTGACACCGAACGTCCCAGAAGCCGAGGCGCTGGCTGGTAGAACGCTGAAAGGTGAAGATGATATGGAGGCGCTGGGACGTGTCCTTTATGATCTGGGATCGACAGCGGTTCTCTTAAAAGGCGGTCATATGGACGGACCAGTGGTGCGCGATATGCTCATTACGGAGAACGGTATACGCTATTACGAAAACCCCCGTATAGACACGCCACACACGCATGGCACGGGCTGTACGCTTGCCTCTTCGACGGCGGCGGGTATCGCGAACGGGTTAACAATTGAAGATGCTGTCGCCGAAGCTGAAGCATTTTTGCATAAGGCGATAAAAACCGCCCCGGGACTCGGGAGTGGCCACGGCCCCGTTAATCATCTGCACACGGTTCAATCAACCTGATCTGAAAATGGCTTTCTTTATCGCCCGGTTTTCTTGGGGGGCGTAAGGTTGCCTCGTTTGCGGAATTTCTCGCGGTCTTTGTCGTTGATCATTCCAAGAATGACTTTGCGATAACCCTCGACAGCTTCAGCACCGGCATCGCGATAGGCTCGCGCAATTCGGTCGCGTTGGTTTTGCGAAAGCTGCTTCTCCAGTGAAACACCTTTATCGGTCAATTCCAGCAACCGCTGGCGTCTATCGCGCGTCCCTGGCATTTGGGTAATAAACTCTTCGCGAACCAGCTGACTCAGAACACGCGATAGGCTCTGTTTCGTTATTTGAAGAATGTCTAGCAATTCGGAAACAGTGATACCCGGATTGCGGCCGACAAAATAAATCACTCGGTGATGAGCCCGCCCAAATCCGTACTCCGCGAGTATGGCGTCAGGCTCAGCGGTAAAATCTCGATAGGCATAGAATACTAGTTCCATGCCTTGCCGAAGCTCTTCGTCTCGCAGGAATAGCGGATTAACGCCTGATTTTATGTCAGTCATGTTGACATATATGAACGCGAATGATACGGAGAGCAACCTGAATTTAGGGCACAGGGCGCTTTTAATCAGCAAAACAAACAGGTCATCTCGCGATGCTGAACTTCGACGATCAAGACGGACAAATTTGGTATGACGGCGCGCTGCATGATTGGCGCGACGTAAAACTTCATGTTTTAAGCCATGGTTTGCATTATGGCAGCTGCGTCTTTGAAGGCGAGAGAGTCTATAATGGTCGTGTCTTTAAACTCCGCGAACATACCGAGCGGCTGATCAAATCAGCTGATACGCTGGGGTTTGAAATTCCTTATTCGTTGGAAGAGATCGAGCAGGCAACGCTGGAGACGGTCGACGCGCAGGGCTATGCCGATGCGTATGTCCGCCCTGTTGCGTGGCGTGGTAGCGAGATGATGGGTGTTTCGGCTCAAGATTCAAAAATCCACCTGTCTATCGCCGTTTGGGAATGGCCATCTTACTTTTCGCCGGAAGCGCGGATGCAGGGCATCAAGCTAAAATGGGCACCTTATAAACGTCCATCACCGGAATGCGCTCCGGTACATTCGAAAGCGGCCGGTCTTTACATGATTTGCACTCTATCAAAACATGACGCCGAAGCAGATGGCTTTGACGATGCGTTGATGCTCGACTGGCGTGGTCAGTTGGCTGAGACAACCGGTGCAAATGTATTCCTCGTGATGGATGGTGTTATCCATACGCCGACACCGGATTGTTTTCTTGACGGTATTACACGACGCTCGGTGATGGCTTTGGCACGTAATCACGGTATCGAGATTATCGAACGTGCGATCATGCCGGACGAACTGTCAAACGCAGATGAGATATTCGTCACTGGTACAGCGGCGGAGGTGACGCCAGTAGGCCAGATCGACGATATGAAATTCACCGTTGGTCCGATTACCAAGACGTTGCTGGAAGACTATGATCGCCTGGTCCGTGAACCGACCGATGCGGCGAGTTCAGCAGCCTAACCACTCAACGTTTCTTTAATTTATTTGGGGCGGTCTGCTGACCAACGGTCGGCGGCCTCATTGTCGGCATCACGTGCAGCGACCCAGCTTTCGCCGGTCTCCGACGCTTCAAGCTTCCAGAACGGCGCCTTTGTCTTGAGCCAGTCGATGAGGAAATGACAGCTTTCGAGGGCAGCTTCCCGGTGGGCCGATGTCGTAGCGACGAGCACGATCCTGTCACCGGGCTCAAGTCGTCCATAGCGATGAATGATGAGAACATCCTGCAGAGGCCACCGATCACGAGCTTTTGCTTCGATTGCTTCGAGTTGTTTTTCCGTCATGCCCGGATAATGTTCGAGCGTCATTGAACTGATTTGCTCGTCATTGGCCATATCGCGGACCAGACCGACAAAACAGCCGAGGCCGCCAACCGTCGTTTTGCCGTCGGTCAGACTGGCAAGCTCTGTTCCGATATCAAAATCCTGTTCCTGAACCCTGATCATATGGTTCAGCCCCCCGTCATCGGTGGAAATAGAGCAACTTCATCGCCCGGCGCAATTTCCGCATCAAGATCAACCATCTCTTGATTTACCGCGACGCGGATTACTGTCAGATCTTCCAGTGCCTCGCGATAGCCATCGCCGCGTTGTTTCAGCCATTCAACGAGTGATTTCACGTCAGCAATATCGGGGGGCAGTTCGAGTGTTTCGCGGCCGATGCCGATCCGTGTACGGACCCAGCCAAAATAGAGCAATTGCATTAACGCACCTCATTAAAGGGCAGGAAATCGACCATGTTACCCGCTTCGACGCCGGTCAACTCTTCGCCCAATTCCACCAGTCCGTCGGACGCCACCATAGACGTAAGTATACCAGCGCCACTGCGGGAAAACTTCTCGGCCTGTAGTTGGCCGTCGTCCGCGACCGAAAGTCTCGCCCGTACCCATTCGCGGCGCCCTTGCTTTTTTTTGTATGTAAAGGCGGCAGGGACTCGAAAGAATTTCGGTTCGATATCCGTAGCACCACTCATCTGGAGCAACGCTGGTCGCGCGAAACGCATAAAGGTTACCATGCTCGCCACTGGATTCCCTGGCAGGCCAATAAAAGGTACAGTGCCAATCTGCCCGAGGGCAATCGGTCTGCCGGGTCGGATCGCGAGCCGCCAAAAATGGATGCCGCCTAAATCGTTGATTGCATTGCGAATATGATCCTCTTCGCCGGTGGAAACGCCAGCGGAGGTAATGATGACATCATGTTCTTTCGCAGCAGCGCGCAACGCATCGCGGATAATGTTGTGCTCGTCCGGCAAAATGCCGAGATCATCAATGTCACAGCCAAGGTCGCTGAGCAGTGCCGCGACTGAATAACGGTTGGCATCATAGATGAAGCCAGGGGCAAGAGCTTCTCCAACGTCGCGCACTTCGTCGCCGGTCGAGAACAAGGCCGCACGCAGTGGACGAAAAACGCTAAGTGATTGCTGTCCAACTGAGGCCGCTAATCCAACTTCCTGGGGACGCAGACGCTGGCCTTTGGTTAGGATGGTATCTCCTGAAGCGATATCTTCGCCGGCAAAACGCCGGTTGGCCCCGCGTTTGATACCCGGTGGTATCGTTACGACCTCGTCGCCGTCAAAGCTACAGTCTTCCTGCATCAGGATCGTGTCCGGGCCTTCGGGCATTGGGGCGCCCGTAAATATTCGGTAGGCATTGCCACGCACGGCATCGCCATCGAGAGGGTGACCAGCGGCGATACGCCCGGTTACCGGGAGCGTGGTCTCTCCGCCTGGTCGTAGATCATCAAAGAACACCGCATAACCGTCGACAGCTGCATTGTCATGTCCGGGAACTGCATAATTCGAGACTATATCGGCCGCGAGGATACGCCCCGCAGCATTTGCCAGAGCGACCTCTTCGGATTCGCATACACAGCTTAGTCGTCCTTTGAGTTCAGCCAGTGCAGCTTCGGTCGTCATTAACTCGCCGCCAAAGGCAAAACAATCATCGCTGAGTTGTGCCATGGTCAAGCCACTCCGGGGATTGCCGGGCGGGTTAGGTCGCAATGTTGCTCGATAAAGTCGGCAATCGATTGAATGTCCTCCACCTCGAAGTTCGGCAAGACCAGGTCCGTTAGAACCTTATCGCTGGCAATAGCAACAATTTGCGGATCCTGCGGATAGAGGAGGGGCTTGCCGAGGGTCGTTCGGTGGATTTCCAATTTGGGGTGGGCGTGGGTTTTAAACCCTTCAATGAGAACCAGATCAACCGGTGTCATTTCTGCGATCAACGCGTTGGCATCGGGTTCGGCTGCACCGCGATGTTCGTGCATCAAGGCCCAGCGCTTTTCGGAGGCAATCATAACCTCAGAGGCGCCGGCCTCACGATGTTCATGGGAGTCTTTACCGGGCTGGTCGATGTCGAAATTGTGGTGCGCGTGTTTAATGGTCGACACACTGAAGCCGCGGCTGATCAGTTCCGGCAATAGCCGTACGATTAAGCGCGTTTTTCCGCTGCCGCTCCAACCTGCGAACCCAAATGTCTTCATGTTTCTGGTCTCCGGGGGTATTCCCGGCCTTACCCCTTATGGTGTAGGCCGTCCCCCGGATCGTCTGTTGTTTCCATGTGCCGCAATCCAGCGTGCAGATAGTCATAACCCGTGATGAGGGTCAAGACAGCGGCGATCCACAGGCCGGTTTCACCGATTAGGCGGGTCGGTAGCAATTCAGGTCCCGCATCGCCAACCATCAGGAATCCGATGGCGAACATCTGCAGCGTCGTCTTCCATTTAGCCAGTGTGCTGACCGGCACGCCAACGCGGATTTCGGCTAGAAACTCTCGTAAACCCGAAACCATGATCTCACGGCACAGAATCACCATGGCAGGCAGGATGATGAGTCCGCTTATCTGTCCAAACCCTGTCATCATCAATAAGGCGGCGGCCACAAGTAGTTTGTCGGCAACGGGATCAAGAAATTGCCCCATTTTGGATTGTTGGCTCCAAGCGCGGGCGAGGTAACCGTCGAAGAAATCGGTAATCGCGGCGATGCCAAACAAGGTGCAGGCGAGGTAGCGGCCGAGATTCGTGTCCAAGTACAGTAAGGCGACGACGCCCGGAATGGCAGCGATCCGGAATAGCGTCAACAGCATTGGAATATTCGTCAGCATATGTCCGACCTGATCATCTCAACCCGCGCCCCCAGGCACGGTAAACACTCTGGCTATAGCGGATACCATCTTAACCGTCAGGATGGAAATGGTCATAAATCTTTTTTGCCATAGGACCGCTAATTCCGTTCACAGCTTCGAGATCAGCGACGCCCGCACCCCCAACGCTGCGGGCTGACCCAAAGTGATGTAGCAGAGCGCGCTTGCGGTTGGCACCTACGCCGGCGATTTCATCAAGTGGTGACTCGCCGATGGCCTTCTTGCGGCGGGCCCGGTGACTTCCAATGGCAAAACGATGCGCCTCATCGCGTAGCCGCTGCAGGAAATATAGAACAGGGTCGTTGGGTTTCAGCATAAAGGACGGCTTGTCCTGCATAAAAAACCGTTCGCGCCCAGCATCACGGTCCGGTCCCTTGGCGATGGCGACGATTGGGATGTCGTCGATAGCCAACTCGGCCATAACCTCGCAGACGGCCTTGAGATGTCCTTGGCCACCGTCGATTAGAACGAGGTCAGGCCAATTCCCTGATTGCCGGTCGGGATCTTCGCGTTGTGCTCGTTGAAACCGGCGGGTTAGAACTTCCTGCATCATGCCGTAATCATCGCCGGGCTCCAGGCTTTGATCCTTGATGTTGAACTTGCGATAGGCCTGCTTCATTAACCCGTCTGGGCCCGCAACAATCATGCCGCCGACGGCTTTGGTGCCGGATATATGGCTATTATCGTATACCTCGATGCGCTGTGGCGGAGAGTCAAGGTATAGAGCGTCAGTAAGTCCCTCGAGCAATCGCCGTTGGGTGCCGCTTTCCGCCAGTCGCCGAGCCAGTGCTTCCCGGGCATTGGCCTGAGCGTGTTCGACTAATGTCCGTTTAGAGCCTCTAGAAGGCTTACTGAGTGTTACCTTGCGGTCAGCTCGAACTGAGAGAGCATTAGCGATTAGGTCGCGTTCTGGCGGCGTTTCATTGACTAGAATGGTCGGCGGTGGAGTTTTGTCCGAGTAGAATTGTCCGAGGAAAGCGGCAAGTACATCAGCAATAGGCAAGCCAGTGGCCCGCGTTGGAAAATAGGTTCGGTTGCCAAAATTCTGACCGTTGCGAAAGAAGAATACCTGGATACAGACCAGGCCACTTGCTGCATAGGCTGCAACAATATCGGCATCCCCGACACTTTGGACGTTAATGTCCTGTTTTGCCTGAATTTGGGTTAGCGCCTTAATTCGATCGCGATAAATTGCTGCTGTTTCGTATTCCATATCCTCGGCGGCTTTCTCCATCCGGGACAGCAGGCCTTTCTGTAGATTTCGACTATCACCGGTGAGAAAGTCACGTGCTTCATCGACAATCGCGCCGTAATCGTCGCTGCTGATGCGGTCGACGCAGGGCGCGGTGCAGCGTTTAATCTGATATTGCAAACAGGGTCGGGTGCGACCAGCGAAGATATTGTCTGAGCAGTTGCGTAAGGGGAATGCCCGCTGCAACGCAGCGAGCGTTCGATTGACAGCACCGGCTGACGCAAAGGGCCCAAAATACTCGCCGTCACGCGATCGACTGCCGCGATGTTTGATGAGTTGTGGCCAATCAGTACCGGTTGTCAAAAGGATATAGGGAAAGGATTTATCATCCCGCAGCATGACATTGTAGCGCGGCTTCAGCTTTTTGATGAGGTTGCTTTCGAGCAGCAACGCTTCAACTTCGGTATGAGTTTGAACGATCTCCATCGTGCGGGTGGCGGCAATCATACGCTGCAGTCGTACCGGCAGTTTGTCCGGTCGAGAATAGGTCACGACGCGACGTTTCAGGTTCTTTGCTTTACCAACGTAAAGCGGATTGCCGTCTTCATCGATCATTCGATAAACACCGGGGCTACCGCTAAGGGTTTTGACGACGCCCGCAATGATATCGGCGCCGCGTTTTAGCGATGGTGCCAGTATAACTGATTTGTCTGTGTCGTCGGTCATGGGGCTGGTTTTGTATTCCAAATAAGCGTGTTACCGCTTTTCGTGAACCCGAATAAGGGCAAAGTCGGTGTCGGTGAATTCGGATGCTTAATGTTGTCCACGAGTGCTGTGGATAAGTCTGTAGATAAGCTCATCACCTTTTGCTCACCCTCTTGCGATCATTGAGTTTATCTCGATTTGCCTATTAATTAGGCATTTATCTAAGTTATTGTTTTTTCGTTGTTTTTTGTTAATCCGGTTAATAAATGTTTACAGTTTAATAAAGATTTTATGAAGATTTCGTCGTAATATAAAAGCATCGATTAGGTTAGGACAAAAAAATTTAGTGTGTACAAATTTGCTGTGAATTCACAATTCGATTATTTTGAAACACTAAGTCATTGATGACGGGAACGTTCGATTTCTACCCCAACACTAGCAGCATCGGCGAATATATCGAGTTTTTCAACTCGAACTCTTACGCGATCTATTCTTTGGTCCGCAAGTATTCGCGTTGCGATCTTTTCAGCAAGTGTTTCGACCAGGTTGATATGGCCCGCATCGACGATTGCTCTGATACCATCGACGATTTCTTCATAACACACGACGTCTGAGAGCCGATCTTGGACGGGGTTGTCTGCTTCGGGGACCTCCATGTCCAGATTTACCCTAATTCTCTGTGTTCCATCCTTCTCATGCGTATGGATACCGATCAAAGCCGGGATGACCAAATCGCGGACAAACACATGACGAACCCCTGGGTGACCATGCTGGTGCAGTGGACGAACAGCGCCTTGAGAACTCATCTATCTAATCCTTTGGTCTTATGACCTGTTGTACTCAACTATCTTTAACGAACTCTTCTATTACTCAACTGGTGCGGCATCATCGTTGGGCTGTGCCCAGCCGAGATGCTGTCCGCCATCCAGGGCGATCATCTGACCGGTCATCGATTGTGCAGAAAGGATATACTGTACTGCTTGACTGATTTCTTCCGGAGAGGTGCCTTGGCCAAGCGGTGTATCTGCGCATTGCTCAGCGAACTGTTCTTGCGACTGTCTTGGGCTGGGCAAAGCGGGGCCGGGGCCAATGCCATTGACGCGGATACGCGGTGCGAGGGCCAGTGCAAGACTTTGGGTTAGCGCCCAGAGGCCGGATTTGCTGACCGTATAGGAAACAAAGTGCGGTGTCAGATTCCACACACGTTGGTCTAATAAATTAATGACATTGCCGGTTTGATCATCGGGCAACAGCTCAGAGAACCGTTGTGTCAAAAAGAACGGCGCCTGCAGATTGGCCTGGATATGGCGGTTCCAGCTATCAGCCGTTGCTGTTTCAATTGTGTCTGGCTCGAAAACAGATGCATTATTGACCAGACAGGTAATCGGGCCGATTTCTTTGGTGGCTTGTTCTATCAGAGCCGTCGCCTGACGGTCGTCCGATAGTTCGGCCTGAATGGCAACCGCATTACACCCCGCCGCCTTAATATCGTTTACCACGCTCGCGGCATCTTCAGCGGAGTCCTGATAATGTACGGCTACGGACCAGCCGTCCGCGGCGAGGCTGCGTGCAATAGCGCTGCCAATTCGTCGGGCCGCACCAGTGACAAGGGCGTTTTTGAGTGGTTTGTCAGACATATTGGGACAATGCGAGATTGCGGACGCGGCTTCAAGCCCCCGTCGGGAGAATCCCGTCGGGTATGAAATGCAGTGAAATATAGGAGAAATATAGCACGAGGAGCACAGCCCCCTCCCAACGCTGAATACGGCGACCGGTCAGCATAAACCATAAAAACAACACCGTGACGGCCAGTAAAACCCAGATGTCGAAGGTCATGACTTCCGTGGAAAAGGGCAGGGGCGCCGCGATGGCGGCAGCGCCGGTAATGCCCAGCAGATTAAAGATATTGCTGCCGATGACATTTCCGATACAGACGTCAGCCTGTTTGCGCGCGGCAGCAACCATGGCCGTTGCGAGCTCCGGTAGCGATGTCCCAAAGGCGACGAGCGTAATACCAATAACCTCTTCGCTGATCCCGGCCTCTCGGGCGATGGCGGAGGCCCCGATGACAGCCATACGCGATCCAGCCACCAGCGCGCCAAGCCCGATGACCAGGGCGAGGAGCATGGCCCACATTTTGTCTGGGAGACCTGACTGTAACTGGTCACCTTCGTCACTATGTAGTTGGGCTGTGGCATCATTCCCCTGGCGGTCGGACCAAATCGAATAGGCCAGATAGGAGATGAGCACGACGATGGCGATGGCGCCGTGATACCAGGTCGCGGTGCCGCTCAAAGCAATACCGATAAACAGGATCGTTGCGAACGCCATCATGGTGCCATCGCGCTTGAGCGCATCGGGATGGACGGCTAGTGGCACAAAAACCGCTGCAGCGCCGATAATCAGAAGCATATTGGCGATATTGCTGCCGATGACATTGCCGACGGCAATGCCGGGTGAACCAGAAAGCGCGGCATCGACACTGACCACGACCTCTGGTGCTGACGTGCCAAACCCGATGATCGTCAGCCCGACGATAAAGGGCGAGATGCCGGCCCGCCGTGCCAGCCCAACCGCGCCGCGGATCAGGGCTTCACCGCCAAACAGCAGCAGAGCGAGCCCGCTAATGGTCATCAAAAGGTTCGTCATCAAGCTTGTCTCAATTCGCCCCCATCACTTCGCACAGATGCTATTTCCGCAAACGTTTCTTGGCATCTTGCTTACGTTGGGCCTTGTTGCGGAATTTGCCACGACTATTTGCATCGGCGGCGCGAATTCTGGCGGCGAGCCGCTTGGGGCCAACCGGTTCGGGGTCACTAAGACCAAGCTCAACGGTCTCCAACCGATGGATTTCATCGCGGAGACGGGCCGCTTCTTCAAATTCGAGATCACCGGCCGCGGTATGCATGCGCTCCTTTAGATGGGCAACATGAGAGGCGAGATTATTGCCCACGAGATGCGTTGTATCTTCATCGCCGGTATCGACCGTGAAGTGATCGCCTTCATAGACCGATTCCAGAATATCACCGATTTCCTTGCGGACACTTTCCGGGGTGATGCCGTTGGCGGCGTTATAGGCCTGCTGCTTTTCGCGCCGCCTGTTGGTTTCATCAATCGCATAGGTCAGCGAACCGGTCATATTGTCGGCATAGAGGATCACGCGGCCATCAACGTTTCGCGCGGCCCGGCCAATGGTCTGCACCAGCGACGTGCGGGATCGCAAAAAACCTTCCTTGTCGGCATCAAGGATCGCGACCAACGCGCATTCCGGGATATCGAGACCCTCACGCAGCAAGTTGATACCGATCAGAACGTCAAACGCGCCGAGCCGCAGGTCGCGGATGATCTCAATGCGTTCCAGCGTATCGATATCGGAATGCAGATAGCGCACGCGGATACCGGCTTCCTGCATATATTCGGTGAGGTCTTCTGACATCCGCTTGGTCAGCGTCGTAACCAGCACGCGCTGACCTTTGAGGGCACATTCGCGGCATTCCGCCATGACGTCATCGACCTGGTTTTCGACCGGGCGGATGATGCAGACCGGATCGATCAGCCCGGTGGGGCGGATGACCTGTTCGACAAACACGCCGCCGGTGCGCTCCAACTCCCACGGCCCAGGGGTGGCGGAGACAAAGACCGTCTGTGGTCGCATCCCTTCCCATTCCTCGAATTTGAGCGGTCGGTTGTCGACACAGGAGGGCAGGCGGAAGCCAAACTCTGACAAGGTGGTTTTGCGGGCAAAGTCGCCTTTAAACATGCCGCCGATCTGCGGCACGGTGACATGGCTTTCATCGACCACCAGCATCGCGTCTTCCGGTAGATACTCGAACAATGTCGGGGGCGGTTCACCGGGGGCGCGTCCGGTGAGATAGCGGGAATAGTTCTCAATTCCGGCACAATGACCGGTGGCCTCCATCATCTCTAGATCAAACACCGTGCGCTGCTCGATCCGCTGCGCTTCGAGGAGCTTATTTTCCTTTTGCAGCTCGGCGAGCCGCGTCTTGAGTTCCTGTTTGATGCCTTTGGTGGCCTGCTGCAGCGTTGGTTTGGGGGTCACGTAATGGCTGTTCGGATAGATCGTAACCTGCTCCAGCTCGCCGGTTTTCTCACCGGTCAGCGGATCAAACTCATGGATCGATTCAATCTCATCGCCAAACAGCGATAGCCGCCAGCCGCGATCCTCATAATGTGCCGGGAAGATTTCAACCAGATCGCCCCGCACCCGAAACGCGCCACGGGTAAAGTTCTGATCATTGCGACGATATTGCAGCTCGACAAAGCGCCGCAGCATGGCACCGCGCTCCGCCGTATCACCAACCTTCAAACGTATCGTCATTTCCGAATAGGTCTCGACCGAGCCGATACCATAGATGCAGGACACCGAGGCGACGATAATCACATCGCGTCTTTCGAGCAGCGACCGCGTTGCTGCATGCCGCATCCGGTCGATCTGTTCATTTACCGACGCGTCTTTCTCGATATAGGTGTCGGTGCGCGGCACATAGGCTTCCGGCTGATAGTAATCGTAATAGGAGACGAAATACTCGACCGCATTATTGGGAAAAAACGTTTTCATCTCGCCATAGAGCTGCGCCGCGAGGGTTTTGTTGGGCGCCAGGATCAAAGCAGGGCGGCCCAGCGATTGGATCGCCTTGGCCATGGTGAAGGTCTTGCCCGAGCCGGTGACACCGAGCAGTACCTGATCGCGCTCCTCAGAATTGATGCCGCCAATAATCTCGGTGATAGCTTGTGGTTGATCCCCCGCCGGTTCGAAATCCGAAACGAGTTCAAAATCAGCTGGCGCACCAGTGGCAGGACGGTCGGCGAGAACGGTATTCATAGCTCTTTATATGCTTCTCTCTGGCAATAATTCCAGCCTACCCGAAAATTGCCGACTCCTATGCTGCAAATATGCAGTTTTTGGGTATGATCAATCCAGAGCTTCGCTGCAAAAAGATAAAGATATGTATCTACGCAATCGCTGGTATGTCGCCGCCTGGAACCATGAGCTGGGTGATGCGCCCCTCGCGCGCACCATCATGGATGAGCCCATCGTGTTCTTTCGCGATGGCGAGGGCAACCCGGTGGCGCTGGAGGATAGCTGCGCCCATCGCTATATGGCGCTGTCGGAAGGCAAAATAGTCGATGGCTGTATCCAGTGCCCCTATCACGGGCTGGAATATGACAATAAAGGCGTCTGCGTCACTGTGCCGGGCCAAGCCAAAGTCCCGCCGGGCGCGGCGGTCAAAGCCTATCCGGTTGCTGAGAAATATCGCTATATCTGGATCTGGCCGGGCGATCCGGCGTTGGCTGATGAAGCACTGATCCCCGATTTCCATTGGAATGATGATCCTGACTGGGTCGCGGTCGGCGATTATTTCTATGTCAAAGGCAGCTATCGGTTGCTGATCGATAATCTGCTTGATCTGTCGCATGTCGCCTATGTCCATGCCACGACGCTTGGCACCGACGGTGTCGCGAACTTCCCCGTGAAAGTCCGGCATGAGGAGGACAAGGTGCATGTCGAACGCTGGATATTTGGCGAGCCGGTGGCACCCATGTTCCAGATGGCGGGCGGCTTTGAGGAAGGGGTGGATGTCGATCGCTGGCAGCTCATCCATTATCAGGAGCCATCGCATTTCATGATCGATGTCGGCTGCGCCATCGCCGACACCGGCGCGACCGATGGCGACCGGTCACAGGGCATCACCATGTTTTCCAACCACACGCTGACGCCGGAGACCGAAAGCTCAACCCATTATTTCTGGCATCACGCGCGCGACTTCCGGCTAGATGAGGACGCGCTGACCGAGAAGCTCGCCAAAGCCACCAGCACCGCCTTTGGTGAAGACGTGATCATTATCGAGACCCAACAGGACCGTATGGAACGCGCCGGCCCGCAAAAGGCGATCATCGATATCAATGCCGATGCCGGCGTTCTCCAGGCCCGCCGCCTGCTCGACAAGCTGATCGACGCGGAGAGTTAGCGTTTACTCGTTAGCCGGGGTGAAGCCTCCTCGGCAAAGACCAGATAGCGCATCGGGCCGCCGGGGGTGATGGCATCCAGCGGCCAGCAGGTCACCAGCGTGAGCATCGACTCATCCGGTTCCGGTGGGAACCATTTTTCGCGTGAGTCCACGATTGTGCTGCCGGTCACGCGGTAGCTGAACCAGAACCCGTCGTCCTTTTGCAGCTCGACCGGATCACCGGGTTTGAGATCCCCCAACAGGGTAAAGCTGGTATCGCGATGCCCGGCGATAACGCTGTTGCCAGCGGCACCCGGTTTGGCGGTGCCGCTGAGATGCCCGGGTCCAAAGGCCAATGTTGCGCCTTGCGCGCCTGCTAATACCGTTATGTCGCGCTGATGGGTGGGGAAGTTCAGCTTGGCGACCGGCCAGGTATCTGCCCACGGCCAGGGCTTGATTTTGATGCCGGTTGAGAGCGTCTCATCCCAGGCGTCGGCGATCATGCCTTTGGCGAGCGCGGCCTTGGCATATATCCAGCCACCGCCCGCGAGCTGCCAGACGCCAAGTGCGCCAATGACAAGGGCGACCACAGTAAGAGTACGGCGCTTGCTCATATCCGCCTCCGTACCAACAGCAGGATGGTCGCCGCAAACAGAGCCAACAGCCCAAGCAGGATTTGCAGCGGGCCGGGTGTTGCGCCGGTCGGCAGCGGCACCGGTTGGCTAGCAGACGCCATATTCTGTTGTATCCCGGGTTGCCTCGACAGGTTTTTCAACAGGACTGAGAACTGGCTGTGCATTAAAGGTTTGACGGCCTTGTCTGCACTCCTCGCATTGGCCCGGTGGTTTGTTGGGCTCATCCCGCCAAACACCTTCTTGGCGACCCAGCCATCCGGCAGGTTCAAGGGCACCTTGCGTTTGAATAATGGCTCGTCAGTCGGCCGTGCGATGGTCTTCTCGACGGCCACCAGGCTGGTGTATTTGCTGACCAGTCTGTGACGTAGAGCCGTCGCGGTGATCGCTTGTTTGACGCTCTCAAAGTCCGCACCTTGGCGTAGCGAGGCGGTGAGGGCGGTAATGCGCTGGCGGGCCCAGATGGTGGAGATTCCGACCGCCGGACGCGCCTGATCGAGCCCAATCGATTGCGACCACGGTGAACGCCCTCGGCGGCCGGAGAGGGTGAGCTTGGCTTTATCCTTCGGTAATGGGCCGATGGCGCGAATGGCGAGCATCATCGGTTCGCCATCATGCAGATCGGGCAGGCGTTTGGGGTAGGGCGTTAGCCGCACCCCATCACTCATCCCGGCCCAGTCGGCGGCGAGATCGATCATCGCCGGACGTTCTATCTTGAGGAACAGGCGGCGTATCTTGTCGGCAACGTTATTGAGATTGGCGATATAGGTGAAGCTGCCGCGACCGATCTCGGCAGCGCGGCGCATAAAGTGACTATTCGGCGCACTGCCAATGCCGACGGTATAGAGCCGTGTGGCGTTGATGTTCCGCGTGATGTCCCTGAACAGCTGGTCTTCATTGCTGATCGCGCCATCGGTCAGGAAGACGACCTGACGCAGCCGGTCTGGCGTATCGGTCGTGGCCAGGGCGCGCAGCAAAGCGGGGCGCATCTCAGTGCCACCATCCGCGATGGTGTCGGCGACATACTGTTTGGCGCGGGTGAGCGAGAACTGGTTCGCGGGTCTCACACCTTTAAACAACTGATCTGTGACGTTGGAAAACCGGATGATGTTAAAGCGGTCGGCGGGGCGCAATCGGTCGAGGGCGAAGGTCAGCGCTTTACGGGCCTGCTTGATGGATTTGCCGCCCATCGAACCGGAGCGGTCGAGGACAAACACAATATCACGCGGCGGTACGGCTCTGATGTCGGGACGCGGCGGTAGCGTCATCGCGAGATAATATTGCTCGCCATCGATGGTTTCGGTGAAGAGGGCGCTCGACGGGATGCGTCCCTGTTTTGGTGTCCACACGAGTTCGAAATCGCGGTCGGCGGGGACAGCCTTGTTGGCCAGTTTGAGTGTTGCCTTGCCGTCCTGCCATTCATCGACCTTGATCTTGTGATGAAGACTCTTGAGCCCAGTCAGCGGCACACCGGCATCCAGGGCCACTGAGAGTGTTACTGGATTGGTTTTGCCGAGCTTGGGATCGCGCACCGGTGTATCGAGCCAGCCGTCTTTGCGTTTGGGCGGTTCTGTTCCGAGTTGCGCTTTGACGATATGCGCCTTGCCTTGCGGCGTGTAGCGCGGCGCGACAACCATCGGGAACCGCAAGTGGAACTTGTCCTGATCAAAGCGTAGGTTCTGCAGATAGGTGATCTCGACTGTGACAGTGGCCTTGGGGCCGATATTGGCAACCTTGGTGCTGAAGACATTGGGACGAAGTTGTTCAATCAGCGCGGCGCGTCTCCCGGCGCGTTTGGCCTTTTCGTATATCTTGCGGGCCTTTTGCTTTTCCTTGATTTCCGAGACGATCTTTTTATCGCCAGTGGTGACGACCATGTGATTGACCGCGGCATTCTCTGGCAGTGGAAAGACGTAACGCGCCTCGAGCCAGGCATCACTTGGATTGATAAAATTCTGTTTTACAACCACGCGCGCCATTGGGCCGCTGATGCGAATGTCGACCTCGGTACCGAGAAGGGGCGCTGGGATGTGTTGGCCGGGGAATTTGGTGGCATAGACCAGTGACCCGCTATGGATGTTATCCAGCGTTATGGTGCCGGCCGTCGGAGAGACCTGCACCGGCTGTGGCGCTGCGTCGGCACTATGCGTTGTGAAGATGAAGGTCAGAATGCCGACGATAGCGATAAAAGTTGATAGCCTGATTGAGGAATTCATGATTGCCTGCCCAGTCCAAGTTGTGATGGTCAAAAGCTGACCGGCAATTGGGGCGCTCACATGGCCGAAGGTGGGCAATTACAGGGCCTTTTCGGGCTTGAAAAAGCAGCGTCGAAAACTGTCCACAAATAAAGTGGCTATCGGCGTATAGTTTGTGTTGAAGTGGTTACAGCACGGCAGTACTGTGCCGCCGTTTTTCGCTACCCATTCAGGATTAAATCGATGTCGATCGTCGCCTCGCGCTTATCCCGTATTAAGCCGTCTGCCACAAACGCGCTGACCGGAAAGGTCGGTGAACTCAAGGCCGCAGGCCGGGATATTATTGGTCTCGGTGCTGGAGAGCCTGATTTTGACACGCCGGATCATATTAAGGACGCTGCCATCGAAGCATTGCGTGCGGGCGATACCAAATATACGCCGGTGCCGGGTAGCATGGCACTGCGCCAAGCGATCTGTGACAAGTTTAAACGCGAGAATGACCTCGATTATACGCCGGACCAGATCACCGTCGGCTGTGGCGGTAAACAAGTTATTTTTAATGCCTTTATGGCATCGCTGGATGAAGGCGATGAGGTCATTATTCCGGCACCCTACTGGGTGTCTTATCCCGACATGGTCGCCCTGGCCGAAGGCACACCAGTCTTTATCGAAGGCCGTGAAGATAACGGTTTCAAGATCACTGGTGAGCAGCTGGAAGCCGCGATCACGCCCAAGACCAAATGGGTGATGCTCAACTCACCGAGCAACCCGACCGGCGCCGCCTATAGCCGCGAAGAGCTTAAGGCACTGACGGATGTATTGATGCGTCACTCGCATGTCTGGGTACTGACCGACGATATCTATGAGCATGTTATCTATGACGAATTCGAATTTTTCACGCCATCTCAGGTCGAGTCGGGACTGCATGATCGGACGCTTATTCTGAACGGCCATTCCAAGGTCTTTTCGATGACGGGTTGGCGCGTTGGTTATGGCGCTGGTCCTGTTGAGCTGATCAAGGCGATGAATAATGTTCAGTCGCAGAGCACTACCCATACCAGCTCGATCAGTCAGGCTGCTGCCGCAGCGGCTCTCAACGGACCGATGGATTTTCTCCCGACCTGGATTGACGCCTTTAAAGGGCGACGTGATCTCGTCGTTTCCATGCTCAACCAAGCAACGGGTGTTACCTGCCAGACACCGGAAGGCGCGTTCTACGTCTATCCGAGCTGTGCTGGCGCCATCGGCAAAACCACGCCGGGTGGCACGGTGATTGGAAACGATACCGTTTTTGTGACTGAGCTTCTGGAGGCAGAAGGTGTTGCGGTGGTGCAAGGGGCAGCGTTTGGCCTTGAACCACATTTCCGGATTTCCTATGCGACTTCGGACGAATTGCTGAAAGATGCTTGCGAAAGAATTCAAAGGTTCTGTGCCTCTCTTTCCTGAGACGTGTCTTTACATTGAACGCCCTGCAATATTGGCTAATTCAGCCCTGTATCCCTTCGCGAAACATAGGGTTAAAGCAGGGGTGCCGTAGTTGATTAAAACAACTACGAGTTTTAGTGTTTAGTCTGCTGGATTTTGACCATAAATCTTTGAGATGAGAAATTGGCTGCTGGCCAAAACTCTTCGTGGGTAGGTTTTATGACAAGTATTCGATTACTTTGCGTTTTTCTGGCGTTATTGATGTCCGGCTCAAATGCAGCGGCGGCAAAGTGGAAATCGGTTACGCCAGATAATTCTCCAATTAAGCTCCTGAGTTGGCCAGGCGAAATTACGTGGCGTCACGTGGACGGAGGTTTTAACGAGAATTACGCATTTAAGCGCTCTGCAGCATATTCGCGGCAATCGGCAAGCAATACAAAGAATTCGACATTCATCTTTGTGATGGAGTTGATGCCCAATTTTTATTGGGACTCGGGTCGATCCAAGGATATCAGAAAGCTTTCGTTTTTTAATTCGTCCAAGGGTTATTTTAAACGGTTTTACGGAGCCGTGTTTGAAGAGGGACAAAAATTTTCGTGTTATAAAGATCATTCCTGCGGCTTCAGAAATATAAGATTCAGGGTGAATGGTGAAAACTGTCAGTATGTCTATTACAACCCTGATTTGGGAACCACAGATGAATGGACGGGTAGAAGCGAAGCACCTTTTTCGACAGAAATCATCCATTGTGGGACCTCTACACCTTTCGCAGAAAATAGTTTTAAGCTTGATGGTGAAAAGGAAACCGTAACGATAACCTATCCTGGGTCGACGGATAATACTGAGACAGGGAATTCACAAGTCTCACGCCCTCACTTGCCTTTTAAAAGACCAATTGCCATTCGTTGGGAAGGTGAGAAGAAGCTGATCGCTGGTACTGTAGAGCTTTCTAAAACCTCCGGTGCCGGAAAAATAAGAATAACGTTACCTGAAAATGCGGGATCTTGCCGAGGGGCCTTTAAATTCGACAGCTCTCGAAAAGGACACTGGTCGGTTTCCTGTACCAATGGGTTATCGGCCTCGGGAACAATGACGGGGTATGGAAAAGGCAAAGGTTCTTCTGGTGTAGGTTATGATGCTGATGGTCGTAGCGTCACATTTACAATGGGCGGTGCGAGCTAGAGCTACAAAGGGCATCGGAAATTCAAGGAATTATTTGTGAGCTGAAATGGGTTTGCTCGGGCTTTTTCTTTGTCTAAATCATAATATAGAATAATTATAAACTTGATAGTAAATTATTGATAACCATATAGAGGAGGTCTGTGATTTAGAAAATAGGAGGTTGAAATGGGTGCTAACAGCAGTAAAGCAGTAATCGACGGTTTATCGCGCGTTTTGGCGGATAGTTACACGCTGTATATCAAGACACATGGTCATCACTGGAATGTCGAAGGGCCGAACTTCCCGGCGCTCCATACGATGTTCGAGGATCAATATACTGAGCTCGCGGATGCTGTAGATCAGATTGCTGAACGCATTCGGGCGTTGGGTGCGAAGGCGCCTGCGGGCTATGCGGCCTTTGCTGCCTTAACGGAAATTCCCGAGAGTGGAACCGATCTATCTGCCAACGATATGGTCGCGGATTTGCTGAGTGGTCATGAAGCGGTAGCCGCCTCTTCAAAGACGGCGCTGGAGGCTGCTGAGAAAGCCGGTGACGAGGTGAGTGTTGATATTATGGTTCAGCGTATCACCGTGCATGACAAGGCAGCCTGGATGCTCAGGAGCACGCTCGCAGCCTAGTCTGATCACGGATTGGTGAGGCCTATTGCATGGTTCGTACGATCCTTCATATTAAGCGGTAATGACGGGGTGCGTCTTTCGAGACGCCCCCAACTGCTGAGAAGGAATTTTTGCCATGCTGACCAGATCTAAACCGAACTGGGAACTTCCCGAATCTGCTGCGACATCGGAGTCTGATTTTCAGGACCGGCGTCGTTTGGTAAAAGCCATGGCGCTTTCGCCAATATTGGCGGCAGGCGCAACTTTGGCAGGTGGCCCGGCGAGTGCGGCGACTGCAGACCCAACGACCAAGTTTTATCCGGCGGCGCGCAACCTCCGCTACCGCCTGGATCGTCCGCTGAATACCGAAAAACAGGCGACGACCTATAATAATTTTTACGAATTTGGCTCTCATAAACAAATCTCCAAGGATGCCCAGGCGCTAAAGACTCGTCCGTGGACGGTGACTTTTGATGGCATGGTCGAGAAGAAGATGACCGTCGATGTCGATACGCTAATCTCGAAGATGCAGCTGGAAGAACGGCTCTATCGCTTCCGCTGTGTTGAAGCGTGGTCAATGGCGCTGCCCTGGACCGGGTTTCCGATGGCGGATCTCGTCAAGTTCGCCAAGCCGCTAAAGGGTGCCAAGTATATCATGATGGAGACCTTTCATGATGCAGAGATGGCCAAAGGTCAGAAGCAGCACTGGTATCCGTGGCCCTATCGCGAAGGGCTCACAATTGAAGAGGCGACTAACGAGATGGCGTTGATCGGAACAGGCGCTTATGGCAAGCCCATGGTCAAGCAGATGGGCGCACCGCTGCGTCTCGTTGTACCATGGAAATACGGCTTTAAATCAATCAAATCGATTGTTCGTTTCAGCTTTACTGATAAACGCCCGTTGAGTTTCTGGCAAAAAGTTCAGGGCAAGGAATATGGTTTCTGGGCCAATGTTAATCCTGAAGTGGATCATGCACGCTGGAGCCAGGCAACGGAACGGGTGCTGGGTGGTGATAAGCGGGTGAAGACGCTGCTCTATAACGGTTATGGCGAACAGGTCGCTGGGCTCTATAAAGGTTTGAAAGACCAGAATATCTGGTTTTAAGCCGCTCGCTGGTCTGCGTAGGGTTGGTCGCCGCCGATAACGGTGCGATGCATTCGTCGAATGTCTGGTAGACCGTAGCCACCCACGGCCCGGTGACACAGGCAGCGGTTATCCCACATCACCAGGTCATTATCTTGATACTTATGGCGGTAATGGAACGGCCGTTTACGGTCTGTAACATGGGCGAACAACACATCGAGAATTGGGTCTGACTCTTCTTCGCTCATTCCTTGAATGCCAATCGTAAAGCGCGGTGAACAATAGAGTGATTTCCGTCCGGTCTCCGGATGGGTCAGGACGAGTGGCTGGATGACTTCGGGTTTCGCCTTGGCTGAACTCTCATAAAAATCTTTGGCACCGGGGCGGTCTGGCGAGATGGTTACGCGTTTGTTTTTGACCTTGCTGACGTGATGAATGCCATAAAGCCCGTCGATCGTTTGTTTAAGGTCATCGGGCAACGCTTCATAGATTGCGTACATGTTGCAAAACTCAGTGTCGCCACCGCGATCCGGATTCTTCACTGCCTGCAGGATGGTGATCGCTGAGGGTACCTCGATGTGTGATGAATCCGAGTGCCAAAAATCGCCGCCATCGACTACACCGACAGCGGTACCATCCGGCCTGATCTCATTCGATAGAATCATCACCTTGGGTGTTTCTTCGGTGGTGTATTCGATGTTGGAAGGGATCTCCAAATCACCCCAAATAGCGGAAAATGTAACTTGCTCAAACGGTGTCAGGGTTTGGTCTCTGATCACCAAAACCTGATGATCGAGCAAAGCCTGACGTAGTGCCTGCTTGGCGTCGTCGCTGATAGGGTCAGACAAGTTAATGCCTGTGACCTCTGCGCCAACGATTTCTGAAACCGGTGTGACTTGCATGGTGTCGTTCTCCAACCTGGACATTTCTTCGAACAGGGACCTGATATTTACGATGTTCTCGCGATTTCGTCCATATCGCGGTTAATGGATTAGGCCTTTTGGGAAATACGCAAAAAAAAGGCCGGGCCCGAAGGCCCGGCAAGATAACAGGGAGGCTTCACGTCTAGAAGACGTTGGATCCGAAGACCCATTTCCGGATATTGCATCCGGAACTCGTAATCAGCACTTCAAGTCATTAAAATAGCTGATAAACTGGTTGGTCGCTTGATTTCAAATGAAACCGTAACAACCATGAGTGTGTAGATAGGGTGCTTTGATATGGGATGCTACAACCAATTGAGCAACCCAGCCATGCATATAACGCATGGCTAAGGAAATTAACTTATAGTATCAGTAGTTTACTTGTAATCTTCGGCGATACGACGGAGCAAAAAGTCACGTAAAACGGCGATTCGTCGTGAATTCCGCATTTCTTCGGGATAGACAAAGTACGCTTTGTGGATCGGCCCCGTAAGTTTAGGCAGTACGGGAATAAGCCCACTTGTCAGACCCATCATATAGTCCGGCATGGACGCAATCCCCATACCCGCGGCAGCGGCTCGATACATTGCGTACAAGTTGTTCACCCGCAAAACAGGTTTGCGCTGAAAACCGCTATCAAGCCCGGCATCGAGCAACCAGTTAATACTGGTGAAGGGTGGATGATAGGTTTCGTCATAGGCAATGAGCCTGTGAACCTCGAGATCATTTAGGGAGTGTGGCATGCCATACTGTTCGAGATAGGCTGGCGCCGCGTAGGCACCGTGATGCAGATCGAACAGGTGTCGCTGGATTAAGTCAGGTTGTTGCGGCATGGCTAACCGGATCGCAACATCGGCCTGGCGCATGCTGAGGTTCAACTCATCCTCTCGGAGGATCAGGGAAACTTCGATCTCGGGATACATTTCGAGAAATTCTTTGAGGCGCTCGGTCAGCCACATTGAGCCAAACGCCACTGTGGTCGTTACCCTGAGCGGCCCGCGCGGGCGTTCCATAGATTCCGTTACGAGCGACTCAGCGGTCGTTAGTTTGCTCGCAATTTCTTGCGCGGTTTTGTATAGCGTCTCGCCTTGTTCGGTTAGCTTTAAGCCGCGGGCGTGGCGATGAAAGAGGGGTACACCGAGCTCTTCTTCAAGGCCGCTGATTTGGCGACTGACAGACGATTGGGTGAGATTCAGCCGTTCGCCGGCATGAGTAAAACTGCCTGCTTCGGATACGGTATGAAAAATGCGCAGCTTATCCCAATCCATCGCACTTTATCCTTATACCGTCAGTGAACGACGACGCGGCGAAATATATTCTATTCAGCAGCCATCGCAGAGGCGCCATTCTCGGCAACAAACTGTTCCGCTTCGAGGGCCGCCATGCAGCCGGTACCCGCAGCCGTCACGGCTTGGCGGTATTTCTTGTCCTGGACATCGCCTGCCGCGAACACACCAGGGACACTGGTCGCTGTGCTGTCGGGTGCTGTAACGATATAACCTTCATCATCCATATCGAGGTGGCCGACAAACAGCTTGGTCGCGGGATCGTGCCCAATGGCGATAAACAAGCCGTCGACGGCAAGGTCGGAAATGTCGCCGGATTTGGTGTTCTTAAGTTTCAGTCCTGTGACGCCCAGCGGATCTTCAGTGCCGATCACTTCTTCGACCGCGGTATCCCACATAATTTCGATCTTCTCATGGGCAAACAGGCGTTCTTGTAAAATTTTCTCTGACCGCAATTCATCGCGGCGATGGATAAGCGTTACCTTGGTTGCGTGATTAGTGAGATATAGCGCTTCCTCAACGGCGGTGTTGCCACCGCCAACAACCGCAACTTCCTTGCCCCGGTAAAAGAAGCCATCACAGGTCGCACAGGCCGAGACGCCAAAGCCCATAAATTTCTCTTCGGTCGGAAGGCCAAGCCAGCGCGCTTGCGCGCCGGTGGTAACAATGACTGTGTCGGAAAAGTAAATATCGCCGGAATCAGCAACACAGCGGAAGGGCCTCTGTGTAAAATCGACGTCGGTAATCAAATCGGTGTGCATCTCTGTACCCACCGCCAGGGCCTGTCCCTGCATTTGTTCCATCAGCCAAGGGCCCTGAATCACTTCGGCAAAGCCTGGATAGTTCTCAACATCGGTTGTGATGGTCATCTGACCACCGGTTTCCATACCAGTTACCAAATGCGGCTTGAGGCTCGCTCGGGCCGTATAGACCGCTGCCGTGTACCCAGCTGGGCCGGAACCAATGATTAAAACAGGAGCGTGAAATTCTTGTGCCATAAATCCTACCAGCGCTAAAAACCAAACATATGATCCAAACTAAACGCCCCGCTTTCGGCGAGCAATCCGTGATAGCCAAAAAGGCGGCAAGTTGTATCCCTGACCACAATATAGGCGCCGTCGCTGGCTTTTCTACGGTCAGCGGCGTCGAAACATTCGATATACCGCAGATGGATCGAGCCACCGCAGGGGATATTGACTTTTTGCTGCGCAATTTCGGCGCCTTCGTTATCCATTAGCGTCAGTTTTGTATCCGACGTTGGGTGCCATGGTGTGGAAGCGGGGTATATCAGGTGACAAATTGTATCTAGTGGGGCAAATCCCAGCCGCAAAAACAACCTTGTGCTTAAGCCTGGAGGGGGGCCGTTATAGGATTGTGGTTCGTCGCGGTAAGTCAGGACGGTATTAAAAATATGAGCGCCAAAACTGGTTTCGGCGGCATGGCCGGTTTCCCGGTTTTCATAGCGGAAAACGCTATGCAGCCAGCCATCCGTGTCGCCGCCATTTGCGAAATCATAGATCAGCTCCATATGACCTGATCCGCTGGGCAATGATTGATCGCCATTTAGGACGCTCCCAATATCGAGCGCCGTTTCGTGATCGCGAGGCAATTTGCCAAAATCATGACGGGCAACTTCACGGCCAGATGCATCGATGAGAAGGGCCGCGATTGGTAGATCGTTCTGACAGGTCGCCATTGGTGTTGGTAAGACCGTACTAAGCCAGCTTTCCATCGGCAGGATTGGAGCTGGCAATATATATCCCTTGCCCATCAGATTGCCGAGATCGGCTATGCCGGGGTCGGGTTTGAGGTCGCTGCGTTCAACATTGACATGCGCCATACGGCGCGTGTTTTGCGATGAGGTAATTTCGTAACGAGGCCGAACAAAATGCTTTCCGGCTTGGACCTCAATCTGTTGCGGCCAATGGGCGTCGGGCAGCATGTCATTGATAATCAACTTGCGAGTAGCAAATCCGGCAATGGGTTCGTCCAGCCATTCAATGTCGTCATTGCCCATTAAGTTAAACCCGACTTCACCGGCGGGGATCGGCGCAGGATGTGAGTTCTGGACCCACAGCGCGACTTCCTCACCGTCGCGGGGTGCTGGTAGCCCGGCATATAACTCCGACGGCCACGCATTGGCATCATGGGTGCATGAAAGCTCTGTTCCCGCATCATCCCACACATCGAGCGCGTATTTGACGATGTCATGCCCGGCGACCCCAATCGCATGGATAAAGAGCTGGCCGATAAAGTCGCTGAGATCGAAGCGCTCACGAATTTCTTGGCTATCAATCGTTACAGCAGCCACTCCAGCGCCAAGTTGTTCGTCCCATTCCGCAAGAATTTCTCCGTCTTCGCCGAACAAAATCAAATGCAATGTTACGGAATCTGCGCCGTAGCCCGACCAGTAATTCGCCGTCGATATACGCGTTCGGGCACCCGCGTCGTCGCGGAAGAACGCAAAATTTGTCGCAAAGTTCCGACTATCCAGATAATCGCGTTGAACGGTCAGGAGGGCGTCGTCGAGGCGACAATCATCGAAGCTATACACTGAGCAGCTATCTGGTATCAGATGGCCAATATGGTCTCGCAGTTTTTGGGCATCGAATGCCGCAATTAGCAGGATCTTCGCCGTTGTGTCGGGTAAGTCTGTGACCGGCTGTGCGGTATGGCCAGCAAGCTCACTACCAATTCTGGCTGTATCCTGTACGAAGGATTGAACGATTGTGACGCCTGCGACGTCGTAGAACTCCGTAAAACCTGAATAAAAGCCAAGAGGATCATAAACCGCTACCGGCCCGCCTTGAGACAAGGTCTCGATGAGGACCGTGGTCTTGTGGGCTGCTAACGGGTGGCTGATCGCCTTATAAAAGGAGTTGCCGCCTTTGACGTTGCTAAAGGTTTCGATCGTTAGAGGCATGTCGATGGGTCCCTAACGCCTATGCAGCCGGAAAGACGGATTTGACCCAGGCTGAGAACCGGTGACGGCGTTTCTCACGCCGGACAACGGCCTCATCTCTAACCCAGTTTAACTGGATTACCCGGCGTTCACCGACGCAGGTTTCATGGCCGTGATAGGATCGGTCATCCCGTTTAAAGGCGAGAAGGGTCCCTGCCTCCGGGGGAACTTCTGCAGCACAATCATCGAGTGATTTGTCGGACCGTAAGACGCGGAGACGTCCGCCGTCCTGTGACCATTCGGTATTCATGTAAATCAGGACCGTAATGAGTTTGGTCTCGCTATCATTATGAATTTTACCGTCTTTTGCCTGACAATGACCGCGCGCTGTGATCATGGTTGGCCGTCCCTCTAGATTCATATCGAATTTATCTTCAAAGGCCTGCCGCATTCCTGGCCCTTCGAGCTCGGCAATAAAGGATCCAAATACCGTTCCGAACTCTAGCTCCTCCAGAGGAAAACTGCCCGCTTTCGCGATTCGCGGGTAGGCCTCGTCGATCTCAGAAATCGCATCTGGCTTAATAAACGCCGGAACGATTAAAAACTCATAAGGGTCTTTTTCGAGCGGCGTGGCATTAAAGCTGTCGAGATCGATCATCGACATCAGTGGTTCCCAGAAAACAGACAGTTAGATTAGGACTGTCTTAATGGGGCTGCTGCAAAAATTCAATTCTTATGGGCGTTCCAGGCATTTTCGACAGCCTCGGCCGCCAGCGTCATATCATCAGTTCCCGGATATTCCCAATTTTCAATGTGACCTGTGAAGGGACGGGTTTTGTCCTGCTGTTCGAGCCCCTGATGGAACCGGCTGAATTTGGCGGACCCGCCGGATAGCTGAAAGACATGAACAGGTTTGCCGGTTGCGACGGCTTCCGAAACCATATTGACGGAGTCTCCGGTGACGACAAAAGCGTCGGCGAGGGCAAGGATTCCAAAATAAGGATTGTCGCCTGACCCGTCCCAAATATCCGCAGACTGCTCGGACAGGGTGTTTGAAATAATCTGTAAATTTTCTTCGCCAGTGCGCCGCGACGGGGTTATTGCGAGGCCGCCGCCGCTGTCTTTAACCGCCTGTTGGAGAAGCGAAGCAAAATGCGTGGCGTTGGCCGACGTTAAACGGAATTTCTTATTAGTGCCGCCAATAAGGACACCGATGAGGGGTTTCCTGAGATTTGCATAGCGCGCTGCAAACTCGATACGGGCCTTCTCCAGTTTTTCTGTGGTTACACCATGTAACGCCCCAGAGGTTGAAACCACGTTGTTTCCAGCCAAACGATCGTGAGCCGGGGCGATCACTACATCGAAGCGCTTGAGGTCGACAGTCGGGTTCTGAATCTGAACCGTCATTGTCGATGGACTCGCCTGCTTTATCGCGAGCGCGAGCGCAACCGTTTGGCGACCTGTAGCGATGAGGATATCGGGCCAGGGTGCGGCCAGCTGGTCGCCTGTCGAGCTCAGGGCGGAGAAAGGGGCGGCCCAAAGCTGTGGTGGTAAGATTGACCACGGGAAGCGTAGTGAAATTCGTTTTATATCTGGTTTTAAGCCGAGTTTTTCTGCAAGCCCGACACATTGGCTTTCCATTCCAGCTTTACCGTCCGTCAGGACCCAACATTGAAAATTTTCACTCAGCAATAGAATTTCCGGATTCTAGACGGGGATCGCTTATTGCGTCCCGTTGAAATATAATTTCTCATACTTATAATATAATTACACAAAAAATTACAGGAACGAGGGGCAAACAATGGTGCAGGTTAAGCTTGATCGGATCGATCTTAAAATCCTGCGGGATTTGCAGGATAATGGCAGAATGACAAATGTTGAACTCGCCAAGCGGGTCGGCATTTCTCCACCACCTTGCCTCAGACGCGTCCGTACTCTTGAGCAAACTGATTGTATTCGCGGATACCACGCTGATGTTAACCCTGCCGCCTTGGGCTTTGGTGTTACCGTCTTTGCCCATGTCGGGTTGCACAGCCAGGCGGAAACCGACTTGGTTGCTTTTGAAGAATTGGTCGAGAGCTGGCCCGAGGTCCGCGAATGCCACATGCTGGCCGGTGAGACGGACTTTTTGATTAAGATTGTTGCGACCGATTGGGATAGCTACCAGAAATTTTTGACAACCCGTTTGACCCCGGCGCCGAATGTTAGTGTTGTAAAGTCAGCCCTGGCCATCAGAACAGGAACGCACCGGCCCGGCGTGCCGATTGATGTTGAAGGTAGTTCTGCTGCGTAATCTGCACTGATTATTTAAACCTGACACCGATGATTTCGTAGCCTTTACTGCCGCCCGGTGTAACAACCTCCACCGAATCCCCAACCGTTTTACTGATCAGTGCCCGCGCGAGCGGCGAGGTGACAGAGAGCCGTCCCTCTTTGATATCGGCTTCGTGTTCACCAACAATCTGATAGGTGGATTCCTCATCAGTATCTTCGTCGGCCAGTTTCACCTTGGCACCGAACTTGACAATTTTGCCAGAGAGTTTTGAGACGTCGATAATTTCCGCATTGGCGATTTTATCTTCAATTTCGCTGACGCGGCCTTCGTTAAACGATTGGCGCTCTTTAGCGGCATGATACTCAGCGTTTTCCGAAAGATCACCGTGTTCGCGGGCTGTCGCGATCGCTTTGATAATTTCGGGCCGCTCGACTGTCTTGAGGCGTTTTAGCTCCTCTTCGAGCCGATCAAATCCGTCTAATGTCATGGGAACCTTTGCCATGGTTCAACCCTTCTATTTACAAAAAAGCGCACAAAAACACCGAACCTACAATCAGTGCTGTAGGCGGTGTCACCTCTGTTCTTTTCAGAACGAGCTACCAAGATAAGACTGTAATGGCGTGACTTCAAGCGTTCCTGTACGTAAAGCAGCGATGGCCGCAACCGTGGCGCGCGCACCAGCAACCGTCGTGTAGTAAGGTATCCTGTTCATAACGGCGGTTTCCCGCAGGCTACGGCTATCTGAAATCTCAGCGGCGCCAGCGGCGGTGTTAAAGACGATATCAACCCTACCGTCCTTCATGGCGTCGACAATATGAGGTTGGCCGTGCATGACCTTGTTTATTGGTTCAGCTTTCAGTCCCGCGTCTTGCAAAGACTGCGCGGTCCCTTCGGTAGCTAACAAATCAAATCCCATGTTGGATAGCTCTTTAGCCAGTGTAACCATCGCTTTCTTGTCGGCATCTTTAACCGACAAGAAAGCCGTCCCCTCGATAGGAATTGTCTGTCCGGCGCCGAGTTGTGATTTGGCAAAGGCGCGTGCGAAATCGACATCCATTCCCATGACCTCGCCGGTCGATTTCATCTCTGGGCCGAGGAGTGTGTCGATGCCGCTAAAGCGGGCGAAAGGAAAGACGGCTTCTTTGACGGCGACGTGATTGCCCTCGCCGAGGACGGGATAGGAGTCAAGGACGTTGGCGAGCGTCTCGCCAGCCATGATGCGGGCGGCGGCTTTGGCAATCGGAACGCCGGTTGCTTTTGCAACGAAAGGAACGGTACGGCTGGCGCGCGGATTGACCTCAAGAATATAAATGTCACTGCCCTTCACGGCATATTGCACATTCATTAGCCCAACGACATCGAGCCCGCGGGCGAGTGCAACGGTTTGACGCTCAATTTCGGCGATGGTTTGGGATGGTAGCGAATAAGGCGGCAGGGAGCAGGCAGAGTCGCCGGAATGAATACCGGCTTCTTCGATATGTTCCATGATGCCGGCGACATGAACGTTGCCGTCTTTGTCTGCTAGCGCATCGACGTCAATTTCAATCGCATCGCGCAAATTAGAGTCGAGGAGTACGGGATTATCTTTCGATACCCAACTTGCGGCCTTCAGATAGCGTTGGAGCGCGCTTTCCCCAAATACGATTTCCATGCCACGGCCACCAAGGACGTATGACGGCCGCATAACGATGGGAAATCCAATGCGTTCGATAATTCTTAGCGCCTCAGCTTCGCTGCTGGCCATGCCGTTCTCTGGCTGACGTAGTTTTAGGTCATGCAGCAGTTTCTGGAACCGTTCGCGGTCTTCCGCTAAATCGATGGCGTCTGGTGAGGTGCCAAGCACCGGTATGTCAGCCGCCTCGAGCGCAGAGGCAAGTTTTAACGGTGTTTGGCCACCAAACTGCAATATAACGCCGAGGACTGTGCCATTGGATTGCTCACGGCGGACGATCTCGATGACGTCTTCCGCGGTCAAAGGCTCAAAATAAAGCCGGTCAGAGGTGTCATAATCTGTCGACACTGTCTCTGGATTGCAATTGATCATTATTGCTTCGAATCCGGCTTCTCGCAGCGCATAGACGGCGTGGACACAACAATAATCAAACTCAATACCCTGACCGATGCGGTTTGGCCCACCACCGAGGATGATCACCTTTTGCCGGTCGCTTGGATCGGCTTCGCATTCTGGTGGGTTGAGCCCGTCGCCTTCATAGGCTGAGTACATATAAGGTGTTGTCGAGGGGATCTCGGCGGCACAGGTATCGATGCGCTTGAAGACCGGTGTCACGTTCATCGCGCGACGGGCAACAGAAACGTCGGCCTCGTCACTCCCGGTTAATTCGGCCAGCCGGGAGTCAGAGAATCCCATAGATTTGAGCCGCATCATCTCTTCGGGATTCGTTGGCAGACCATTTGATTTGATCGTTTGTTCTGCGAAAACGATGTCGCGAATTTGCTCCAGAAACCACGGGTCGAAATGGCAGGCGCGTGCGATATCTTCGAGCTCCAGCCCATATCGGAATGCCTGCGCGACGACCAAGATCCGATCTGGGGAAGGCACCGCGAGCGCCGCTCTGACCGCATCGTCATCCAGCGGTTCGGACTCCTCAGGTCGCGGGATATCAACGTCGTTGAGACCATTCAAACCGGTCTCCATCGACCGCAGGGCTTTTTGCAGCGACTCGACAAAGTTCCGGCCAACCGCCATGGCCTCGCCAACCGACTTCATTGAGGTCGTTAGTAAGGCTTCGGTGTCGGGGAATTTTTCGAACGTGAAGCGCGGCACCTTGGTGACCACATAATCGATGGTCGGTTCGAACGAAGCCGGTGTGACACCGGTAATGTCGTTGTCCAATTCGTCCAGCGTATAGCCGACGGCCAACTTGGCGGCGACTTTGGCTATGGGGAAGCCAGTGGCTTTGGACGCCAGGGCTGAGGACCGCGAGACGCGCGGGTTCATCTCGATAATGACCATCCGGCCATTCTCGGGGTTTACCGCGAACTGAACGTTTGAGCCGCCGGTATCGACGCCGATCTCGCGTAGCACCGCCAGCGAGGCGTTGCGCATGATCTGATATTCTTTGTCGGTTAGCGTCAGCGCTGGCGCGACGGTGATTGAGTCGCCAGTATGAATGCCCATCGGATCGATGTTTTCGATGGAGCAGATGATGATGCAGTTGTCGGCGCGGTCGCGCACGACCTCCATCTCAAACTCTTTCCATCCCAGCACAGATTCTTCAATCAGCACCGAATGCGACGGCGATGCATCAAACCCACCGCGCACGATGTCGCGAAACTGTTCCCTATTATAAGCGATACCGCCGCCCGTGCCGCCGAGCGTAAAGGAGGGCCGAATGATGGCGGGGAGCCCGGTCATCTCGAAGGCTTCCCAGGCCTGTTCCATGGTGGTGGCGACCATCCCCTTGGCGCATTCCAGGCCGATTTTCTCCATCGCATCTTTAAAGCGTTCGCGGTCTTCCGCCTTATCGATGGCGTCCATGCTGGCACCAATCAGTTCGACACCATGTTTGGCGAGCGTGCCATCTTGCGCCAAAGCCAGCGCCGTGTTCAGACCAGTTTGACCGCCCATCGTTGGAAGCAATGCATCGGGTTTTTCCGCTTCAATGACGCGCGCGACAAATTCCGGGGTGATCGGTTCGATATAGGTGGCATGTGCCAGATCCGGATCGGTCATGATCGTCGCCGGGTTGGAATTCACCAGAATGATCCGGTATCCCTCAGCCTTCAGCGCTTCACAGGCCTGCGTGCCCGAATAATCAAACTCACAGGCCTGGCCGATAACAATAGGTCCTGCGCCGATAATCAGGATGCTGTCGATGTCTGTACGTTTAGGCATGTCTCAAACTTTATGGCCGCCACGCTCTGGCAGTTTATCATGTCAGGGAGCTTATTCTACGGTGTTTTCCCCGACTCGGCGCGGTAGTGCAAGGGACGTTTTGGGGATGAGTGAGAAAAATCCGTAATCAGTGGATTTTATGTTGTTTTAGGACGCGCTCGCGCGCTCCTCGGCGATCAGCCTTTCAAGGGTTGCCCGCATGCTGAGCTGACCGGCATCTTCATTAATATCGATCATTGAGAAGTCAGGATCGTAGCGTGTCTGCTGGCCCTCGATCATGCGGACATCTTCATCCAGCACTTCTAACGTTCGGTCGTAGATCGTTTGTTCCTGATCCGGCGTCATCGAATCTGACGGGTAAGTGCTGACCCAGAAGTAATGCGTCGTGTTTTCAGCTTCGGGCGTTGCGATATGCAACGTGCGTCGGTTGATCAGCTTGTCTTTGTCGTCGGCGTTGAACCCACCCGTGCCGTGCTTGGCATTGCCGACCTGTAGCGAAATAAAACAAGGCGGGATAAATTCAATAATCTGCCAACGATCAACATTGCCGCTATAGCCTGTGACCTCAACATGGGTGGGGGCGGGCGCAATGTTTTCCATCTCTCTGGTAACAATCACACGGTCACCCTGACGCTCGGTTTTGGCCGTGCCGGATTCCGCCACCCCGCCGGTGCCGATAGTGTTCTTATGGGTAAAGCCGAGATGGGTGAGGTCCATCAGATTATCGATCAGCAATCGGTAATCGAATTTTCCACTCAGCGCGGCATAGCGGGCATTGAGACCATCCATCGCCGCGAACGGGAAGTCGAATGGAGTCTCTTCCGACGTCGGCGTGCGATGGCCGGTCCACAGATGGACAAAGCCTTGTTTCTCGGCTGCTGGATAGGGACGCACACAGGCGTCGGGCGGTATCAATTTCTGGCTCGGTACGCGTACGCAGGTGCCTTCACGATCAAAGGTTAGCCCGTGATACCCACACTGGATATTGTCGCCCACAACCTCGCCGAGAGACAAAGGCGCCTGACGATGTGCACAGCGATCCTCCAACGCGATGATATCACCTTTACTGTCGCGATAGAGCACGACTTTCTGGCCAGCAATGGTTCGCGCTAGCGGCGTGTCGCTGACCTCTGACGAGAGTGCTGCGACATACCACCGATTTAGCAGGAATGATGTTGTTTGCGTCATGGGCCACCCTGTGTCTTCGTTTTGCCGGAGAGTAGGGAAGCGCGCCTATCGGACGGCTACCGCGTAGCCGCCCAACAGGGGCTTGTTAACAGATCGCCCTATTCGAAGGCGCGGTTATCGACGATGTCTTCGAAATTGGCATTGGCCATCGTCATGTCCCAGCCAACAGTCCAGTTATAGGTGTCGTCCCAGCGTTCGCGGGTATAAGGCTGCGGAGGGGCATGCAACAGGCGTTGATGACGGAAATCTTCCGCATCCAACCGTCCGCCGGTTTCGTTGACGAAGTAGTGGATATAAGGCGTTGGATCCTTGGCCAGCACTTCGCAGGCACGTGCCTGGGCACGGAACATTGCTGCAAGTGTCGGCCCGTCGAGATCATCACCTGCTGCTTCAGCGCGGGTGGAATGCGATTCCATCAGGATACGCAGCCCTTCTTTTTCGGCAACGCTGATCCATGGCTCCATCAGGCTGACCGCAGCGACGGTGCCCATTTTGAGCGCTTCAATCCGTTGCGGCATTGACCCAGCGTTCGTGACCTCAACATGTTCTTTCGCCAAGAAGCCTTCGATCATTTTCAAGGTGACAAAATGTGACCCGTTATTCGGGGTTACCGCGATTTGTTTGCCCTTGAGCATTTCGGGTTCATAGATGTCTGAGTCACCGCGAACGACGATGGCAAATTTTGACATGGAGGCGCCGAGGGAAACGATTTTGCGCGAGCGCAATCCACCGGCTTCCGCCTCGACCGCCCGTTTAACAATGCCCCATTCGCACATGCGAAACTGATCGATGCCGCCATCGTTATAAACGGAGTCCAGCGGGCGATCGAACACAGAGTCAAATTGCACCGAGTGCGACGTCGAGACCTGCGCCATGCCGGGCGTGGTCACATATTCAATATTGAGCCCTTCGTCTTTGAAAAAGCCTTCATCGCGGGCTACCAAGACTGGCAGGTCATGCACAGCATTCATTACTGCCAGTTTGACGGGTGTCTCATTCGTCATCGTTTGTTCCCCTGTTAATCGCTAATTGTTGGTCGATTCTTATTCAGATAATAATTGCCTGAGCCCCACTACTCAACGCCCAGGAAGAAAAAAAGGGTCGGCGGATAAGTGGACGTTGTCAACGGGTATTGGTGATGTCACGCCATATAATGAAAGATGCCTGATGATCGAAAGCCTGCTACTGATCCAGAGGGGACGAGCGAAACGGCGGATGTAACCACGTGAGGATGTTTGCGCTAGTTAGCTTCAAACAAGCTCTACACCGCGCTGCGGTTATCTGTTCAAAGGTCGCACTCGGCACGGCGACAAAGGGAATAATTTTGCAGGTGGCCAACGGCAATCGCAATCGCCCCGACGAGAGTAAAATGCGTTCACCAGTTTCGCCGAGCATCGCGTGACCGAGGGTCGCCGCCAGGACGAGTACTCCCAAACCGGTCAATCCCAACAAGGCTACAAACCAGTTCTTGTGCTTTCCGCACCCCATCGAAAGAGCGACTAAGCTGAGAGGAATGACTAACCAAAGTAGCAAAACGTGAAACGACTCTTCTCCAAAAAGAGTCGCGCTTAATGCAGGGAAGACGACTAAGAGAATTGGCAGGCAAAGGCAATGGATTGCACAGAATGCCGATGTCGTTATCGCAAATTTGTCCAATAACGGAATATATCGAGAGATACCGTTCATGCTGCACCTACCATTTCATTGTCTACTGATTGCCACGACTTGAAAAACGCGTCGATTGTATTCTTGGGAATATTTCGAGTGATGAATACCAGCTTGCTTCGACGATCTTCATCGGGCCAATCCTCGAGCCACACGGGGTCGTGAAATACATGTTGAACACCGTGAATGACAGCGGGACGCCCGGGCATCTCCTCCAAATGGACAACACCTTTCACCCGAAGCAAATCTTCGCCCTTTGTTGCAATGAGTAATTCGAGTGCGGTCGTGAAAGTAAGCGTGCTGATCGGTTTTTCGAGAACCAAGCTGTACGACTGAATGTCCTTACCGTGACGGTTCACTATTTTAGTCTCGTTTTTGTCATGGCGATTGGTTGCGCAAGGCTACTGAAATATTATGTTATAACATACTAATGTGGAGAAGGATTTGTCGCAACTGGAATAGATTGGGCATGAAGCATTCACCGAAGGCATGCAGTCGATAATAGTGTTGTGCCTATCCAGATGTACTGTCCCCACGATTAAATGATCATCCGTCCTGCTGGAATTATGGTAGAAGCTTGCAATATGGTTGATCGCCAATATCTATTGAGCTCGGGTGGGTAAGGAGGATGTTCGTGATACGTTGGATAACAATGCTTGCCGCTATATTAGTGTCGACCGCTTCCCTGGCAGCCGAAGAGAATTACCGCACGTTGAGTTGGAATGATTTGGTTCCAAAGGGAGGGGTCATCGACAACCCCATCACCAGGCTCTCTGTCCCTCAGCAACAGGATGTGGAAGTTCTGGTTTCTATCCGCAATTTGAAGAAACGCGGCGGCATGTCCGATGTTAGCGAAGATGCCGAAGAAGCCATGGAAATTCGTCACAAACTTCGAAAACAGGGTTTGAATCCAAGCGCGCTAATGCAGGCTTTTGACCGCCTGCAAAGCGAAATCGAACGACGAAACAAAATGACCGTCGCCACGCTTGACGGAAAGATGGTTCGCATCCCCGGCTATGCTCTGCCATTGGAGCACGCCGGTATGGGCGTAACGGAAATGTTGCTGGTGCCTTATATTGGCGCTTGTATTCATGTGCCAGCGCCGCCAGCCAACCAAACTGTCTATGCGAAACTTAACCAAACCTATGTGGCGGGAAATCTCTATGAACCGGTGTGGATTACCGGTCGTATGAAAGTCAAAGCAACCCAAAAGGCGCTAAAATTAATTGACGGCACCGCCGGAATCGACACTGCATATATGGTTGAGGTCGTTAGCATTGCCCCCTACCGAAAATAAGGGCCGCACATCTGGAGGAATAAATTATGAAGTACGGCCGACTTAGAATTGTGGCCATCCTGTTTGGGTCCACACTCGTCTGGTCATTCAATTCATTGACGACAGCGGTAGCGGAGGAAGGGGCCCATCAGCACGGGGTAAGCCATCTGAATATTGCTATCGAGGGTAATCATTTAGAGATGGAGCTCATCGTGCCGGGCAGTGATGCGGTCGGCTTTGAACATTCCCCATCGACAACCGAGGATCGAAAAGCCGTTCAAGCCGCGGCCAAAAATTTCAAAGACGGCATGCAGCTATTTGTATTTTCCGCTGCCGCCAACTGTCGTTTCGAACATACGAAGCTGCAATCCTCGTTGCTGGATAAGCACAGTGGCCATAAGCACCACGCGCATAAAAAACACGATCATGCGAAGCACAGCAGTCGCCAGGACAAAAAAGCGTCAAAGGAACCCCACGCCGAATTCCACGTTCATTACCATATTGAATGCGCCAACCCAGGAAAACTGACATATATCGACGCGAGATTTTTCAAATCCTTCCCGTCCGCACAGAAACTCGTGACACGTTGGGTCACCGCGCGCGGGCAAGGAGCAGCTACTCTAACACCGGCAAAAACTCGCCTGACCTTCTAGGGATGAATGAGATTTCCATTCTTCCTTCGCATTAGAATGCTGCCCGTTTGATGATCGAGCTTTCCAACCTTCGATTCCGGTGGTCTGCCACCCACGCGCCGGTCATCGACATTCCTCGGTTCTCGGTCAAAGAAGGTGAACGTGTGTTCCTTGAGGGACCCAGCGGCAGCGGAAAGACGACAATGCTGAATCTGCTTGGCGGTATGACCGTGCCGGAACAGGGAAGTATCGTCGTTGACGGGATCGATTTGGTGGGCCTTAAACAGGCTGCACGGGATAGTTTCCGGGCAAACCGCGTCGGATTCATATTCCAGATGTTCAACCTGATCCCGTATCTGTCACTCATCGATATTGTCATGTTACCCTGCCGCTTCTCCACCTGTCGCGCCGAGGCCGCCTGCAAGAAATCGGGGAGCGTCGAAGCCGATGCGCGCCGCCTGCTGGACCATATGGAAATCGATTTGGAGGCTCTGGAGAACCGTGCGGTAACGGCATTGAGCACTGGCCAACAGCAACGGGTAGCGGCAGCGCGTTCACTGATCGGCGCCCCGAGCTTGGTCATCGCCGATGAACCGACGTCTGCGCTCGACCAAAATGTCCGTGATGCGTTTATGTCGCTGTTGTTCAGCGAGATTACTGACGCTGGTGCCACACTTTTGTTTGTAAGCCATGATGTAACGCTTGCGTCTAAATTCGACCGCCAGACCACCATGTCCGACATCAATAACGCGGGAACGCAACAATGACTGCCAGGATAATTCTCTTCCTGGCCGCAAAAAGCCTGCTCAATCGCTGGCTTACTGCGGGGCTAACGGTCTTTGCTATCGCCGTCAGCGTGATGATGGTGCTAAGTGTGGAGAAAATTCGTACCGACGCCAAGTTAAGCTTCGCCAACACGATATCAGGGACGGATCTTGTTGTTGGTGCCCGCAGTGGAGCGGTTCAGCTTCTGCTATATTCCGTATTTCGCATTGGTAACGCCACCAATAATATTTCGTGGCGTAGCTACCAGGAAATCGCCAACCGAAATGATTTGAAATGGTCGGTTCCCCTGTCGCTCGGTGATTCTCACCGCGGCTATCGGGTCATGGGCACGACAGATGACTATTTTAAACATTATCGTTATGGCGCCAGGCGCGTGCTGCAGTTTGACGATGGTATACCGTTTGACGATATCTTTGACACCGTCCTGGGCGCGGAAGTGGCAGAGGCGCTGGATTACGCTGTGGGCGATAAAATCGTTATTGCGCACGGTTTGGGCCGGGCCGGATTTACCAAACATGTGGATAAACCATTCACCGTAACCGGTATTTTGAAACGCACCGGCACGCCGTTGGATCGCACGGTCCACGTTAGCCTGAACGGCATAGAGGCCATTCATTTGGATTGGCGTGGCGGCAGCCGGATTCCAGGACGAACGATCACCGCCGATCAGGCCCGCGAGCTGACACTAACCCCCCGGTCTGTCACCGCAGTTCTGCTTGGTCTCAAATCGCGCCTTGGCGCATTTCGGGCCCTGCGTGAGATCAATGAATCACGCCGTGAACCGCTACTCGCCATTTTGCCTGGCGTCGCGCTCCAGGAGCTTTGGTCTCTAATGGGAACAGCCGAAGCAGCGCTCGGAATTGTCGTGCTGTTTGTTGTCGCCGCTGGCCTCATCGGTATGGCAACCATGCTCCTCGCGAGCCTAAACGAAAGACGCCGGGAAATGGCCATCCTGCGAGCGGTGGGCGCACGACCAGCCCACGTGTTTGCGATGTTTGTGTTGGAAGGCTGGCTGCTGACCCTGCTGGCCTGTGTACTGGGCATCGCGCTTCTCTATTTCGGGCTGGCAGTCGCCCAACCTTTGATTGAGACGCGGTTCGGACTCTATGTACCGCTGGATGTTCTCACAATACGGCAATGGATTATCATCAGCGCCATAATGGGTGCCGGAACAGTTACGGGCGCCGTTCCGGCGTGGTTTGCCTACCGGAATTCCATTGCCGACGGTATGACCATTCGGACCTAGGGGCAGGCACGTTCCTGACTGCATAGCATATATCCGGCTAGGTTGCCGATCGCTTCTTCTTAAAACTGTGAATTCTTTGCCGCGCCGAGGTTGATGCTGAGCGACAGCCCACCAGCGCCACAGCATGGGCATGTCGCAGCGATCAGAATTTGTTGTCGCTGTTCTTCCGTGATGTCGGCCTGGCCGAGTAGCTCTGTCAGCTGTTGCTGGAACGCAAGATGCGCCGACTGATCTCCATATTGAATCCGCCCGCCCGCCGTAGGGTCACTGTTTATTGGGTCGGTTTCAGGCTCTGGGGTATCATCTTTATCGGCCATCTTCGGGTCGCCTATGGTGAACAACAATGCGTTAGCCTATCATCCCTACACAAATTTGACGCAAGCGTTTTCAAATTCTTACGCACCTCGGAACCGAGATCATTAACCGTCATCCTGCCGGGTGATCCGCTAGAGGTCGATTGTTTCGGCAATCTGGTCATCGCTGTCGGTGATCGCTCTTGATGCAAGGAAGATAGCGGATAATGGAATACACAACGCTTGGACGAACGGGGCTAAAGGTAAGCGTTGCTGGGTTTGGTTGCGGTGGCAAAAGCCGAGCGGGTCAGGGCAGCGGTAAGTCGACCGCTGACTCAGTGGCCTTGATCCATCGTGCTATGGACCAAGGGGTCAATTTCTTTGATACCGCGCGGTCATACGGCACGGAGAGTATTCTCGGTGCGGCGATAAAAGGCAGACCTCGCGACGCGGTTATTATCTCGACAAAGAACCATGAATCTGGCGTATCGGCAGAACAGCTGGTGAGCGCGATCGATGTCTCTCTTAAGGAACTGCAAACCGATTTCATAGACGTCTTTCACCTGCATGGCGTGGGGCCGGAGGTTTACGATCACGCTATTAACGAGCTTGCCCCGGCAATGTTGAGGGAACAAGAGCGCGGCAAGATTCGGTTCCTCGGCATTACGGAGACCTCGCCCAACGATCATGGTCAAAAGATGTTGCAGCGCGCCGTGACCGATGATTGCTGGGACGTCATGATGTTGGGTTTTAATATGATGCATCAGGTCGCGCGTACTCGCCTCTTTCCCCAGACAAGCAAGCAAAAGATCGGCACGTTGATTATGTTCGCGGTCCGTAGCCTGTTCAGTGTTCCAGGTCGGCTGGAGAAAACGATGGGCAAGTTGGCCGAGGAAGGCCGCGTGCCAGCCTGGCTAGGCGAGCGGGAAACGCCGCTCGACTTTCTTCTCGGGGACGGCGGTGCCGACAGCGTCATTGAAGCGGCCTATCGCTTTGCCCGCCATGAACCGGGTGCAGATGTCGTGCTGTTTGGCACTGGCGACACTGCCCACCTCGACGCCAATATCCAATCGATTCTCAAGCCGCCTTTGCCGGAACCTACCCGGGCAAAGCTTACGGATTTGTTTGGTCACCTAGAGGGTATTGGGTTGGACGGTCCAGGTGCACGATAACATTTCCGCTGTATCACCGATAACAGACATGAACGAGCTAGTTCAGAGTGTCTTCTAGTGACCCAAAGCGGCCATAAGATCGTGACATCCGATTCATCGAGGCGAAACTAGACCTCGCTGGGAATGAGGTGTATGTACTTCTTGGGCTAGCCGCGCACCGGTTTTCCGGGCCCGGTGAATAAAATTAACAACA
>WLWI01000180.1_pt1 | contig 82526 bp, 60 predicted proteins | sample 6701501 | NCBI WGS metagenome assembly WLWI01 (sample SAMN12718690, study PRJNA515312) | sponge metagenome | isolation source: marine sponge | host: Mycale hentscheli | place: New Zealand: South Island, Marlborough, Capsize Point | collected 2014-11-01 | reverse complement strand
GCCGTTGCCAAAGAGGTCTTGGGCAAGACGCTGACCTGGGCCATTCAACAAGCAACGGATGCTAAATGGGAGATCGCAAAGATTATGGACCATCTTGCCCTCACCTGATTTTTGCAAAAGTCCAGTTTTAAGATAAGCCAAGAAGCCGTAAATAGTAAAGACGCCCGCTCCCCTTTGCGCCGGCTTTGCCCCCTCAATAACAGCGATAACTCGACCTGATGAAGGATATAGTTTTTTTTAATCGACCCAGACTTGGAAGCGGACCGACTTGCCGCTACATTAGGGCCTGTCCAGTAAAGCCCTGCGGCCGGGGTTGCAAAGCCAAATTCCAGCTCCGCCTTGATTTGCCGCCCGCTTCTGTCCTCGCACCCCTTTAGCTGTCTTAGCCCCTGGCACACTTATGATACGCGTTTTCCGAGGGCCCGCCGCCCTGTCCGATTTCCGCCGTCTGCCCCTCTTGCAAACCTGCCGCGCCATTGAGCCTCAGCTAACTGGTATAGAGGCCAATTTCTTCTACGCCGTGCAGTTGCGCCAGCCCCTAAACTCCGACCAGCTCGAACGCCTGCAAGCTCTCTTGGGGGTCGACTCTGGTCCTTTGCCCGAGCCCAGCGAGGAATTAGCCGTAGGACCGCGGCCAGGGACTATTTCGCCGTGGTCTTCCAAAGCCACCGATATCCTGCACCACTGCGGCCTGGAGCAGGTGGAACGCGTCGAACGCGGCACCACCTTTCGCCTGCACGGGGCCAACGCCGCTATGCGGGACCGTCTCGCCCCGCTTCTTTTCGATCGTATGACCGAAGCTGTAATCGCCGATCCGCAGTTATTTTTCGACCGGGTCGAGCCGCAACCCCTGGTCCATATCCCCCTCGGCGACAGCGGCCGCAGCGCCCTCGAAACGGCCAACCAGAGCATGGGACTGGCCCTGGCCCCCGACGAAATCGATTATCTCCTCCAGGTCTACGCCGATCTGGGACGCGATCCCACCGATGTCGAATTAATGATGTTCGCCGTGGTCAACTCGGAACACTGCCGCCACAAGATATTCAACGCCAGCTGGAATATCGACGGGACCGACCGCGATCACACCTTATTCGCCATGATCCGCCACACCCACGCCCGCCATCCAAAGGGCTGCGTCGTGGCCTACGCCGACAATTCCGCCATTGTCGAGGGCTTTGCCGTCGATGTCTTCCGGCCCGGCAGCCCCGGCGACCCGTACCGCTTTAGCCGCAAACAAACCCATCTTCTGCTCAAAGTCGAAACCCACAACCACCCCACCGCCATCGCCCCCTATCCGGGCGCCTCCACCGGGGTGGGCGGCGAGATTCGCGACGAAGGGGCTGCTGGCACCGGCGGCCAACCGCAGGCCGGTCTCAACGCCTTTTTCACCTCCCACCTGCGCCTGCCCCAACACCCCCAGCCCTGGGAACTGGACCACGCCGAATTCCCCACCCGCCTGGCCACTCCATTGGCAATTATGACCGAGGGGCCCATTGGCGGGGCCGCCTTTGGCAACGAATTCGGTCGCCCCAATATCCTGGGCGTCTTTCGCACCTTTGAAGAACAGGCCGGCGGGCGCTACCGCGGCTACCACAAACCCATTATGGTAGCCGGCGGGGTCGGCCTGATAGACGCCGAGCATGTAGATAAAAAGCAACCGCAACCCGGCGACCACGTCATTCAGCTGGGCGGACCGGCCATGCTCATCGGCCTGGGCGGCGGGGCTGCCTCGAGCATGGATACCGGCAGCAATCTCGAAGACCTCGATTTCGCCTCGGTGCAGCGCGACAACCCGGAAATGGAGCGCCGCTGCCAGGAATTGCTCAACCGCTGCATCGCTCTGGGCACCGACAACCCCATTCTCAGCATTCACGATATCGGCGCCGGCGGCCTCTCCAACGCCTGTCCCGAACTGGTCGAGGATAGCGGCGCCCGCTTCGATCTGCGCGCCGTGCACAACGACGACCCCGGCATGAGCCCCATGCAAATCTGGAGCAACGAGGCCCAAGAACGCTACGTCCTGGTCATTAGCCGCGACGACTTAGAACACTTTGGCGCCCTGGCCGCCCGCGAGCGCTGCCTGTGGGCCGCCATCGGCGAGATCACCGGCGACGGCAAACTGACCCTGCACGACCCTCTCTTCGGCAATTACCCTATCGCCGACCTCGACCTCGAAGTTATCCTGGGCAAGCCGCCGCGTATGGAGCGCCGCGTCCACCACCGCCCTGCAGGGATGGTCCCCCTCAAGACGCAGGGGATCGCCCTATCAGAAACGGTCGGTCGGGTGTTGCGCTTTCCCGCCGTAGCCAGCAAAACCTTCCTCATCACCATTGCCGACCGCACCGTCACCGGTCTCATCGCCCGCGACCAGATGGTGGGGCCCTACCAAGTGCCGATATCAGATATGGCACTGACGGCCCACTCCTTTACGGGCTACACCGGATCGGCTATGGCCATGGGTGAGCGCACCCCGCTGGCTCTGATAGACGCAGCTGCCTCGGTGCGGATGGCGGTGGCCGAATCGATCACCAATATCGCCGCCGCCCAACTGGGACCCATCGGCCAGATCAAGCTGTCGGCCAACTGGATGTGCGCCTGCGGCGAAGAAGGTGAGGACGCCGCCCTGTACCGAGCCGTGGAGGCGGTGGGAATGGAATTCTGTCCCGCCCTAGGTATCGCCATCCCCGTGGGCAAAGACAGTCTCTCGATGCGCACCGTTTGGGAGGACAGTCAGGGACGAGCGCAGCAAAATGTGGCACCTTTGAGTCTGGTGGTAACGGCCTTTGCCCCAGTGCCCGATGTCCGCCGCCTGGCCACGCCCGATCTCAAGCCCGGAACAGACACTCGCCTGCTGCTCATCGACCTGGGTCGCGGCCACAACCGCCTAGGCGGCTCGGTCCTGGCCCAGGTCTACAATCAAATCGGCGATAATTGCCCCGATATTGAGCCACAAGATCTAGCCGCCCTATACGCCGCGGTGCAGTCATTGCTATCCGAAAACCTGCTCCTAGCCTACCACGACCGCTCCGACGGCGGCCTTTTCGCCTGTCTGGCCGAAATGGCTTTTGGCGGCCGCCGCGGCCTCAGCGTTGACATCGCCGCCCTAGGACCCGACCAGCTGGGCGCCCTTTTCAACGAAGAAATAGGGGTGGTCCTGCAATACCGGGCCGCCGACCAGAACGCCGTAGACGCCATCCTGACCGCCCACCAACTGGAGGATGTCGCCCACCAATTGGGCGTCGTCAACGACTCGGGTATTATCGCCCTTGCCCAAAACGGCCAGCCACTGTTTAACGCCCCCGTCCTCGATTTGCACCAGACCTGGTCCGAAGTCACCTACCATATGCAAGCCCAGCGCGACAACCCGGCCTGCTCCCGGCAGGAATACGAGGCCATCGCCGATGCGGCCGATCCGGGCCTGACTTTCGCGGCCCCCGGACCGCTGCCCACCCTGACCCGTCCGCAACAGCGCCCCCGCGTCGCGGTCTTGCGCGAACAAGGCATCAACGGCCAGGTCGAAATGGCCGCCGCCTTTGACGCCGGCGGCTGCGAATCAGTAGATGTCACCATGACCGACCTGCTCGAAGGCCGCGTTGCCTTAGACCAATTCCAGGGCCTGGTCGCCTGCGGCGGTTTCAGCTTTGGCGATGTCCTGGGCGCCGGCGTCGGCTGGGCCCGCTCCATTCTCTTCAACAGCCAATTGCGCGACCAATTCGCCGCCTTTTTCGCTCGCCCCGAGACCTTTGGCCTGGGCGTGTGCAACGGCTGCCAGATGCTCTCCCATTTAAAAGAGCTGATCCCCGGGGCCCACGACTGGCCCTCGTTCCAACGCAACCACTCAGAGCAATTCGAGGCCCGCTTCGCCACCGTCGAAGTACTGCCCAGCCCCTCGGTGCTGTTGCGCGGTCTGGAAGGCGCCCGCCTGGGGATTGCCGTGGCCCACGGCGAGGGCCGCACCCAATTCAGCGCCGGCACCCAGGACAAAGCCCCGACGTCCCTGCGCTATGTCGACAACCACGGCCAGCCCACCGAATCTTATCCCTACAACCCCAACGGCTCACCCGCCGGCCTCACCGGCTTCACCAGCCAAGACGGCCGCGTCACTATTATGATGCCCCACCCCGAACGGGTTTTCCGCACCCTGCAACTATCGTGGAAACCCCCGGAGTGGGACGGCGACTATACCCCCTGGCTGCAACTCTTCCAAAACGCCCACGACTTCGCCTCGGAGAGTTGAAATTGCAGCTTGTCACGGCGCACGTTTTGTCCTTGGTTTGGCGTTGGACACAGTAGCCGATATTGATTTTGGACACAGGAGACGACCCATGCCTAAATCGCCTCTTCTCACAATCGCCAGCCTCGCCCTCCTTCTCTTCACCGGCTGCCTACCCGGCGACGGCGCCCATAGCACCACCAACCCCGCCGGTTTCTTCTGGGGCATCTGGCACGGCTGGATCGCCCCGGTATCGCTGATCTGGGGCTTCTTCGACCCCTATGTCCGCCTCTACGAACCCATCAACAGCGGCTGGTGGTACGATCTGGGCTTCTATATCGCCGTTATCAGCGGCTTTGGCGGCTTTTCTCTAATGCGCCGTAAATAGCCCCACGATAGGGCCCGGCGCAATTTTGCCGCCCGGCCGCCCTCTGCTTATACTTTCCATTGTAGATTCTGAGCGAAACTTGCAAGCATAGTCCCGTTCCATATTGCAGCGAAAGAGCCCCAATGGCCCACCCCCTCCGCTGGGGCATCCTCGCCCCCGGCGGCATCGCCCGCCAATTTGCCGACGGCCTCCAGGCCCTGCCTCATGCCCAACTGGTAGCCGTCGGCTCCCGCGACCTGGGCAGAGCGGAGAAATTCGCCGCCAAATTCGCCGTCCCACGAGCCTACGGCAGCTACGCCCAACTGGCCGCCGACCCCAAAGTAGACGCCGTTTACATAGCCAGTCCCCACCCGCTGCATATGGAGCACGCCCTCCTCTGTGTAGAGGCCGGTAAAGCCGTACTCTGCGAAAAACCCTTCACCCTTAATTTTAAACAGGCCCGCCAGCTGGTGAAGGCAACGCGCAAAAAAAAGGTCTTCCTGATGGAGGCCATGTGGACCCGCTTCCTGCCCCTTATGGCCCAGGTGCGGCAGTGGGTCGACGACGGCGCAGTGGGCGATGTCCATTTGGTCTCGGCCGATTTCGGTTTCCGCGCCGGCTTCAACCCCGAAGGGCGGTTGTTCAATCCGCTCTTGGGCGGCGGCGCCCTGCTCGATGTCGGCGTCTACACCGTTTCCTTCGCCGCCATGATCCTGGGCCCCGATCCCGTCTATACCAATGGTATTGCCCATCTGGGAACCAGCGGCGTCGACGAACAGGCCAGCGTACTGCTGGGCTATGCCGGCGGCGCCATGGCCAATTTGTCGACTTCGATCCGCACCAATACCCCGGGCGAGGCCCGTATTGTCGGCACCGAAGGCAACATCGCCATTAACGCCCCTTTTTGGAAAAGCACCGCCGCCACCTTGAAAAACGGCGACGGCGAACAACACGTCGAACACCCCTTAGAAGGCAATGGCTACAATTACCAGGCCGCCGAAGTGGCCCGCTGCTTGGCCCAGGGCGAGTTGGAAAGCCCGCTGATGCCGCTGGACGAAAGTCTGGAGATCATGAAAATCCTGGATACACTCCGGGCCCAATGGGGTCTCAAATACCCCATGGAAGACTGACTAATACCAGATTGACTTCAAGTTGTCCGGATATTTCCGTCTGTAGCCAAAGACCAGCCACCAAAAATCCGGATACCTTCACATCAATTTTGCTATAACAGCCACTGCTAACACATTCCCCTACGACGAGGATTACCCCATGCAATACGGACAAGTACAAGGCGTCGACAAACCCGTCGCGCGTCTGGTTCAGGGCACGATCATGTTGTCGCAGAACAAGAAAGACGAGGGCTTTGCCCTGCTCGACGGCGTCGCCGCCCTGGGCTGTACGACCTTTGACACCGCCCACGGCTACGGCGGCGGCCAGTGCGAACGGGTCCTGGGCCAATGGATGGAAGCCCGCGGCAACCGCGACGATATGGTCGTCATTTCCAAAAGCGCCCATCTCAACCAGGACCGCAACCGAGTGACCCCCTACGATATAACCTCGGATATGTTCGATTCGCTGGCCCGACTGCGCACCGACTACGTCGATATCCACCTGCTGCACCGCGACGATCCCACGGTGCCGGTGGGACCCATCGTCGAAATCCTCAACGAGCACCTGGCCGCCGGCCGCATCCGCGCCTTTGGTGGCTCCAATTGGCAGCCCGAGCGCTTGCAGGAGGCCAACGAATACGCCGCCCGCCACAATCTAGTCCCCTTTGCCGCCAGCAGTCCCAATTTCAGTCTCGCCGAGCAGGTCAAAGAACCCTGGAAAGACTGCATCACCATCAGCGGTCCAGAAAACGAGGCTAAACGCCAGTGGTATGCCGACAATAATATGCCCCTGTTCACCTGGTCCAGTCTGGCGCGCGGTTTCTTTTCCGGCCGCATCACGCGCGACAATTTCGAAGCGGTCAAAAAGGATCTCGACGGCTCCTGCGTCCAGGCCTATTGCTACGAACAAAATTTTGAGCGTCTCGACCGAGTCGGACAATTGGCCGGCGAAAAAGGCCTCAGCGTGCCGCAGTTGGCCCTGGCCTATGTCGTGGCCCAGCCGCTCAATATCTTCGCCCTTATCGGCTGCGAGGCCGCCAGCGAATTCGAGACCAACCTGGCCGCCCTCGACACCCCGCTAAGCGACGCCGAACTAGCCTGGCTCGACCTGCGGTCCGACAGCCGCTAATGACACCGGGCGGAAGAGGCAGCCCCTCTTCCGCCCCAGCCTCATCACCCGCAACGGAGCCCCAAGCCCATGCCCCGGTCGCAGCCCAATATCCTGGTCCTTATGACCGACCAGCAGCGCCTCGATACCATCGCCGCCTACGGTCTCAATCCCCTGATCAACACTCCCAATATCGACGCCTTAGCCCAGCGCGGGGTGCGCTTTGACCAGGCCTTTACCCCCACCGCCATCTGCTCGCCCGCCCGCGCCTCGTTTTATACCGGGCTCTACCCGCACAAACACGGAGTCACCGGCAACGGCATGACCATTCGCGACGGGGTCCAGGGTGTCAACCACTATCTGGAGGAGGCCGGCTACCGCTGCGGCTACGCCGGTAAATGGCATGTCGATGAAGAGCGCGGTCCCTCCCAACTGGGCTTTGTCGGCAAAGATTTCATGGGCTACGCCTTCCCCGGCTCGGGCATTTTGCCGGGTCTGCAATTTGGCGCCCGCCCCCGGGGCCAAAACCACTACGAGACCTATCTCGATGAAAACGACTTTGGCCGCCCCCAGGTAAGCCACCGCTACGTTGGCACCAACCCCTCCAACCAGGCCCAGGAGATGTTCGCCCTGCACGAGGGGCCGGTGGAATCGTGCATTGAATACTTCGTCGCCGAGGAAACCAAAAAGGTGATCGACCAGGTCGGTGACGGCGACGAGCCCTTTTTCGTCTGGGCCAATTTCTGGGGTCCGCACAGCCCATCGCTGGTCCCCGAGCCCTACTTCTCCATGTACGACCCCAAGGCCATCCCCGAGCACCCCAGTTATTGCGAGACCTTCTCCAATAAGCCCTACCGACAGCAACTGATCGAAAAATTATGGGGCCTGGGCGATTACGGCTGGGAAGGCTTCCAGGAAATCGGCGCGCGTTATTTTGGCCACTGCACCCTCATAGACGATATGGTCGGCGGTATCGTCGCCCACCTCGAAGAAAAGGGGCTGGCCGACGATACCGTGATTGTCTTCACCGCCGACCACGGCGATTGCATGGGCGCCCACCGGCTTATTGAAAAGGGCGAATTCATGTACGACGAGATCTATCGCATCCCCATGGTAGTGGCCCATCCCAATTGTCAGAGCCCGGGATCGGTCAACGACGATATGGTCTACCTGCACGAAATCACCAGCTCCATCCTCGATATCGCCGGCCTCGAAGTACCCGCCAGCTTCGACGGCCAGTCGCTCCTGCCCGCCATGCTGGGCAGCGCCGAGTCCAACGGCCGGGAGGAAGTCTACTGCGTCTTCGACCGCCATTTCACCGTGGCGCAGCAGCGCATGGTCCGCAGCCGCACCCACCAACTGACCTTCAACGCCGGCGACCAGGGCGAGCTCTACGATCTGGTCGCCGATCCACACCAGCTCGACAACGCCTACGGGCGCCCCCAGTATGAGGATGTTAGACGCGATCTGCTGCAGCGCATGGACGGCTATATGCGCGATTTGCAGGATCCGCTCTACAGTTGGTTCAGGCGCATAGCCGGCACTTATTGACCGTGGCGGCCAGAGCGGTCTTGCTGGCCCTGTGGGCTATAGGCTCGGCCACTTGCTGGGCCGAGGATGGGCTTAGCCAGGAGGATTTACTGGCCCTGGCGGCGCTGGAATTGCTCCAGGGCGGCCTCGCCCAACCGGCCGACCTCACCCTCAATCCGCTGCTCGACCGGGCCGCCGGGTCGGTATTCTACGGCCGCATTGAAGCCCGAACCGCGCTGCACCAGCTAATCGGCCGCATCCTCGCCGGCCAGTGGCCCCAGCGCCAACGAGCCATTGAAGACCGCGTCAAACCCTATACCCGGGTCGCCCCCGATACCCTGGCCCACTTCACCCGCCTGGTCCTGGAATCCCTACAAGAGCCTCTAGCCCGCCGACAAGACGCCTTTCTCGACGATATCCTCGCCGACGCCGCCGTCGAATTGGGCCTGCCCGACCAGCAAGGCTTTGCTCTAGGCCGCCTCCTCAGCCGCGCCGCCGCCCGCCAGTTGCGCCCGCAGCCACCGGCCGATATCGCCGCCGCCACACCGGGCCGCTACGTGCTGGCCGTCCACTTCCAATTTTCCAAGCCCTCCCGCTTTCGCGGCCTAGACGTGGGTCGCCTCAGCCCCGAGACCATTGCCGCCGGCACCCGTTACCTGGGGGCGCGCCTGCAGCGCTCAATAACCATGCGCCGCCGTTTCCGCAATATTGTCCCCTGTTTCGATTTGAGTCAGTGCGAAAATCTGGTGGCCGATTACCTGCTGGTCCTCGATATCGAAAACCAGCAGTGGCAGAGCACTACCGCCGGCACCCTGCTACTGGCCCAGAGCATCTGTCGCTTGCCCGACCGCCTACCCGTGTGGAAGCACTCAGCCGAGGTCGAATTTGCCCTTGCCGAAGGGGCCCCCTACCAATTGAATACCCTGCTCGACCCCGTCGTCAGTCGCCTGCTGCGGGATTTGCCATCGGCACCGAAGCGCTGATATGCGCCGCCTCTTCCTTCTCGTGGCCTTTCTACTCTCCTCGGGAATCACCCTACTTGCAGCCCAACCCCTCGACGACCTGCCCGCAGCGGTGGCCATCCACAGCGAGGTGAAAAAAAACGGCCCCCAAGCCGCCGCCTTTAGCCGCTATCTGGCCGGTTTTCTCGACAATAGCAAAAATTACCGGACCTACAACCTCGATCTGGAGGTGGCCAACGGCCAAGGGCAGGACTTTTGGCTGCAGCAGGCAACCGCCCACCAAGCCGGCGCTCTGCTGTTGGTTCGGGTGGAGGACTTTACTGCCGACGACCCCTTCGGCCGACTGCATCTGCGCCTCTTGGCCACCGCCGACAAATCCTTGTTAAAAGCCTGGTCCGCCCCCATCGAGCCGCCCGCTTTCGCCGCTTCCCCCCACAGTCGCCCCTACGGCAATCTCGACCAGGTCTTTGCCACTTGGCCCGTACAGCACTACCCCGTCTCCATCGAGCGTCGCGTCTTGCTGGTCTCCGACCAACGCCTGCGCGGTTCTGGTCGGGCCACCCGCGCCTTTCTCGAAAACCAACTGGCCCTGGCCAGCCGCATTCTGGAACGCGAATTCGGCCTGCGACTTATTTTGCAGGAGGTGCAGCGCTGGCGCCCGCCCGATATCGCCCTGGACGGTATCGCCAAAGCCGCTTCGCTCATTCCCAACCGCGAAACCGCCGACCTTACCCTGGTCTGCCTGGGCACGCCCTCCGTAAAAACACTGCGTCCAGGGGCCCGGGCCGTGGGCTATGCTCGGGTCCTGACCAACACAGTTGTAACTAACCAGCTCAGCGCCCACGTCTTTGTCCACGAAATAGGCCATGTCCTGGGCGCGATCCACGTCGCCGATGAAGACGCTATTATGCAGCCCTACTTGGCCCACCATACCCTATTCGACCGCTATCGCGTCCAACCGCCCATCGCCTTTTCACCGACCAACCGGGAAATCATCGCCACTACCTGCGCTCTGCCTCTGGGCACAGGCTACTACCAGCACCGCGATAAAATCGCCGGTCTGCTGCAAATTTACCAACGCCTGCGGCCAAGCCATCTGCCCCAAGTGGCCCCCTACTACGCCGACGTGCTCCTGCAACAAGGCCAACTAGAGCAAGCCCTGGCGCTATTGCGCGACGCCGTCGACCAGGCCCCCAACGACTACCACATTCGCCTGCGTCTAATTCAGGCCCTGCGCCAGGCCAGTCTCCACGCCGAAGCCCACGAATTAGTGCAACAGGATTTGGCTCAAAACCAGGCTCTGGTCGATCCGGCCGCACAGCGCCCCACCATCCGCCTGTCGACCACGCGCATAGCCTTTGACCACAGTGCACCCGGCCGCAGCTATACCCATACCCTCACCCTGTCGAATTGGGGCACCGCGCCGTTGGAAATAAGCCGCATCACCGCCCCTGAAGCCCCTTTTTCCCTGGCCGCCGAAACGCCGCTGCAACTCACCTTGGAGCCCGGTGCTTTCACCAATCTGGAAATTGGCTTTTCCCCCCGTGAAGCGGGTCTCTACAAAAGTGTCCTGGAATTGGCCTGTAATGTCCCAGGCAAGGCACGCATAACCGTACAACTGAGCGGCCGGGCCAACGACTGAAACGGGCGAATATCAGACGGAGTGTTTTACCTATAGACGCAGATGCGCTTTGCCCATTTTATACAGTGTATATACGCCATCCTCACATGCAGCTTACAGGAGATCGACTGTGAATCCTATTCTCGCCCTTGACTTCGACGGTGTCCTCTGCGATTCAGCCAGAGAACTGGCCCTTTCCGCCTGGCGGGCCGGGGCCGCCATCTGGCCCGACTGGCAAAATCAGGAGCCACCGGACATTTTGCTTGAACAATTCAAAAAGGCCCGCCCGGTCCTGGAAACCGGACACGAAGCCATTCCCTTGCTGGCTCTCTTGCACCAGGGCCTGGACACAGAGACCCTGATGCTAAACGCCCACGAGCAAATTGCGGCCATGCGACGACAAATCGGCCACGACGAAAACGCCCTCAACGATCTGCTGGCTGGGGCACGGCGGGCCTGGGTCGAGGCAGACCTGGAAGGCTGGCTGGCGGCACACGGGTTTTATCCGGGCACGGTCGAAGGCGCCAAAGACGCCCTGGCAGAGGGGGTGGCCGTCTATATTATCACGACCAAACAGGAAGCCTTTACCCGCCGCCTGCTCCAGGCCCAGGGCCTAATCCTGCCCGACGAGCGAATCTATTCATTGGAGCAAATCAAAGAACTGGGCGGCAAATCCGGTGTTCTCGCCGGCTTATTGCAAGCTCACCCAGAAACTCCCATAGCCTTTGTCGAGGACCGGCTCGAAACCCTGGAAGCCGTCCTCGCCCGCCCCGATCTAGGCCGAGTACACACCTACCTGGCCGACTGGGGTTTCAATACGGCGGCGACCCGGGAGCGAGCCGGCGACCTGGACGGTATTGAAGTAATTAGTCTGGCGGATTTTCCGCCGCGCCTGTAATCCTGCCGATTCACCCTTTTCCATTTTTTTATTTTTTCTTTCCCCCTCTGCCAACCCATCCGCACTCAAACGACTCTAAAGAACAAAAAATAGAACGGGGCTTCCATCTGCCCCGTTCTATTGGTAGGTCTAAGCTATAGTGATTCTATCAAGCAGCGCCCAGTTGCGCCGCCAGCGCCTGGGCAATGACCATATGCCCGGCGTGGTTGGGATGCACCGGCTCGGGGCAGAAGGTATCGGCATCGCGACGGGCCAGATGGGCCTGGAAAATATCGTGCAGCCGCACCAGCTTGGTATTGTACTTCTCGCTCATTCGGACGACCGTTTCGATATACTGCGGCAACAACCCCAGCACCTGGCTGCGCATACTGTTAGGGTTGCGGTCGGTCGAAATATAAAAGGGCGTCAGCAATACCACCGGGCAGCCCAATTCGCTTTGCGTGCGGGCGAGCAACTCGTCGTAAACCTCGGCGAATAATTGTGGACTGACCGCCCCTTCGCCAGCGCGCAAATAACTGTGGAGGTCGTTGATGCCAATTTTTATCGACAGCCGGTCCGGGCGATGGTAGAGCACATCGTCGGCCCAGCGGTTCTGCAAATCGGTAATGCGGTTGCCGCCGATACCTTTGTTGATATAGCGGATATCCAGCTCGGGATAACGCGCCGTAATCCACTCCGTAGTCATGCGGGCATAGCCGCTGCCCAGGGGGGCGTCGGCGCCGCGGCGGCCGCAATCGGTGATACTGTCGCCAATAAACAACAGGGTCTGGCCATCTTCAATCCAGCAGGTACTCATGGTATTCCTTTCTATGGGTGGGCCTTGGCATCGAGGCGATGCCCCGTTGGATTGGCGCATACCGCCACCCCAGTGGGCAAAACCGCCGCAACGTCCCGTGCAAATTATCGTTGGACTTTGCTAAATTATTGTTTTTTATCGCCCGGCAACAGCCCCACAGCTATGGCACGCATTTTGATAAAACCCTAATCGCCATTTGACATTGTCCACTTATCACCGTCATATGCCAGGAGAGCTGCCCACACTGCCAGCCTCTACACCTTTACCAAGGAGGACCCTGTGACAAAGATACTGCGCATTTTCCCCGCTCTGACTGCAACCGCTCTGGCCGCGGCTTTAACGGCCCCCGACAGCAGCCAGGCCGAAACAGCCCGCCAGACCTTTTCGGTAGACTCGGGCGACCGCCTCGTTGTCGATACCGAACGGGGCACCATTGAAATCGACACCTGGGACAAATCGACGGTGGAAATCGTCGTCGAAAACGCCGACAAGCTCGATATCGAATTCGACCAGACCGACGGCACCGTATCGGTACACGGCCATAAAAAGGGCTCCAGCATATCCAAATTTTTTGATTGGGGCTTGAGCAAAGGGCCCAAATTCCACATCACCATCCCCCGCGTCCACGATGTCGACTTAAAGACTTCGGGCGGCGGCATAACCATCGATAAGCTGCAGGGCCAGGTCCTCGCCCGAACCTCGGGCGGCGGTCTTCATTTTGGCCATATAGACGGCCCGGTCAAGGGGCGCACCTCGGGCGGATCCATCCACCTGGAAGGCTGCACCGGCAGCGCCGATGTCTCGACCTCGGGCGGGTCCATCCGCATTGGCGATGTCAACGGCAATATTGAGGCCAAGACCTCGGGCGGATCCATCCACATTGCCCGGGCCCAAGGCACCGTGCATGCCAAGACTTCAGGCGGGTCCATCAAAGTCGACGAAGTCATGGGCGCCATCGATGCCAAGACCTCGGGCGGATCCATCCACGCGCAGCTCTCCGAGCAGCCCCAGGGCCCCTGCACCTTGGGCACCTCCGGCGGCAATGTCGAAGTTTCCCTGGCCGAAGATATCTCCCTCGATGTCGACGCCAAGACCTCGGGCGGCCGTGTCTCCACCGATTTCCCCGTCACCGTCCAAGGAGAATTGAATAAGACCAGCCTCAACGCCGAAATCAACGGCGGCGGGCCTGCCATGACGCTGCGGACCTCGGGCGGCAGTATCCGACTGAGCAAGATGTAGATTGGGATCCATCGGCACACCAAACGGCCCGACCAGTAATGGACTATCGTTAGCCAAACCTTTTCGGCGTCCAGCCATCAGTGCTTTATTTATTTTTGACCCCGCAAAAACGGCAGACAATCTCGAAGAGCGCCCGCGTCGCAAACAGCAGATTGTCCACCGAAGTGCGCTCGTCGTGGCCGTGAATCAGGCGCATCTCCTCCTCACCGGGAGCCTGTCGGTAGGGCATAAATCCGTAGATTAGCGTATCGGGCCGGCGCGGCAGAATATGCTTGGCGTCGGTACCGCCGTTGGAAATGACCGGAAGCACCGGCACCCCCGGCTCCAGCTGGTCCATCACCTCTTCAATAGTCCGGTACAGCGGAGTATCGACCCGCCCTTCCAGGGGTGGACTGTACTGGTCAATTTCAATATCGACCGCGTCGTCGATATAGGGACGTAATTCGGCGACAAAATCGTCGGCGCTCTGTCCCGGGGCCAAACGCCCATCGATCCAAGCCGTGGCCGCCGCCGGAATAACATTGATCTTGGAGCCGGACTGCAGCATGGTCACCGAGGCGGTATTGCGCAGCACCGCCTGCAAATCATCCTTGAAGGTATCCTCGACGGGCAAGCCGTCCCAGACCCCATCGCCTGCCTCTGGATCGAGCAGAGCCCGCAACCGCCGCCCTGTCTCCCCGTCCTGGCGCCCCGCAATGCCCTCAATGCAGGCGGCCACCGTCGCCGACGGATGCAGAGGCAGACGCACGCCCTGCAAACCGGCCAAGGATCGCGCCAATTGCAAAATGGCATTCTCATCGTGCGGCATGGAACCGTGTCCGGGACGCCCGCGGCCAATCAGCCGCAAGCGGCACAGGCCCTTCTGCCCGGTCTGGCAGGTATAGTAGCGCTGGCCGCCAATTTCGATATCGGCGCCGGCCCCTTCAGTAAGGATCAGCGGGGCTTCTAACTGTTCGGGGTGGTTGTCCAACAACCAACCGGGACCGTGGTCGCCCTTGCCGGCTTCCTCGTCGGCGGTAGCGGCAAAGAGCAAATCGCGATTGGGCCGCAGCCCCAGACGCTTGAACAGCAGCAATACCATCAATTCGGCGGCCACCATATTCTTCATATCTAAAGCGCCGCGGCCCCAGACTCGGTCGTCGATCAAGGCGCCGCTAAAAGGCGGATGGGTCCACTGCTCGGGCTCGACGGCGACCACGTCGGTATGTCCCAACAGCAACAGGGGTGGTTCGTCGCCGCCGACCAGACGCGTTGTTATATTGGCGCGTCCCGGCGCCGATTCGGTAATGCATGAGGTCAAGCCTTCTCCTTCGAGCACTCCGGCCAGATAGCGGGCGGCGATAATCTCGTTGCCAGGCGGGTTGGTGGTGTCGAGGCGCACCAAGGCCTGCAAGTGCTGCGTTACTTCTTGGCGCACGGCTTGCCAATCGATCATGATCCCTCCGTCGGTGGTTATAGGGGTCCGCTCAAAATCCCGAACTTTCGCGCCACCGTCAACCGCCCCGTCGTGCCGGAGCCGCTTTCTTGCCACTTGACAATTCGAGGCTAAACCATTTATTGAGTCGGTATGCAACACCGCCTCAACATAGAGGACCCCTCTCTCCGTACATTGGTGGGCCTGGTCCTGGTCGGCCTGCTGGTGGGCTTGTTCATGGGTCTGCCGCTGGGCCACGAGCTCTTCCACGACCTGGCCAGCGAACCGGAAACCTGTCCGGTGCACGTGCTAGAGAGCAGCCTGCTGCTGCTGGCGGTAGCCTTCCTGGCCCTGGCGCTCCTGACCGGCGGCGGTCCCACCTACCGCACCACCGCCAGCTCCGTCCCCCTGCCGCTTTTCCGCTGCGGCACCTTCCGTTCCCCCCGCGCACCACCCCATTCCTGAGCATTCGCCCCGTTAAGAAGCATTATTAAAATTACTTGAGCCCCAAGCGTGGCCGCCAGGTGTTTTAACAACGCTTCTAAGGGCGTGCGGATGCATTCTCCTGTTTAGATCTGCAGTATAGACGGCCGTTGCCCGCTGCCGACCGCCCGTACCCTGGCGCGTCGGCCCAGGGGCGTTGTTCGTGCCGTTACCTATCTGTCTAACCAGAAACTTCACTGCCCAGCAGTGCCGCTGCGGTGCTTGGCACCCGTGCGCGGCGGCCTGAATCTTAGGAGAAAGTATATCATGCTCAGGAAATTTTGGACTATCAACGCTCTTTTCGCCCTCTTAATTGCTATCACCAACTGCGGCGATGACGACAACCCGGTCGATTCCAACCACGACGAAGAACACGCCGAGGCCGTCGGCCTGATCATCCGCAACAGCGGTACGGAAATTGTTCGCTATGAGAACGGCGCTGTCGCCGGCGTCATCGAAGTGGGCCACGAAAAAGAAACGGCTCTTCTCACTGTGCGCTTCATCGCCGAAGACGGCGATCTCTTCGTCCCCGACGCAGACGACAATTTCGCTCTGGCCTGGGAAATTGCCGACGAAGCCATCGCCGAGGTCGAGCAGCACGAGGAAGACGGCCTCTGGTCCTTCCACATCCTCGGCCTGGAAGAGGGCGAGACCAACCTCGTCCTCAAACTAAACCACAACGACCACGCCGACTTCGTCTCGCCAGGCATTGAAATCCACGTCGAAGAAGGTGGGCCCGGCGAGGAACACGACCACGACGAAGGCTAATTCTTGCGCTTCCCCACTCTCCCAGCGCTGCTGGTCGGCCTGATAGCCAGCAGCGCTGGGGGCACTCCCAACGCTGTGCTCACGGGGCGCGTCAGCGACGCCGAAAGCGACATCGGTATCGGCTGGACCATCCTGGTCATTGAGGAAATTGAACGCACCCAACTCAGCGACGCCGAAGGCCGCTTCCTCTTCGGTCGCGTCCCACCCGGCTCCTATACACTGCACTGTATGCGCCTTGGCTACCACGATACTCACTTCCAGGTCGAAGTGGCCGCCGGCGATACGGTGCACCTCGAATTGCGCTTGGGCCACACCCCGCTGAGCATGGCCAGCACCCTGGTCGAGGGCGAGGCCACCGATTCGCTGCCGCCCTTGCAGGAACCCGCCATCCTATTTAGCGGCGGCCAGTTGCGCCAGCATCTGAGCCGCACCATTGCCGAAACCATTGCCGGCGAGCCGGGCATCGCCCAGCGCTCCATGGGCCCCGCCCCATCGCGGCCCGTGCTGCGCGGCCTGGGCGGCGACCGCCTCCTCATGTTAGAAGACGGCGAGCGCACCGGCGATTTATCGGCCACCTCATCCGACCACGCCGTCGCCATTGAGCCCATGACGACCCAGCGCATCGAAGTGATCCGCGGCCCTCGCACCCTGCTCTACGGCTCCAATGCCCTGGCCGGGGTCGTCAATGCCGTGCGCGGCTATGTGCCGAGCAACGTTTTTGAGCGCCGTAGCGGCGCCGTCACCTGGCAAGGCGAAAGCGTCAACCGCGGTCTCTCCGGTGGCCTCGATCTGGAACAGCCACTGGGGCCCTTTAGCCTGCACCTGGACAGTAGCCTACGCGATGCCACCGATATTTCCACGCCCAACGGCAACCTGGCCAATACCGATATCCGCACCGGCAACGCCTCCATCGGCCTATCTTTAGTGCGCCCCTGGGGCCATATCGGCGCCGGTGGCAGCCTGTATGACTCCGACTACGGCATTCCACCCGACCCGCTGGGCGGCCATCCCGACGGCATCTCCATCGACCTGGCCCGCCAGCACTTGGAAAGCCGCGCCGAAATCCTGAACGGTCCGGCCTGGCTCAAACGCCTCGAACTGCACCACAGCTTCTCGCGCTACCAGCACGGCGAATTCGAAGCCGACGGCTCGCTGGGCATTGAATTCGGCGTCCTGACCCATAACAGCGGCGCCCTGGCTCATCTCAACGACCTGGGGCCGCTGCAAAACGGCGCCGCCGGCCTTTGGTACGAGTACCGCAACTACGCCGCCGCCGGCCTCAATTTCACCCCTGCCTCCAGCGAATACGCCGGGGCTATTTTCACCTACCAGGAATGGACCCGGGGCCCCTGGGCCGCCAACGCCGGTATTCGCTTTGACGCCCGCCGCGTCGCCCCGCGCCAAGAGCGCAATTCGCGCACGGTCGGTCGCATTGAGCAGCGCGACTACGCCGGTTTCTCCGCCGGACTGTCGAACCGCTACGCCCTGTCTCCCGGCCTGAGCCTGGCCGCTTCACTCATGCGCACCTTCCGCGCCCCCGGCATTGAGGAACTATTTTCCGAAGGGCCACACCTGGCCTCATACGCCTACGAGGTGGGCAACGGCGATCTGGGCAGCGAACACGGTCTGGGCATGGAGCTGGCCGCCGAGTGGGAAGGGTCGGACAAACGCCTCCACCTGGCCCTGTTTCGCAACCAGATAGACGGCTATATCTTCCCCAAGAACACCGGCCAGCGGAGTCTGCGCCGCGCCGACCTATTCCTCTACCAGACCACAGGTGCCGACGTGCTTATGCACGGCGCCGAAGCCGCCTTGGACTGGCATTGGACGCAGCGCTGGAAGAGCAGCGCCACCCTCAGCTATGTGCGCGGCCGCCTCGCCCGGACCGATGAAGACCTGCCACGCCTGCCCCCCCTACAAACCCGCCTGTCACTCACCTGGGAGGCAACCCAGGCCCTCAGCGGCACCGCCGCCCTGCGCCTTGCCGCCGACCAGAACCGTCCCGGCCCATTCGAAGAGCCTACCGACGGCTACGGCGTCCTCGATCTGACCGGCCAGTACTATATCTACTGGCACGGACAATTGCACACGTTTGTCCTGACCCTGGAAAACGCCGCCAACGCCGTCTACCGCAGGCATCTCAACCGGGTCAAGGAAATTCTCCCCGAACCCGGGCGCAACCTGAGGTTGCTGCACAAGATCCACTTCTGAGGCGTTCCTCCCCCTTAAAGATTTGCAGGAAGGCGACAGAAGCCGCCATCGGGACTTCAATTGGGAAAGGGATTGCTGTCGCTGGGCCCGTCCCCGCCCATCTGGTCGGCGAGGAATTGCCCCAGACTGCGCGGCGGCCGCCCCAGCATGCGGGCCACCGTATCGTCGACCTGGCTGGCCCACCCCTCGCTGAAAGCGCGATTGAATTGGAGGATGATCTCGACGTGCCAAGCGGGCATGTCACCACGCTGCAAATTGGCGCGAATCTCGTCCAGACTCTGCTCTTGGTATTCGACCGGGCGCCCCAGGACGTGGGCGAATTCCCCGGCCATATCCCTGTAGTCCAAGGCTTGGCCCCCAGTGAGAGGGCACGCCTGATTGGTCAAGTCGATCTTGCCGGCCAGCACCCCGGCCACCACGGCGGCGATATCGTCGACATCGACCATGGCAATACGCGCTGCACCCACCCCCGAGCGGATCACCCCCTGACGCCGCACCACGTCTATCTGAAAGGCCAAATTCTGCATAAAAAAATAAGGTCTGAGAAACGTAAAGGGATTGCCCGCACGCTCTATCTGGGCTTCGGTCTGGGCATGCCAGAGACCACTCTGCACGTAGGAATCGAGCCCGGTCCCCAAACCGGATATCTTGACCAGATGCGTCTCGGGCGCAGCCGCCTCCACCGCCCGCCCCTGCCATTCGACCTGGCGCGGGTGCACTGGCGACAATAGCATGGCCCGCGCAATGCCGTCAAAGGCGGCAGCCAGCTTATCGCGATTGTCGAAATCGCCCTCAATACATTCCACCTGGTCGGGCAGAACTGCGGTGGCTTTGGCCCGGTCCCGCACCAGCACCCGCGGCACCACGCCGTGCTCGTTGATCAATTTGGCGACGACGGCACGCCCAATGCGCCCAGTGGCGCCGGTGACCAGAATCATTGTTGCATCTCCTCCGTTTGTCAGGGCTTCCCCTGTTCCCCTTGAAACCAGCCCTTTAAAGGGCGTTATTTTTCAGCAACTGGGTAGCTGTCCAAGCGTTTTACAATTTATCCACCGGCCGTATCTAAAGCCCTCGACCCAAAAATATATGCTAAGACCGCACCACATTCCCTTCGCGCTCCTATGGTTGGCCCTTCCCCTGCAGGCCGGCCCTCTATTAGACCAGCACTACCAGGCCGGCGTCCTCGACCACCAAACCGCCCTGCTCTACCGGGCCTACGCCGTGGCCGCCCCCCAGCACCTGCCGGTCATCTACCGCCACGACGGCTCTACCCACCGCTGCGGCACCCCCGCTCTATTAGCGGCCCGGGATGGCCTCCAGGACCCGCGCCACACCCAGGCTCTGGCCAAAATCCTCGACCGCCCCAGCCTCGACTTCGACTATATCAGCCCCACCGGCAAGTTCCGCATTCACTATACCCTAAACGGCCGCAATGCCGTCGACCCAGCCGACGCCGACGCCAACGGCATCCCCGACTACATCGATCAGGTGGCCGCCACCATGGATGACGTGTGGCGCCTGCAGATCGATACCCTGGGCTACCGACCTCCGCCCGTCGACAACGGCCTGGGCGGCGGCGACGAACAGGATATCTATATCAAGGATCTGTCCGTGGGCACCACGGTCTACGGCTGGGCCTTTCCCGACGGGAACGGCGACGTCTCCAGCACCTATAACGAATTGGACAATAACTATACCGATTCGGGTTATATCCAGACCCGCGGTCTCGACGCCATGCGGGTAACCGCGGCGCACGAATTCTTCCACGCCATCCAATTCGGCTATTACCAGGGCCGCGACGGCATCTGGTGGCAAGAGGCCTCGGCCACCTGGATGGAGGAAGTGGCCTACCCAGAAATAGACGATTACCTGCAATACCTGTCGGCCGTCCTGAGCACACCCGAAAATGCCCTCAATGGTTTTTCCTCAGGCCTGTTCATCTACGGCGCCTCTATTTTCGCCCACTTTCTCGACCAGCGCTTTGAACGCGACCTGATCCGCGCCATCTGGGAGGAAATGGGCGACTCCCGCAGCGCCGGACTGGAAAATTTCGACCGCCCTATCCGTCGCCTCAACCCCGGCGGTCTGGCCCTGGCCGCCAGCGAATACGGCGTCTGGAATTACTTTACCGGCTCCAGGCATGTGCCCGACCGGTTCTACGCCGAGGGCGATAAATACCCGCTTGCCCGCACCCGACCCATCGAAACCCCCGCCAATAGCCCAGTCGAACGACGCAGCAATGTCGACCGCCTGGGCAGCACTTACCTAACTTTTGACCCAGCCCTACGGCCCGGCGGTCTGGTCCTGGACCTGGAACTGGAAGGCCAGGCCCGCAGCCAATTACTCCTGCGCAGCGGCGACCAAGTGGAAATAAGACCCTTTGACGGTCCCCCTCACCGTCTGCCAGCCTGGGATCAATACGACCAAGTGGTGCTAGTCCTGACCAGCACCAACCAGAACGATTTTGGCTTCGACTATGCTCTAACCGCCCAATACGACCCCAACTTGGACGATGCCGACCGGCCCGTCTCTTTCCAACTAGCCCAAAGCTATCCCAATCCCTTCTCGCCCGAAAACCACGGCCATACCCGCCTGCGCTACGAATTGGCCGCCCCCAGCAGCATCACCGACCTATCCATTGTCGCCGCCGACGGCCGCCTCGTGCGCCGCTATGAATTAGGCGCCCAGGCAGCCCGCATCCACTTTCACGACTGGGACGGCCGCAACCAGGCCGGCGACCTGGTGGGCTCGGGTATCTACCACTATATCCTCGCCGCCGACGGCGCCCAATCCATCCGCAGCTTGGCCGTGGTGCGCGACTAATACCGCTTGCGTTTTGTGAAGTGTATGGGGGTATTCACGACACATTACAGGACAATTGTATTGGTTACCACAACGTCGCGTCCTGCAAGCGCCGCAACTTCAGCACGAAGGAATCCTCGTCCAGCTCGACCATGCCGTAGGTAATGGCCGCCCCCTGTTCCACGTCCTGCAGCAACCGGGCCCCATCGGCCAGCCCCAACGGCAATAGCTCTTCGCTTCGCGCGACGGCGGCCTTTTCGCACAATCCATTGACGGTATAACCGCCGCTTCCATCCAGCACTTCCCCCGCCTTGAGGGGACGCTTGGCCACCGTTACCACCTCGGCGGTAGGCCGCCCCTGGGGCGCGCCAGTGGGTTGGCCGTAGAGCACGGCCTGGGCAATGGAAATGGGCGCCTCTACCGCCACCAGGTGGTAATTGCGCCAAAGGAGAAAATTGCGACCGTCGCCGCCCCTGTGCAGATTGTAGCCGGCCAAATCCTCCTGGGTGAAAGGATGATCGGTGCTGATCACGACAAACACCCCCATCCGCAGGGGGTCCTCAAGCATGGTCTTGCCATCGGCGGCGACACTGTTGGCCAATTCCACCACCCCGCTCTGGCCCAGTAGACCGCCTTCCTCCTGCAGCGAGCACATCCGCGCGATATCGGCGATATTGACGCTGGGCTCGTGCATGCCGCGCACATCGGGCACCAGACCGGCCATATTGGCCAACGCCGTCATTTCAATTTGCGCCTTGGAACCGTCGCGAAAAGAATTGAACATTTTCAAATTGATCGTGCGCCGCTCGATAACCTCGTCACTGAAGCCGAAGCGCTCGGGCACCGTATCGGGCGTGCCGGCCCGGTCGTCGCCAAAAAATATCGTGCCGCGCCCCGCCGCCACCACTTCAAAACCCAACGTCCGGGCCCATTCGACCATATTCATGGTGACCCCGGGCTGGTCGCCGTCGACCAGGGTATAGACCACCCCGGCCCGGTCGGCCATACGCTTGAGCAAAGGCCCCACCGTGACGTCGGTCTCGACATTGACCATAATCAGGTGCTTGCCGTGCTCCAGCACCTGATAGGCCATGCGCGCCCCCACCGCCGGCACCCCCGTGGCCTCGACCACCGCATCGAGGCTTTCGCATTGGGCCAGCAACAAACCGTCCTGGGTCACCACCCGCCGCCCCTGCCGCACCGCCTGGTCAAGAGTCGCGACACTGTCGGCTTCCTCAATATCTTCCCGAGCCACATAACTGGAAGTCAAGGCGTGGCGGGCGTTGTCCAAATTGATATCGGCGATGACACTGGCCTCCATACCCTGCATTTGGGCCAGTTGCGCCACCAATCCAGCGCCGAATTTGCCGGCCCCGATAATGCCGACGCGGATAGGATTGCCCGCCGCCGCCCGGCGGGCCAGATGTGCACTGTACATAAAACCTCCCTGAATAGTTGACGGCGGCCTGTCACAGCCGCCCTACCACAACCCCCAATGGGTCCATTCCCTGTGCGCGGCAATCCCCAATGCCGCCAACGCCACACCCAGAACAATCCAATTCAACCACGGCACCCATAGGCCCGGCCAAAACCGCCCCAAGCCATAGCTTACAGCCCCGGCCAACAGCCCCGCCATTCCGGCCCACACAACCTTGGCGTACCATCCTATGGACGGTCCGCCCCCTGTAGTCCCCCAGCGCCAGGCTCTTTCCAACGGCCAATAGCCGGGCAATTCCATATCGCCGAATAGCGCGTATATATAAGCCGCACAGAATACCACCAAAAAGGCGCACCAAACTCCGTAGCCCCGCACCTTAGACGCCTTTCAACGTGGTCAGATAAAACCCGGCCACCAGCAGATATACGCAGATGCCATAGAGGATAAAACACAAGCCACTGTACAAACCCAACATGCCCCGGTCGACCTCCGGGTCAAAGCGGCGACTGATAGCGAAGTAGGCGATAAAAAGGGCCAAGCCCAGAGCTGCCCAATGCTCCTTGACCTCAAATAAACCGGTGGCATGGGGCAGTTCTGCGTCGAAGTATTCGGCCCGCACCCGCACCCTAAAAGTGGGATAGATAAGGGCGCCCAGGGCGAATACGGCGCAGTAGGAAATAAAGGCGATTTTTACATATAGCTGCTGGAGGTTTTTTTTACCCCAACGGCCGCGGCAAAAACCCACTACCAGAACCAGATTATGGGTCATACTGCCGGCCAGGACAATTGCGCCGAGAAAGTGCAAAAAAAGAATGAACTTAGCCCAGTTTTCTAAAAAAACCACCCGTCTACCTCGCTTAATCCCGTTGCACTCGCAGAACGACGACTCCGCTTTGTCCCGCCGACAAAACCCGCATCACATAGCGCCCACGGAACAGCGTTTGAAAACGAAAACGCCGCCCCGTTTCCCCCTCTTCCAGGGGCACGATCTGCGGCGGGGCCAATAGCTCGGCGCTGGAGTTGTCGGCCAGGCGCACCAAGTCCACCTCCACCGCCTCCAATCCGAGCCCGGGCGGAGCCGCGGCCCGGGGCGCGGCGATATCGACGGTGACCACTTCGTCGGCGCTGAGGAAAAAATCGAATTCGATCGCCTCTTCCTCCAACGCCCCCACAACCCAAGGGGTGGCCGCCGACTGGCGGATGTGCGGATCGAGCACAAAGCCGGCGTCCTTGAGCAGCACCAGTTCGTACTGACTGCCGGCGGTGCCGCTGACCTCGACGCTATAACGGCCGGCCGGCAAATCGTCGGCGAAAAGGCCCTGCCCAAAAGGTGTATCCGAACGCACCAGGCGCCCTTCGTACAATATCTGGCTATCTCGGTCGTACAGACTCAATTCGAGCTGCCCGGCAAATATCAACCCATGGCCGCGGGCTGGTTTCAGCAGTACCATAGCATCGCCGGCCACCCCTTGTTCAAAGGCGTACCAATCGACGGCATCACCCTGGTTCAAATACCCCGCCACCGCCGCTCGTTGGGCCGGCGAATCCCAGCCCGAATAATTCTCGACCAAGGTATCGAAGCCCTCGGCAAAGAGAAAAAAATCGGCGAAATCAACCCGGCCGCTGCTATCCAGATCATAGAGGGCCTGGCCACTGCCAAAGGCCTCGACAAAGAGAAAAAAATCGGCGAAATCAACCCGACCGCTGCTATCAAAATCGCCCTGAGTCGCCGCCGCAGGCCCCGCCGCCACCGGCGTCAACGGCACAAAGTCCAGCGCCTGGGCGCTATTAGGCCCATCGTTGGCGACCCCGCCAAAGCGCTCGTCCTCGAAGGCGGCATTGACCCGCAAGGCAATGGCGTACGACCCGGTGCTACCGCCGCCGCTGACCGTCACCGTATGATTGCCGTCGAGTGCCTCCACCAACGGCAGTTGCGCCGCCCCGCCCGGACCGGCCGAAGCTTCCCACGCCCGCCCGTCGGCGCTGCGGGTCACCACGACAATAGGCGCCAAGCCGCCGTCGAGCGCCTCTACCGCCACCGACAGGCGCTGCCCCTGGCGCAGCTCAACTGGATAGGCAATAAAACGCGCGGTCTCGGTAACTTGTCCCAAGACATCCTGGGCGGCGTAGACCATGCTGCCAATTGGCTGCAAGGCGTGGAAAAAAGGCCTCTCGGTCCAAATTTTGTACGAACCCAGGTGGTGGATAGCAAAGCTCCAGAAAGCCGCTGAACCGGCCCATTCGGCCTCGGCTTGGGCCAGACTCTCTTCCAGGCGCAATTCGCCTTCCTGGAAAAAAGTGGCCAGATCGGCAATGGCGTCCCCTTCGCCCAGGGCCTCTTGGGTCTCGACCCCTACTATAATACTCCGCCCCTGACTTTCGGCGTAGGCCAGCTCCGCCGCCACCTGTTCGACCATGCCGTCGGTGCCCAGGGCAAAATCGCGAAAGGCCAGCACCGCCACATAATCGAAAATATCCTGCACATGCTGGTTGAGCGGCCGCGTCAATCCCCCGCGCGACAATTCAATCGTATCGAACCAGGACACCGTAGCCGCCCCCACCGGTATCTGACTGGCGTATTGCCCCTTGAGATCCATATAGGCTTCGGCCATCTCCAGATACTGCTCCGCCACCGCGGCCCGATCGGCCTCCCATTCGGGCAGGAACCAAGGCTCGACGTCGATGACCAGGCCGTCGAAGCGCTGCACCGAGCGATGAGTATGGTTATAGGAGAAAACACGGTCGGCCAGAGCAATGGCCCCCTCCTGGTTTTGCCTGAGGGCGAAATGGGGATCGGAGCCGCTCAAGGCAAAGACTGACCAGCCCAGATCGTGCATTTCCTCGATCATATCTTCCAGACCCGTCCCCTCGTCGAGCACGCTGCGTCCGCCCTGGAACGTATCGGGGTCGGTAAAAAGAAAAACACTGGTCACCTGGCGGGCGTTGAAAAAATCAAAGACTTCATCGCGGTAGGTCGGCTCTTCCAACATCCGGAACGCCTCTTGGCCCCATACCCAAACCGCCCGCTCAGCCGCCGCCCGCACCGGTAGGGCAGCAACCACCACCAACCAGGCCAACCCCCATACCAGGCCCTGCACCCGGTGCGCCTTTCCTATCTGCCGCATAATCTCCTCATCTGCCCTCTTCCTCCGGTAAACCCGCCCCCAGAACCGCCCCGGCCGCTGTGGGCCCCACAGTCCGACTATAGAATCCCAGCAACGGCCCGTAGTTCCGTTGCGGGGCCGTAAATCCCCCGACACGCCGCCGCTCCTCGAACCACCCTGCCGAAACCGGGCGCCCCTCTACCCATAAATTCAGACTGCGCTGGTGCAGGTCTATATCAATGGTGTCGCCGTCCTCAATCAGACCAATTGCCCCCCCCGGGCCGCCTCCGGATCGACGTGGCCAATGCAGGGCCCTCGGGTCGCCCCCGAATAGCGCCCATCGGTGATAAAACTGACCGACTCGGCCAGCCCCATACCCTGGGCGGTAGCCGCCAACAGCGACAATTCGCGCATCCCCGGCCCCCCGGCCGGCCCCTCGTAATTGACCACCACCACATCGCCGGCTTTAATGCGACCAGCCGCCAGGGCGTCGCGGGCGTCCTCCTCGCAGGGGAAGACCACGGCCGGCCCCCGGTGGCACCACATCTTGTCGCTCACCGCCGAGGCTTTGACCAAAGCGCAACCCAAATTGCCGCGCAATACCCGGATTCCCCCTTGCGGATGCAAGGCCCGCTCCACCGACGCCACTACCTCGGCGTTGGTATTGACCGCAGCATCGACCAATTCGCCAACCGTTTTACCGGTAATAGTCAACGCCTGTCGATGCACCAGGCCAGCCGCGTCCAATTCCTTCATCACCGCCCAGATGCCCCCGGCCAGCCCCAGATCGGTGGGAAAATACTGCGATGCCGGCCGGAAGCGCCCCAACAGCGGCGTCGTCCGCGATAGGCGGTCAAAATCGTCCACCGCGATATCCAGTCCAAGTTGGGCTGCAATGGCCGGCACGTGCAGGGCCGCATTGGTCGAGCCCCCCACCGCCAATACCGCGCGGATGGCATTTTCAAAGGCCGGGCGGCCCATTAACGCCGACGGCAACGCCGCGCCATCTCCGCGCAGCCAGTAGTCGGCGCAGCGCCGCGCCACCCACTGCCCGGCCTCCCAGCCCAATTGCGCCAGCTCCGGGCCCAGCTTGGTCGGCGCCTGCGGATCCATCGCCAGCACCGTGGCGTTGCCCGGCAGCGACAGCCCCAATACTTCGGCCACCAGCGCCATGGTGGTGGCCGTGCCCATCATATTGCAACCGCCCGGGGTGGCGCAGGTTTGCTCGACGACTTCCTCGTACTCGGCGTCGCCCAATTGGCCCGTCAGATGCATGCCGTGGGCCTCCTTTATATCGGAGGTCCCCAGGGCCTGCCGCCCCGGTATTTTATCGCTGGAATACGTGCCCATCAGGCCGCCGGTGACAAAGACCGTGGGCACATCCACCCGGGCGCAGGCCATGAGCATGGCCGGGGTGATCTTATCGCAGGAAGCGATGCATACCATGGCGTCGAATTGGTGCATCTGCACTTTGGCCTCCACCGCCCCGGCGCCCAAGTCGCGACTGAGCAGGGACCAGTGCATGCCCTCGCCCTGGGCAACGCCGTCGCAACCGGCCGGAATATTGGTGATATAGCCTTCGGCACCGGCCTCGTAGAGCGATTTCTTGACTATTTGCGCCAGTTGCTCTAAATGCACATGGCCGGCGGTGGAATCGTCCGTAGACGAGACAATGCCAATCTTGGGCCGCGTGAGTACATCTAATGGCTTTGACCCGGCGCCAATATACAAGGCCCGGGCGTAATCGCTTTGACCAGCGGTGCGGAAACGGCCAGTAGTCGGCGGTGCAGGGGGCATAGTCCAGTCCTGTGCAAGCAGTGTCGGAAACCATCGAAAGCCACTTTAAAGTATCGTATTGCCGCAAACCCTTCAACACGGGCCCTTTTGTCTGGCCGCCCTCTTGTAAAGGTCGCCTCCAGGTGCTATTCTAATGGGCACCCCTTTGAACCAGGAAAGCCGCCCGTGATACGCCCGGTTCCCTTTCCCGACCAACCGCCCGAGTCCGCTTCGGTCCAGAGCTACCTGCAATTCCTCAAACAGCGGGTCCTGGGGGATGCCATCCTCCACGAGGAGACCATCCCCGCCCGGCCCGAGCGCCTGGTATCCACCTGGGACCACCTGCCGCCTTCGGTCGGCCGCGTCTTGGAGGCGGCCCAAATCTCCGCCCTGTACTCGCACCAAGACGAAGGCATCCGCCATATCCTGGCCGGCCGCCATACAGTTATGGCCACGCCCACGGCCTCGGGCAAGACCCTGGTCTACAACGCCCCCATCATTGGCTCCCTGCTCGACGACCCCGACGGCCACGCCCTGTATCTGTTCCCCCTCAAAGCCCTCGAACAGGACCAATTTGACGAACTGAACACCCTGTTGGAACGCCTGGAAGCCGGCTTGAGGGCCGCCATTTACGACGGCGATACCACCTCGCACCAGCGCCAAAAAATAAAGAAAGACCCACCCCACCTGCTGGTCACCACGCCCGATATGCTGCACGCCGGCTTTTTGGGCTTCCACGAACAATGGGCCGAATTCTTTGGCAACCTGCGCTACGTCGTCATCGACGAATTGCACACCTACTCGGGCGTTTTCGGCACCCACGTGCTGCACCTTTTCCGCCGCCTCAACCGGGTCTGCAGCCTCTACGGCAGCGACCCCGTTTTTATCACCTGCTCGGCGACTATCGGCAACCCCGAAACACTGGCTACCAACCTGCTCAACCGCCCCTTCCAAGCAGTGGTAGAAAACGGCGCTCCGGCGGCCCCGCGCCACTTCCTCTTCCTCAACCCGCACGAAAGCCCTAATACCCTGGCGGCGCAGCTGTTGCGCCTCAGCGTGCTGAAGGAATTGCGCACCATCGTCTTTACCCGCGCCCGCGTCATTACCGAGCTGATCTATCGCTGGGCCACCCAAAACCGCAAGGACCTGCGCGAGCGCATTTCCTCGTACCGGGCCGGCTATTTGCCCGAAGAGCGCCGCGAAATCGAAACCGCCCTCAATTCGGGCGAGTTACTCGGCGTCGTCTCGACTTCGGCCTTGGAATTGGGCATTGATATCGGCGGTCTCGACGTCTGCGTCCTGGTCGGCTACCCCGGCTCCATCGTCAATACCTGGCAGCGGGCCGGCCGCGTCGGCCGCGCCGGCCGCGAATCGATAATCCTGCTTATTGCCAGCCGCGACGCCCTAGACCAGTACTTCATGAAAAATCCGGCCCATTTCTTTGGCCGCGATGTCGAGGACGCCGTCGTCGATCCGTCCAATAAATATATCCTCAAATCGCATTTGGCCTGCGCCGCCCGCGAAGTCCCCCTCACCCTGGACGAACCCGAATACCGGCTCGACGGCTACCGCGAAGCCCTCGACGAATTGGTCGAGGAGGGCCACCTGCTGCAAAGCGCCGAGGGCGACGCCTGGTACGCGGCCCGCAAGCAACCCCACCGCCTGGTCAATATGCGCACCATTGGCGAATCGTGGTCGATTTACCAGAAGGGCAGCAAATACCTTATCGGCACCGTTAGCGGCGGCCAAATCTACAGCGAATGCTACGACGGCGCCGTCTATCTGCACCGGGGTCGTCAATACCAAATTGAAGGCCGCGACGCCCCCAAGCACCATATCTACGCCAGCGAAGTCGACGTGCCCTACTACACCCGGGCCAAAAGCGAAAAAGAAACCGAAATTATCGAAGAAGTACGCTCGCGGCCCATGCCGGGCTATATGGCCAAATTGGGTCGCCTGAAAGTCAGTTCCCAGGTCGTAGCCTACGAGAAAGTCCGCGTCGGCGATCAGATCATCCTGTCAAAACACCCCCTCGAAGCCCCGGTGGAACACTTTGAGACCGTCGGTTTCTGGCTCGAGATGGACGCCCATTTCAAACGCTACCTCAAGCGCCACGGCTTTCACCATATGGGCTCCATCCACGCCATTGAACACGCGGTTAAATCGCTGTTCCCTCTTTTAGCACTGAGCAGCCGCACCGATGTGGGGGGGATCTGTTATCCGCTACACCCGCAACTGCGCAAAAGCGCCATCTTTATCTACGACTACCACCCCGGCGGCATCGGCCTGGCCGAAAAGGGTTTTGCCCTGCTCGACCGGCTGTTGGAAATGACCCTCGATCTGGTACAGGGTTGCGAATGCGAAGGTGGCTGCCCCTCCTGTATCCACTTCCCCACCTGCGGGGCCGGCAACGTGCCCTTGGACAAGCCCGGCTGTATACATCTATTAGAGATACTGACCGGCAAGCGTACTATCGATATTGGCGCCCTGCCCAAGAACCAAATGGAAGACGAGCCGCCCCTCTTCGCCGATTGGGAGGACAGCGAAGAGGAAGAAGAATTGCCGGGCACCGGCCCCCATATCGTCGTCTTTGACCTGGAGACCATGCGCAGCGCCGCCGAAGTGGGCGGCTGGAACAAAGCCCATATGATGGGTATGTCGGTGGGCATAGTATGGGACAGCAAGGAAGGCCAGTTCAGCTCGTATTTCGAAGAGCAGGTCGACGACCTCATCGCCCATCTGCAGCGAGCCGACCTGGTCATCGGCTTCAATATCATCGGCTTTGACTACAGTGTCCTGCGCGGCTATTCCAAATTCGATTTCCGCACTCTAAATACGCTCGATATCCTGCGCGATGTCCACGCCCGCCTGCGCTACCGGGTCAGCCTCGATTCGCTCGGCAAGGCCACCCTCGAAGCGCCCAAAACGGCCGACGGTCTGCAAGCCCTGCAGTGGTTTAAAGAGGGGCGTTTAGATCTAATTGAGGAGTACTGCCGCAAGGACGTCGAACTCACCCGCGATCTGTTCCGCTACGGCCTCGACAAAGGCTACCTGCTCTTCGACCGCAAAAACGAAGGCCGTATGCGCGTGCCTCTGGACTGGGATCTGGAGGAATTGGCCAAAGGCCCCGATCCGGCCCAGGCTTGATCCCCGGCCGCTATCTGCCCACCGCCTAAATCATCCATGAATAAAACAATAGAGGGATTGGGCCATTCCGTAGCCGCCGGCCGCGGCCGGCGGCGCGGTTCCTGGCTCAACTACGATGTCCAGGACGGCCTGCCCGCCCTGGGGATCCACGCTATCGGCGAAGATTCACAGGGGTATGTGTGGTTGGCCACCGAATCTGGGCTCAGCCGCTTTGACGGCCGGAGATTTCTTACCTTCACCCCTGCGCACGGCCTACCGAGCAATGCGGTAGTATCCATGTGCTGGGACCGGGACGGGCGGCTCTGGTTGGGGACCCACCCTGGCTTCTGTCGCTTTGACGGCCGGCGTTTCGAGAAATTGGATCTACCAGATGAATGGTCCCCAGATGGGTATAGGCAGAACTTCAGGATACACACCATTCTACAGGATTCGGAGAGGCTGGTGTGGATTGGGGCTCGGGATCAACGCGGCTGGCGCTATGATGGCCACACTTATTCCATCTGTACTAATGCAGTTGGACAGCCCCTGGTAGGGATCAATGTTTTTTGCCAAGATGGCGACGGACAACTCTGGGCAGGCTCCAAAGAAGGCCTGTGGCGTTGGGACGGCCGCCAGACCTTCCAACGCCTTGGATCGGACCAAGGGGCCCCGCAAGCAAATATCACGGCCCTGTTCCAGGATGGCGACGGACAGCTCTGGATTGGTTCCGAGGAAGGCCTGTGGCGTTGGGACGGCCGCCAGACCTTCCAACGCCTTGGATCGGACCAAGGGGCCCCGCAAGCAAATATCACGGCCCTGTTCCAGGATGGCGACGGACAGCTCTGGGTTGGAACCAGGGAAGGCCTCTATTGCGGCCGTACCGATCCCATCCCTCGTTTCACTCGGCAGGAGGGCCTGACCAACAACAGCATCTTATCGATCTACCAGGACCGCTCGAGCTTTATCTGGGTTGGTACGGAAGGCGGACTATGCCGCTACGATGGAGACTATTTCGCCAATTTCGACACCGCAAACGGTTTGCTCGACAACGGCGTCATGGCCCTGGCCCGAGACCGGCGGGGACACCTTTGGGCGGGCACCTGGAAAGGTGCCAATTACTTCGATGGAGAACAATTCCACTCTATCCCCGAGACCATCGACACCAATGTCTGGGACATTCTCGTAGACCGTCAGGACCGGATATGGTTTGCAACGATGGGCTCAGGAGTCATCTGTCTGGACGGCGGACAGACACGCACCTGGGGGGTCCAGGAGGGGCTGCCGAATAACCGAATAACCTCCGTCCTTGAAGACCGCCAGGGGCGTATCTGGTTCGGCACCATGGGTGGGGTATGCCGCTTCGACGGCGTCTCCGTCACCCCATGTACTGAACTGGGCGCACCGCCCAGGATGCAGACCATGGCGATACTAGAGGACCGGGACGGCGTCTTGTGGTTTTTCGCGAGAAATATGATCGTCTTCTACGACGGCCAGCGCTTCAGCCGCTACCAACCGCCCTGCGACCTGCTCCAGTCCGGGCTTGGGCATACCGCGATCTACCAGGACCGCGACGGGGCCATGTGGTTCGGCTACCTCAACGGTCTGGTCCGCTGCCACGGCAAGGCCGCCACCGTCTTCACTGTCCACGACGGACTGGCCTATAACAGTATTCTCTCCATCTACCAGGACCGCGACGGCTATATGTGGTTCGGCACCTACGGCGGCGGCCTGAGTCGCTACGACGGCCGCCATTTCCAGACCCTGTCGCGGGCCAACGGTCTGCCCAATAGCGCCGTGCAGTGCTTTCTCCAGGACGAGGACGGCGCCATGTGGATCGGCACCGAAGGCGGCCTCACCCGCTTCCGCCCGCAGCGGCAACCGCCTATCGTCGCCATCCAAGGAGTCGTCGCCGACCGCTTTCACGCAGCGGACGAAGCCGTGAGTCTGCCCCATTCGCAGCGGCTCACCGTTGTCCAGTTCCAGGGCCGCAGCTTCACCACCCACGCCGATGATCTGCTTTATGTCTATAGCTTGGAGGGCGGCCAATCTGAAGATCAAATTACCCGGGCGGCCCAGGTCGAGTTCCAGAATCTGCCCGTGGGCACCTACACCTTCCGCGTCCAAGCCATAGACCTGGAACTCAATTATTCCGAGATCGCCGAATTGACTTTGGAAATCGTCCCCGACCCCTTGCTGGTAGCCACCCGCGAGGAACTCGAAACGGCGTATCGCGACCTGTCCCAGACCAATGCCGAACTGGCCCAAGCCAAGGAAGCGGCCGAGGCGGCCAATCGGGCCAAGAGCGAGTTTTTGGCCAATATGAGCCACGAGATCCGCACCCCGATGAACGCTATCCTCGGCTACGCCCAATTGCTGCTGGGCGACGGCGAGTTGGGCGACGCCCACCGTGAGGGCCTCGAAACCATTGACAAAAGCGGCGCCCATCTACTATCTCTCATCAACGAAGTGCTCGATATCTCGCGCATTGAAACCGGCCGGTTGGAACTACAAGAGACCGATTTTGACCTATCGGCGCTGGTGCGCGAATTGGACGTGATGTTCCACTTGCGCTGCCAGCAAAAGGGGCTCGACTGGCGCGTCGAATTCCCCGGCGCCGACCAGCCACAGCCCTTGCACGGCGATGTCGGCAAAGTACGCCAGGTGCTGACCAACTTGCTCTCCAACGCGGTCAAATTCACCGATCAAGGCCAAGTCACCCTGCACCTCGGCCCCGAGGACGGAGCAGAGGCTACCACGACGGTCGCCTTTGCCGTCATCGATACCGGTCCGGGCATTGCCCCCCAAGACCAAGCGGCTATTTTCGAGCCCTTCCAGCGTGGCGAGACGGCCCCTGCCGCCGAAGGCAGCGGCCTGGGATTGGCCATCGCCCAGCGGCTCATCGAATTCATGGGCGGCCGACTGCAGCTCGAATCTGCCCCAGGGGACGGGGCGCAATTTCACTTTGCCCTTGTCTTCAAGCCGGCTGCCACCACCAAGGAAGATACCCTGCTGGCCGGATCCCAGCCCGCTCGATTGGCAGCGGGCCAGTCGGTCAAGATCCTGGTCGCCGACGATTTGGCGGCCAACCGCGACATACTGGCCGGCCTGCTCAAAAACATGGGCTGCCAGGTAGTCCTGGCCGCCGACGGCCGCCAAGCGGTGGAGGTCTACCGCCGGGAACACCCCGACCTGGTCTTCATGGATATTCGCATGCCTCACCTCGACGGCCGCCAGGCTGCCCAAAAAATCTGGGCGACCGCTGAATCCAACCAGCCCCCCATCATTGCCGTCTCCGCCTCGGCCCTGATGCACGAACGCCAGGCCTATCTAGACGAGGGTTTTGCCGCCTTTATCGCCAAACCCTACCGCTTCGAGGATATCCGCCACTGTATAGCAAGGTTTTTGCACGTCGGATTTGCCCATAACGTTGGACCGGCCGGCCCTGTGGATATGGAGCAGGTCCCCTTGCCGGCGGACTTATTGGCCCAATTGCGCCAGGCCGCCGCCCTGGGCCGAGTAACCGAATTGGAGGAGGCCCTCGAACAGGTGCGGCTGCTGGGTAAACCGGAAGAACAGCTGGCGACCCGGTTGGCCGCCCTGAGCCGCGACCTCGACATGGACGGCATTTTGCACATCCTGAATGAAATGGACCATGCAGACGGAACAGCCTGAAGCCACGGCTGCGGAAATTCTCCTCGGCCATGAATAGAGAGATCCAGGAATTGGGTGATAGCATCGTCGCCGGCCGCGGCCAGCGGCGCGGTTCCTGGCTCAACTACGATGTCCAGGACGGCCTGCCCGCCCTGCGCATCGTCGATATCAGCGAAGACCCGCAGGGGTATTTGTGGTTGGCTACCAACCAGGGTCTCTGCCGCTTCGACGGTCGCGAGTTCCTCACCTTTACTCGTGAGCACGGCCTGTCGACCAATACCATACTGTCCATGTGCTGGGACCGGGACGGGCTACTCTGGTTAGGGACCGACCAAGGCATTAGCCGCTTCGACGGTCAGCGCTTCGAAACACTGGACATACCGGACGAACTTCGCCCAGACGGAGACACGATAGCCGCCATTCACCAAGACCGTGAGGGTCTGTTGTGGTTCGGGGCGGAAGGGCCCAGCCTACGGGAGCCCAACCTGCGCTGGCGCGGCCTATCCTGGGACGGCCGCACCATCGCCGCCTTCCCCGCTGCAGGGGGGCAGCCCTTGGCAGGGGTTTTGGCCTTTTGCCAGGACGGCGACGGGCGGCTCTGGATTGGCACCATGGCAGGCCTGTGGCGCTGGGACGGCCAGGCCTTTCACCGCTTTGGCCCAGAAGAAGGCGCGCCGCAAAAATTCGTCCGTGCCCTGTGCCGGGACAGCGACGGACGGCTCTGGATTGGCACCCAGGAAGGCCTGTGGTGCTGGAACGGCCAGTCCTTCCACTGCTTCGGTCCAGAAGAAGGCATCCCACAAACAAACGTCCAAGCCCTCTTCCAGGACAGCGACGGGCAGCTCTGGATCGGTACCCAGGAAGGTCTTTATTGCGGCCGTGCTGCCCCCATCCCCCGTTTTACTCATCAGGAGAACCTGACCAACAACAAGATCGATTCGATCTACCAGGACCACTCAGGTTTTATATGGGTCGGCACCGAAGGCGGACTGTGCCGCTATGATGGCCCCTACTTCGCCAATTTTGACGCCGCCGACGGCCTGGCCGACAACGGCGTTATGGCGCTAGCTCAGGACCGGCGGGGACGCCTTTGGGTGGGCACCTGGAAAGGCGCCAATTGCTTTGATGGGGACCGATTCCACCCCATTCCGGAGACGGTTGGCGCCAATGTGTGGGATATACTCGAAGACCGCCAGGGCCGGGTGTGGATTGCAACTCTGGGCGCCGGAGTGGTCTGCCTGGACGACGGCCAAGTGCGCACCTGGCGCGTCCAGGACGGTCTGTCGAGCGACAATACAACCTCCCTCGTAGAAGACCTCCAAGGGCAAATCTGGCTAGGCTCCCACGACGGGGTGTACCGCTACGACGGCGAGGCCTTCACCCACTGCCCCCTCCCAGAGTCTCAGCAAGGATGGATCACGGCGATCTACCAGGACCGCGACGGCCTCTTGTGGTTTGTCTCTGGTAAAGGGATCACCTGCTACGACGGCCAGCGCTTCAGCCGCTACCAACTGCCCTCCTCCCTGCTCCAGACCAGACATACGGTGATCTACCAAGACCGCGACGGCGGCATGTGGTTTGGCAAACGCAACGGCCTAATCCGCGTCCACGGTGAGGACGTCACGGTATTCACCACGCGCGACGGCTTGGCCTATAACACGGTCCTTTCCATCTACCAGGACCGCGACGGCCATATGTGGTTCGGCACCTACGGCGGCGGCCTGAGCCGCTACGACGGCCGCCATTTCCAGAACCTGTCGCGGGCCAGCGGCCTGCCCAACAGCGCTGTGCAGTGCTTTCTCCAGGAACGCGACGGGACTATGTGGATCGGCACCGAGGGCGGCCTCACCCGCTTTCGCCCACAGCGGCAAGCCCCCGCCGTGGCCATCCAGGGAATCGTATCCGACCGCTTCTATGCGGCCGACCAGACCATCAGCCTGCCCCATTCGCAGCGCCTCGTCGTGGTACAATTCCAGGGCCGCAGCTTTACCACCCACGCCGACGACCTGCTCTACGAATACAGTCTGGAAGGGGGCCAAGCCCAAGAGCAAACTACCCGGGCGGAACAGGTCGAGTTCCAAAATTTGCCCGTGGGCGTGTACACCTTCCGCGTCCGTGCCATCGACCAGGAACTAAACTACTCCGAGGCCGCCGAGTTGAGCCTGGAGATCGTCCCCGACCCCTTGCTGGAGGCTACCCGCGAGGAACTAGAAACGGCGTACCACGACCTGTCCCGAACCAACGCCGAATTGGCCCAAGCCAAGGAGGCAGCCGAGGCGGCCCAAAATGCCGCGGAAGTGGCCAACCGGGCCAAGAGCGAATTTTTGGCCAATATGAGCCACGAGATCCGCACCCCCATGAACGCCATCCTCGGCTACGCCCAATTGCTTCTGGGCGAAGACAAACTGGCCGCCGCCCAACGCGAAGGCTTGGAAATCATCGACAAAAGCGGCGCCCACTTGCTGGGACTCATCAACGAAGTGCTCGATATCTCGCGCATTGAAACCGGCCGCCTGGAACTACAAGAAACCGATTTCGACCTGTCGGCGCTGGTGCGCGAATTGGGGGTGATGTTCCACCTGCGCTGCCAGCAAAAAGACCTGCAATGGCGCGTCGAATACCCCCACGGCAACCAGCCGCGACCTTTGCGCGGCGATGTCGGCAAAGTGCGACAAGTGCTGACCAACCTGCTGTCCAACGCGGTCAAATTCACCGACCGTGGCCAAGTCATCCTGCACCTCGACCTCGAAGAAAGGGGCAGTAATGAGCAGACGATCGCCTTTACTGTGGTTGACACTGGACCAGGTATTGCGCCCGAAAACCAGGAGGCCATTTTCGAGCCCTTCCACCGCGGCGAGTCGCCCGCCGGTGAAGGCAGCGGCTTGGGGTTGGCCATCGCCCAGCGGCTCATCCAATTCATGGGCGGCCAACTGCAGCTCGAATCCACGCCAGGGGAGGGCGCACGCTTTCACTTTGCCCTTGTCTTCCAGCCCGCAACCGCCGTGGCAGAGGCCCCGGAGGAAGGGCACCGGCGCGCCCGGTTGGCGGCGGACCAGTCGGTCAAGGTCCTGGTCGCCGACGATTTAGCGGCCAACCGCGACCTGCTGGCCGGCTTGCTCAAAAATATGGGCTGCCAGGTCCTCCAAGCCACCGGCGGACACCAAGCCGTGGCCCTTTATCGCCAACAGCGCCCCGATCTGGTCTTTATGGACATTCGCATGCCCCGCCTCGACGGACGCCAGGCCGCCCAAAAGATCTGGGCGACTTCTGAATCCGACCGAGTCCCTATCATCGCCGTTTCCGCATCGGCCCTGGTGCACGAACGCCAGGCTTATCTGGACGAGGGCTTTGCCGCCTTTATCGCCAAACCCTATCGCTTTGAGGAAATCAGCCACTGTCTGGCAAGCTTTTTGCATATCGAATTGGTCCACGCCGCCGGATCGACCGACTCTGTGGATGTGGAGCCGGTCTCCTTGCCGGCGGACTTGCTGACACATTTGCGGCAGGCCGCCGCCCTAGGTCGAGTGACCGAATTGGAAGAAGCCCTCGAACAGGTGCGGGTCCTGGGTGAACCGGGGGAACAACTGGCAACCCGCTTGGCGGCCTTGAGCCGCGACCTCGACATGGACGGCATTGTACACCTGCTGGACCAAATCGACCATGCAGACGGAAAAACCTGACGCCCTGGCGGCGGAAATCCTCCTCGGCGACGATATCGTCGACAACCTCAATTTGCTGCGCGATACCCTAACCGCAGAGCGCTTCGCCGCTTACGCCTAGGAGCCATTCCCTTGTCCGCGAATCTGGCCTTGCAATTCGACGCACAGGGCGACTACGCGCGCCTGCCCGAACAACTCGACTTTAGCCACCTGCGGTCGACGACCATAGAAGCCTGGGTCAAATGGCACTACTTCGCCCCTTTCGCCCAACCTGTAGGGTTTGGCGATCGCTGGCGCACCTTGGGCATCAATGCAGCGAACGAAGTCCGCGATCTACAATTCTTTCTCCATCCGTCAAAATCTAGCCGATATGTTCTAACAGCGCCGCAAATCCTGGAGCTCGGCCGCTGGTACCACGTTGCCGCTATCAGCGGCGAGCAAGGGATGCGTCTTTATGTCAATGGCCTATTGCTGGCCCAGAGCGAATACACAGGCGGTTTCGCCACCCTCGGCCCCTGCCAATACAGCTACTTCGGCCGCTCGCAATGGGAGGAAAACAGCGACTTCCGTGGCCAATTGGACGAGGTGCGCCTCTGGGCCTATGCGCGCAGCGGGGAAGAAATCCGCCACGACCTGTTCCAGCGCCTGCGGGGCGACGAAGCCGACCTGGTCGGCCTGTGGAATTTTGACCGGGGCGACATCCGCGACGCCTCGTCCAGCGGTCACCACGGCCGCCCCTTCGGCCGTGTCCGTTGCGTGCCGGCGGCCCCACCCCAGCCCGCCGATCTGGCAGCCCTGTGCCTGCTACACGGACGCATAACCGCGGCCGATGGCACCCCCCAATCCGATGCCCAGGTACGCCTGCTGTGCGGCGACCGAGCCCTGAGCCAAACGGCCAGCGACGGGGAGGGACGCTATCAGATGGTCTTCACCCTATCTGCGACCAATGGCGACTATCACCTGGCCGCCAGCAGCGGCGCAGCAGGCGGCTGGCGGACCGACTTGGCGCTGGCGCCGAATACCGCGCGGGAAATCGACTTGGTGCTGGCCCCCTCCCTTACCATTGCAGGCCACTTGCTCGCCTTCAACGGCGCCCCCCATCCGGATCACCCGGTACAGCTCCTACGCGCCGAACCCGGCGCCGCCCACCGTCCCATAATCGCCGCCCGCAGCAACGCGGCAGGCCAATACTATTTCGCCAACCTGCGCCCGGGCCGCTATAGCGTGCGCTCCCCATCGGCGCACGGTTTTGCCCATAGCGGTGAGGCCAGCGGGGACCGCGGCGCTACCCTGCACCTGGCCACCGACCCCCTGCGCGATATAGACCTGCGCTTCGCCCGAGGCAAAACAGGCGTCTGGAAGACGTACACCCACTTCGACGGCTTGGCCCACAACAAGATCAACGATCTCTACTTGGATAGCGCCGGCCTGTTGTGGATTGCCACCTGGGGCGGTTTATCGCGTTTCGACGGGGAGCAATTCCACAACTACACCAGCCAGGACGGGCTGCCCTCCGACCACGTCATATCCATCTGCGGCGACCACCGGGGCAACTTGGTGCTGGGCACCCCAAAAGGCGCCGTCCGCTTCGACGGCGAATCCTTCCAGCGGTTGTCGATTCTCGACCAGGGCGAAAGGCAGAGAATAAAATGCACCCACCAGTCGGCCGAAGGCGCGCTATGGTTTAGCCGCCCGCGTCAGGGCGTCTATCGCCTCGACGGCACGGAATTGACCAACTATACCTCCCACCAGGGCCTGGCCCACTCGCAAATCGTCACCATGGCCGACGACGCCGACGGCCGCCTGTGGATCGGCACCCAAGGAGGCGGCCTGTCGTGCTTCGACGGCGAACGCTTCCACAACTATACCAGCCAGGACGGACTGATCTCTGACGATATCACGGCTCTCCATCTCGGCCCCCAGGCCCAGCTGTGGATCGGCACACGCGGCGGCCTGTCGTGCTTCGACGGCGAACGCTTCCACAACTACACCAGCCAGGACGGCCTCCTCGAAGATTGCGTCGAAGCTCTAGGTGGCAGCGGTGACGGCCGCCTGTGGATCGCCTCGCCCGGCGGGCTGTCGCGCTTCGACGGCACCAGGTTCTCCGTCTTCACCCAGGCCGACTGCCCCCTCCTCGACGCCATCACCCGGCAAGGCACCATCTGCTGCGGCACCGACGGCTGCGCCTGGATCCCCACCGATAAAGGCGTGGCCTACTACGACGACCGCGGTCCGCTCAACTTCGACACCGAGGACGGACTGCCCGCTGACGCAGTACTGGCCACCTGCGCCACCAGCGACGGCCAGATCTGGGTTGGCACCCATAACGGGGCCGCGCGCTTCGACGGCCAGCGCTTCCACAATTATACCAGCCAAGACGGATTGCCCAACAATTACATTCGCGCCGTCCATTCGGCCGCTGACGGTGCGCTGTGGATCGGTGCCCACTGGGGCGGCTGTGTACGCTACGATCAGGGAAAGTTCACCGCCCTCGCCGTCGACGGTGAGCCGGCCGAAATGTCTATCCTCGCCATCGCCAGCGACCATCGCGGGCAACTGTTCTTCGCCGGCGAGTGGTCTGGCGCCAACAAATTCGACGGCGACTCATTGACGCCACTATTCCCAGACCCCAAGGCGCAAATGGGCGAGGTCTGCGATATCGTCTGCACCCAGGACAACTCAGTCTGGTTGGGCTTAAACGACAAAGGTGTCATTCGTATCGACGGCGAGCACACCGTCCACTATAGCGTCCGCGACGGATTGATCGACGATTCCGTCTACTGTCTCTTTTGCGACGACCGGGATGACTTGTGGGTGGGTACGGCTAACGGAGTGTCGCGCTTCGACGGCGCAACCTTCACCAACTACACCGCCCAAGACGGCCTGAGCTTCCCTCATGTCAGCGCCATTGCCCAGGACGGCGATGGCCTCTATTGGTTCGGTACCCAAGGAGGCGGCGTTGCCTGTTTCGACGGCATCGCCTGGAGCTGGCTCGACTCCCGCGACGGACTGGCCGGTGACAATATATCTTCTATCAGCCGGGGCGCCGACGGGGCCCTGTGGTTTGGTAGCGAGGACGGTTTGACCTGTTACCGCCGCCAGGGCGACACACCCGCCGTGCGCCTCACCGCCCTGCACACCGATCACCATTACCCTCTGCCCGGCGCGCTGCCCGAATTGCCCGCTGGCAACCGGATAACCATCGAATTCAGCGCTGTCGACTTCAGGACCCTACCCCGCAAACGCCAATACCGTTGGCGCCTGTGCAGCGACCAAGACCAGGACACACCTTGGTCGCGCCCCAGCCACGCCAACCAATGGGAGTGGACCCCGGACCAGGCCGGACGCCACGTCTTCGAAGTCCAGGCCATAGACCGCGATCTAAATTACTCCTCGCCCGCCCGCCTCAGACTCGATATCGCCCCACAACTCCATCTGGAAGCACTGCGGCAAACCCGCGAAGAGTTAGAAACGGCCTATCTCGACATTGCCGCCAAAAACAGCCAACTGCAACAGGCCAAAGAAATAGCCGAGGCGGCCAACCGGGCCAAGAGCGAGTTTTTGGCCAATATGAGCCATGAGATCCGCACCCCCATGAACGCCATCCTCGGCTACGCCCAATTGCTCCTGGGCGACGAGCAACTGGCCGCCGCCCAGCGCCAGGGTCTCGAAATCATCGACAAAAGCGGCGCCCACTTGCTGGCCCTCATCAACGAAGTGCTCGATATCTCGCGCATTGAAACCGGCCACCTGGAACTACAAGAGGCCGATTTCGACCTGTCGGGGCTGGTGCGCGAATTGGGCGTGATGTTCCACTTGCGCTGCCAGCAAAAGGGCCTCGACTGGCGCGTCGAATACCCCGAAAATTACGAGCCTCGGCCCCTGCACGGCGATGTTGGCAAAGTGCGCCAGGTGCTGACCAATTTGCTCTCCAACGCGGTCAAATTCACCGAACAGGGCCAAGTCACTCTGCGCCTCGACCAGGTGGACGAGCATGATACCACCTTCGCCTTTGCCGTCATCGATACCGGCCCGGGCATTGCCGCCCAGGACCAAGAGGCCATTTTCGAACCCTTCCAGCGCGGCGAAGCCGCCGCCGCCGAAGGCAGTGGCTTAGGACTGGCCATCGCCCACCGGCTCATCCAATTTATGGGCGGCCAGCTCCAGCTCGAAGCCGCCTCTGGGACCGGTGCGCGTTTTCATTTTACGCTTTCCTTCAAACCCACCACCGCCCGGGCGGAAGAGGCCCAGGTGGCCGGCCCCCAACCCGTTCGGCTGGCGACCGGCCAGTCGATCAAGGTCCTGGTCGCCGACGATTTGGCGGCCAACCGCGACATACTGGCCGGCCTGCTCGAAAAAATGGGCTGTCAGGTCGTCCTGGCCGCCGACGGCCGCCAAGCCGTGGAGGTATACCGCCGGCAATACCCCGATCTGGTCTTCATGGATATTCGCATGCCCCACCTAGACGGCCGCCAGGCCGCCCGCCAGATCTGGGACACTTCTGAATCCAACCCGGTCCCCATCATCGCCATTTCCGCCTCGGCCCTGATCCACGAGCGCCAGACCTATTTGGACGAGGGTTTTGCCGCCTTTATCGCAAAACCCTACCGTTTTGAAAAAATCAGTCAATGCCTGGCAAGCTTTTTGCACGTCGAATTCGCCTCCGGCGTCGGACCAGCCGGCCCTGCGGGTATAGAGCAGGTCCGCTTGCCGACGGACTTACTGGCCCAATTGCGGCAGGCCGCCGCCCTGGGGCAAGTGACCCAATTGGAAGAAGCCCTAGAACAGGTGCGGCTTCTGGATGAACCGGGGCAACGGCTAGCGGACCAGTTGACAGCCTTGAGCCGAGATCTCGACATGGACAACATTTTGCACATCCTGGACCAAATCGACCATGCAGACGGAAAAGCCTGACACCCTGGCGGCGGAAATCCTCCTTGTCGACGATATCGCCGACAACCTCAAATTGCTGCGCGATACCCTGGCGGCAGAGCGCTACCGCATCACCGTGGCCACCAACGGCCCCGCCGCTCTGCGTCGAGCCGCCGAGACCGCCCCTGATTTGATCCTCCTAGACGTGCAGATGCCCGGCATGGACGGCTTTGAAGTCTGTCGCCGTCTCAAAGCCGACCAGGCCACCCAGCAGATCCCGGTCATTTTTGTCACCGTCCGCGACGAAAACTACAACCTGGTCAAGGGCTTCCAGGCCGGCGCCGTCGACTATATCGCCAAGCCCTTCGATAAAGCCGAAGTGCTGATGCGGGTTAAGACCCATCTGACGATCAAAACCCTAACCCAAGAGTTGCAGGAAAAGAACGCCCAATTGGCCGAGGAATTCGCCCGCTGCAAATTCGAAATGGAGGCGCGTAAAAAAGCCGACAGCCAGCTCGAAATGATCTCGCAGCGCGAACAATCGCAATGGGGCATCGAAGGTTTTGTCGGCCACAGCGCCACCATCCAGACCATCCTCAACGATGTCCAACGCGTCCAAGATTTCGACACCGTCAGCGTCCTCATCACCGGCGAGAGCGGCACCGGCAAAGAGCTTATTGCCCGGGCCATCCACTTTGGCGGCCCCCGCACCAGGGGGCCCTTTATACCCCTCAACTGCTCGGCCATTCCCGCCGAATTGGCCGAATCCACTCTCTTCGGCCATCTCAAAGGCGCCTTCACCGGGGCCAGCACCGACCACAAAGGCTGCTTTGAACTGGCCGACGGCGGCACCCTTTTCCTCGACGAAATTGGCGATATGCCACCCGCCTTGCAGACCAAGCTGCTGCGCGTGCTCGAAGACGGCCGCTTCGTGCCCGTAGGCGGGACCGATGAACTCGCCGTCGATGTCCGCGTGGTGGCCGCCACCAACGCCGAGTTACCCGCCCAGATCGAGTGCGGCATCTTTCGCCAGGATCTGTTCTTCCGCCTGGCCCGCTTCCGCGTCGAAGTACCGCCGCTGCGCCAACGGCGCGACGATATTCCCCTCCTGGCCCAGCACTTCCTCGACACCTTCGCCGTCGATATGGGCCTGTCCCAACCCAGCCTCAGCCCCCAGGCCCTAGAGCGCCTACTCAACTACGATTTTCCCGGCAATGTGCGCGAACTGAAAAATATCATTGAAAACGCCCTCATCCGCTCCCCCAATGCCGATATATACCCCCAACACCTGCACTTTCTTACCGCCGGCACTACCGAGGCTGAAAAGGGAAAAGATAGGCAGATCCTGACCGAGCGGGTGGTCAAACGAGCCCAAAGCCACGACAGTGGGGCCGACGCAAACAGCAGCACCGACGAAGAGAAAATTCTTTCCTATCTAGGCGAACACGACAGTATCAACAACAGCGAATGCTGCGACTTGCTCTCCGTAGAACACACCCGCGCTTCCTATCTATTGCAGAAAATGCACCGCTACGGCCTACTCAGCTGCGAGGGCCAACGCCGTTGGACCCGCTATAGGCTGACGTAAAAAGGCTTTATAAAAGGTCTATAAAAGGTCTATAGAGAACCTATAAAGGGCCTATAAAAACAACCCACTCCCATTCTCTGCCCCCCGGCCCTTTGCCCTCTCTTTCTATTTATACCTTTCCCATGAGTTTTGCCGTCTTTTTGTATTCTTTGAAATTTATTCGGCCTATTCTTACGCCTCAGCGGGCCCTCTAGCCAAATCTGGCATGTCCTTTGCGATAACTGGTCCAGGAAGCACCAAGGACCACCACTCTCACGCTAAGGAGATCTCCATGAAACGCTTAAGAGGTATACTGATCGGCCTCGCGCTCACCGCCGGCTTACTGGCTTGCAGTGAAGACGGCAAGAATCCTGTCGTTTCCGATATTGACGCAGCAGACAGGGCCGGCAAACTCGTAGTCTCCAACCAGGTGGCCGGAGGCATGGGTAGTTCTCGCACCCTGGCCTCCATACCTGTCGTCAACTTTATAGGCACCGCCGTCGGCGAAGTGCGCCCGGTCCCTCCCTTCGGTATTGAAGGCGTTGCCGACGAAGGCCTGTGCTTTGATATAGATATGGTCGATGCCGCCACGGGACGACACCTGGGCCGCGGAACCGATTGCATCACTGTGCTCGAAGCGGCGGACGACGGGATCAAGCTCATAGGCACCGCGTACTTTGAATTCCCCCAAGGGACCATCGTCACCCGGGGTCTCACCAGCGTGCGCCCCACCATTCCCGACCACGGCTCCGAGCCGGTGACGCACGGGACGACAGGCATTCCCGCCCCCGGTGAAAACGGCGTCCTCGAAGCCACGGGCGACTTCGCCGGCCTCGAAGCCTCGGTGCGCCTGGGCGGCGCGGTCAATTTGAGCAATCTGGCCAGCGCTAACGAGATGACGTTCGACTGCTTGTTTGTCATCAGGCCGCTCTAAACACGCGGATAACCCTCCATCTATCTTCAAAGGAGTAGAAAAATGCACCTATTTACCCGCATCGCCGTCTGCCTGGCCCTGACCGTCACGGGCAGCTACGCCGGCCTGCCCGACCCAGGGATGGAAATCGACCCCGAACGCACCGCGCTCGTGCTCAGCGATCCGCAGAACGACTTTCTCAGCCCCGAGGGCGTCACTTGGGGCGTGGTCGGCGAAAGTGTCCAGGAAAACAATACCGTGGCCAATATCGAGAGCCTGCTCAAGCTCTCCAAAGAAGTCGGCATGCCCGTCTTTATCTCGCCGCATTACTACTACCCAACCGATAAAGGCTGGAAATTCGAGGGCGCCCTCGAAGTGCTGATGCACAAAATCAATATGTTCGACCGCCAGGGGCCCCTCTCCCTGGAAGCCTTCGCAGGGTCGGGTGCCGACTGGTTGGCCCAGTACAAGCCCTATATCGAAGACGGCGAGACCATCGTCACCAGCCCGCACAAAGTCTACGGGCCCGAGGCCAACGACCTGGTACTACAATTGCGCAAGCGCAAAATCGACAAGGTGATCCTCGGCGGTATGTCGGCCAATCTCTGCGTCGAATCGCATCTGCGCGAATTATTGGAGCAGGGCTTTGAGGTGGCTGTGGTCAAAGACGCCACCGCCGCCGCCAAAGTGCCCGAAGGCGACGGCTACGCTGCGGCCATGGTCAATTTTCGCTTCATCGCCAATGCGGTCTGGTCCACCCAAGACGCCCTCGACGCGGTCAAGGCGGCCTATTCCAACTAGCGCTGTTTGAAGGAAACGACAAAAGACCCAGCCCTTCTTACCAGGGCATCAATCGAGAATTTTTGATTGGTGCCCTGGTTTGTCGTTATTATTTTCTAAGGAAAGAGTCTCTGGAGACCCCAAACCGCCGCCCTGTAAGACTAAACACCTACTTTCAAATGAGGACCAAATGGCCAGTCCGTCAATAAACGGGAATACAAGTAAGGCAGAAAAGATGCTGGCTGAAGCTGTAAAGGTGGTCACGCCTGACCACGAAGAATGGCAAGAACGACGAGAGCGCTGGAATCGTTTTTCAGACGAGGTTCCGACACGCCTGATAGCCGTACCGGCCAATACGGAAGACGTCGTTAAGATTGTCAACTGGGCTCGGGAGAACGACCAGAACAATCTGGGCGTGCGCGCCGGTGGCCATGGATATTTCTCCACAGCCGATACCGTAATTGATATGCGCGACGGGTTCGACTACGCCAGTGTGGACGAAACGACCGGAATCGCCACGATTGGCATGGGCCAGACGCTGGGAGCCCTTGACGAGCGGACGCACCCGTGGCACGTTCCGGTTGGCGTGGTATCGCATACAGGTACCGGCCTGTTGCTTACTGGCGGCGTAGGCTACCTGTGCAAAGCGCACGGGACTTCTTCTGACAATATCACCGAGGTCACCATTGTAACCTCTGATGGTAAGGTGCACATATGCTCAGAAGAAAACGAACCCGACCTCTTCTTTGCTGTACGGGGGGCTGCGCCCAATCTCGGTATTGTGACAGAAGTGAAGATGCAGGCCTATCTACACCCTGACGCACTCTGCTCGCTCCGGGCATGGCCGCTCAGCGAAGAAAACACGCAGCGTCTTGTCGATTGGGCCGACCAACCCGATGTCCTGAACGACCCCAATATGACCCCTTATATCGCCCTCATTCCCTCGCCAGACTTCAAAGCCAGGCTGGTTGCCCTGCAGCTGGTGTACGCCGGACCGGCCGAGGCAGACGAACGTATCATGGAGCTGCTTGGACAACTTGATGACACGGGAGAAATGGTCTTATTACCTGCTTCTCGGGTACCTTGGCAGGTACCCCAGACGATCTTCGACGAGGCTTTTGGCAACCACTATTGGTACGTTACGCAAGCCTATTTCCCGGGCGACCAAACCATCCCTACGGCAAGCCTGCAAAGCGAGATCGAAAATTTCAGCAAAGTGCCGCTTGGGGACTTCGCCCCATCGGTGATCTTTGAACAACGCGGCAGTGCCTCGTCTCGCTACCACCAATTCGCCAGCGATCACTGCGCCCAGCCCCGGCACGGCCAACGGTGGGAATGCTATGTCTTCGTTGCCTGTTTTGACGCCCGCCATGCTGAAGACGTACGAAAATGGGGCCGCGTCTGTAAAGATGCCTTGCTGGATTCTGGCGCTTCCGCGGGTGGACGCTGTCACTTCACAACGGATGAACCCTCGCGTATAGAGTTTTACTACGGCGACAACTCGGAACGAGTCCGCCAAATAGTCGCTAAATACGATCCCAATCGTCTCTTTGCCTCATGCAACGGAATGGCTTTCTAATAGCCTTTGAATATTTGCTCGAAAAGACCATGCTGCCTATTTTCGAACGTGAGAGGAATCGTCGGCCGGCCGTTATTTGTCGGCTCTAAATTATTCCAGAATCGCAAACCAATTTCCGTTTTCTTGTTGGCAGCAACACACCTATACACTGGAGAAATCACCATGAGCAATATCAAGAGCCAAGCAGAGCAATTATTCGACGCTATCGAGACCGGCAAGGGTGCCGAGGGGACCGTGGCATTCTGCCATCCGGGGGCGACCTTCTCGTGCCAGGCCGCAGCCCTGGCAGAGGTAACTACGGTCGAAGGCTATGCCGAGTGGTTGAAGGGGCTGTTCACGCCCATTCCCGATATGCACCCCGAAATTAAGTCGTTGGCCGCAGACGAAGAAAGAAACAACGTTACGGTATTCTCCGTGGTCCACGGGACCCAAAGCGGCGAAGGCGGCCCCGTACCGCCCACGGGTAAAGTGGTCGCGGCCGATTACGTCTATGTCTTTGATTTCGAGGGCGACCGCGTCCGCCACATGACTAAGATCTGGAACGACGGGTTCACCATGCAGCTGTTGGGATGGGCCTAGTCGGCGCACTAGCCCGCTAATAATCTCGGGCTGGGACAAAATAGGGATAGCAACAAAAATACCCGCTGGAACAGGCGTTTGTTCCAGCGGGTATTTTTTGCCCATTACGGAGAAAAACGCCTCGACCTCATCGAGAAATACTGCCACAAGGGCGTCGCAATCGCCGGCCTTGCTGTGGAGTGTCTGGGCCGGATACTGGATAAAGTTGAGCAACAGAGTTTCACGATATCTATTCCTCCACCGCGAACAAGGTCCAGCCCTGTACCGCGCCGCCCTCGAGGTGGAATACAACACCCTCGGCGGCGTAAATGTGGAAATCGCCCCCCCGGGCCGCGACCAGGCCAGACGCCGTCCCGTACGCCGCTTCCACCTTGTCCAATCCGACTCCCAGACGCACGCCCCGGACGCTGGCCCCGTCGTATCCTTCCCCGGTCGACACGAAGGCCGCGGTGCGGTAATCAGCCTCGACTGCCAAACCCGTCCACCCCTCGTCCCAGCGCCCGTACACAGTTATCGACGGCTGCTCGAAACTGCCCTCGGGCAAAACGGCGATGGCATCGGGTGCAGCCAGGACGCGCCGGTAATCCCGCGCCTTCATCCCGGCTATCTGCTCGACGATACCGCTCCGTGACGGCGGCCTCTCCGACCCGGGCCGGGCGGCGCCTTCTAGAACCTGCAGGTTGGCCCGCACCAGGGCCGGACTCGCCTCCAGGGCCGCGGCAAAATCGGCGGCGGCCTGCCGCCCGTCGGCGGCCGAACGGACGATGCCCCGCATCACCAGCGCGTGCGCCAGCTCCGCCTCCGCCCCCTGCTGCCGCGCCAATTTCACCGCCTTGCCGGCCCACAGCAGCGCTTCTTCGTCCTCGCCCTGCAAATGCCGCACACAGGCCAGATTGGTATAGGCCGTGGCATAGGCGGGATCGGCCCGGCGGGCGCGCTCGAAACAATCGCCGGCCTCGACCAATAACTGATCGCGCAATTCCACGTCTTCCCGCCCCTGGTCGGAGGCCTTGCCCGCCGCTCCCAACCGCGACTGCATATCCAATTCGAGCGGATAGACGAAAGTCACCTGGCCGGCGGCGAAAAAACGCAGCGCGTCAAGGACACGGGCGACCCCGGCGTTATTGATCATTTCGCGGCTGGGGAATTCATAGGCGACATAGTCGAAACAGCGCGCCGCCTCTTCGTAGAGCCCCACCAGGGCCAGCAGGCCGCCGGCCTCGAAGACCGGCACTAGATCGCGCACTTTTTCCAGCGAGCGCCGGGCAATTTTCTGGCGCTCGTCCAGATCCGGATAGCCCGCCATTTGCGCCTTCAGGCCAAAGACGTTGTAGACCCGCTGCAAGACCGCCGGCGCTACATCCAGCGTTTTATAACCGGCTAGATACCCATAGAAGGCACCGAAATAATCGGCCGCCGCCTCCATCTCCACCAGGCGCTTTCGATCTGCGCCCAGACTTTGCACCGCCCTCCCCGCCGACAAGTCGGCGAAGCCGTTGCCGAAATCACCGCCCCAACCGTGGTCTTTGTAATAATGCGCCAGTTCGTGGCCAATCATCAGGGCCAGGGCGTCGAGAGAATCGGCCCCCATGGCGGCGCAGGTATCGTAGAGCCTTTCCTCCACCGAGAGCACTTTGCTGCGCGGATCGAACCAGGCCACCTGCATGGGGCCGCGCTCCGCGGGGGGTACCAGCTGCAAACGCGGTTGCGGCCGTCCGTCGCCCACCGCCCGCACCAGATCGGCAAATACCTTTTGCGCCACCGCCGTTTTCGCCGCCAGCGGATCGTCGGCGCCGCTGGAGACCGCCACCAGCCCCCACAAAAGGATGCCCAAAAGACATCGCCCAGAAAGCCAGGGAGCTGTCTTGCCGCCCCTCATCGCACCAGGGCCATCTGACGCGTCTGGGCGTATTCGGCCCCCGCCTGCAAACGCACCAGGTAGACGCCGCTGGCCGCCTCGCGGCCGCCCTCGTCGCGGCCGTCCCACACCGCCTGGTAGATTCCGGCTTCCTGCTCCCTGTCGACCAGCGTGCGCACGACCTGGCCCAGATTGTTGTATACGACCAGGCGCACCGGCTGGCGACTGGCCAATTGGTAGGAAATGGTAGTGCGCGGATTGAAGGGATTGGGGTAATTGGCCAGAAGCTGGTATTCCGGCCCCTCGTCCGCCCATTCCACCGCCGTGGCTACCGCCACCGGTACCGACGCTTGGGCCCAGGGTAAGGTGAAGCTGGTGCGCAGATCGGCCCCGGCGCGGTTTATCTCCACGACCAGCGGTTCCGCCGCCGTCGTCAATTCCAGCACCAATTGGCGAAACTGGTCGCCGTCGAATAAATCGCCGGCATCGCCCAGGCTGCCCCCCTGGTCGCGGGCGTAGGCCGAATCCCGCGACCAGCGGTCCATATCATCGAGCATCCCCAGCCGGTAACGGCCGTTTTCCTGGGCCCCATCGGCGCAGATAAGATCGACCAATTTGCGCGCTTCATCGTCGTTATCCTGGGCCAGAGGGTCGATATGCCAGACCAGCACCCCTTCCCCAGGCAGGTTTCTGTTGTAATAATGCGCCTGGCGCGTCTGGCGCTCGACCAGCAGATAGGGGCGGTAGTCCCCGACTGCGTCGGGATCGTCGCTGGGCAGGTAAATTTTATACACGTAGCCGGCGGCGAAATCGCCCCGCGTCTGCAGCCCGTCTTCGCCGGCAAAACCGAGGGCCTCGTCCCCCATCCGCGGCAGCCCCAATCCGGCCAGCGGCCGGGAAGCCGGGCCCTGGCGCCGTCCCAACAAAGCGTGGGCCATATGTACCTGTCGATGGCTCAGGACGAATTCCTCCCAGGCCACCACAGGCAGATCGGCGAGGCGAAAATCGCTCGAATCGCGCTCGACCAGCACCAACCGGTCGTTGTCGCGGCCGATCCAGCCCAATTGCTCCCGACTCCAGGCGCACAGAGGGTTGGGCCCATCGTACGTGCCATCGGCCTGCCAGCCCAGCGTGCCCCGCCCCATCAACCCCCAGCGGCCGATACCGGCCCCGTCGTCGGCCAGATCCTGGTCGGGCTCCTTTTGGAAAGAGCTATCGTACAGGTCGGGCAGCCCCATGCTGTGGGCGAATTCGTGCGCCATGATCCCCACCGTCGTATGCCACGACCCTTCGGCCCCGATAATGCCGTCGTAGCGCTGGCCTTGGATATAGATCTGCTTGCCCCCCGGGGCGCGGTCATCGCGGCTTTTCAGGCGCAAAAAGCCCAACCCCGCCTGAGCCGAAGCCCGGTCCTTGATGAAGTAGCGCGGCATCGAGCGCATCATGACGAATAGATAGTCGACTTTGCGGTCGTCGTCCCCCGAATTGGGCACCCCGTCGGGCCCGTTATTGTCGAATTGCCCCAGATCGACTTCGGCATCCACTTTTTTGAGGATATCTTTGACGAACAGATTGAAACGCCCGCGCGTCACCGCGTCGGCGGCCAGATAGAAATCGGCCGGCTCGTCCGAGGTATAGCGCTTGGGCAAAACCGTCGCCTGAATCTGCAATTGCCCATAGGACATGGTGCGGAAAAAATGGGTCAGACTGCCCTCGCGATCCGGATTGAACAAATCACCGGCATAGGCGGGTATGCCTTCTCCTTTGTCGGCCTCGTCAGCGAATTGGGCGAATACCACCAGCGCGTTGACCGTGCCCTTAGAGGGCATTACCGGCGTGGCGAATCCCAGCTTGTCAAACGGTTCGGGCGGGGCCTCCTCCAGCAGGGCCACTTGCGGGCCCGTCCCCTGGGGCCCCCGCCACTCCAGCGCCCACCACCCCAGTCCCGCCGCCCCAACGAGGAGGGCGGCAGCATAGGCGTACCAGCGCCCTGCCCGCCACCCCTTACCAATTCCCCGAGCCTGAGCCAATAGATGAGGCGGCGTTTCGCGTTGCCTCTCCTCCCCGTCCCGCATAGCGCCCTCCAATTCGATAAGCCTGTCCTGGCACTGATCGCAGACCTGACGGTGTTGGTCCATCTGCCGTCTAACTTCCGAGGACAAATTACCGTCGAGGTAGGCAGCCCACACTTCCAGAGAAGGACAGCCCCGGGTGGACGCTCGCTCATTGGCCATATCAGTTCCAGCTCCACCTTGGACAGCCGCAACGGTGCCAACGGCTGTGCGATCTGTCATAAAATGAGTAGCGCATAATGCGGTGCATTTGAATTCTCTCTGGATTCAGGGGCGCGAAAGGGGTAGCCCCCGCTCCTGCAGTAAACGCTCCAACGATCGCGCCAAAGCCCGCCCCACCTCCTGCTCTCCCACCTCCCGGCCCCCTTCGGCTAACCGGGCCAACAAGACCAGACCAAGCTGCCTCAGCGCCCGATCTTTCAAATAGTAGACGCGATTGGCGTCTTTGACGCCTTCCAGACCTAGATAGGGATCTTCCAGAGCGCGGAGGGCAATTTGCGCCGCCGTCCACCCTCTATTGTACAAGAGGACCAGCACTCGGCGTTCCTGAGCATCGAGGATTTCGACCCCAGCTGCGAGGGCATCCTGTATTAGGCCCTGGTTCAAGCGTTCTTCCAACGCCTTGGCCGGATCGCTCTGGAAGGCGGCCAACTGCACCGCCCGCCCCTCCTCTTCCACATCCAGACGCACTTGCGGCAAGCGAGCGCGGCGATTGGCCAGCACGCGCTGATAGACGCGGGGACTGTGCTGGACGAGCAAATCCTCCACTTCCGCGCAGCGCCCCCGGTCCACATCCAATTCCAGCGCGATACCGGCCGGATCCAGTCCCCATACCAGCCGTTTGTATATTTCCCGTTCAATCGCCGGCCGATCGGCCATTACTTTGGGCAGGCGCATATCGGTGCGCTGCGGGTCCTTGCGCAGCAAATAAGCTTTGAGAATATGGGTGCGGTTGCCGATCACCGACAGCACCCAAGTGCGGGGCTTGCAGCGACCTCGATAGCTCTTGAAGCTATGGCGCACCGTCTCGGCCAGGAATAAGTACAACTCGGCGGCTTCATCCTCCTGGGCTTGGTTATCGGGCCGGGCCCCGCCGCTTTTGCTGTATGCCCAAGCACACCCGTAGATGGCGTCGGTATGACGTTCCAGAAAAGCGCCCCAGGCCGCCGCATCCCCCCTTTGGACGCCCTCGACCAGTTCTTCGTCGCTAATAGCCGAGTCGGGGCTGTCGGTTTTTAGTCGTCGCAGCACGAACCGCCCTCCCGCCGGTACGTTAGTGCCCCCACCGGGCCCATTCCATCCATTGGGTCAAGCCCCGTTGCCCCGGCGTGAAGCGGTCGCGTATCTGCGGCGGGAAGTAAAAATGGTGCGCGTTATTGGGCTCGCGCGCCATGACGTTATAATGGGCGTGGACATAGTTGAAATAGAGATTGGTGCGCACCCCCGCCGTGGTCTTGGGCAGGCCGTTGTGGATCACCGCCTCGGAAAACATCAATACATCCCCCGCCTTGCCCGTCACCGCTGCCGCCCCGGGCAGATCCAAGCCCTGATACTGCCGCCAATCCAGATCGAAGTTGCTCTTGTGTGAACCGGGCAGGGCTACCACGCAGCCGTCCTCGGGGCCGTTGTCGGTCAAAAAGAATACCACATTGAACATACGCGAGCGGATCTCATCGCCGCGGTAGGCGTAATCGGTGGTCGGCACGCCGCGGTGCCAGCCGCCCGGCTGGGCCCCCTGCATTTTGCTAATGGACCAGGTATTGATCAGTTGCGGCAGGCCGACGAATTCGTCCAGATGGGGCCGGATGCGGGGATGGTCGATAAGAAAATCAAAGGCCGTATCGAGCCGCGGCAAGCCGTTGAGCCGTAATTGCTGCGCTATATTCGTCTCCAACGTCGGCCGCCCTTTCACCCCTTCGGGCAAACTGCCCAACCAGGCGTCTTCGTATTTGCGCCCCTCCAGATCGTCGACGACGCCCTTTAAACGGGCGCATTCCTCCTCATCCAATACCCCACGCAACACCAGGAAACCCTGTAGATCGAACAAAAAGCGCGCGCCGATTTCGACCGGGTCCATGCAGTCCTCCCATAGCAAATTTGCCGTGTTGAGTTACTCTTGCTATCCCAAACAACCTGCCTTCTAGTCCGAACGGCATCCACCATCATCGCGCCACTCAATGCCGTACTGGCGCAATTTACGGTACAGGTTATTGCGCAGAATGTCCAAAGACACCGCCGTGCGGCCAATATCGCCGCCGGCTTCGCGCAGGCGCCGTTCGAGCAATTCGCGCTCGAACTGGGCTTTGCTGTCGCCCAGGGACAGGCCCTTCGTCCGCATCCATATATCGGACTCGGCCACCGGGCTGAATTCGATATCCCCGGCCCCCAGGCGCTCGCCGCGGGCGAAAAAGGCGGTATTTTTGACGATCTTGTCCAACTCGCGAATATTGCCCGGGTAATGGTAATCCTTCAAGCGCTCCAGGCCCGAAGCGTCCCACTCTTTAGCCGGCAGGTCGTTATCGCGCAGGAAACGCGCCAAAAAATGCGGCGCCAGATCGTCGATATCCTCCAGGCGTTGGCGCAGGGGCGGCAAGTGGATGATAAAGGTGGAAATGCGGAAGTAGAGGTCCTCCCGGAATAAGCCTTCGCCGATGCGCTGGGGCAAATCCCGGTGGGTGGCAAAAATAAAACGCGCATCCAGGACTACCTCTTCGTCGCTCCCCACCGGCCGTACCGTCTTCCCCTGCAATACGCGCAGCACTTTGCTTTGCAGGTCCAATTGAAAATCGCCGATTTCATCGATAAAGAGGGAACTGCCCTGGGCCGCGGCGAAATAGCCGCTCCGATCGCTGTCGGCCCCGGTGAAACCGCCCGCCTTGTGTCCAAACAATTCCGCCTCGAGCAAGTTGGGATTGAGGGCGGCGCAATTAACCGCGGTCATAGGTAGAGCGAAACGCGGCGACAGCAGATGCAGATTCTCGGCCACCAATTCCTTGCCCGTACCACTCTCGCCTTCAATGAGCACGGTCTCGTCCAGGGCGGCCAATTTACGCAGCCGCTCGACGACTTGTCCCATAGCGCGGCTGCGCCCCAGAATTCGACACCGTTCCTGAGCCGAGTATTTGCTGTTGAATACCGCCACGCCATTGCGCACCGCCGTCAGTAGACGCGGCAGGGATACCGGCTTTTCCAAAAAATCGAAAGCCCCGGCCCGCAAGCAGGCCAGAGCTTTAGGCAGGTCGCTCTCTCCGGAAACTACCAGACACTGCGTATTGGGGCTGCGTTGGGCCACCAGCCCCAATAAAGCCTGGCCGTCGACCGCGTCCGAGCCCAGGTAGACGTCGATTATGGCCACCGCCGGCGGCCGCTGGGTGACCTGCGCCAAAAATTCACCGGGCGTTTCGGCCGTCTCCACGGCATAGCCCTCCCCGGCCAAGGTATCGCGCAGGGCCGCCAAAACGGCCGGATCGTCGTCGACTATGGCAATCCGCTTCACAGCTTTTCCCCCCGTCCGACGGCCGGCTCTAACTTGCTTATCGCCAGGCTAAAGACCACCGGATCGGCCGCCTGGCGCAAATGCAGGCCCAAATCGAGATAATCCGATATCATCTTACCCAGGAATAGACCCAAGCCACGCTGGGGCCCCTTGCCCGAATAACCCGGCTGGAACACCCGCCCCGGCTGCTCGACACGGCGATCCCGAGTGATAAAATCTATCGTCACCTGGTCCTTGCCTTCCTCTACTTCCACCGCGAAACCGGCGGCGTTGGCCTCGCGTCCGTTGTTGACCAGATTGTGCACCAGCATGCGCAGCAGGGTCGGTTCTGCCAGTACCGCAATACGCGCGCTTCGGTACGACTCGCCTAGGGCAAGATCGCCCCCCAAGGTCGGCCAGGTCTCGGCCATAAACGCCCTCAGCTCTAACTCCTCTTTGGGACCGAAATCTATATTGACCAACTCGCCAAAGTAAACCAGCATGCGCTCTATATCACCGCTGGCGGTCAATATGCGCTGCACTTGGGGCGCATCGGGCCGTTCCAGGGCCAAAAGCTCTGCCGCCAATTTGAGCGGCGTCAGCGGATTTTTCAACTCGTGCATGAGCAGGCGGGCCCCGTCCTTCCAGGCACGCACTTTCTCCAGATCGCGCAATCTTTCCAGATCGGTCACCAGCATCCGGCCGTACTGCTCCAGGGCCGTCTGTTCGCCCCCTTCCCAAGGCAACGCCCGCGCCAAGCTGAGACGCTGGCGCGCCAGGCCGTGAAAATCGCCGAGCAAGCGCAGATAGGGCCGCGACAACCAACGCCACAACGCCAAGCCTACCGGCAAGGCGATGGCCAGCACCAAAAGCACGGCGGTGGCCATGCCGATGGCCCCCTTGACCAACATCCGGTCGGCCATAATCGGGATGAACTGCTGGTTGCTGGCCCCACCCACCATGGAATAGGTCTGCCGCAACACCACAAAAGCGATGCCGCCGGTTAAAGCCACGACCCCGCCGGCGAAGGCGATGAAAAACAGGATAAAACGCCACTTAATGCTCATCGGCGACAAACCGGCCCTTTCTGAAGTGGTATCGTGTCTTGAGGCGGGGAAGGTAATAATTCCACAGGATCCGGGTCTGCAGACCCGTGGATTCCTTAAATTCAGCATCGGGCAGAATGCGCGCCCGACTAAAAACCAGCAACCGGTCCCCTTCGTCAAAACGCAGCCGCTCGAAGCGCGCCACCGCCGCCCCCATGAGCTGTTGCAGCGAATCCAGTGGCACCGCCTCCCCGTCAACCAGCCAGCCGTCGCTGTAGCTCAAGCGGCGAATCTGCACGGCCCTGTAACTCTTGCGGTCGTTGACGACAATGGAAATATAATACTCGACCGCAAAGACATAGCCCCGCTCGACCAGCTGCCCAATCTCTTGGGTGACCGGCTCGCGCAACAGCGCCCGCACTTGCAAAGCCTCGCCGCCGCAGTCCGGCTGCACGGGAACAAAATAGATCGCCGCGGCGATCCCGGCCCCCATGAAGCGGACGAATAATTCGTGCAGCACGACGTCCCTCCCCGGCGGTCCTAGTGAAAGAAAAATCGCGTCCCAAAAGACGTGCGCAGGGACCAAGGCAATAAGCCCTTAGCTGTATCGTTATTGTCGTTGGCAAAATCCCCCTGTCCCTCCACCCCCATGGTTAAGGAGACCTGCCGGTTGAACCAGAATTCCATCCCCAGACGAAACTTCAGCCCCCAATTATTGCGCTCTTGCCCCCCCCGCTCGGATGCGGTGATGTACATCGGACCGAAAAATTGGGAATAACTGATGAAGTTGAGCAGCACCGGGGAATCCGCCGTAATCCCGGCAAAAAAAGCGTGCCCGTCGGTTATATAGAAATCCCCTGTCTCGGTATTGAAATTGCGCTCATCCTCAAAGCGCAGAACGCCGGCGGATAGACCGTAGCGGGTATTGCCCGAATACAAGAAGCGCCATTGTTTGGCGTCAAACAGGCGGTTGTAATTCATCTCCAATTCCAAAATATTGGCCCCCGAACCCCTAAACATGAAATTCAGCCCCTGGCCCCACTTGAGAAACTCGCCCGTAGCCAGCGGATTTTCGTTGACCGGCTCCATCTTAATCTTCTCCAACTGCGCCTCCAGCGAATCGAGCCGCGCCTGCAATAGCTTCAGCTGGGCGGAGCTATCGGTGGCACTCAGATCTTCAAAGGCCCAGCAAGGGGCGGCCAGAATTAGTACGGCAAGGCTTAGCTTCCACATAATGTCCACTCCTATTTCTGTCTCGGCTGCAAGTCAATGATGGCGTCCACGCGTGACGACGGATTTATATTGGCAACTTCCGTGCCACAAAAAAACAGCCCTCAGCAGCCTTTTTTAGCCCGATTAGGCCGTTTATTGGCCGATCCAACCCCGGATCTCAGAGCGATTGTATCAATAGTGATAATCGACGCTGCAAAAATGATAATCAAAGTCCTTTGCCCCGACTTCCCTATCGACGGGGCGGTCTTGACCAGAATCCGCTATGCCCGATTTTTATACATCTCGGCAATATAAAAAGTATTTTAAACGACCGGGCCCAGCGAGCCCGCAAATGTAAAGGCTTGACCATCCATGCGCGCAGCCCAACTCGTTGCCCCCCGCCAGTGGCAGCTCCTCGAAACCGACAAACCCGCCCCCGGGCCACAGCAAATGTTAGTGCGCATGGAACGGGTGGCCATCTGCGGCTCGGACCAACCGCCCTTTTCCGGCGTCCACGATTCCTACCCCCTGCCCATGGGCCGCACCGGCCACGAAGGCCTCGGCATTGTCGAGGACTGCCCCTCGGGTCAGTACCGCCCCGGCCAGCGCGTGTTGCTGTGGGGCTTTGACCGGGGGCTGTTCCAGGAATACGTCCTCATCAACGACCTCGACGGCTGCATTCCCCTGCCCGCCGAAGGCGACCCCTCTGTCCTGCTAATGAGCCAATTGCTGGGCACGGTGATTCACGCCTTTTACAAATTGGGCAATGTCATCAATCAGGACGTCGTGGTCATGGGCCAGGGCCCGGTGGGCCAGCTCTTTGTCGCCACCCTGCGCAATCTGGGCGCCCGCCGCATCATTGCCGTCGACCCGCTGCCGGGCCGCCTGGAAGTATCCAAAGTTATGGGCGCCACCCATACGGTAAACCCAAGCGAAACCGACCTGGAAGCGGCCATCATCGATATCACCGAAGGTAAGCTGGCCGATATCCTGGTCGAAGCGGTGGGCCTGAACGAGACCTTCAACCTGTGTCCGCCGTTAATCCGCCGCAACGGCACCCTCGTCTACTTTGGCGTCCCCGACAAGGAAAACCAGGAAGGCCTGATGCAGCTGCGCTTTCTCGATATGTTCCGCAAGGAATTGCGCATTATCACCACCGTGGGCCCCAATCCGCAAATGGACTATACCATCGCCTTCGACTGGATCATTCAGGGACGCCTAGACGTCAGCCCCATCCTGACCCATTTACTGCCCTTTGACAAAATCCAGCAGGGCTTTGAAATGGCCTTTGAACGGCCGGGCGAATCGGCCTCGTTAAAAATTGTCCTCGACTTTGACCAGTAGCCCCGCCTTGCCCACTACAGCCAGCGATATCATCGTCCTCTACCAGGGTGGCCGCCTGCCCAGCTGGCACCAATTGTCCCCGGCCCAGCACGAGGACTACCAGCAACAGCACGTCGATCTCATGCTCGATATCGCCCACCGGCACCGCCTGTTGGGTCTGGAAGGGTTTAAGCTGCTGGCCCCGCAGGATAGCTACGAGCGCTTCTGGTCCATCGCCTTCCCCGACCTGGCCGGGGCCCAGGCCTGGATTGAAGCCGAAATGGCCCCGCCCTACGGCACCTACGGCTACTATCAATACCACCTGGCCCTCCGGCTACCCGACGAGCCTCTGCACCGCGCCCCTCCGCCCATAGCCCCAAATCCAGCCGCCGATCCGCGCCAGGTGCCCGCCCTGGAGGTGGACGGCAGCAGCCATATCGTCTTGCTCTTTGAACGCTGGCTACCCGAGACCCTGTCGCTAAGCCCAGTCGAACGCGGCGACCCCCAGCGCCTGGAGCAACTGCAAGACGTCTCCCAACAGTACAAACAAATCCGTTGCGAAACCTTCCAACTCATTGCCCCGCAGGCGGCCTGGCACCGCGTCCTGATCGCCGAATTCCCCACCCAGGCTGGGGTCCAGGCCTGGATAGACGTCTTTGAACAGCCAGCCCACAAAACCCTGGCCAGCCGCACGTTTCAACTGGCGCAAAAATGGGCCCCCGCCTATTTTGCCACCTGGCTGCCCTAAATCGGCAACCAGCGCCCCTAATCACAAGGATTTGCTATGAGCCAGGCAGGACTGTCCCAAGCCGATCTAAATCTCTTGCGGCAATACGATACGCCCACCATCTGCAATGTCGTGGAGATTTTCGCCCTGCAGTCGCAGACCAAAGGGTATATGGACGGCCGCATTCGCGCCTGCTTCCCCGAAATGCCGCCCATGGTCGGCTATGCCGTTACTGCCACCTGGCGCGCCGCCTTCCCGGCCCCGGCCGGCGGCTATATGGAGACTTTCGACGCCCAGGTCGCCACCTTCGCTGACGTGCCCGGTCCGCCGGTAGTCGTCTTTCAGGATATGAACACCCCGCCCGTGGCCGCCAGCTTTGGCGAAATCATGTGCGCCACCTACCAAGCCTTTGGCGCCCAGGGCCTGGTCACCGGCGGCAGCGCCCGCGACCTGGAACAAGTGCGCGCCCTGGGCTTCCCCGCCTTCAGCGACGGCGTCAACCCCTCGCACGGCTATGGCCATATCTCCGATCTGCAGCAACCGGTCCAGGTCGGCGGCCTCACCGTGCGCCCGGGCACCCTGCTGCACGGCGACGCCAACGGTGTCACCGCCATCCCCAACGCTATTGCTGCGGACGTGGCCCACGCCTGCGGCGAATACGTCGCCGCCGAGGATATCGTGCTGAATTATCTCAAGCAGGGAAATCCGACGCCCGCCGGTCTGGCCCAGGCTTGGGCCCAAGCCAAAGCCCAGATCCAGGCATTAACCGAACGGGTGCAGGCCAAGAGAAAAGCATGATTCCGCGTTGTCTGGGTGTAGAAAGGATATTGCGACGAGCCGACAGCCGCCCGAGACGACTGCATCTCTTTATTCAGAATCCAACAAAGGTTTTGAAGCTAGCCGGCGGCTCATTATAGCCCACTGATTTCCCCCCAAACCAGTTGCCGCCAAGGGACTGAGGGCTGTCGGCCGGCGGTATGTGGGGGAGCGGGGCAGGGAAGCTGAAGGCCGGGCAGGCGGCGCAGCCGGGCGGCAGGGGGAAGGCCGCAAGCGGGCATCACATACCGCCAGAGGCCGGCAGCCCCCAGTCCCGCCCTCGACAGCTAGCCCATCTCCACCAGTACCCGCCCTTCAACCACCCGCACCGGATAGGCCCGCACCCGAAAGCGCTCCGGCTCGACCAGCGCCCGCCCCGTAGCCAACTCAAACTGCCAACCGTGCCAAGGGCAGGTCAGCAATTCACCCTCCTGGCCAAAGCCAATCTCGTCGCCGGGCAGACAGGGCAAACTGGTACCGCCCACTTTGCCCCCCGACAAAGGGGCCCCCTGGTGCGGACAGGTATCGCGCAGGGCGTAGAACCGCTCACCGGACCGCACCACCACCAAGGCCCGCCCCGCCACTTCCACCCGCTGCGGCTGCCCGCTCGCAAAATCGCCCACCGCGCCGATATCGCTAGAGGCCATAGAACGCCGCCGCGTTATCGACCAAAATGCGCCGTTTCAAATCGCCCTTCACCACCGGCGGTAAAGCCCGGTCGGGGGCATCGAAATCCCAGTGCGGATAATCGGTGGCAAACATAAGAAAGTCGTCGCGCCCGATCATGTCGAGAATAGCCAGCAAATGCTTGGGGTTAGCCGGCTCCTCCATGGGCTGAGTGGTAGCGCGGAAATGGTCGAGGATATATTCGCTGGGCAGGCGTCTGAGCCAGGGCACCTCACTGCGCAAACCGCGGTAGTTCTTGTCGAGCCGCCACATCAGCGCCGGTAACCAGGCAAAGCCGCCCTCGATAAGTGCTACCCGGGAGGCGGGCAATTCCTCAAAGACCCCCTCGCACACCAGACTGATGACCTGGGCCTCAAAGGCCTGCGTCATCCCGGTGTGGTCTTCTATGTAATAAGAAGGCCAACCACTGGCCGTAATGGGGTTGCCGCTGCCGCCAAAATGAATACCCACCGGCAGATCGGCTTCGGCGGCGGCGCGGAAAATGGGTCTGAATTCACGTCGGCCGTAGGGTGCGGACGAGCGCACCAGCAACAACACCTGGACAAAACGCCGGTCCTGGGCCAGGCGCTCTATTTCGGCCGCCGCCGCCGCCGCATCCTGGGTATTGACCACGATCGATCCGCGCCAGCGGGCATCGGCGTCGAGCCAGTATTCCCGGGTCCACTCGTTAATCGCCCGCTGCAGGACGTTGGCCAGATCGATATTGCGCACATTGGCCACGGCGAAAAGCGGATTGAGCACGGCGCAGTCGATATGCCAGACGTCGAGCAATTGACGGCGGGCGAAATCCGGGTCGGAGCCCGGTTTCTTGCCGCTGGGCGGCCAGGCGTCGCGCCGGGCCGCCTGGGCATAAACCTTGGGATAGAGCGAGACCGAAGGGACGGCAAAGCCCGATTGCTCGACGTAATCGCACCAGCGCTTCGACAGATAGGGCAGCAAATCGTCCATCGAGTCGGGATAATTGTGCACATCGGCGTCTATCAGACTTAGACTGCTGCCGTGGCCGTTATTCATGGCGGCCGCCTGGCCAACCACAGTTTCTGCCATCTCCATCTCCTCTCAAGGGGCTCCGTACACCTGCATCGCATTTTCGCCCAATACCTATAGTCTGCTCGCGGACCGTAAGGAAATCGGTTTGGCTCCGGGCCATGTCCACCAACTGCGGATAGCTGGCCCGGCTCAGCAGACCCGGCTGGTCCGTGCCCCACATAATGCGGGCCGGTCCGATCCGCTCCAGCACCGTGCGCAAATAGCGCCCCGCCGTGGGAAAAGGATAGCTCTCATCCGGCAGATAAGCGGGCAGGGCCGAGGTATCGAACCAGACGTTGGGCAACCGCCCCAATTCGATCTGCTCGAGCCACAGCCGCCACAACGAGGGCTTGGCCTCGGCCTCGGGACGCGGTTGCCCCAAATGGACAATAACCACCTTCAGGCCGGGGTGTTGTTCGGCGATGCGGCGCACCGCTTCGGTCTGGTACGAACGCGAGCCCACCGCCCCTAAATCGAGAGTGAGGACCCAATTGCGCTTCTCCAACGCCTTCCACAACCAGTTCAGCTCCGGGGCGTCGAGGCGGGCTTGGGGATAAATGCCGCAAAAACCAGTGGCCACCGAGCATTCCAGTTTGATGCCGCAAAACCCCGTGCGGGCGGCGATCATCTGAAAGCGCACCTGGCTGTCGGAGGCCCAGGGATCGAAATAGGCGGTGCCACGCAGGCGATCGGGGTACTTCTCCAGCGCCTCCAGGACATACTGATTGCAGGAGCCGTAAAAGGGGCCCTGCAGCAAGACCGCCAGATCGACGCCGGCCCAATCCATATTGGCCACCAGCATTTCGGGCGTGAAGATCGTCTCGGCATTGTAGGGCGGCAGCAATTGCCGTGTCTCCTCGCCCACCGCAATACGACCGTAGCCCAGCCCGCTGGTGGCCCCCTGCCCCACGCGCCCGTCGACCACGGGAAAAATATGGGCGTGGGCATCGACAATCATCGCCTGGTCGCCTCTCATCCTTTGCTCATCCTCCTACAGCGCCGGCAGCGCCGGTTTGACCTGGCCGCTGAGCAAATCAAGCGAGCGCAGCCATTTGGCCCTATCATCCCAATCGTGGGCGATCATCAGCAGGGTGCCAAAGCCCCCGGTGCGCTCCCACATGGCCTGCAATTGATCGATGCAAGAAGAAGGACTGCCGACAATACACAAATTGTGCACCAGGTATTCGGGCGTCACCTCGTGGTCGGGCAGATCCGGGTCGTGCTTGAGAATATGCAGCATCTTGGCCCCGGTCAGGACGGTGATCAGATAATCGAAAGAGCGCGAAAAGGCGCTGTCGAGGGCGTATTCCCAGGCTTCCTCGTCGCTATCGGCGACGAATACACTGCGACCAATGCGCCAACGCTGACGACTGGGCTGGGGCAGCCCCGCCTCGGCCGCCCCGGCGCAATAGGTATCCCAATGCTGACTTAGCGTGGTCTGGGGCACCAGATTGGTGCTGATGGGAATATAGCCGCGCTGCCCGGCCATGCGCCCGGCCATCGATTCGCCCCGGATCACACTCATGGCGATGGGCGGATGCGGTTGTTGGTAGGGCTTGAGCATGGTGCCAATACCGCGCTGGGGGTCGGGCTCCTCAATTTTAATATGCCAGAAATCGCCTTTAAAGTCGAAAGGCGCCTCGGCGGCCCACAGTTTGAGCACCATATCGATGCCTTCCACTGTCATCAGTCCCTGGGTCTTGGGATCGGGCAGATCGAACAGGCCCCAGTCGGTAGGCACCCCGCCCTGACCGAAACCGCAATTGAGGCGGCCCCGCGACAAATGATCGAGAAAGGCCAGCCGCACCGCGATATTGGCCGGATGGTGTTGCGGCACAATGGAGACGCCCGTGCCCAGACGGATATTTTTGGTGCGCGGAAAGACATTGGCGATAAAAACATCGTTGGCCGGGATCGGCTCCCAGGCCACGGTATGGTGCTGGCCCACCCAAGCTTCGGTAAAACCCAGCTCGTCGGCCCGTACCACCAACTCTATGTCCTCTTCAAAACAAAGGGTCCGCGACTTCTCGGGCGGATGCAGCGGCATGACGAATAGGCCTAATTCCACAGTGGCTCTCCCTTTAAATGCAGAAACAGCGAAAATAACGGGCCGCTTGGGCGGGTCCATCACCTCGGCCGTTTCTCATCCAATAATCCAATTACCGTTGTTCATAACGCTGTTCCCGCCGATGCCCCTGCAACCCCGGACACAAAGCCCGGTATGCCGCCGGCATGCGCTCGTAGGTCTCGGGCCAAAGCGGCTGGTGCCCCCCTTCAATCCAGTTGTTGAACCAGCGCGGGTAGTAGGCGATATTGAGCCCTACACGGATGCTCTGGCCGGTATTGGCGCGGGCCTGGTGAAAGGCCCCGCCGTGCCACAACAGCACCGATCCGGCCCGGCCCTCCACCGCTTTAATTAAGGAGCTGTCATGGCCAATTTCCGGCGGCGGACTTTGCCGCCGCGAGCGATGGCTCATGGGAACGATCCCGGTGCCGCCGTTTGCGCCGCTGAAATCGGTCAGCATCCAGATGGTATTGATCATCCACGGCACATCGGGCACCTGGGCAAAATGGCCGGCCGAATCGACGTGCAAATGCTGCGCCTCGGCCCCCGGCCAGGTCGGCTTGGAGCAGGCTTCCACCACTCGGCAGTGGGGCCCGAGAAAATGGCGCGCAAGGGCCACGGTATCATCGTGGAAGGCGCATTGCCACACCCGCTCGTCCAAGTTCAACATACCAAATAGCGTTTGGTAGTATTCGTCGCCGCTGATATACTGCTGGTATTGCGGGTCGGCATGCAATTCCAGGCAACACGCCGCCAGAGCCTCGGCCTGGGCCGCCGGGATCCGATCCGCCAGCAGGCAATAGCCGTAGATATTCAGATGCGCCGCCGCCTCTTCCAATTCCTCTCTCATGCCGCCTCCAAGGAGACGCCCGCCGTCTGGGCCACCGCCACAATCTGCTCCCAGACACCGTCTTCGATAGGGATACCCTGCCGGCGGTCCAGTGCTTCCAGATCAAACTCGCGCTGACCCGGCACCAACACCCCAGTGCTACCTTGGGCCGGGGCCGCCGAGCGCATATAGGCCACCATCTCGTCGAGTTCGTCTTTAAAGCGATCGGTCTCCATCCAGGCGCCGACATCGATGACCATCAGCCACATGGTATTGGCGTTGGATGCGTCGCCTTCCTCGCGCCAGGTCGGTTCACCCACTAAACTGCTAAGAATCTGGACCATAAAACCCAGGCCAAAGCCCTTGTACCCCTGGGGCCCGCCAAAGGGCAGGATGGCCCCGGCCGGGGTGCCGTCGGCGGCGTATAAATCGTCCGGATCGCTGCTGGGACCGCCCACCTGGTCAACCAGACTGCCGGAGGGCAACGACTGGCCCGTATCGCGGTAAAAACGCACCTTGCCCTCGGGCAGGGCCGCCGTCGAGAAATCGAGCACCACCGGACGCCCAGAGGTAGGCGCGGCAAAAGAAAGTGGATTGGTCCCCAAACGTCCCTGACGGCCGCCAAACGGCGCCACCCAATGCCCCTCGCCCGCCGTGCTGCAGGTGGCCAGGGCCAGACAGTTTTGCGCCGCCGCCATTTCGGTATAGGCGCCCAGTCGGCCCACGTGTCGGCAGCGCCTGAGACTGGCGCAGCCAACGCCCAATTCCCGCGCCCGTTGCACGGCCAATTCCACCGCCCGGGTGGCGCCGACCTGGCCAAAATTCCACTGTGCGTCCACCTGCACCCCGGTGGGGCTGGCCGGTCGAACCAGCAATTCAGCGCCCGGGACAATGACGCCGCGGCCCATATCGCCGACATATTGCGGCAGCCGCAACAGCCCGTGCGAGGGCAGGCCCATCAAATCGGCCTGGACCAGCAATTGGGCCACGTGGTCGGCCTCGTGCCCTGGGGCCCCGTAGGCCTGAAAAACGGCGCTGCCCAGTCGCTGCAAATAGGCGGCGCTAAAGGACTGGCTCATCGAAATCCCCTCCCCTTGGGATTGTCCTCAATATACGACAGATAGCCATCCCCGAAAACCAAACTAACGGAATGCCTGGACGTCCCTTGGGCGGGGCGGTATCCTTTAGATAGGCATTTCTCAACAAGATCATCTCTCAGTAGTGCAGCCGCTGCCGGCGCTGGGCCTCTTCGTATTCCCGCCGCAAATCCTGAGTGAGCGAATCCCCGCTTACCTGAGCCACCGCAAAATCAATCCACGCCCCCGACTCGGGCGGCACCTGGTCGCGGTCGGTCTCCACCACGATTAGGCAAGTGTCGCTTTCCTGGCGGGCCTGCTGCAGGGCCGTTCGCACCTCTGCCACCGTCTGGGCGCGCCATACTTTGGCGCCAAAACTTTCCCCGTTGGCAGCAAAGTCGATGGGCAGAAATTTACCCGTCAGCTCGCCGGTAGCCGGGTCACGGCGGCGGAATTCGTTGCCAAAGCTGATCCCCGCCCGAGCCAATTGCAAACCGCGTATGCATTGGAAGCCGTGGTTTTCCGACAGCACCACGGTCAATTTCAGTCCTTCCTGTATCGCCGTGACCAACTCGGTGGGGTTCATCAGGTAAGTCCCGTCGCCAATAAAGACAATGACTTCCCCTTCCTTTTGCTGCATACGCACGCCAATGCCGGCGGGGATTTCATAGCCCATACAGGAAAAGCCGAATTCGACGTGGCAATGCCGCCCCTGGGTGGCATCCCACAACTTGTGCAGATCGCCGGGAGGTCCTCCAGCCGCGGCAATGATGGTATCGCCTTCTTGGGCTTCCTCATTGAGTACCCCGACCAGTTGCGCCTGTGGCATCGGCGTGCTGTCGCCACCGTATACTTCCTCCTCCACCCGCTTGCGCCATTCGCCGTTGATTTTAACGACTTCCTGCTGGTAGGCAGCCGCCGAGGCCAAGCCCACCTCTTGCGCCCCCTTGCGCAACGCCTCCAGAGCCCGCCGCGCATCGGCGACAATGGGCAGAGCGCCCATTTTATTGGCGTCTCGACCGCAGACATTAACACTGATAAAACGCACTCCGGGATTTTGAAAAATCGACTGGGCCCCGGTGATAAAATCGCTCAGCCGCGTCCCCACGCACAATACCACATCGGCCTGCGCCGCCATCTGGGCAGCCACTGGCGTGCCGTTGGTCCCCTGGCCGCCCAGCAGCATTGGCAGCGCCTTCGACACCGCCCCTTTACCGGCAAACGTCTCACTCACCGGAATACCGCATTCCTCGGCAAAAGCCCGCAATTGCTCCCCCGCCGCCGAGTAGTGCACCCCGCCCCCGGCAATAATCAACGGCCGCTGCGCCGCCTTCAGCAAGGCCAGGGCCTGGGCAATGATCTCGGGCTCGGGCGGACGCCGCTCGACGCGCCAGACGCGCGGCTCGAAAAAATGCGCCGGATAGTCGTACGCCTGGGCCTGCACATCCTGCGGCAAGGACACGGTCACCGCCCCGGTATCGGCCGGATCGAGCAATACCCGCATGGCCTCGGGCAAGGCCGTCAGCAACTGCTCGGGGCGCATGATGCGGTCGAAAAAACGACTCACCGGCCGCAGGCAGTCGTTGACGCTAATATCGGCCGAGACGGGGTGCTCCAATTGCTGCAATACCGTGCCCTGATAACGCGTCGCGTAATAGTCGGAGGGCAACAACAATACCGGCAACCGATTGACCGTGGCCGTAGCCGCTCCGGTGACCATATTGGTGGCCCCCGGTCCAATGGACGAGGTGCAGGCCAAGGTGGCCAGCCGCCGATTGGCCCGGGCAAATCCGGAGGCCACGTGCACCTGGCCCTGCTCGTTGCACGGCTGGTAATAGGGCAAATCCCGGCCGTATTCCTGCAGCGCCTGCCCTAGCCCGGCGACATTGCCGTGGCCGAAAATGCCAAAGATACCGGGAATGAGCCGTCGTTGCTGGCCGTCGCGCTCGCTGTATTGCACCTGCAGATACTTGACCAGGGCCTGCGCCATGGTCAGGCGTATGGTATCATTTCCAGGGACTTCGGGCATGCCAATTTCTCCTTATCCACAGCCTGGTTGAACACCTCGCGGGCAAGCCAGGCGACCTCTTCCCCTTGCCCTGGAGCCCCCATTAAAGCGTATTTTTAACCGTCCCCACTGGCAGAGAAGTTGAAGGGATACCCCAAGGATGGAAAGTAGAGTAGGTCAACGCAAGCGAATCGCCCCTTTTTTCGCCTTATCCCTCCTGCTGCACAGCCTATTCCTGTGGACGGCTGAATTATACTGGAGGGAAGCGCCGCCTCCTTACCCTGTCCGCCTCCGCCTTAAAGCCCCCCCAGAATTGCGCCCCTTTGTGCCGCAAAGGAGCATCCCTATCCCGCGCCAACGCCCCTTTTCGCAACGCCCACGCCCCCAGCAGCCCCGCGATCTGCAGCGCCCCTTCCTCGATGCCGGCACCTGGCTCCTACAGGATGGGATAAGGGCCCGGGCGCCCGCCGCCCTGACCCTTGATTCGATCCGCCAGACCGATCCGGCCCTGCCAGAGCCAGCCGTCTGGGAACACGCCCTGCTGGCAAGCTGGCGCGATTCGCTGGACCAACTATTAGAAGAACGGGAAAAAGAAAAAGAGAGCTGGCCGTTGAGCCCTTTCGAACTGGCCATCAAAGCCGCCTTCAATCAGCAGACCGCCGTCTTATTCGATGCCGATACAGGGCGCTTGGAAAAAGCCTACTGGTACGTGCCCGTCTACGGCGAGGAAACCTGCGTCGGCTGCCTAAACTACAACGCCAAATTCAAGACATTTAAACGGGCCTTCGAAAATATCCCAACGGGTATAAATATGCCCAAGCCCAGTCTGGACCCATTTCCCCAATCCACCGAATCTTGGCAACCCGTTCCCCTGCTCGGCACCCTGAAGGACGGCTACAGCTTCAACGCGACAGGCCAATCCGGCCAGCCCGTACAGACCGATGCCGTGCACTCTTACTCGCATCCGCGCAGAGATGTCCTCGGCGACGACCAGATGCGGCGCTATCCAGTATTATTATTGCAGTGGATCGATCCGGCATCCGCCGTCAGCCTGGCCCGCTACCTGGGCGCCGGCGGCTTCGCCCTGGTCGATGGCAAGCAACTCGATATCATCCAGACTGAGCTGGTACTGCAGGAGGGCGAAGACCGCGTCCGCCGGATCAAAATATGGTCGGACCATCCGCTCATGGCGGCCTACTATCCCATTGAGCTATACCACCGGGCCCCACGCCAGGCCAATACCGCACCGTTAGAAGGCCTGGAACTGGAGGGCCGCCTGGTCGCCGTAGCCCGATTAGTAGACGGCAAACCAGGTTCTTTTATCAATCTGGTCAGCGATCTGGAATTATTCATCAATGCAGTGGTCTTCGGCCTCGTGCAACCGAGCGCCCTGGGAGGACGCTATCACTCCAGCACTCCCCGGTAAATCGCCTCCGCATCCGCTGCTGTCACCACCACCGGATTGGGATCGAGCAACCGCCGCACCTCCATGGCCAACTCCACCATCTGGGGAATATCCGCCGCACTCAGCCCCGCCTGCCGCAACGACCCGTACGGGGTATACTGCCGCCGCAGCCCGTCGATCCACCCCGCCGCCAATTCCACCCCTTCGGCACGGCTCTTGCCGCCAAGATCCATGCCCGCCACGCCCGCCGTATAGTAGTATTTGTCGGCCGCCGCCGGCGCGTTGTGCCGCATAACCCCCGGCAGCACTAAAGCCACCGCCGTTCCGTGCGGCACCGGCTTGCCCGCCGCGTGCGACACTTTCTCAATGCCATAACCCAGGGCGTGCCCCGCCCCAGTATTGATAGGCCCCAGCAGCAACCCAGCCAACAGACTGCAACGGGCCATTTGCAACCGCGCTTCCGGGTCCTGGGCGCCTCCTTCGACGGCGCGGGTAAAAAAAGGCGCCCCCGACCGCAACGACTCGCGCGCCACCGCATCACCCAAGGCGTTGCTCTTGGTCGATGCCGTACATTCCAGAGCGTGGCCCAGCGCATCCAGTCCCGTAATGGCCGTCAATAGCGGCGGCAGATTGCGACTCAACTGCGGATCAACCAACGCCACCTCGGGCGTCAATTGGTCGCTGTACACCGCCTTTTTGCCGGTCTCGTCGGCGATCACCGCCACCCGCCCGGCCTCGCTGCCGGTGCCGGCAGTGGTCGGAATAGCCAGCGCCGGCCAGGCCGCTGACTCCTTGAACATATCGAAACCGAAATAGTCGCGGATCGAGCCGCCAGACGTGGCCACACAGCGACCGGCCTTGACCGTATCCATGGTGCTGCCGCCGCCCAAGGTAATCACTCCCTGACAGTCGGCCTCTTTTATCGCCTGGGCGCACTGATCGACGCTGGCCACTGTGGGATTAGAAATGACTTTGTCGAAAACGCCCACGACTTCTACGCCTCCCTGGTTTAAAGCCGACACCACCAATTCCCCCAACGGCACAATACCCGGATCGCGCACCAGCAGCACCCGCTTAAGACCCAACCGGCCGCACTCGTCGGCCAGCGTATCCAGCGCCCCTTCACCCAGCAACACGCGGCGTTGGTCAAAATGAAAAAACTCGCCCAGTTCAACCCGCCGGGCCGGGTCGGCGAAATAGTCGCTGCCATCGAGCAATTCTTCGTTTATCTGTACGGTCATGGTTTACCTTTGCGGCGTTTGCCGCCATAATTCCGGCATATTGTAGCGCGGCGCAAAACCCAGGATATCCCTGGCCTTATTGGTCGGAAAGCGCCTGCCGGGCCGATCGTGGAATAGATGGAATATTTCAAAGGAACTGGGCAACGGACGCGTCAGGGCCAGATGATAGGCCTGGGCAATATCGCGCCGCTCGACGCAGGAGGAGGGAATGGGATGATGGGTGGGGGCAGCATACTCGCGGCCTTCTTCCTCAAGGGTGAAGACGCCGCCAAAACGCATTACCGCAATGGTCACCCCGTGCACTCGGGCAAAACTGCGGCAGACCTCTTCGGCCAGGCTCTTTCCCAGGGTATAACCGGACGTGCCCGGACGCGGCAATTCCTCTTCGTTGAGGCGCCAGTTATCCCAACTGGGGGCGGTAATATTGATGGTGCTCTGGAAAACCACTCGTTCAATCTCCCGTTCCACCGCCGCCTTGAGCAACATAAATAAGCCGCGCACCCCCGCACCCAAATCGGTATTCTCGCTGGCACTGCGCTCTTTGTACGGGCCCATCGGCCACGCCAGATGAGCCAGCGCGTCCATGCCGTCGAGGGCCTGGCACAAAACCTGGTAATCGTTCATATCCAACACGCGGCTGTCGGCCAGATTGGGCATGGGGCGCATATCGACGCCGCGCACATCGTGGTGCTGACCCAGATCGCGCGCGACAATGCTACCGATATACCCGGCGGCCCCAGTTACCAATACGTTCATGTGCTCCTCCAGGCGGCGAAATCCTCGGACAGCTCAAAGGCCATAGCGCCATTGCGCCATTTTATCAGGGAATAACGCCGTTCCTCGACATCGGCGGCGATATTGTACAGGCCCCAGTGGTCGGGGTAGTCGTAGCGCTCAATGGCCAGGCCCTGTTCTATCGCCCGTACTGCGTCTTGCAGGTCGAGCCAGGCTGGATGGTACTCTGCCTCGGCAGCCAGCTTACCGGCCTCGACAATTTTCCCCAGCCGCAGCGTCAATACCAACCCCCGCACTTCCCGGGTATGCTCACGACCAATCAATTCGCTTAAATACACCGCCTGCTGGTGCGCCGAGGTATCGGGCAGGGGCAGAAAGTCCTCCGACACCAGCAAATTATCGTCATAACCGTCGAGGATGCACAAATCGCTCACCTGCACGACCCGGGTGATCTCAGCCTCTCGCGCCGCCCGCAACAGCGTATCAGTGCCCTTCAAGCGCGCGTCGAGGATACGCGCTTCATTGTCCGCCGCCGACAGCTCAGAATCCCACCCGGCATGGGCCAAGTGCACCACTGCATCCATTCCCGTACAGATACGGCGACAGTCGTCTTCATCCAAGCCATCGGCCCTATCCACGGATGCGACACAATCAAAGGCGAATACCTCGTGACTTCGCTCCAATACCGGGACCAGGGCCCGGCCCAAATATCCGGCGGCGCCGGTGACGGCTACTTTCATCATCAATTCCTAGTTAGACGCACTGATTTCCGACATCAGTCCAGACCGAGGCGATCTTGGCTGTCGGCCGGCCAGTAATCCACCGCCAGCAATTCGCTCTCACCCTGGGCGATATTGCGCCCGGCGTGTACCACATTGCGCCCGACAACGACAAAATCGCCTTCGCGGTACGTAGCCGTGTCGCCGTCGAGGGTCATTTCAAAGGCGCCCTTGGTAATATAGAAAAACTGTTCCAGATCGTGGTGGTGCTCCTCGAAATCGCCGCCCGGCTCAAAACGCTGCACCAGAATTGTGAGGTTGGTATCGCTGGAAGCGCGGCGGGCAAGGAGGTTCCAGGCGACGTTTTTCGATTCGACGCTGGTGAAGTCGGGGTCTCTGTGGACCGAATCGTGGGACATGGATCGACTCCGCTGAGAGTGAGTTTGATTGCAAGGGAAAGACGGCTTGAATATAGCTAGACCGCAGCCCTCGGCCAATGTCCCAAGACAGAGCATCTACATCGGCGGTCGACCTTCCCAATCAGAGAATCGTTCGGGAGGAAAATGACTTTTTCGGAGCGTGCGGATAATCCGAGCCGCCTTGAGGATAGCATCCGAGCCCAACAACTCGCCATTACAATTCCAATCGATAGCGGTACGAATCCGCCGTCCATACATCGTCGCCACCACCCCGCTCGCCCAGCCGGATCAGATAGATCTCCACCTGCCCGCTCTCACGGTCGTCGACGACGCTGAAATTCGATAATTGCACGTGCTCGGAATCGCGTGCCGGATCGCGGTCGTCAATGACCGTAAACGTATCGCGCTTAAAAGCCGGCACCGCAGCCGCCTCGTCAATCTCGACAATCTGCAGGGGATAGCGCGGCCCGTTGCCCTCGGGCGGCCCCTCGGTAATATTGCCCACCCAGTACAGCTTGCCAGTGCGGCGACTGCGAAAGGTATGGGCGATAGACGCCGGCGAATAGAGCTTTTCCCCCGTATCCCAGCGCATATCGCTGACCGGCCCCCAACTCAAGCCGCCGTCTTCCGATATTGAATACCAACGCCGGCTGGGGCATTCGACCGGGTCCAGCCCCGTATTGGAACCCCGCATCATCAGCAACAGCCGACTGTCGGCCAATTGAACCAGGTCCAATTCCACCAGGCCTCGGGTAGACTGCCGCCGCGGCAAGAACATCGTCTCCGAAGTCCGCCACTGGTAATCGCCCGCCCCCGCGTCCCAACGCCCAACAAAACACATCGCCCCGGCCACGCACCCTGGGCGGTAATCGTTGGGAAAAACCGAAGGTACTTTCTCGTCATCGGCGTCGCGATACTCCACCGGCACCGTGGCACTGATGGCCACTGTGCCGTTGTCCAGCACCGCCGCCCCGCCGATATACATCTCGTTGCTGCGCCAGAAACCGGCCGCCCCCCAATCCTGCGGATCGAAATCGGGCCCCTCTTCATAGCGCAGCATCCGCGCCGGCCCCCAACTTTCGCCGTCGTCGCTGGACAACTGATAAAAACCATGGTCGCAAAAACGCCGGTCCCCCTGCCACAGCACTTCCATAGCCACACGCGGATCGCCCTGCACCAGACGCTGAAAAACCGGCTTCACCAGCCGTCCGGAAATCGGATCGAATGGCCCCGTCCCTTCCTGCGATGCCCCGCCCGACTGGGTAAAATCCCCCTGCGTCGGCGCTTCCTCATAAACCAACTCCCAATCCGACCAAGTACGGCCATTACCGTCGGAGCGCCGCCGCCGCACCTGCTCGCTCCAATCGCTCGACGAAACCTGGGCCCGGGTCTCCTGCCGCCGCAGTCCCTGGCCGATATAGCCCATACTGACACTGGTGCCCGCCCGGAGCCGAGGATGGGGCACGTACAGTTCTTTAGTAACCTGACAAATAGCCGGCATTACGCCCTCTTTCTTTTGCAGAGATCCACACCATTTTATGTTGCCAACGGAGCTTGGCGCTAGTAGCGGCAAAAATATAGCCCTCTCCATTCCAACATCCAATGTCCGAGCAAAGCAAGGGCCGACAGCCAAAGTGCGGCCATTCTCCCCCGCCCCTTGACTACCACCCTGGACTCCAGGACTCTAAAGTAGAGTGGAAGATTGTGCTTTTGCGGATTTAGTCGGCCCAGCTTAGGCCGATAAGGGAACTAAATGCCAGACTCAAACCCCCAATTATCGGCAATGTCCTATCTATTGGGACTGCATATCTATATAGAATACCGTTTGGCCAAGGGGCGACCAAGCACCCCGTTAATTTTGCACCACTACAAATAGATAAAACAACCACTACTGGGAGGGTACTAAGTGTCGCTGTACAGAATCGCCGTTTACACAGTCTTATTCCTACTAACCGCCCCCGAAGTCCACGCCCAAGAAGACGCCCTAGGCGAAGGCTACCTCGTCTGGGAATCGCCGCGCAGCGGCCGCTGGCGCCTGTGGAGCCGCCAACTCGATGGCACCAACCTCCGCCGTCTGAGCCCCGATGAAAAAGACCGCGACCACTTTTGCCCCCATATATCACCCGACGGCCAACAAATCCTCTACCTAAGCTACCCCCAGGGCCGCAACGCCTACCAGGACCACACCCCGGGCCAGGACGTCTCGCTGCACCTGATCCAGGCCGACGGCAGCGGCGACCGGGTAGTGGTGAAACGGGCCCGGGCTTATTTCGAAGACCGCGCCGCCCTTTGGACCGGGCCCCAGTCGTTTGTCTATATAGCCGACGACGGCACCACTCGCCAGCACAATTTGAGCAACGGCCAGGACCAACCCCTCACCGCCGAGCGCCACGCCAAACACGGCTGGCTCACCAACACCACCCTGACCCACGCCACCGACGGACGGCCCCGTTTCCGGCCCTATGATCCAACTAACCAAACTCTGGGACCGGCTCACCAACACAAAGGCTGCCAACCCTATTTTTCGCCCGACGGCACCTGGGGCTACTGGATGCAAGCGGCCGGCGGTCCCATCCGCCGGATCCACCTGCCCACCGGCCAGACCGGCGATATCCTGGCCAAAAACGACCCCCGCCTGCCCGCCGGACGCGGCTACCTGTACTTCCCCATGTTCTCGGCCGACCAACGCCTGCTGGTCTTTGGCGCCTCGCCCGACCAGCACGATCACTTTAAATCCGATTACGACATTTTCGCCGCCCCCACCGACCCGGCCACCTTGGAAATTATCGGCCCGCCGGTGCGCTATACCTTTGACAAGGGCTGCGACCGCTTCCCCGATGTCTTCGCCCGCCCCTGGGAGTTGGGCTATCACAGCGGCGAAGCCCCCTTCACCGTAGAGTTGGCCGCCGAGGAGGGAAAAGAAAAATGGCAATGGCACATTGACAGCAAGGGCGGCAAACGCAAAAAGAAGCTCCGCCACACCTTTAAAAAATCCGGCCGCTATACCGTAGAAGCCCGCCGCGGGGATCGCCTCCTCAAAGCCCGGGTGCAGGTATTGGAAGCCCGCCCACCGCAGCCCTTGCAGGCGGCCCTGCAAAACGACCGCACCATTATCGTGCTATTCGACGAGCCGATACAAAACGACGGCATCAAGGCAAAGCTGGCTTCTGGAGCGCGCTTGTCCAGCGCAGAGATTTCGCCGGATGGCTATCGCCTCACCTTGCACCTGGATCGCGCCTTAAAAGGCCCCGACCAACTGCGCCTGTCCAGGGTGGCGGACCGGGCCCAGCGCCGCAACCGCATGGACGAGCAAACCCTGGCCATTAAGCCACCGCAGTGGCCCGTCCACGACGAGGGCTTGGTCTTTGTCTGGCATACAGGCTCAAAACGTCAATCGCACCCGCTTAGACCCCGCGGCCAGGCCCGTCTCAGCAGCCAGCAAAGCATGCGCCTGGCCAAGGGCGCCTATTGGGCCGACGGGGCCGACGCAGATCTTTTGCAACGCATCCGCGCCAGCGGCGAACTAACCATAGAAGCCGTCGTCACCCCCGACCATATCGATCAGTACGGCCCGTCCCGCATTGTCACCTTCTCCGCCAATGCCAATGCACGCAATTTCACCCTGGGGCAGGAAGGCGGCAGCCTGGTCCTGCGCCTGCGCACCACCAAAACCGGCAGCAACGGCACCAGCCCCCAAGTAACCCTGTGCACGGCGGAAGCTGGGAAACCCGCCCATATCCTGCTGAGCTACCGCCCCGGCCGCCTGGTCTGCTATCGCGATGGCGAATTAACACTCGACACCGACGCAGTACAGGGCACCTTGGACAACTGGGAAAACCAGCATCTGCTGATGGGCGACGAATGGGACGGCGGCCGCGATTGGGCCGGCCACTTAGAAGGAGTGGCCCTATACGATCGCTTCTTCTCCCCAGACCAGGCCCAGGCCCACGCCACCGAGTACCGCACCTTGCTGCTGGGTCGCCCTCCGACGCGCCGCTGGACAGTCGAAGCCCAACTTATTTCCGCTTCTACGCCCCCCACCCTGGAACAAATTCTGCCCTACCGCTCGGCCCTAATCGCCTGCGAATACCAGCTGCTGTCGCCAGGCACCGACATCCCCCAACGACTCCGCGTCGCCCATTGGGCCCTGCTCGACGGCGAATCTACCTGGTCCCCCCCCCAACCAGGCCAGGCCGTACGCTTGGAGATTGAGCCCTATGCCGCCCATCCCCAGCTCGAAAGCGTCTATATGGCCGACTCGCTCGAGCCCGATTTCGACATCCCCCTGTACCACGCCCTAGGTCCCTGAATGGTCTTCAGCTCGCAGCTCTTTCTGTTCTATTTCCTGCCGCTGAGTCTAGCCCTCTACTACGCCACGCCGCAGCGCCTGCGGCCGCTAGTCCTGACCCTGCTCAGCTATACATTTTACGGCTGGGCCAACCCCCTATTTCTGGCACTGATCTTTGCTTCTACAACAATCGATTATTTCTGCGCCCTGACAGCCGCCCGCCCCGGCCGTTACCGGCGCTGGGCCCTGTTCGCCTCCATTGCCGCCAATCTCTCCCTGCTCGGTTTTTTCAAATACGCCAACTTCGCCGCCGCCAATTACGACGCCTTGCTACAGGCCCTGGGTCTGCCCGCCTGGCAACTCGATCTGGGCCTGCGCATCGCCCTGCCCCTGGGCATTAGCTTCTATACCTTTCAGTCGATGTCCTATACCATCGACGTCTACCGGGGGCGGGTCCAGCCGCTGCGTAATTTCATCGATTTCGCCTGCTATATATCGCTGTTCCCGCAATTGGTGGCCGGCCCTATCGTGCGCTACGTGGAAATCGCCGATCAATTGCTGCAACGCAGCCATACCCTGGGAAAATTCGCCCGCGGCGCGGCCCTGGTAAGTCTGGGGCTGGGCAAGAAAGTCCTGCTCGCCAATCCCTGCGGCAAAATCGCCGATACCGCCTTCAACGCCGGCTCCATCGGCCCCTTGGACGCCTGGCTGGGCGCCTTGGCCTACGCCTTCCAGATATACTTTGATTTCAGCGGCTATTCGGATATGGCCATTGGCTTGGGGCTCATGTTGGGCTTTGTCCTGCCGAAAAATTTCGACGCCCCCTACCGGGCCGAATCCATCACCCAATTCTGGCAACGCTGGCATCTGTCGCTGTCGTACTGGCTGCGCGATTATCTCTACATCCCCCTGGGCGGCAACCGCAAAGGGGCCGCCCGCACCTATCTCAACCTGGCGGTAGTAATGCTATTGGGCGGTTTATGGCACGGGGCCGCCTGGAATTTCCTCGCCTGGGGCGGCCTGCACGGGGCGCTGCTGGGCCTGGAACGGGCGCGGGGGCGGCACTCTCTATACGCCATTCTTCCCAGACCAGCACGGGTAGGCTGCACCTTCGTCATTCTGCTGTTCACCTGGGTCTTCTTCCGCGCCGCCGACCTGCCCAGCGCCCTGCACTACTGCGCCAGCATGCTCGCCCTCACCCCAATCCAGGAAGGGGCCGGCTTGATCGGCGGTCTGCTTTACCAGCCTTATTATCTGGCCACTCTGGCGGCAGCGGCCCTGGTCGTATGGGCCGGCGTGCCGGCGGCCGATTGGACTCGGCATCTCAGCGCCGCCAAAGTCGGCCTGGTGCTATTGGTCCTGTGGCCGGCCCTGGCGGCGCTGCTGGTACAGGACTACAATCCATTTATATATTTTATTTTTTAGGAGCCCTGTGGACAGCCACCAGCCCCATACGCCCGACCAACCAGAAATAGTCCAACGCCAATTGGGCGACACCAGAATCACCCCCTCTGCGGCGCGGATCTTAGTCGCCCTCTTCCTAGCCAGTCTGCTGTGCGTCCCCCTGCTGCAAATCACCGAAGCCCCTCTCTGGAACGGAATGGACTGGCGGCCGCCCCCTTTTCAGGACACCTGGCTCCAGCACCTGCTGGCCGCCGACCGGGCCCTCTTGCGCGCCCTCGACCAATACGAACAACGGCTGGCCCGCCAATCCATGGCCGGTTCTCTGGTGCGCCCGCCACTGCAATATCTATTGACCCGCTGGCTCGGGGCCGGCAACGAGCAGGTCTACCCCGGCCACCCTGGCTGGCTGTTCTACCGACCCGATATCGACTATCTCAGCGGCCCGGGTTTCCTCGCCGATGCGCACTTGGCCCTCCGCCGTGCCGCCGCACCTGTATGGGAAGCACCGCCCCAACCCGACCCCCGCCTGGCCATCCTCGACGTCAAAAGGCAACTAGCGGCACGGAACATTGAACTCATTCTCGTACCGACCCCGCTCAAACCATCGGTACACCCCGAGCAATTCGCCGCCTCGGCCCCCAACCAGCACGTTGTTCAAAATGCCTCCTATACGCAGTTCGTGGCGGCCATGCGACGACAAGGCGTACTGGTCTTCGATGCGCTCGGCCCCAGCCTGGCCGCCGCCAAAATCCAGGGGCCACAGTATTTGCGTACCGATACCCACTGGCGCCCCGAGGCCGTCCAACGAGCCGCCCAGGAACTAGCCGCCTTTATCGACGCCCATATAGACCTGCCACATACCCGAGTAGCCGGATACACCCGCCGGGACACCACCGCGTCGCAAATAGGCGATATTATCCCCATGCTCGATCTTCCCCCAGACCAAGGTCTGTATACCGCCGAGACGGTCCCCTTGGCCCAAATCCGCACCCCAACGGGCGGCTTGTGGCGCGCCGATCCGCAGGCCGATATCCTGCTACTGGGCGACAGCTTCAGCAATATCTATTCGCAGGAATCTATGGGTTGGGGCCAAGCCGCCGGCTTCTCCGAGCACTTATCGTGGGCCTTGCAACGCCCCCTCGACCGCATCGCCCGCAATGCCGACGGGGCCCACGCCACGCGCCAGATCCTGGCCGGCGAACTGGCCCGAGGACGCGACCGTCTCGCCGGCAAGCGCCTGGTGATCTGGCAATTCGCCGACCGCGAACTGGCAGCGGGCAACTGGAAACTAATTGAATGGAAAATGGGCGACCCGTCCGGGCGCCGCTTCTTCACCCCGCCGCCCGGGCAAACGGTTTTAGTACGCGGCACCATCCGCGCCGTCGCCCCCGTCCCCGCCCCCAACCAGGTGCCCTACCGCGACCATATTGTCGCCGTGCATCTGGTCGATCTGGAAAACGGGGACGGCACAGCCGAGGAGGCCCTGGTCTATATGTGGGGTATGCGCGATCGCCGCTGGCAAGCGGCGGCCCACTACCGCAACGGCCAGCAAATCGCCTTGCGGTTGCGCCCCTGGGACGAAGTAGTAGATCAATACGGGGGATTAAATCGCGGTGATTTGAGCGAAGATGAGCTGTTATTTGCCGAGCCCTGTTGGGGCGAGGAGGTTGAAGATTGAGATACGGACTGTTGGTATTCATAGGAGCCCTGTGGGCCCTTCCCGCTGGCGCGGCCAATACCTGGGCGCAGTTGTGCTCGCTGCGTGTCCAACAAGCCGAACAGGCGGGAACGACCACCGTTTCCGGGCTAGGGGATTGGCTTTTCTTCGCCCCCGAATTGCGCCATTTAGCCGCCGGCCCTTTTTGGGGCCCCAACGCTGCGAGTGTCTCCCAGGCGGTCCGGCCCGAACACGCCGACCCGCTGGCGGCCATTGTCACCTTCAAACGCCAATTGGAGTCCCTCGATATAGAATTGATCGTCCTGCCCGTACCGCCCAAAGCCGCCGTCTACCCCGACAGCCTGGCCCCCCTGCCCGCCCCGCCGCCCAGGTTGGACACGCACCACGCGACCTTTTACGATCTATTGCGCCAGCAAGGCGTCGAAGTCCTAGATCTGACGCCGCATTTCCTGGCCGCCCGCAGCACCGGCGCGCCTCTCTATTGCCGCACCGACACCCATTGGTCGAGCCGAGCCTGCGTCCTAACCGCCCAGGCCGTAGCCGCAGCCCTGAAACCACGACCGTGGGTTGCCGAGCTGGCCCAATCTTCACTCAGCAGTACCTGGGGCGAGGTCGAAATCACCGGCGACCTACGCCCGGGATCAGAAACCCCCGAAACGCTCCCCCTGCGCTTTGTCCAAGACGCCACCGCCCCCGTCGCCCCGGACCGCACAAGCCCCATTCTCCTCCTGGGAGACAGTCATACACTGGTCTTCCAAGCCGGCGGCGATATGCACGCCCAAGGCGCCGGCCTGGCCGACCAACTGGCCCTGGAATTGGGCCGCGCCGTCGATCTGCTGGGGGTGCGCGGATCGGGCTCGACCGCCGCCCGCGTCAGCCTCTACCGCCGCAGCCGCTCCGACCCCACTTACCTGGCAGACAAAAAAGTCGTCATCTGGTGCTTCAGCGCCCGCGCCTTTACCCAAAGCCGTGACGGCTGGCGGCCCGTGCCGGTGGTTCCTTGAAACAAGCCGATTGCACCTGTTTTTTTATTCTACCGATACTTGTGCAAAGGCCGGTGGTGGGCGGTGAGGCTGAAAGCGGATTCCACAAGCCCGGCCCGCTGCGCGGACTCCCACGAAGCGGGCCGGGCGCCGTGGCCTCGGAGGGCGAAGCCCGAGTGCCGAAGGCCGCGCAATGCGCAGCATTGCTAGCGAATGAGCGTCAGCCTCGCCGCCCACCGCCGGCCGTCTCCACTAATTCTCCCGCCCCACCGACGAAGCCCCACTAATCGACAAATTCCCCATCGTCGGCTCCCCCTGGTAGCGCACCGACGAAGCCCCACTGGCCTTAGCGTCGAGCCGCCCGTCCAAGTTGACCTTGGCGCTGCTGGCACCGCTGAGGTCGATATTGGCGTCGTGCAGCGGAAATTCGTCCAATTCAATGGAACTAGCCCCCGACAGATCGGCGTCGAGGTCGCCCCCTCGACCCGTCAAGCTCAAACGACTGGCCCCCGACAGATCCACCTTCAAGTCGCCGCTATTTATCGAACCACTGAGAATACTGGCCCCCGACAGACGAAATTCAATTGCCGCATCGGTGTCAAAATCGGCGATCTCGGCGCGCACCGCCCCATTTAGATCCAACCGCCTGAGGGCCGGCAACGAGATAAAAGCCTGGAGCGTGACATCGCGGTAGGTCTCGTCATCATCGAGGCCTATCTCCAGCTTTTCGCCCTCGATACTAGTGGTTCAATTTTTATTAACGGATGGATAGAGTCGTTTTAATTTGATGCGTGCCTCGTCCGTAGTAAAACGCCAGTCGATGGTACAGGCGGCTTGATTACGTTGCTCTTGCCAGGCGGCGACTT